>Ga0307380_10000331_pt1 | contig 77969 bp, 66 predicted proteins | sample UN3MG_FD_202239 | JGI IMG/M metagenome (GOLD analysis project Ga0307380, IMG submission 202239) | Soil microbial communities from Risofladan, Vaasa, Finland - UN-3 | ecosystem: Environmental > Terrestrial > Soil > Coastal area > Acid sulfate soil | place: Finland: Risofladan, Vaasa | collected...
ATCTTACCTATTGGAGGCGCATTGTGCGTCTCGGGGGCGTCGAAGGGCCTGGCGCAGGAACTGGTCGTGCCCCCACCTCATCTTCCGCAAACCTGGAGGCAAGGCAATGATCAGCCGCATGAAACCGCTGGTGTCGAATGTGAATGGATGGACATCCGTCCGGCGCATGCTCTCCCTGCTCACCTGTTGGGCCGTGCTTGCCGTCGCCTGCGCGGTAGGCGGGGCCGTCCCGCGCTTCGCGATCTCGCCGGACCTCGTCCGCCTCATGCGGGGCGAGACGTGCCGGTTCGTCGTCGCGCCGGTCCCCCGTAGCCTTGGCGAAGGGGGAGCGGTGACTGAGCCCTCCGCCCCCGCGCCGCGGGTGGTGGAGTGGAGCGTCAACGACGTCCCCGGCGGGCAGCCCGAATCGGGCGTCATCACCGCCGACGGCGTTTACACCGCCCCGGCGACAATGCCCCCGGTGACCGAGATCAGCATCCGCGCCACCCTCGGCACCAACCCGACGCGTTACCTGTGGGCCACGGTGACCTGGGGCGGGCGCCGTCCGGAGTACTACCCCGTGCACTGGTGGCCCGAGCTCAACTACATCGGCTCGCCCCATGGCATCACCTTCGACCCCAACGACGGCACCCTGCTGATCACCGACCACCGCCGCGGGTTGCTGTGCCGCATCGCCCGCGACGGCAAGCTGCTGGTGGAGATGTCCCCGCCCGGGGGGTTCAAGGGTCCGCGTGCCTCCGCGGTCGCCGCCAACGGCGATGTGCTGGTGGCCGACGGTGACGTCGGGCGCGTGTGGCGATTCGATCACGTCGGCAACCTGCTGCAGTCCATCGGCGAAAGCGGCGATGGCCCGGGGAAACTGAAGCGTCCGCACGGCATTGCCGTTGGCCGCGACGGCCGTATCTATGTGGTGGATGTAGATAACCGCTGTGTGCACGTGTTCGACCCCTCGGGCAAGCTCCTGTTCGAATGGGGCAAGCCCGGCGTCGGCCCGGGGCAGTTCAACGACCCGCACGGCATCGCCGTTGACCCCAACGGCGACATCATTGTCTGCGAGTACAATGGCGTGCGCTGCCAGAAGTTTACCCCTGATGGCGAGCACATCATGACCTTCGCCCAGCGCGTGGTGGGCAGTGGGCACATCTATCACGGCCTCGGTTGCGATTTCCGCGGCAACGTCTATCTCGTGGGGCGCGACACGTCCCGCTGGGTGAGCGTGGTCGCCAAGTACAACAACGAGGGCAGCTTCATTACCGCCATCAGTCAGCCGCGTGCTGCCGGGCGCTTCTTCTACCCCGAATGGGTCGCCATTGACCGAGCGGGCCGGGCCTATGCCACGGAGTCAAGAGGCGTGAGCGTGTTCGCCCCCGACGCGGCGAGCATGAGCTCGGCGGCCGCGCAAGGACTTGCGACCGCCTGCGCGGGTGTCATCCCCCGGTGGTAGCGGTCAGACGCGCCGACCTGAAAGAGGCCGCGCGGGTCGTCCAGGATTTCCTGGATGCCTTCCTGGCCGGCAAGCATGACGACGCCGCCGCGTATTATGCGGACCTCTCCGGGGAACATCGCACGCAATTCGAAGGGGAGCTCGCGGACTGGATGAAGCAGTTCCAGCCGAGCCGCGTGGCCTCGCTGGGCCCGGCGCGGAAGAACCAGTGGGACCCGGAGAGGATCGAGGTGCCCTTCAGGGTCGAAGGCGCCCAGACGCTCACGATGGAGACGAGGGTGGGCCGGGACGATCCCTCCCAGAAGTGGTCGTTCTGGGGGACAAGCATGCGGTAAGAGGAGCGCGGTTGGGCGACACTTCCTTTGGCGCGGCCAGGCCGGAGGTGGTGATGCAAGTGGATACCGGCAACGCCCTCGCCGGCTCGTGGTTCGACAAGCGGTCACAGCAGCTTGGTGCCGTTGATGACGATGGAGAACTGGCAGCCGAGCTGGCGGGCGGCGATGCGCGAGGCGACCATGCGCGTCAGGAAGCGCTCGAAGTACTCCATGATGGTGCCCAGCGCGGGGTCGAGGTCCAGGCGCAGGGTAATCAGCTTCTGCGCGGCCTCCACCTCCACTGCCGAGGAGATGGCGGCGTAGTTGATGCGGTCGTGCTCGTCGAAGGTCTCGGGCGACTGGTGGCGCACGCGGGTGCGGCTGACATCGGACTTGTCGGCGACGGTGACGGCGGCGGCGATGTCACCGAAGGGCTCCCCGTATTCCTCCTCGTGGTTGCCGACGCCGGCCATGACCTCGGCGATGTCATCGGGCGCCATGCCCATGGCGCCCAGGATGTGGTAGGCGAGCATGACGCTGGTGCCGGCGTGAGTGACGCGGCTGGCGACGTTGCCGATGTCGTGCAGATAGCCGGCGATCGCCGCCAGCTCGGCGGTGTGCGGATCGCGCCCGAGGTCGAGCAGGATCCGCCGCGCGCGGTCGGCGACGATGTCGGCGTGGCGGAAGCCATGCTCGGTGTAGCCGATGATCTCCATGTTGCGGTCGGCCTTGGCGATGAAGGCGCGCACATCGGCGCGCGCCTTGATGTCGTCGAGGGTGATGGGGGTGGTGGTCATATCCTGTCCTCGGGTGGTGTCGAATTCCTGGGCGGTGGGCCGCCTTGGGCGCGCGGCGCTATACGCCGCGCGGGGTCGGCGAAGTACCCCCCAACGCATATTCCACGCGCTTGGCTATTCCTCATATACCCGCTGCCAGTGCGCGAGGAACGCGGGAAACGCGCCCGCCGAGATCGCCTGCCGCGCGCCCGCCAGCAGGCCGAAGTAGAAGTGCAGGTTGTGGTAAGTCACCAGGCGCGCGGCCAGGATCTCCCCTGCCTTGTAGAGGTGGCGGATATAGGCGAGCGAATGCTCGCGGCAGGTGGGGCAGTCACACTCCGGGTCCAGGGAGCCGGGGTCGCGCTCGTAGCAGGCGTTCTTCAGGTTGAGCCGGCCGCGGCTGGTGTAGGCGGCGCCGTTGCGCCCCAGGCGCGTGGGCAGGGCGCAATCGAACATATCTACCCCCGCCGCCACCGCGCGCAGGATGTCGGGCGGCGCGCCCACGCCCATGAGATACCGCGGCGCTGCCTCCGGCAGCCCGGCCAGGCTGTGCGCCAGCATCTCGAAGGTCAGCTCTTTCGGTTCCCCCACCGACAGCCCGCCGACCGCGTAGCCCTCCCAATCAATGGCGGCGATACGCTCGGCGCTGCGCCGGCGCAGGTCGGGGTGCATCCCGCCCTGGACGATGCCGAACAGCGCCTGCCCGGCGTCGGGGCGGAAGGCGCGGCGGCAGCGAAGCGCCCAGGCGTCGGAGCGGTCGGCGGCGTCCTCGGTGGCGGCGCGGTCGGCGGGGTAGCCGACGGGCTGATCCAGGGCCATGATGATGTCGGCGCCGAGGGCCTGCTGCACCTCGATTGCGCGCTCGGGGGTGAAGAAGTGCTCCGAGCCGTCCAGGTGCGAGCGGAAGGTGACGCCTTCATCGGTCACCCGGGTCAGGGACGCCAGGCTGAAGATCTGGTAGCCGCCGCTATCGGTCAGCAGGGGGCGCTGCCAGTTCATGAACTCGTGCAGGCCGCCGAGCCCCGCTATGACCTCGACGCCGGGGCGCAGATACAGGTGATAGGCGTTGCAGAGCACGATCTGGGCGCCCAGCTCCTCCAGCTCGCGCCGCGTGATCGCCTTGACCGTACCCTGGGTGCCGACGGGCATGAAGGCGGGGGTGGCGACCTCGCATGTGGCACAGCCGCCCCCGGCTGTGCTGGCGCCCGGACGCGATGCGGACGCATCCGGGGGCGGCGCCTTCGACGAGCTCAGGACCAGTCGCGCCACAATCATACGCGCCGTGCGCGCCGCCGTCTCGGAGTCACGATGGGTTATCTCGAAGCGCAGCACAACGTATGGTTCGGCCCCAGGTCACTGGGCTCCTGTATTCCGACGTACAGCGGAAGTCCGGCGTGGCCGTCCGTACCGGCGTGCGCTGCAGACTCCCGGCACGGGCACACATGAGGCAGAACTGTGCGTGCCGCCCACGCAGCCTGCCGCACAGTTGGTCAGTCTTCAGAAAGGGGCTTGCCTACCCGCATGTTGTTTTGAGCACATTTCTAGGACATAATACCTAAATAGCGCAATTTCATTATTTAGCTATTGACAATGTGGCCCTTGCCGTGTATACTTCTGTCGTGGAGCTGGGTTTTCGCGATGATGAGCTTGACAGATTGGAAACTGACGCCAGCTTTGACGGCGGATATCAGCCGGGAATCGTAAAGGCGTTCCGAAAGCGTATGCAACAGATCAGGGCGGCCGTGGATGAGAGGGACTTCTACAAGCAGAAGTCCCTGAGATTCGAGAAGCTGCGAGGTGGTCGGGCACACCAGCATTCCATGCGGCTAAACGACCAGTGGCGGGTGATTCTGGAATTCCAGGGGGAGGGGCCAAGCAAAGTGGTCGTGATCGTTAGCATTGAGGATTACCACTGAGGGAGATGCCCTACATGACCGACAGAAGGATTGCCGAGGCCTTCCCTCCAGGTGAGTTCATCAAGGAGGAGTTGGAGGCACGCGATTGGAGCCAGGTCGAACTGGCCGAGATCATCGGCCGTGAGCCCAAGGTGGTCAGCGACTTGGTTAGGGGCAAGCGAGCGGTTACGCCTGAGATCGCCAAGGCGCTGGGCGATGCGTTTGGCACCAGCGCGCAGTTCTGGATGAACCTGCAAAGCAGCTACGAACTGTGGCGTGCTAAGGATGCCGACGATGCGATTGCGCGCCGCGCCAGGCTCTACGCGTTAGCGCCGATCAAGGAGATGGTCAAGCGCCACTGGCTTGAAATGTCGGAAAGCGTAGCTGTGCTTGAGGAAAGAGTGCGGCGTTTCTTCAGCATCCAGACGCTGGATGAACCGATCCATTTTCCACATGCGGCGCGTCGCGGGACGAAGGAAATCACGCCGTCTCAGGAGGCGTGGCTATTCCGCGCCAGGCAACTCGCCCATGCCGCGCCCGCAAGCCCCTTCTCTGCCCGGTCCTTCAATAATGGATTGAACGAACTGAAGGGGCTCCTTCATAGCGCACAGGAAGTGAGGCATGTCCCCAGAGTTCTTGCAGAGGCTGGCATCCGATTCTTAGTACTGGAGCATCTGCCTCAGACAAGAATCGACGGTGTTGCCTTCTGGCTTGACGACAGGTCCCCCGTCATCGTGGTCTCACTGCGCTATAAGCGGATTGACTGGTTCTGGTACACGCTCTGCCACGAGCTGTGTCATGTGGCCCGCCGCGACGGGCTAAGACATGACGTGATGCTCGATACCGATATCGTTGGCAATGAAGTCGAGTCCGTAGCTGATGAGGCCGAAAGGGAGGCGGACCACTTCGCGACAGCGTTCCTGGTTAGTCCCTCAGACCTAGATGACTTCATTCAGCGGACTCGCCCGCTCTATGGTAGGCAGAAGATCATCGGCTTTGCCAGCAGAATCGGTGTGCATCCTGGCATCGTCGTTGGTCAGTTGCAGTTCCGAGGGGAAGTTCCCTGGTCTGCGCACAGGCAACTGCTGGAAGAAGTGAGGCCCATCGTGATAGGGTCGGCATTGACTGACGGATGGGACCAGGGGGCTCCGGCGCTCAACCGCGGATGGGAGCAGCCGGTTCCGACGCTCGACTGAGGAGTCGCGAAATGGCTACCTATGCAAAGCAGATGCAGCGGATCGTGGCGGCGTATCTCGAGTCAGGCCAACCGTGGCCAACCACTACTCACGAAATAGCCGCATGGGCTATTCGCGAGAGGCTCTGGCAGCCTCATCCGTCCGCTGTCATTAACCAGTGCGCGGATGAGCTAGGCCATGCGCGAACAATACGTCACCGACCCTCAGGGCAGGTCGGTGCGTGCCAAGCATGTAGCCCGAGTGAACCGAAATGGCGAGCAACTCCCACTGTGGGCGGACATTCGTTCCGCAAGCCGAGAGCACATTGAGATTGCATTCCAGCAGCGGCGGCAACAGATTGTCGGCGATTGCAGGCAACTCAAGACTGACGTAGATAGCTTCAACGAGAACCGAAATCCTGGCGCTCCCATACAGATGGTTCTCGATTTCACTTACGATGTGGAGGAACTGGAGGCTGCTGCGCAGCCCTGTGTTTTGACCATCTAGCTTCAGCCGGCTTACTGGCTATCCTCCTGCTCTTCGGGGGAAAGCCCCTCCAATCACGCTTTGCCGCGTCTTGACCCGCAGATACAAGCGCCACCACCGCAGGACCAATCCCGCCTGGCTGCTCCTGCTGATCTCTGCTGACCGCTTGCCATGCCACCAGCAGGCCTGATCTCCCGCCTTAGGCCGCCGCTTGCTGCCGCTCCAGGCTGCGCACCAGGTCGAGGATGTCGGCGACGCCGAAGGGCTTGCTCAGGCACAGCAGCGCCCCCTCGGCGAGCGACTTGTCCACCAGGTGGGAGCCGGCATAGCCGGTGATCATGACGTAGTGCGCGCCGGGATGGAGGCTGCGCAGGGCCTCGAACGCCTCGACCCCGTTCATGCCCGGCATCTTGATGTCGAGGAAGACGAGGTCGAAGGGACGCTCGCGCGCGTGGGCGATGGCCTCGGGGCCGCTGGCGGCCGCGATTACCTCGTAGCCCTTGGGGACGAGGATGTCCACGAAGAGCTGGCGGATCTCCTCCTCGTCGTCAACCACCAGGATGCGGTGGTGGCTCATGGGTTGTGATTCCTCCTTGCGAGACCTGCTGCGGGAGCGCCTCCGCGCCCGCGTGCGCCGGCAGGATGACGGTGAAGCAGGTGCCCTTGCCGGGCTCGGACTCGACGCGGATATCGCCGTGGTGGGCGCGGATGATGCCATAGCTGACGGTGAGGCCGAGGCCGGTGCCCTTGCCCTCGCGCTTAGTGGTGAAGAAGGGATCGAAAATATTGCCCAGGTGTTCGGGCGGGATGCCGAAGCCGGTGTCGGTGAAGGAGACGCTGATCTCGCCGCCGCGATGGGTGGTGCGGATGAAGAGCTTGCCGCCGCCGGGCATGGCGTGGAACGCGTTGATGGCGATGTTGGTGAAGACCTGCTGGAGCTGGCCGCTGTTGCCGCTCACCGGCGGCAGGTCGGGCCCGAGATCGGTGTCAATGACGACGCTGTCCACGCTCAGGATTTGGCGCGTCATGGAGACCACGGCCTCGACCGCGCGGTTGACGTCCACCGGGCCGACGGCGCCGTCGTGCCCCTCGCGGGAGAACCGTAGCAGGTTGCGGACGATGTCGGCGATGCGCACCGTCTCGCGGCGGATGGTGTCGAGGTCGCGGGCGGCGGGCGCCTCCGCCGCCAGGTCTTGCAGCAGCAGCTCGGCGCGCCCCAGGATGACCATCAGGGGGTTGTTGATCTCGTGCGCGACGCCCCCCGCCAGCAGCCCCAGGGAGGCGAGCTTCTCCGACTGGATGAGCTGGGCCTGGGCGCGCTCGAGCTCCGCCAGCATGTGGCGCAGCGTTTCCACCTGCTGCTGGCCGGCGGCGTAGAGACGCGCCTTCTCGATCGCCAGCACCGCCTGGGTCGCAAACAGCGACAGGGTGTTGAGATCGGTGCGATCGAAGTCCTGCACCGTGCGCGTGCGATTGACGTTGAGGGTGCCGACGACTTGGCCCTCGACGATCAGGGGGACGCAAATGGCGGAGCGGATCTCCTCGCCGCGGCGCAGCTGGGGCGCCACCCGCGGGTCGGCGCCGTCGCTGGTCAGCAGCAGCGGCTCGCCTTCCTGGGCGACGAAGCCGGCCACCCCCTCGCCGACGGGGATGCGGGTGGAAGCGATGATCTCCTGCGGCAGACCGCAGGCGGCGGCGATGCGCAGCTCGCCCTTGCCTTCGTCCAACAGCATGAGCGAGGCGGTATCGCCGTCAATGAACTCGATGGCGGTGTGCACCACCAGCTCGAGCAGTTCGTCCTGGTTGGAGTTGGTGATGAGGGCGTGGCTCATCTCCCCCCAGCGCCCCAGCAGGCGCGCTCGCTCGTCGAGGTGGCGCTGGTCCTGGCGCACCTGGTCGAGCAGGGTGCGGTTGGCGCGCTGCAGCATCTTCACCCGCTCCCGGAAATAGGCGCAGATCAGCAGCACCACCACCAGCAGCGCGCTGCGCATCGCCCAGTTGGACAGCAGCGCCTCCAGCGGCCCCGCGGGCAGCCGCAGGTCGTCGGCGCTGTCCATCACGAAGACGCCCACCGCCAGCAGGAAGATGAAGAAGAACGCCAGCAGCCACAACTGGCCCTCGCGCCGCTCTATGGCCCGCAGTCCGTCCGCTTCCATTATCGTCATCGCCGGGTGCTCCTATAGTCGTTCCACCGACCGGCGCGCGGCGCGCACGCGGTTTGGCCCCGCTGTGTGCGATAGTCCGCCAACCTGCGCCGGCGCATAGGGGCGCGCCCGATTGAGGTGGGGGTCGGCCGTCTTTCCCCGCGGCCGGCTCCCCCTGCGGCAAGCTCGCGCACCCGCTGCGCCGGAGCAGGAACGCGCCGCCGGTCGGCGAACTGCTGGGCGGGAGTCTTACGGGCGCCATGCGCCCCTCCCGCAAGGAGTGCAAGCGAATGAGCAGTGACCGGATGCGGTTCGGAATCGTCGGCTGCGGCACCATCGGCAAGCACCACGCCAAGGCCATCAGCACGCTGGCGCAGGCGGAGCTGGCGGCGGTGTGCGACGTGCAGCCGGAGCGCGCCCAGCAGTTGGCGCAGCAGTTCGGGTGCGACGCCGATCGGGACTTCGACGCCCTGCTCGCGCGCGATGACATCCAGGCGGTGAGCGTGTGCACGCCCTCGGGGCTGCACGCCGAGCACGGCATCGCGGCGGCGCAGGCGGGCAAGCACGTCCTCAGCGAGAAGCCGCTTGACATCGCGCTCGACAAGATCGATCGCCTGATCGCGGTCTGCGAGCAGCAGGGCGTGAAGCTGGCCTGCATTTTCCAGCACCGCTTCGACCCCGACGCGCGGCGGGTCAAGCGCGCCATCGAGGAGGGCAAGTTCGGCCAGCTCCTGTTGTGTAATACCGCGGTGCTGTGGTACCGCGCGCAGACCTACTACGACCGCGACGCCTGGCGCGGCACCTGGGCGCTCGACGGCGGCGTGCTCTCCAACCAGGCCATCCACTACCTCGACCAGATGCTGTGGCTGATGGGCGAGGTCGAGGAGGTCACCTTCGCGCAGATCGCGACCCGGGCGCGCCGGATGGAGGCGGAGGATATCGCCCAGGCGACGGTGCGCTTCGCCAACGGGGCCTGGGGCGCGATCCAGGCCTCGACCCTGACCTGGCCTGGCGCCACCACGCGGGTCGAGGTCTACGGCACCACCGGCGCCGCGGTGCTGGACGCCGATAACCTTACTTTCTACCAGGTGGAAGGTGAGGAGAAGATCGAGGCGGCGGGCGCGGCCGCGGCCGCCTCGCTTGACCCCGCGGTCGCCCAACTGACGGGGCACGACGCGCAGATCGCCGACTTCATCGCCGCCGTGCGCGAGAACCGCGACCCCTATGTCACCGGGCGCGAGGCGCGGCGCAGCGTGGCGCTGCTGACCGATATCTACCGCCAGGCCACCGGCCGGGCGATGCTGGGCGGAGGGTAGGCGTTCCCGTCCGTGCCCGGCGCGGCAAGGGTGCGTTCACGAATCCTTGGTCTATCCGCCAACCCATGTGGGCCAGCCGCCCCCGGCGGTCCTTGCGAGGTGCGGCGTCCTTGATTCATAAACACTTTAACTGAGCGCAAGTGATAGACGGCCACACCCTTACCGCGCGAAGGTCCACACCATGTCGCCATCGCCCCCGATGCCGGCGCCTGGCCGCGCCGGCCGCCCCTTGTCGTCGTCGAGATCCTCGCCCCAACTGTAGAGCACGAAACCGTCGCCCTGCCGTCCATACCCGAAATCCTTGCCGGTGAAGGGGTCCTGGGGCAGCTTCCAGCCGGGGTCGGCGTGCAGGGCGGCCAGCGAATCGGGGTACGCCCCGTGCTTGCGATGGTACGCCTCCAGCGCGAGGGCGACGCGCATCGCGTCCCGCATCGCAGTGATGCGGTCGCGCGCAACGACGAACCGGTCGCAATCGGAGGGATCGCCTCGCGCAATGAAGCAGTACGAGGGTAAGTCCGCAAGCTTCCTCTTGAGTTCCCGGTAGCCGGGTTCCGACTCGCGGTACGGCTTCTTCGCCAGGGGCAGCTCCTCCCCGAGCGAATCGAGGTAGGCGATCTTGTCCAGCAGGTGCAGGGGCTTCCCCAGCGGGCTGACGTAGAGCGCCGCCAGCGCCTTAAGCCTCCTATTGCGAGCGACCCCAAGGCTAACAACATCCGAGTAGGCGGCTTTCCGCGGGAGGCGGTCCACCTCCTCAAAGGAGAGCCAACGGCCGGATACCAACTCGCTGCCCAGGGCCTTCTGGATCCCCCCGCCGACATCGGACTCGCCCAGCGCATAGAACAGGTCGCGGCAGGCGCGCGGGTCGAGCGCCTGCTCTTCGATCATCTGCTGAATCGCTTGGTAGGTGTCGATGCTGAGGATGATTCTGCCCAGGAACCCGTTCAACGTCGGCTCGGCGCCCGCGTGAGCCGCCAGCTTGAGGCCGGTGCGGCAGGAGGCCACCGTCCCGGCGGTGTCGCCGCGCTCGCTGCGAATCAGCGCCTCCGCGCTCAACAGCCGGGCGCATTGCCGCATGGATGCGCCGTGCCCGAAGAGGATTCCCTCCGGGTTGGAGGCATTGTTCCAAAGCCGAAACCAGCAGCGGGGTTTGTCGGCGGCGGCCCGCACCAGGTCGAGCGCCGCCTGGTTGCGCGCCAGGATCTCCTGTACCTCGGCCGCCAGCTTCCGGCGGGTGCCGGGCGCGCGACCCTTGACGAACTTGCCCAGGGTATAGCCATCGTGGAAGAAGCGCGACCCCTGGAACTTGTCGAATGCTTGCTGGTAGAGGATGGCCGCGTTGTCCTTGTCGGGCACGGGCGGGGGGATGACCTGCGCCCACTCGGTGGGGAGGCCCTTGGCGCGCAGCTGCGCGAGGCGCTGGTCAACCGTTTTCTGCAGGCTGGCGACAAACAGCCAGTACGCCACCGCCAACGCGACCACCACCGCGAGCGCGATGCCGCAGACGAAGCGGAAGGTGCTGCCTTTGCCGGTGTCGAGGCGCGACACTTCCGGGTGCCCTCCGCGCGGGATGCTATCACGGAATCGGCGCCTGCGCAAGTGACCCCCTCCCCCTTCCAGAGCCTGCCCTGAGCCTGTCGAAGGGGGGAGGGTTAAGGTGGGGGTGAGGCCCATCGCCTCCTACCCTCACCCGGCTTCTCCCCTTCGACCGGCTCAGCCCGCGCACGCATCACCCTCCAGGTGGTGCTGCTCGTAGTATTGCTGATGATATGCCTCCGCCCGGTAGAAGCGCCCCGCGGGCAGAATCTCGGTCACGATCACTGCGTCGTACTTGCCGGACTGCCGGAGATGCTTCAGCGCGGCCTGGGCTGTCGCTCGCTGCTGCGGGGTGTGGTAGAAAACCACGGACTTGTACTGCGTTTTCTTCCTCACCGTCGGGTCGTGGGTTCCCCAGAACGCCGCCAGCACCTCATCGTAGGTGATCCGTGCCGGATCATACACGATCTCCACCGCTTCGGTGTGACCGGTGGCGCCGCGGCAGACTTGCTCGTAAGTCGGATTGTCAGCGCGGCCGCCGGCGTATCCCACCGTGGTGGCGACGACCCCGGGAATCCGACGAAACGCCGCCTCCACCCCCCAGAAGCAGCTGCCGCCGAACGTCGCCTTCTCTGTAGTCAAGGGCTTGACTTTCCTGCCGTAGTCTGTAAGATGCGTGTCACGCGGATGGTGGCCGGCGAACACCGCTCCCATCACGCCGACCGTCACTATCGCCGGCATCAAGCATTTCGCCATGATAGTTGCTTCCGTTCTGCCACCCTCATTCTATGATTTCCGCCCGCGCGCCCGCCGAAACGCCGCGCGGACTACACCGCGGGCAACCGACAGCAGGAAGGAGGTCCCAAGATGAGCGATGACCGCAGAATGGTGCAGAGGATCAGCGTGGCCTCGCACGAGCACCTGCCGCTGTGGGCGGTCGGCTGGCTGTTCACGATCGGGTATCTCAAGCTTGCCTTCTGGAAAGCGGTGCTGGCGGTGGTCATCTGGCCCTACTACATCGGAGCGGCCGTGAGATGACGGGGGGCGGGGGCCGGCGCCTGACGCGGCCACCGCTTGGTTCTCGACGCAGGTTAAACGGATTGACAGGCTTGAACGAAACCCCCCGACCTTGCCGCCAGCGGTGCCTCGCGCCAGTCAGCTATACGCTGTTCCTGGCGCTGACCGCCTACGGCCTGGCGCTGTTCGCGCTGGGGCCGTGCCTGACCTCGATCGCGGACACATTCGCGGTCGGGCTGGGGGCGACCGGAGCGCTGTTCACCACGTTCTTCGTGGGCTTCATCGCGGGGGTGCTGGCGGCCGGCTACGCGGCGGAGCGGGTCGGCAAGCGGCGGGTGGTGATGGCGGGGCTGGCCATTCTCGGCGCGGGGCTGGGGCTGCTGGGCGTCAGCCCGGGTCCCTTCGCCGTGCCCCATCTGTGGTGGGCGCTGGCGGCGATGGTGGTGACCGGCATCGGCGGAGCGACGGTCGAGTCCACCGCCAGCGCCCTGGCCGCCGACGTCAACCCGGGACGGGAGGGACTCGCGCTCAACCTGATGCAGGCGTTTTTCGGGTTGGGCGCGATCGCGGGGCCGCTGGTGGTGGGAGCGGTGCTGCGCCAGGGCGGAGCGTGGCAGCTTCACTTCCTGATCGCGGCCGGCTTCAGCGCGCTGATCCTGGCCGCGCTGGCGGCGCAGCCGGCGCCCGAACGACCCGCGCCGCCGCTGCCGCTGCGCGAGCTCGGCCGCCTGGCGCGCCAACCGGCGCTGCTGGCGCTGTGCGGCGCCATGGCCCTCTATGTCGGCGCCGAGATCGGCTACACGGGTTGGATCAGCGCGCTGGTACAGGAGCGGCTGGGGGCGACCGCGGCGAAGGCGGCGACCGCGGTGACGGCGTTCTGGGTGATGATGACGGTGGGGCGGCTGATCTGCACCTGGCTGGTGGCGGTGACGACGCCGCGGCGGCTGCTGGTGACGCTGGCGGTGGGCGGTGGGCTGGCGAGCGGAGCGACGGGGCTGGCGCCATCGCCGTGGTGGGGCATCGCGGCCTCGGGCGCGGTGGGGTTCTTCTACTCCGGCATCTTCGCGCTGGTGCTGACGGCGGCGAGTGAGCGCTTCACCCGCCGGCGGGCGGCGGTCTTCAGTCTCATCATGACCAGCGTCGGCATCGGCGGCATGATCGTGCCCGCGGCGATGGGCGTGGTGGCGCAGGCATTCGCTTTGCGCTGGGCGATGGCGCTGCCGGCGGCGGCGATGGTGGGGCTGGCGGTGCTGTTTGCGCGCACCGGCGATGCTCGGCGGGTGTGACCTGTTTCTTGGGGATGGATTGAGGCACTCACCATGTGGCACAGCCGCCTCGGCGCAGTCGCAAGCCTTATCAAGCGGTGCCGTCACTTGCGGCGCGCGCTGCTGACCACGAGCCAGGTGCACATCACGAGCGCCATGGCGACAAGGGCCGCCAGGTACCAGGCGTCCACGCCCGTAACGGGCGCGCTCGTAAGATAGAGAATTGCGATAATGCCTCCAAAGACAACGGCGACTACGCCGGAGAGGATGAGACGCGTCTTACGGATCCGCGCGACCATTCGGCCGGTTACGTATTCGAGGTCTTCGTCGCGCCTGATCCAGTAGGTCTCGTTTTCGTTACCCAGCTGTCGAGTTCGCACCATGTCGAGGCCCACGGCCTTCGTCAGCATTTTGACCAATCGGTCGGCGTTGAGATACCGGGTACCAATCACGACGGTCTTGCTGTTGATCACGTAGATCGAGTGCTTCCGCTGCCCGAACCGAAGCAGGCAAAGGCCACGGATATCAGAAAACGGCACCTTATGGCGACGCAGGAAGCCGTCCGCCCAAATCAGTCCGAGGTCGTCAACGGCCACCTCCCACCGCGCGGAATGGACCATTCCGTAGGCGCCGAAGACGGCAATGGCGGCTGCAAGGCAAACCATGACATGCGAGGCAAAGAGATAGCCTGAAGGTCGCGGCTCTGGCGGCTGCGAAACCACGAATGCAGCGGCGCCCGTCAAGCCGAACGCGCAGATCGCTCCGGCCGGAAGCATCCACCAGCGGCTATAACGGAAGGTTTCACGCATAGCGTACGCTGCTGCTCGACGGTACCGGCTACTTACGCCGTCTGGGCGTGGGTTCCTGCTGCGTGAACCCAGCGCAGGTTGCCGACCGGCGCGGCTCCTTTGGGTGCCGGTGATGTGCCGCGGTGTAGCCCTGTGCTGCGGTTTGGGGGTTGCGCGGTAGACGCTGCATCGTTTGGTTGAGACCGCGTCGGTGCCCTGCCGCGCTGGTAGCGTTGTCGCTGCTACAGACCCTTCTGGAGCCGCAACTGTGGGCTAGATGAGGAAAACGCGAGCGGGGCCACGAAGGCAATCTGCTGCGTGTACCCGGTTGCGTTTATGCCGTCTCGGCTGTGCTGCACAGGTCGCGCGCGTTCTATGCGGGGATGACCGTGCCGCCCACCTCCGAGATCCAGCCCCGCGCCCACTCCACCGCGTCCAACCCGAGGTCGCAGATGCAGCTGGCGTGGAAGATGATCCCTTCTATCCGCCGCTGGCGCAGGAGATCGAGTGCGAACTCGCACTGCCGCTTCATCAGCTGCAGAGGCATCGGTTGACGAGCCTCGTAGTCCTGCATGTAGCAGCCCAGCAGCTTGCCCTGCCGCGGGGCCAGCTTCTCCAGGCGGTCGAAGCTGGACTCGAGATCGCGCAGCGCCTCCGTCTTCGAGGTCCACAACGTCACCTTGTCGCAGAGGTCGAGCTGCTCCTGCACCGGCCAGTCCAACATGTGCTGGTAAAGCACGACCCACAGGTCGAGGGTTCGCTCGGGCAGGCGCAGGCGCTCCCGCACCGCCCGCAGCTCCGCCCGCGACAGGGCGCCCAAGGGCCCGTCTTCTCCGCCCTCGGGGTCGCGGAAGAAGTCGTCCATCATCAGTCCGGTGATGTTGGGCATCCGGGCTGCAAGCTTGAAGACCTCCTCGCGCAGGGCCGCATCCGTCTGCCCCGCATCACCGACGATGGACCACACCACGCGCTTCAATGACCGCATCGGCAGCGCGAACTGGTCGAACGGGGGGAACGGCCCGGAGTTCCCATAGTTGACCACGATCAGATTCGGGGTCCCCAGATAGCAGGCGGCCTCGACCGGCGTAATGCGGGATTCTCCTTGCACCCCGTGGCGGCCGTCAAGACTGCCTGCCGGATGACCCCACAGCCACAGCTTGTCTCTCACGTCCATTCACTAATCTCCGGGGCCCCCCGGATCCGAGCCGAGGCGGTCCATACCCTGGGCGCGGCGCGGCCTCCCGTGCTTCACTTCTGCGCGACAACGCTCAAGGCGCCCACCAGCAGCGGCGGCGCGCACAGCGAGCCGATCCACTCGGGCTCTCGCAGCCGACGGCCTCCACCCGCATGAGGGCGTCACAGGCATCGTCGGCGAGCATGGTATTCTTCACGCGGCCTACGATCTCCCCCTCTTCGATCTTGTAGCCCAGGGAGACGTTGACCGAGAAGTCCCCGTTCATGATGTTGCTCTGGCCCAGCCCCATGACGCTGTCCACCAGTCGTAGGGCGGAAGCTCGTCCCCTGCCCCCTCCCCGACTCTGGGCAGGAGGCAAGCTCCTGCCCTACGGCTGGTGCATCGAGGTCACGACCAGACTACGTTAACCGAGCAATGGTCCGTCGGATTCCGCTCCGGGGAGAACACGATCGGGGCAACGAAGCTGACCTGTCGCGCGTACCCGATTGCGTCTATGCCCTCTCGGCTGTGTTGGCGCCGCAAAGCGGCGCCTCTCTGACCCCGAGCGGTCGGGGTCCCACATCCGGCAGTGCATCATTCCCACTTTTCGAGGTCACATCCCGCTCGGCCGCGCGCTTGACTGCCGGCAGGGGCGGTGATAACATTCGCCGCGAGGGGGGCGCCTGTGCCACATTCTGTCGGAGCGGGCGTCCACCCCGCCCATCCGGCGCAGCAAAGGAGGCCTCAATGCCCCCCAGGATGAAGTCAGCGCCGCTGTTCGCCCTTTGCCTGGTGACCACGCTCTGCGCCTCGGCGTGCGCGGGAACGATCCTGGTGGTTGACTTGTCGCAGGCCGACGTGCCGACGCAGATGCTGGTGGCGAGCGTGCAGGGGGTGGTCAACCGCGACCCCTCCGCGGTCGGCGTGTACACGGTGCGCGAGCCGCAGGACGCCGCCTGGCTGTCGCTTTACCGCGACGAAGTCGAGCGCGTGACCCCCGACCAGCTGCTGGCGCGGGTGCGCGACCGCCTGGCGGGGCAAGTGCTGTACGATCCCGCCGAGGCGCACTCCCTCAATCTCGCCGCCGCCGCCGCCGCCATTCTCGACGCCGCCCTGACCCCAAACGACTTGGGGCTGAAGACGGTGCTCGATGCGCGCGGGCGCTGGCCGGATCGCTTGAGCGCCTACCGCTATGCGGTTGCGCAGGTGATGCGAGAGTCGGCGCCCGATCGCCTGGCGCTGGTGGGGGGCGAGCGCACCGACGTGCGCGACTACCTGAGCCGCGAGCGCGTGCTGGCGGTGGACCTGGATTGGCGGGATCCCGAGCAGGAAGCGCTGCTGCGCGAGATCCTGTCCCGGCTGCAGCCGGGGTCGCTGGTGCTGGGGTCGCCGGAGATGGTCGGCGACGATGCGCTGCTGGCGCTGCTGGCGCAGAATGGGCACCTGCTGGTTCCGATCTCGCGCGCCCCCAACCTGTCGTTTCACTCGGCACATCCGGTGACGGCGCCGCTGCATCAACTCGAGCGCGTGGCGCCGCCCGCCCTGCAGGTGCTGGTCACCTTCGTTTACGAGGGCGGCGCGGACGTGGGCTTCGCCCTGGGGCGGATGCGCGAGCTGTGGGCCGACCGTGCGCGCGGGCGCGTGCCCCTGGGATGGACGATCTCGCCGGCGCTGCTCGATCTGGCGCCAGCGGTGATGCAGAGCTACTGCGCGGGCGCGGGGCTGAGCGGAACCGACGAGCTGGTGCTGGCGCCCAACGGCGCGGGGTACTTCGTCCCGACTCGCCACCCCAACTGGGCCGGCATCTTGGAGCGCATGGCGACATGGGCGCGGGCGGGCGATTTCCGCGTCGCCGCCATCACCGACCGCGGGCCCGCCTCGGAACTCCGGCAGGCGCTGCCGCACTACTGGGCGGCGGGGATGCGAGGTCTGCTGCTTGGGGTCGGGGCGGGGCTGACGACGGGCATGTATGACGGGCTGCCGGTCACCGCGCAGGCGCTGCGCGCCACGGCCGCCGATGCGGCGCTGCGAGACATCCGCGAGGCGTCGCGCGCGGCCAAGTACATCTACGTCAGCGTGGATCCATGGTCGCTGACGCCCAGCGACCTCGCCTATATCGCCCGTCGGCTGGGGAGCGACTACCTGGTGCTGCGGCCGCGCGAATTCATGGCCGTGGCGCGCGAGGCCTCCGCCACCGGCTCCCGCCCGCCGCGAGCGGGCAGCGCCGACATCGCCTCCGTGGCGCTGCGGCCCGCCGAGCCCGGGCCCCGGGATAAGGTGGAGGTGCGCGCGACCGTGCGGTCGCCGGTGGAGCTGGACTCGGTGCAGGCGGTCTATGGGGTCAGCGGGGCGCCCGGGGAGTGGAGCGCCCGGCTGCAGCGTGAACCCGATGACCGCTATACGGGCGCGCTGCCTCCCCTCCTCGGCGGCGGGCCGCTCAGCGTCCGCCTGCGCGCGGTGGACCGAGAGAACGGCATCACCTGGTCCGCCCCCGTGAGCCTGACGGTCGCGGCGCCCGATGCCGACGACGACGGGCTGAGCGATGCGCTGGAGAGCCTGGTGCGCACCGACCCCGCCGCCCCCGACACCGACGGCGATGGCTGGCGCGACGGCAGTGACGCTCATCCACTGCTTCCCGACCGGTTCACTGCGTTCTACCTGTGGCCGGTGGCGCCGCCGGGGGATGGGGTTTACCTCGCCCAGGGCGGCGGCAGTGTCAGCGGCGGCATCCGGGCGGTGGAGGGCGACCAGACGGCGGTGTACAAGCTGCCGCTGGCGAGCGCCCCGGCGGGGTCGCGGCCGGCGCTGCAGGCGGTGGTTGGCGGCGACTATCGCCTGGAGGTGTCGGCGGACGGCCGGGAATGGCGCGAGATCGCATCCGCGTCCGGGGACGCGCCGCTGGCGCCGGGCGCGTGGGAAGCGCCGGCGCCGACCGGCGGAGCGCCCGCCTTGTGGGTGCGCCTGTCGGACCGCACGCCGCAGGGCGAGGCGCCCGCGCGGCTGGCGCAGTTGAGCTTGCGGTCTCATCCCGACGGCCCCTCCATCCTGCCGCGAGGCACCGAGCCCATCTTCCCGGGGCCGGGGATGCCCATGGCGGTCGCGGCCGACATCTTCGCCCCCGGCGGAATCGCCGAAGCGAGGCTCTACTACCGCATCAATGACACGGGCACGATCGCGGTGCCGATGCTGGAGCGCGGCCACTCACAGGTCTATGGCGCCCAGGTGCGAGGCGCGCTCAATGGCGATGTGATTACCTACTGGGTGGCAGCAACGGACGGCCAGGGGAATGCAGCGGCAACCCGACCGCTTGCGTTCCACGTCGGCGTCATCGCCCGGGAGACAATCTCCCTGCTGGTCGGGCGCGACTTCGAGGGGGAATGGGAGGCGGGCGCGGAATGGGACGGCTCGCGCTGGAACCCGCAGGCCGGGGCCGCGGATCGGGCGACCGTCAACCTCAGCGGGGGCGCCTACCGCTGGTGGGTGCTGGCAGCGCCGCGCGAGGGGGGGATCCGCGTCAGCGTTGACGGCCGCGAACTCGGCGCCGCCATCGCCGCGCAACCTGACGGCTGGCAGTCGCTGGGGACGCGGGATCTGCCCCGCGGACGACATGAGGTGGTCGTTACCTCGACCGACGACGTGCGTTCAGGGTACGCGCAGGTGCTGATCACGCAGGATCGGAGCCTGGTGCCGCCGTCCGGCCTGGTGTGTGATTTCTACAATAGCCTCACCGTGCTCGCGCCCATGCCGGGGCAGAAGGTCAAGGGCCTGGTCGAGATCGAGGCCACGGGCACCGGCAATATCGGCGCCGTCGAGTGCTACGTTGACGGCAGACTGGTGGATCGCGGGCGCCGGCCGCCATATCGCTTCCGCTGGAACGCGCGCCGCGCCGCCGCCGGGCCGCACCCGGTCGAGCTGCGCGCCCTCGATCACGCGGGCGAACTGCTGCTGACAACCTCCTTGCAGCTCGAGGTCGGCAGGTAGCGCCGCGTCAGCCCACGGACTTTCGTTCGCGACCGCCACCTGGGGGCCGTCCGGGTGTGACCGATTTTGGTGGGGATGGTTGGGCGACGCACCGGGCGCGACCTCGTAGGGGCAAGGCATGCCTTGCCCCTACACCCGCGCCCCGACCTGTCGGGGCGCGCCCAAGGGTGCCCCCTGGGGGCCGTCCCTGCGGCTTGCACCGGAAACCCCGCGGCACCGGCGCGAAATGGGTAACATTGGAAGTAGTAGCGTATGAGTCTGCCCGCGCGGCCCTGGTCGGCCGGTGCGCGGGCGTTGAGGTCAATCCCCATGGTGCGAGCGATTGCCGCGGTGGGTGCGATCCTGGGCGTGGCCGCGCTGATCGCCGGCTGGCGGCCGGGGGGAGCGACGGACGACGGGCTGCGCCCCAGCGCAGTTCAGACGGCGGGAGAGATAATGGGCGGCAAGGTGATCAAGACCGACGCTGAGTGGCGGGCGCAGCTTGCGCCCGAGCAGTATTGTATCATGCGCGAGAAGGGCACCGAACCGGCCTTCACCGGCAGGCACTGGAAGACCAAGGAGCCGGGGGTTTACCGCTGCGCCGCTTGCGGCCAGCCGTTGTTCGGCTCGCAGGCGAAGTACGATTCCGGCACCGGCTGGCCCAGCTTCCGGGCGCCGGTCGGGCCGGGCAGCATCGCCACCGCCGGTGATGACAGCGCGGGCATGCGCCGCACCGAGGTGCGGTGCAGCCGCTGCGACGCACACCTGGGGCACGTCTTCGAGGACGGTCCCGCCCCCACCGGTCAGCGCTACTGCATCAACTCCGCCGCCCTGGATTTCATTCCCGCGACCGCCGAGGGGAAGGATTAGCTGCGTCAATGATGTATTGACGGGTATCCGTCGCATCAATCTTGACGCAGCACGAGCCAGGATGATTCATGCTCCCGGTAGCACGCCGCCCGCCCTTGGGCTCAAGATCGTAGCCCTCTCCGATACGCACTACGCCCGCTGCGACGCGGCGCTCCGGGGGAGCGGCGCCATCGCCGACATCCTGCTGCGACGAGCAGTGCACCGCATCAACCGCATGATCCAGCCGGACGTGACCCTGCTCCTGGGCGACCTGCTGGAAAACGGCGAGGGGCCGGACGCGGAAGCCTCATGGCGGCGCCTGCGCGCCATCGCGGACGGGTTGGAATCCCCCTTTATCGCCCTGCCGGGCAATCACGACGGCGATCCCGAGGCCTTCTATCGCGTGTTCCCGCGCCCCGGCGAAATGCTGGACCTCAAGGGAATGCGCTTCCTGATATTCCTCGACCCCGAGGAGCCGGGGTACAACGCGCGGCGGCTGCCGGGTGACCTGGCGCGCATGGCGACCGCGCACCAGGGCCACGACGGGCCGGTGGTCATGCTGCAGCACTGCTCCCTGTTCCCGCCGGGAACCAGCGACTGCCCCTTCAATTATGTGAACGCCGACGACATCACCGCCCACATGCGACAGCACGACATCGGCCTCGCGATCAGCGGTCACTTCCACCTCGGCGTTGACCTGATCCGCCACGGCGCCGGGGATTTCGTGATCGCCCCGGCCCTGTGTGAACCGCCTTTCGCCTTCCTCGAGATCGAGCTTGACCGCGGGCAGGTCAGCGTGACTCGCCACCAGTTGCGCATGCCGCCCGAGCTGGAGCTGATTGATTGTCACCTCCACACGCCGTTCGCCTACTGCGCCGACGACATGGATTTCCCTAAAGCCGTCGCTCTAGCGCAGGACCTGGGGCTGGCGGGACTGGTGTTCGCGGAGCACTCGGGGCAATTGTATTACGACGCGGAGACCTACCGGCGGGGGGACTTCCTCCAGGCGGGCATCGCTACCGCGTACGGTCGCAGCGACCGCATGGCGCGCTACCTGGCGACCGCGGGCGCGTATTGCCCGCCGGCATCATTGGGGCTGGAGGCGGACTGCGACTACGCCGGGCGGCCGGTGTTGCGCGCTCACGACCGCCGGGAAGTCGCGGTCCTGCTCGGCGCCGTCCACAGCCTGCCCGAGCTGCGCAACCCGCGCCCCGATCCCGCCCGCGCCGCCGACGAGCTGTTGGCTGCCCTCGACCGATTCGTCAGCTCCGGCATCAACGTGCTCGCCCACCCGTTTCGCGAGTTCCGCCGCGCCGGCTTGGAGCCGCCGGCGTCACTGTTCGCGCTCGTGGTGCGCCTGCTGCGCGAGCACGGGGTGGCGGCCGAGATCAATTTCCACACCAACGAACCGGCGGAGGCGTTCGTGCGGCTGTGCATCGAGTCGGGGGTGAAGCTGGCACTGGGCAGCGACGCCCACGGACTGTGGCAAGTCGGGGAGTTCGCGCCGCACCTGCGCCTGCTGCGGCAGTGCGGCTGTGACGGGGACCTGGGGGCGGTGCTGGCGCAGGTGGGGACCTGCGGCCTGCGCCGGGGGTGGTGAGCGCGGGCGCGGCCATCGGCGCCACCACCATCGAGCATGACCGCGCCGGCCATTTCCCGCCCCGCGCTGGGCGGGTCCGCCTCCGGCGGCCCGGTCACCGTGCCCGGGCCGTCACGCCCGGATCATCACCAGCATCATCTTGAAGCGCGTCGGAGCGCGCAGGGCGTGCGGCTGATGCGCGGGCATGATGATCATCTCGCCCGCCTTGACGGTTGACGCCGTGCCCGCGATCGTGACCTGCGCCTCGCCGTCCAGCACCTGCACCAGGGCGTCGTAGGGGGCCGTGTGCTCGCTCAGGCCCTCGCCCTGGTCGAAGGCGAACAACGTCACCGTGCCCACTTGCTTGTCAATCAGGGCGCGGCTGACGACGGCCCCCGGCTGATAGGCGACGAGGTCGGCGACCTCCAGCACCTGGCCCGTCAGCCCGCCCGCCGGGGCCGCATCGCCTTCGGGTGCGTCACTGCTGCCTTGCATTCCCGTGTCCTCCTGTGGCCGCTCGCCACTTGCCGCATCCAAGGATTTCGACCTCCCCGCCCTGCTGTCCTATCAGCGGCGCGCGGCAAGGGTCGCGGCCTCGTGCGCACCCCTCACTCGGTCAGCGCCACGAACTCCCACTGGTGCAGCGGCGGCTCCAGCGTCAGGCGTGCGCCCTGCAGGCGCGCGGCGATCCGTTCTCCGTCCGCCGTCACCTGGGTGGCCGTGGTGAAGTGCATCCCCTGCGGCGGATGCACCGTGATCACGCGCGCGGCATCGGGGCTCGCGTTCCAGATGACCCCGCGCCAGCGCTCGGAGTCGGCCAGGAACTGCGCCGCCAGCCAGGCGCCCCCCTCCGCCCATCCCCGCGTCTCCCCGGGGTCGAGGTAGCCCATCACTTTCGCGAGCTGAGCCGCCCGCTGCGGGTTCATCATAACCGCCCCCTCGGCGCTCCAGGGGACGATGGCGACGCGCCCGCCGAGCGCATTCCGGTACACCGCCAGCCCATGCCCCACTACCTGCTGCTGCGGGTTGCGCAGGTCGCTGACCACGCGCGCGTCCGGCGCTAGCTCGGCCTGAAAGAGCCGCCTGGCATAGTCGTGAGCGTTGACCGAGATCTGCGCCCCGGGACGCAGGGAGAACTCCGCGTCCAGGCACTGCTCCACCGAGTACAGCACCTCACCGTGGGCGATGAACCGCCCCCCGCGCACGCCGATGAGGTCGCCCAGGCCGCGCGCGAGCAGGATGCTCGCGGCCTCGCCGTCGAGCAGCAGCCCCTGCGCCAGCCATGCCCGCAGTTGATCGTCGGAGAAGCTCCATGCGACCGGGCCGCCAAGCGCATTGACCGCGGGCGACGCCACCACCGAGAAGGCCTGCCCCGCCGCCCCTAGCCACCGCGCCCAGCCGCGCGACGGGCAGGTCAGCGACTGCCACCCACCGCTGCCGTCGGTGCGCAGGCGGCGGCTCATGTCCGGCGACCACGGCACCCCCACTCCCACCGAACGCAGGCTCAGGGGAAACTGGTCGGCCAGCCAGTCGCAAAGCGGCCGCCAGCGGCGCAGGAACTCCGCCCGCTCCGGCTCGTCAGCGGGGTCATTGCCCATGAAGTCATAGAGGCTGAGGTTGAGGTGGGTGGAGCCCAGGATATGGGCGAGCGCCATCTGCGCCCCGACCTGGCGAAAGGATTTGTTCCAGCGCCCGTAGGGGAAGCACTCGATCTCGGGGCCGCTCTCGACGGCATCCGGCTGCAGCGAGCGGTTCTGCTGCAGCACCGCGATCGAGGTGTAGAGCGCCGGCCCGGCAACGTCGCCATAGCCCCAGAAGTGGGGGCGATGGGCCGGCGGCCGATCGCCCGCCAGGGCGCGCCACCACTTCCCCCAGCGCCGGCCCTCGGCAGCGTGGGATTCCGGGCGGCTCGACATCAGCCCCAAGCGGCTGCCGCCGGCCTCGACGGTCTCCCGCCACTGCGCGATCATGGTCACGTGCAGGTCGTCCCACATATCCATCCACCGCTCGCGCCAGGGGTGCGGCGGACCGGGGGCGGTGCAGTTGGCGACGATCTCCTCCCGCGTCGCCTGCGTCCCCGCGCGGCGGTTGAACTCCGCGACGTGCAGGGGACAGAAGCACCCGCCCCACTCCAGCGGGTCGTGGTTGTGATAGCGGATGTCGTCGTCAATCCAGATGACGCGGAAGTCCTCCTGCGCGTAAAGCCGCAGACTTTCGTCATAGTAGCGGCGCCATTCGGGGTCGAGCGGGCACACCACCGCCTGACAGGCGCGCCCGTGTTGATCCACCATCGGCTGCCACGGCTGGTCGGGCTTGAGGGTGCGCCCGCGGTCGCAGTGGAGCACCGAATGCCAGGGGTTGAGGCTGACCGCCGCCCCCATCTCGGCGACCGCCCGCCGGTAGGGCCGCGAGTGCTCGATCCACTGACGGATGCGCTCCCCGCGATCGTGGCCGTCGTTGAGCTCCTCGGCGAAGTAGAAGAACATTATCTCCTCCACCGGCGCCTCGCGCAGCAGCCGCCGCAATTGCTCGGCGACGACGGCGGCGTCCTGGTGAAGGCCGAACTGCATGCGCAATGTGAAATGACTGGGCATGTGGTGCTTGCCTCCTGGGTGGGCGCGGTCGTGGAGCAACCGCGCGCCACGGCCGCGTTTTCGGGGTCGGTGGTTGGCATCCTCGCCTTCACCCGGTCGCGGCGGGCCGCCGGTCACGCCAGCGGCGGCTGCCGCGTGTGCTGCACGATCTCGCGCCACACCAGGCCGCGCGGCAGCACGCGCTTGCGCACCCGCGCCACCAGCGACAGCGGCACCAGCACATATCCCAGCCACAGGCTGAGCATGAAGCCGGTGTGCCCGGCCAGCGCGCTGTCCACCACCAGGTCGCCCATGCGCTCGGCGTGGATGAGGTCCTCGGCGTCGGGGGGCACCGCCCGGATCAGGTAGCCGGGTTGGTTGATGAGGATATGCCCGGTGAAGATGGGGGGCTTGATAAACTGCGAGCGCAACTCGTCGCGCAGCCACTTGAGGGCGAGGTCGCGCAGGTCCTGGCGCTCGTAGTAGGGGTCACGCAGGGCGGCGGCGGCGGGCTCGGGAAGCCGCACCAGGCCGCGGGAGCGCAGGTCCTTGCCGAGCGCGAGCAGGGCGCCCTCGGCCAAGACGACCAGGGCCGAGCGCCGCGCGCGGGCGCGGGCGGCGATGTGGTCCACCGCCTTCCACGGGTCGAAGGGCTCCTCGGGGATGAGGACGCAGTCGGCCTTGTCGCTGAGCAGGGCGGCGTTGGCGGCGACGAAGCCGGCGTGCTTGCCGAAGAGCTCGACCAGGATCACGCGGCGGTTGGCCTCGGCGTCGAGGCGCAGGACGTTGAGCAGGCGCGCGGCCTCGGCCAGGGCCGAGGAATGCCCCAACGAGCGCCACATCCAGGCGATGTCGTTGTCAATGCTCTTGGGGACGCCAGCGATGACGATGTTGCGGCCGACGGAATGCCCGCTCAAGGCCTGGTGCACCTGGCGGGCGGCATGCATGGCGCCGTCGCCGCCAATGACGTAAAGCAGGTCAATGCCCTCAGCCATCACGTTATGCGCGAGCTGCTCGATACGGCCCTCGACCGAGAAGTCGTAGCGCGACAGCCCGAGCTGACAGCCGCCGAGCTCGCGCCAGGTGGCGGTTTCCTCCGGATGCAGCTCGACCGGCCCGGGCACGGCGGCGGCGGGGCGTTCGCGGGGGGCCATCAGGCCCTCGAAGCCGTTGCGGATGCCCAGGACGTGACCTGTGCAGCGCGGCTCCGGGCCCTGGCGACCGCCGCGCTCCCAGGCGGCGTGGGCGGCGGCGACGTACTGATAATGGCGGCGGACGATGGCGTGAATGACCGCGTTGGTGCCGGGGGCGGTGCCGCCAGCGGTGACGATCGCCGCGCGCACGTCGCACGGATCGAAGCGCAGCCGCTCGCGCGCGCCCGCCTCCAGGAAGCCGGGGAAGAGCCCGCGGGCCGCGAACTCCCGCAGCGCCTTGTCATGGGAGACCGCGGGGCGGCGCTCGTCGGGGCGGCGGAAGTAGCCGATCTCGTCGCGAGAAAAGGGATTGGGGATGTCGGCGGGCCCGGCCACCACCGGCGGCGTCGTTTCGTCATGCAGCACTTGGGCGTCAATGCCGCCCTCCAGCCACACGCGCTGCATGTAGGCGCGCTCGGAGGCGAAAACCTGGGGAGATCCTGAGGCGCCGCTCGTGTGCTCCATCGCTGCCCGTCCTTCCTGAGTGACCTGCAGGCCCTGTGATCGGCGAACCCACAATCCCGCACTCGACCCACCGCATCCATTTCCTGGGGCGCGCCCCGTCTCCTGTCCCGGGGACGAGCCACGCGGCGCCAACGGGATTGGATCGAACGGGGTTGAGCTGCGCCCGCCGCCGGCCGGGGCGAACAGACGGGGGCCCCTAGGATGGAGGCGAGTCTGGGGTCTCCGCGGCAACGCGCTCGACGACCAGGGTCACGCCTTCGAGCCCGGCGACGCGCACCGTCTCGCCGCGCTTGACCGGGGTCTGACGCGCCTCGGCGCGCCAGACCTCGGAGTCCACGCGTACGGTGCCGAAGGGATCGAGCTCGGACCGAGCCACCCCCAGGCGCCCTACCAGCGCCTCGGCGCCGAAGACCGCGGGCTTGCGCCACATCGCCATGCGCACGCGGAAAAGCAGGATGATGCCGCCGAGCAAGATGGCCGACATCAAGCCCACGAGCCACGGGCTCACCCGCACCGCCGGCATCGCCGGCGACACCGGCGACACCGGAACGAACAGCAGCAGCGACCCCAGAATGAAGGACACGATCGCCCCCGCGCCCAGCACGCCGAAGCCGTGGACGAAGGTCTCGGCGATGAACAGCCCCATCGCCAACGCCAGCAGCGCCACCCCCGCCCACCCTACCGGCAGCATGCCCAGCGCGGTCAGCCCCAGCAGCAGGGAGATGGTGCCCGCGACCCCGGGGAAGATGCCGCCCGGGTGGTACATCTCGGCGATGAGCCCGATCATGCCCACGGTCAGCAGGATATAGGCGATGTTGGGCTCCGCGATCATGTGCAGCAGTTTCTCCAGCACCGTCATCGGCAGGTCCCGGATCGGCGCCCCCTCCACGTCGAGGAGCACCGGGCCCGCGTTGGTCTCGACCTTGCGCCCGTTGACCTGCGCCAACAGATCCGTCAGGTTGGGGGCGATGACGTCAATCACCCCCAGGTCGCGGGCCTCCTCGGCGGTAATGGAGACGCTCTGGCGCACCGCGCGCTCCGCCCACTCAGGGTTGTGGTCGCGCAGCTTCGCCACCGAGCGCGCGTAGGCCGCCGCATCCTCCTCGACCTTGGCGAGCATGGTCGCGTCTTGCTGACCGCCGCCCAGGGGTACGGGGTGGGCGGCGCCGATGTTGGTGCCCGGGGCCATGGCGGCGATGTGGCCGGCGACGGTGATGAACATCCCCGCCGAGGCGGCGCGCGCCCCCGCCGGCGCGACGTACACGATCACCGGCACGTCGGCATTGAGGATGTACTCGACCATCTCGCGCATGGAGCCGTCGAGGCCGCCGGGGGTGTCAATCTGGAAGACGAGGGCCGCGGCCTGGTCGTGTTCGGCGTTGGCGATCCCGCGCGCCAGGTAGCGCGCGCTCAGGGGGTTGACCACGCCCTCGAACTGGAGGTGATAGACGGCCCGTCCGCCCGGACGCGCCGACACGGCGGGCGCGATGAGGATGGCGCCCGCACCCAAGACTAGCCCGAGCAAGATCGCTCGTCCGCGCTTGCACCGCGGCATGTTGGCCTCTCCTGCCGCCGGCCGCCAACCGCAGCCTAGCCGGCATCCTCCGCTGCGCGGCCGGCGTGACGAACGAACGGCTCGACCAGCCGGGTGAACTCCAGGGGCAAGACGAACTTCGTCGCCGGGCTTTGCCCAAGGGCGCGCAGAGTCTCCAAGTACTGCAGACTCATGGTATTGCTCTCGAGGCCCTTGGCGACCTCGAAGATCTTCTGCAGCGCTTGGGCATAGCCCTCAGCGGCGAGGATGCGCGCCTGGCGCTCCCCCTCGGCGCGCAGGATGATGGCCTGGCGCTCGCCCTCGGCGACGGTAATGGCGGCCGCGCGCGTGCCATCGGCCTCGGTTACCACCGCGCGCCGGTTACGCTCGGCCGACATCTGGCGGCTCATCGCCTCCTGGATATCGCGCGGGGGGATGATCTCGCGGATCTCGACCGCGGTGACCTTGATCCCCCAGCGGTTGGTGACGTCGTCGAGCTTGAGGCGCAGCGCCTCGTTGATCTCCTCGCGCTTGGCGAGCACGTCGTCCAGCAGCATGGCGCCCACCACCGCGCGCAAGGTGGTGATGGCGATGCCCCGCGCCGCGCCCTCGAAGTCCTCGACCGCGAGCACGCTGGGCAAGGGGTCCACCACCTTCATATAGACGAAGAAGTCCACCGACACCGGGGCATTGTCCATGGTGATCGCGGACTGCGGCTGGACGTCGAAGTAGGTCTCGCGCAGGTCCACCCGCACGCCCCGGTCCACAAACGGCACCAGCAGCACCAGCCCCGGGCCTTTGGCGCCCAACACCCGCCCCAGCCGGAACACCACCAGGCGCTGGTACTCGGGGACGATGCGGATCGCGGCTCCGAGGATGATGAGCAGCAGAACAACGAGGAAAAAGACTACGACGCCGACCGCTTCCATGGCCATGACCTCCGGTTGCGGATGCCGTTGCGGGCGCGAGGAGGGGTGTAGTGGCAACGGGCTATCGTCGCCGGAAGCTTACACCGCGGGGAGGGGAGTGTCAAGGGATTGGGCAATTCGGTGGACACACACCATGATTTCCATTTCCCACGGTCTTTGCCGCCAGGTAAGTCACGAGCGCCCTGCCCGGCGGAATCCAACGGCCACGACCTGCCCCGCGAGGGCACATATCGCGGTCGTCAGGAGCCAGGAGGCCGGCCGATACATTGCGGGCCCCATCGCCGCCAAGATTCCTTCGCTGGCTCCCCTGAGACCCAGGTAGTCCATACTCACCGCCAGCGCTGCAACCGTGGCACCAATCACTCCGGCTTTCCGCCACGCAACCCCGGCGATAAAGCCTGCGATCGCGTAAGGCGCTAACGGCAGCACCCGCAAATACCCCAGCCCCAATAGGGCTACTGCACGGTGCACACTCTGAACCGACACGGCGATCCAGCCGAATTGCATGACCACGATCGCAACCGCCATGCTCAGGCTGATTGACCGCCTCATCCTGAGGCCGATCCTGCTTCCCAGCAGCGCAGAGCAACCGATCAGGCCTGCCATCGCGGTAAGTACGCCAAAGAGGATTGTCGGGCTGGCACCTGACGACGCGGAGGAGCCGCGAGGGGGCACGATTACGGCGTAGTACGCCAGGATTAGCCAGAGCATCCACCATGAGAGGGCCGCGCCCGCTGCGGCAGAGGTCCCACGGCGCACGGCCAGAGCGCGCATCGCCGCGCCCGCGACAACCGGGTACACGACACCTTCTGCGACCACCACGAGCGCCGCCGGAAGCCATAAGGCCGCGGAAGCGAAGGGTCGTGGTCCGGCGATGTACTGGGCGAGAAACCACAAACGTCTGCTGGCAAACGAGAGAAAGGTGAAGCCGAAGACAGCCGCCAGGAACGTGGCGGCTAGCTCGCTGCGACGCCGACCGCCATCTCCGCAGCGTGACTCCCTGCGCTCGTGGTCGTGCATCGTCCGCACCTACGCTTCTGGCGTAATTCGTGGAACGGACCGGATTCACAGTCGCAGCTTGGCCGCCCGGAAGAATGCGCGCAGCAGAGGCTGCTGGTCGCGCGTGCGCATGAGGGAGGCGCTGACCGGTAATTAAGTCGACTGTCCCCCGAATTGCCTTCAGCTTGGCGTCCATCCACGCCCCCGTTTTGTTCTACGCCAGCCGCAGGGCCCGCGCGAGTTCCGACGACTCGTCCAGAATCTTGAAGAAGTTGCACGTCCGGTCGGCGTGCCGGTACCCCATGTTCGTGTACATTAGCACGGCCCGGTAGTTTGTCCAGCCGATGCTGAGGGCGGTGTGGCGACACCCAAGTCGCCGCATCTCCTCGAGCGCCGTCGCGAGCAGGAAGCTCCCAAGCCGCTGTCCTCGATATGGCTCGGCAACGTGGAGTGCCAGGCAGAAACACCAGTCGTCGGCCTCCGGAGAAGGAGATACCTGTCCCCCCTCCGCGATGCAGTGGCCCAGTTCCTCTTCCCCTCGCATTGCCTGCACTTTCAGGCGCGGGCCTTCGGTCCAGACCAGCTCGAGTCTGCATTCCAGGGCGGGGGGCTGTGGCACCGGGGGCGTGAAATCACGCCACGTCAGCAGCAGCTCACTCCCGCGCTCCTGAAAGCCGGCAATGCCAAAGAGCGCCCGCACGTGACCCATGTGCTCTGACAGTTGGGCTCCCCCGGGGAAGTAATAGAACGGGTATGGGTACGATCCATTCCACGCGGTGACCACCGTGCAGCCCTGTTCGCGGGCCCAGGCCTCGGCCCAATCCAGGAGCAGCTTCCCCACCAGGCGCTCTCCCGGGCGATAGGCGAGAAAACGGATCGTACCGGGCCCCATAGGCGGACGATAGTCGAAACCGGAGGCGACGATGCCGACATGAACGAAGCCGCGCACGTCGCCCCCTTCGACCTGGGCCACCATCAAACGCTCGTCCCGCAGATGCTGAGAGGCCAGGCCCTTCAGGTCCGCGAATCGCTCTGGCGGGACCGGGTGGCACTCCGGCAGAGCGGCGATGAGGTCGTTGTAGCACTCACCCACACCGGCCGCCATCTCGGGTGCAAAGGGCACAAGTCTCATCTTGCTTCCTCTGACCTTCCCCCTCAGCTACACCACGCGCTATGCTAGACCCGGATTATGCATGGGAGCGCTTTCTGATCTCAGTTCGTATCACCTGGTAAGTGAAGGCCCCACACGCGCTATGCATAATATGGGTTAGACCCTTCGCGTGTGGCCTCGCCCCCAGTCTTGTTCCACTCGGAATGAGAATCCCTCAGGTCAAGACAGCAATCTCTGTCTTGCCTTCAAGGGCTGTGGCCGTCGCGGTTCACGCGCGCGAAGTCCTCCGGCGACAGGTTACCGAGCGCGCTGTGCCGCCCTGCCACATTTTGCTGCTTTCGCCAGCGCGCCACCAGCACCTTCTCTTCCCGCAGTGTGTCGAACACCTCCCGCGCCAGCAGCTCGTCTCTGAGCTTGCCGTTGAAGGACTCGAGGTAGCCATTCTCCCAGGGACTGCCCGGCTCGATGTAGAGCGTCCCCACCCCGATCCGCCCCAGCCATTCCCGAACCGCATTGGCGATGAACTCCGATCCGTTGTCCGAACGCAGGTACGCCGGCACCCCTCGCTCCACAAACAGCTGCCCCAGGCGCTCCAGTACATCTTCGCTGGTCAGCCGGCGCTCTATGTCAATCGCCAGGCACTCGCGGCTGTACTCGTCGATCATGGTCAGCAGCCGTACCGCTCGACCATCGCGGGTGCCGTCCTTCATGAAGTCGTAGCTCCAGACATGGTCCGTGTACGCTGGGCGCAGCCGGATGCAGGAACCGTCATTCAGCCACAGCCGACCCCGCTTAGGCTGCTTCTGTGGCACTTTCAGGCCCTCCAGGCGCCACAGGCGCTCCACCCGCTTGTGGTTGACCCGGAAGCCTTCCTGCCCCAGCAAGGCGGTGATGCGGCGATATCCATACCGCCCGTAGTCGCTCGCCAGCTCCACCATCCGCCTCACCAGTCGGGGTTCGTCGCTGGGCACGCAGCGCTCCCACCGCTGCGTACACCGCGCTTGACCCAACACCCGACACGCACGTCGCTCTGACACTCGCGCCCGACCCAGGGCGTCACGCACATGCTCCACCGCCGCCCGGCGTTTGGCCGGGCTCAGAAGTTTCCCGAGGCCGCTTCCTTCAAGATCGCGATATCCAGCGCTTGATCCGCCACCATGCGCTTCAGCCGTGCGTTCTCCGCCTCCAGCCCCTTCAACCGCTTCGCCTGGTCTAGCCGCAGGCCACCGTATTCGGCCCGCCAGCGATAAAACGTCTGTTCCGTCACCCCGATCTTCTTGCACGCTTGCCCAACGGTTCCCCCCTTGCTGATCTCCACCTCTGCTTCCCGCAACTTATGGATGATCTGCTCCGGCGTGTAACGCTTCTGACTCATCTCCCTTGCTCCTCCTTGACGGTCCAGCCCCCAAATACTAACATTTCACCTGGACTCGTTCTAGGGGGCAAGGTCAGGGCACCGCCCTCCTCGTTTGCACAATATCCGGTGGCGCCCCGACATGTCGGGGCGAGAATGCCGGCAGGCCCCTAAGCCCGACAGGGCCGGGGTGGCGGTCGCCAACGGCGACCTAGCCACGAGACGCCTGCCCTACTGATATTGGCAAGACAAGAGCGGCCCGCACCCCAATAAGGAATACGAGCCGCACCATATCGCCCAGGCGGATTGAGCGCCCGACGATTCAGATTATCGGTTTCCCGGCAGGGCCTGCTCACGCTCGTGGACCCCTTCCATCGCGTGAACGCTCGAAATCGTAGAGCCAGACCCCGGTCGGAGCTCAAGCGTCCAGATTATACCCCCCCGCGCGTTTGTCAAGAGCCTGAGGCGGCCCTCGCGGTTGCCTTGAACCGGCCCGATAGTATATACTCGGGGCATCCCACGGGAGGTCGCTTGATGAATCATCGGCGCGAAGTGCGGGAGGTGGAGCAGCCCAACCTGCTGGAGGACATCTTCCCCTACCACCAGGTACCGTTGATAACCTTCGACGGCGTCATCCGCGAGGAGATCGCCGGCCAGGTCGTCGAGTTCGATCCCCGCGCGGCGGTCAAGCGCGATATCTTCATCACCGACACCACCTTCCGCGACGGCCAGCAGGCGCGGCCGCCCTATTCGCCGGAGCAGATCCGCGACATCTACGACCTGCTCGCGCGCCTCAGCGGCCCCAACGGCGTCATCCGCCTGACCGAGTTCTTCCTCTACACCGCCAAGGACCGGCGCGCGGTCGAGCTGTGCCGCGAGCTGGGGCACCCCTACCCGCGCATCTCCGGCTGGATCCGCGCCGACGAGGGCGATTTTCAGTTGGTCAAGGACCTGGGCCTGACCGAGACCGGCATGTTGACCTCGGCCAGCGACTACCACATCTTCCACAAGCAAAAGATGACGCGGCGCGAGGCCTTCGACCAGTACCTGCGCGTGGTGGAGCAGGCGCTGGCGACGGGGGTGCGGCCGCGCTGCCACCTGGAGGACGTGACGCGCGCGGACCTCGAGGGCTTCGTGCTGCCGTTCGTGCAGAAGCTGGCGGAGCTGGGCGAGCAAGTGGGCGACGACCTCAAGCCCAAGGTGCGGCTGTGCGACACCCTCGGCTACGGGGTCACCTACCCCGGGGCGGCGCTGCCGCGCAGCATCCCCAAGCTCATCTACCTGGTGACGCACGAGGGCGGCATCCCGCCGGAGCGGCTGGAGTGGCACGGGCACAACGACTTCCACAAGGCGCACATCAACGCCGTCACCTGCTGGCTCTACGGCTGTGACGCTGTCAACACCACTCTCTTCAGCTTCGGCGAGCGCACGGGCAATCCACCGCTGGAGGGGGCGCTGGTCGAGTACGCGGGCCTCAAGGGCACGCTCAACGGCGCCGACCTGCGGGTGCTGACCGACCTCGCCCGCTACTTCGAGACCGAGGTCGGGGCGCTGATTCCGCCGGGCCAGCCCTTCGTCGGCGCCAACTTCAACCGCACCATGGCCGGCATCCACGCCCACGGCCTGCGCCGCGACGAGCGCATCTACAATATCTTCGACACCTGCGCCCTGCTGGGGCGGCCGCCGCGGGTCGCCATCACCGACAAGAGCGGGGTGGATGGCGTCACCCGCTGGGTATGCGACTTCCTGGGGCTGGAGGGCGATCACCAGGTGCGCCGGCGCGACGTGCTCAAGATCGCGCGCTGGGTCGCCGACCAGTACGAGGTGCACGAGCGCCTCACCGGCATCTCCGACCAGGAGCTGGCGGAGCAGGTGCGCCTGCACCTGCCGGAGCTCTACCGCAGCTGCATGGAGCGGCGGCCCGGCGGCGACGACTCCCGGGCGGACTAGCCGGGGGCGTCCCCGGCGTCATCGCGGCGCCCCGACGAGTCGGGGGCGAAGGCGCTCATGGCTCGGGGAGCGGTCCGGGGCGGCCGCGAGGCGAGCCCGGCTCGAAGTGAATGCGGGCTGGGATGACCCCGATGTGGACGCGTAACGCGAAAAGGCTGGCCGCCGTTTCGGTCGCGTTTTACGTGGTCGCCCTGCTCAACGACGCCTACGCCGCATACCTGCTGTGGTGGGCAACCGTCAGCTTGCTGGTGGGCGCCTACATCTCCGCGCGGCGCTCGCTGCGCGGCCTGTCGCTGACGCGGCGCCTGGCAGGAAACCGCATCTTCCAGCACCAGCCGCTGGCGATGACCCTGACCCTGCATCACCCGCCGGGTTCGGCGCCGACCGTCCTCATCAAGGACCCGGTGCGCTGCCTCACGCGCGATGAGACCGAGGAGTCGCAGTACCTCATTCAGGCCGAGCCCGACGCCGGGGCGGATGAACTCCGCCACGAGCTTGCCTTCCCCCTGCGCGGCCACTACCGGCTGGGGCCGCTGACCATGCAGGGAGCGGATGCGGTCGGGATCTTCGTGCGCTCGCAGGCGCTGGGCCCGCCCGCCGAGCTGATCGTGTACCCGCGGCCCCTGCCGCTCCCGCACCTGACCATGCGGGGGCTGTCAGCATACCGCCTGCGCGAGCTGCGAACGGCGCCCGCGGCCGGCGCCGCCCAGGAGTTCTACGGCATTCGCCCCTATCAGCACGGCGACGACTTGCGGCGCATCCACTGGAGGTCCACCGCCCGCACCGGCCGGCTTGCGGTCCGCGAGTACGAGCAGCGCCTGTCCGCGGCGGCCACCATCGTGCTCGACCTGCACCGCGACGCGCACCGGGGCGCGGGCGCTCACTCCACCCTGGAGTATGCGGTGACCATCGCCGCCTCCCTGGCCCAGCACGTGATTGACGCCGGCAACGCCCTGAGCCTGATCACCACCGGCGCCGACGGTTTCCTCCTGCCCATGGATCGCGGCGAGCATCAGCTCCACCAGGCGCTCGAGCATCTCGCCGTCGCCCGCGCCGACGGCGACGCCGGTTTCGCCTCGGCGCTCGCCAGCCGCCTGGCCCAGCTCCCCGCCGCCTCCACGGTGCTGCTCGTCACGCCGTCGGCCGATCCCCATGCGGCGCATCCCATGCTCATGCTCCGCAGCGCCGGCACCCACGTCACCGCGGTTCTCATCGCCCCCCACAGCTTCGCCGCCGCGCCCGATCCCCGCCTCGAGGCAGCGTACGGCGAGCTGCTGGCGGCCGCCTTCGGCGCGGCTAACGCAGTCTGCCCCGTGCGCCGGGGGGAGGACCTCGCTTCCGCCCTGGGAGCCGCCCGCTTATGGCTGTAACGCAAGTCCCCGAGCAACCATGGTGGGCCCGCCAGGCCCTGCCCTACGGCGCCGCGGCGCTGGTGACGATCGCGGCCATCATCTCGGCGTGGCCGATCTACCTGATGCCGGCATTCCCATACCTGGCGCTGGGGCTGGTGCTGCTGGGGACGCCGGCGAGCATGTATCTGCGGTCCACGGGCGCCGACCGGCGGTTGCTGAACCTGGGCATGGTCGGCGTCGCCCTGCTTTTCTTCTTCGCCATAGCGCTGCGCCTGCCGCTGCCGCAAGCGGGGGGAGACCTGTGGAGCGTCTTTGTGACCTTCGACGATCGGGACGCCATCGCCCTCGTGATCCAGGCATTCCTGACGGTCGCGATGTTGCGCTCCTTCACCCTGCTCACCGACCGCGACCTCGTCCTATCCGTCATCCCCGCGCTCAGCACCATCCTGCTGTCGGCGATCGCGGTGCGCAACGCGTCGGTCATCGTCGGGCTGCTGCTGTTCTTCCTGGGCGCGCTCTATCTGCTTGCCTTCAACCACGGCGAGCGGTGGGCGGTGGGGGTGCGGGCGCGGCGCCGGCTGCGCTCGCGGCGTCGCCTCCTGGTGCTGGCCAATGCCGTCGCCGCAACGTGGCTCAAGCTGGTGCCGATCACCTTGGCGGTCAGCGTCGCTTTCGGGTGGATCAACCTTCCCCGCTTGCTGATGAAGCGCTACGGGTCGCAGGCAGACCTGCTGATCGCACTCAAGGTCTATCAGCTTGTCGCCCCCGGCTGGGTCGTGCCCGACAACTCGATCAACTTGGGCAGCGGGCGGTCGCTGCGCAAGACCGTGCTCTTCCGCGTGGACTCGCCGGCAGACGCGCTGTGGCGCGCGAGCACGCTCGACACCTACACCGGCAGCGGGTGGAGCAACTCGCCGCCGCGGGTGGCGGCAGGCGATGCGCGCTCCCGGCGCGCACCCCGTACGCGACCACGCTCGCAATCCCTCGACTCGCGAGACGGCGAATGGAGGGTGGGGTCCCACGATCCGGGGCTGCTCGCGGGGGTGCCGAGTTCGGAGCTGAAGCAGGTCTTTCACCTGGCGGCGCCCATGCAGGGCGTGCTCGTCGCCGCCTATGAGGCGCAGTCCCTGCGCGGGCGCCTGTGGCACGCCAAAGTGAGCGACTCCTCGGTCCTCGGCCAGTCCGCGCCGATGCGGCCGGGCGCGTCCTACGGTGTCATCTCTCGACGCAAGGCGCCGCCCGGCGTCGCCGTCTATCGTCCGCGCGCGACGCTTCCGGCGACCGAGCGGGAGCGCCTTCTGTCGCTGCCGCGCCTGCCGCAGCGCACGCGCCGCCTGGCCCGGCGCATCACCGCCGGCGAGCGCTCCGACCTCCACCGCGCGCTTGCTCTCAACGCCTATCTTCAGCGCGAGTTCGTGTATCGCGATCGCGTCACCCCGCCGCCCGCGGGCGTGGATCACGTGGATTACTTCCTGCATCACATGGACGGCGCCTACTGCGACTACTTCGCCAGCGCGCTGGCGGTGCTGGCGCGCCTCAACGGCCTCCCCGCGCGCGTGGTCACCGGCTTCCGCAGCGACGAAGTGGAGACGGAGACCGGGTGGTGGGTGGTGCGCGAGAAGCACGCCCACAGTTGGGTTGAGGTCTTCCTTGACGGCTACGGCTGGCTGGAGCTGGACCCCAGCCCGCCGGTGGAGGCTGCTCCCCCAGTGCTGGAGCGGGCGACAAAGACCTTCGGCCGCGCGGTTGATGCCATCAGGCGCGCGGCCGGGGCACCGTTTCGCGCCCTGGCGGCGATACCGGGGTGGCGGTGGAAAGCGCCCGCGGGGCTGGCAGCGTTGGCGCTGCTGCTGCTAGGCGTTCGCCGCGCGCGCCGCGAGCGGCCGCCTTCCCTGCCGCGCGCCGGCGATACCGAGCAGCTCCAGCGATACGCGCATTGCTGCTACGAGCGCATGTGCCGGTGGCTGCGAACCTGGGGCCTGCCCAAGGCGCCGGACGCCACCGCCAGCGAATACGCGCGCTGGCTGGGGCGCACCCTGGGCCCGCAGGCGGCGCCCATGCGCGACATTGTGAGCGCCTACCTCGCCGCCGAATACGGCGGGCGCCGGCTCGAACCCGCCGAGGCGGGCGATCTCGCCCAGCGGATGGTGACGGTACTGGGGCGGCGCAAGTTCCTGCTGCGGCGCACCCGCCGTCCTGCGCCCAGGGACGGTCCCCTTCCGGGCGGGTACAGTCCACGTAGGGACAGTCCCCGCCCGCCCCAGTCCACGTAGGGACAGTCCCCGCCCGCCCTACTCGTGCAGCTCCTTGAGCTCGCCCGTCTCCATGTACCAGATGCGCTCGCCGACGTTGGTGATGTGGTCGGCGATGCGCTCCAGGTAGGTGCCGATCATAATCAGGCGCACCGCCTGGAAGGCGACCTGGGGGTCGCGCTCCAGGTACTCCACGATCTCGGTGTGCAGCAGCCGGTAGAGGCGATCCACCTCGTGGTCGCGCTCGATGGTCGCCACCGCCGCTTCGATGTCGCGCGCGACGAACGCCGCCAGCACCTGCCGCAGCATCTCCTGGGCGATGTCGGCCATCTGCGGCAGGTCAATCAGCGGCTTGAACAGCGGCCGCGCCGACAGCTCCACCGCCTGGTGGGCGAGATCTACGCTGTAGTCGCCGATGCGCTCGAGGTCGCTGATGATCTTGAGCACGGCGGCCAGGGTGCGCAGGTCGCGCGCCATCGGCTGCTGCGTCGCCAGGAGCTGCACCCCGCGGCGCTCGATGTCGAGGTTGAGGGCGTCCACCTGGTTCTCGTAATCGAAGACCTCGCGCTCCAGCGCGGGCGCGCGCTCGACCAAGATGCGCATGGCGACGCCCAGCGCCTGGCCCGCCAGCGAACCCATGCGCACCACCTCCTGCTGGAGCTCCTGAAGCTGCTCATCGAAGCCTTTGCGCAAGTGCTCCATCGGCTCTCCTTTCGGCGCCCGCGCCAGGGACGGTCCCCGAATAGGGACGGTCCCCGAATGGGGACTGTCCCCTTACGAATGGGCACGGTCCCCTTCCGGGCGGGTACAGTCAGTCCCCGCCCTACCCGAAGCGGCCCGTCACGTAGTCCTCGGTGCGCTTGTCCGCGGGGCGCGTGAAGACCTTCTCGCTGACATCGAACTCGATCAGCTCGCCGCTCAAGAAGAAGCCGGTGCGGTCGGATACGCGCGCCGCCTGCTGCATATTGTGGGTGACGATGACGATGGTGTAGTCCTGCTTGAGCTCGACCATCAGCTCCTCGATGCGCAGCGTCGAGATGGGATCCAGTGCCGAGCACGGCTCGTCCATGAGCACGACCTCGGGGTCCACCGCCAGCAGGCGGGCGATGCACAGGCGCTGCTGCTGTCCGCCGGAGAGCGAGAACGCGGACTGGCGCAGCTGGTCCTTGACCTCGTCCCACAGCGCCGCCCGGCGCAGGCTGCGCTCCACCAGCGCCTCCAGGCCGGCGCCGCGGGCGAGGCGGTGAATGCGCGGCCCGAAGGCGATGTTATCGAAGACCGACATGGGAAAGGGGTTGGGCCGCTGAAAGACCATGCCCACCCGCTTGCGCAGCGCCACCACGTCCACTTCCGGGCGGTAGATGTCTTCGCCGTCGAGCAGCACGCGCCCGCGCGTGCGGGCGCCCTCGATGATGTCGTTCATGCGGTTGATGGCGCGCAGGAAGGTGGACTTGCCGCAGCCGGAGGGCCCGATGAAGGCGGTGATTTCGCGCTCGCGGATCACCAGGTCGAGCCCGCGCAGGGCGTGGAAATGACCGTAGTAGAAGTGTAGCCCCTGCACCTCAACCTTGGCGGCGCCGGCGGCGGGCGTCGCGGGGGACATGTCTCGTCTGATGGTGTCGGACATTGTACCTCAGCGAATGGCGCGCAGGCGCCCGCGGGTGGCATAGCGCGCGGCCGCGCTCAGAATCAGGATGATGAGCACCAGCACCAGCGCCCCCGCCCACGCCTGGGCGTGCCAGTCGTCATAGGGGGCGATCGCATAGTAGTAGATCTGCACCGGCAGGCTGGCGATGGGTTGGTCGAGGCGCGCGCTCCAGAAGCGATTGCCGAACGCGGTGAACAGCAGCGGCGCGGTCTCGCCGGCGATGCGGGCGACCGCCAGCAGCACGCCGGTGATGACGCCGCCCCGCGCCGCCACCAGCACGACCTTGAAGACGGTGCGCCAGTGAGTAGCGCCCAGGGACAACGCCGCCTCGCGCTGGGACACCGGCACCAGGCGCACCAGCTCCTCGGTGGTGCGGATGACGGTGGGGATCATCATGATACCCAGCGCTAGCCCCCCCGCCAGCGCGGAGAAGCCTTGCATGGGGACGACGACGATCACCCACACCAGGATGCCGACGACGATCGAGGGCACGCCGGCGAGAACGTCGGCGGCGAAGCGCACCCCCGCGCCGAAGCGGTGGTTGCCGAACTCGGCGAGGTAGATGCCGCCCAGGATGCCGACGGGCAGCCCCACCGCGCTCGCCAGCCCGATGAGGATGAGGGTGCCGACGATGGCGTTGGCCATGCCTCCGCCGGGCTCTCCCACGGGCCGGGCCAGATGAGTGAAAAAGGCCAGGTTGAGGGCCGGCAGCCCCTGGATGACGATGTAGTAGAGCACCATCCCCAGCGGCACCAGGGCGGCGATGGTCGCCAACGCCGCGAATGCCCACATCAGGCCGTTAGCGGCCGCCCGCCGGGCCTCGCGGGCGCGGCTGCGGGATAGCGACTGGCGGCGGCTCATTCGCGCACTCCGCGCGCCATCCCTTGCGCCGTGCTCCACAGCAGCAGGCGCGCGAGCGCGTTGATGATGATGGTGATGGCGAACAGGATGAGGGCCAGCTCCAGCAGCGCCGCGGTGTGGAGCGTTTGCGTCGCCTCCAGGAATTCGTTGGCGAGCGCGCTGGCAAGGGTGTAGCCGGGGCTGAAGAGCGAGGCGGAGATCTCCGGTCGGTTGCCGATGACCATGGTCACGGCCATGGTTTCGCCGGCGGCGCGACCGAAGCCGAGGATGATCGCACCCAAGATGCCGGCGCGGGCGTAGCGCCACACCGGGCCGCGGATCGCCTCCCAGCGCGTGGAGCCCAGCGCGTAGGCGGCCTCGCGCTGGGAGACCGGCACCGCCTGCAGCACCTCGCGCGAGACGGCGGTGATAATGGGGGTGATCATGATCGCCAGAATCAAGCCGCCAGCCAACATGCCGATGCCATAAGGCGGCCCCTGGAACAACGGCAGAAACCCCAGGTGTTGCCCCAACCAGGCCTGGGCGGGGCGCAGCAGCGGCACCAGCACGAAGATGCCCCACAGTCCGTACACCACGCTCGGCACCGCCGCCAGCAATTCGACCAGGAAGGACACCGGGCCGCGCAGCCAACGGGGCACCAGCTCGGCCAGGAACAATGCCGCCCCCAGGCTCACCGGCACCGCCAGCAGCAGCGCCAGAAAAGATGACACGAGCGTCCCGTAGATGAATGGCAGCGCGCCGAAGACGCGATGCACCGGATCCCAGGTCGAGGTAGTGAGGAACCGCCAGCCGAACTGACGCATCGCGGGCAGCGAGGCGGTCGTCAACTCGTAGGCCAGCACCCCGATGAGCGCCAGCACGCTGCTCGCAACCAGCAGCGTCCCCCAGCGGAAGGCGCGATCCCCCGCGTTAGCGCCGAACAGCCCGCGGCGCCGCACGGAGGTCTGGGGCGCGGAGGGGGCGGCCATCTCTCATTTCTCCGCGAGCAGCGGCTTGCCCCGGAAGGTCAAAGTGCGCAGGGCAGCCCGGGTGAGCTCGACCGCGGCGGCCGGCAGGGGCGCGTAGAGCAGCGGTTCGGCGAAGGCCTGGCCGTCGTCAAGCGCCCAGTCCAGGAACTTCGCCAGCGCCTCGCCCTTGGCCCGGTCGCGCTGGTCGCGATAGACCAGCAGGTAGGTGAAGCCGGCGATGGGGTAGGCGTTGGGGGCGGGCGAATTGACGATGCTCACACGCAGGTCCTGCTTCATGGCCGCGGCGGCGCCGGCCGCGGCGGCGGCGGTGGCCTCGATGGTGGGCGCGACGAAGCTGCCGGCGGCGTTGCGCACGCGGGCGTAGGGCAGTCGGTTGTGTTCCGCGTATGCCAGCTCGACGTAGCCGATGCTGGCGGGGGTCTGCTTGACCACGCCGGCGACGCCCTCATTGCCCTTGCCGCCGATGCCGACCGGCCAGTTGACCGACTTGCCGGCGCCGACGCGGCCGGCCCAAGGCCGGCTGACGGCGGCCAGGTAGTGGGTGAAGATGGAGGTGGTGCCGCTGCCGTCGGAGCGATAGACGACCGCAATCGGCGCGTCGGGGAAGCGCACGCCGGGATTGAGCTCGGCGATGCGCGAGTCGTTCCAGCGCCTGATTTCGCCGAGGTAGATGTCGGCGATGGTCTCGCCGCTCAGGCGCAACTCCGTCACCTTGGGCAGATTGTGCGCGATGACCACCGCCCCCGCGACGGTGGGGATGTGCACCACCGGGCCGGGCATGGCGGCGGCCTCCTGGTCCGACAGCGGGGTGTCGCTGCCGCCGAAGTCCACGGTGCCGGCCTTGAGCTGCTGAATGCCGCCGCCGCTGCCGATGGATTGGTAGTTGATGCGCACCCCGGCCGCGAACTCATACTCATCGAACCACTTCGAATACAGCGGGTAGGGGAACGTCGCCCCCGCCCCGGTCAGGGTGACCTGACCGCTCCCGCCGGGGCCGCGTGACGGCCCCTTGGCGCAGCCCGCCGCCAGCAGCACGGCCGCACCTGCAAGCGCCCCTACCCGTAACCATCCTGGCTTCACCGGACATCCTCTCGCTGCAGGTTGGGTCCTGCCCGTCCGCCCCAACCGCGGCACGCGCTCCCCGCTGCTAGCTCGAGGGCGCGCCCTCCCAGAACCACGGCACCCACATCGCGTCCACCGACCACGCCAGCTCGCGCGCGAATACCCGGTAGCCGAGCGACTCCGCCAGGCGGCGCGAGGCCTCGTTGGTGTCCTCGCAGTGATAGAGCGCGAGCCGGCCGTGGTCGAGGATGAACTCGGTGGCGCGCGAAACCACGCTCGCCCCCAGCCCGCGGCGGCGATGGCGCTCGGCGGTGGCGACCGCAACCTCCCAAGCGACGTCGCTCTCGGTCTTGATGCTCGAGCGCGAGATCAGCTCGCGTCCCCGAAACACGCCGAAAACTTCGCCCCGGTGGCGCTCGCGCAGGGCGCGTCCCTCCGGGTGATCCGGCGGCACCGGCAGCACCTTCGCGGCTGCGCGCGGCGCGAACATCTCCCGCGTGCAGTAGAGCCACAGCGCGCGCCGAAACCACTCCCGCGGACCCGACTCGACGATGACTCGCTCCAGCGTCGCTTTCGTGCCCTCGGTCAGCAGGTCCGCCAGCGTCGCCGCCTGCAGCAATTCCTCGACCGACCGCGCCAGCTCGGGCGCGCTCGACACCACGGCCGCCCGGTCGAAGACCATAAGCCACAGCGGGATCACGTAGCGCCATACCCGCAGCCGCCGCTCGCGCGCGACCACGAAATGCACCCCCGGTTCCGTCAGCGCCTCGGGGGCGCACTGCAGTCGCTGTGTCACGTAGGTCGTCAGCGGCGGCGGCCAGACCGCAGGACTTTCCATTGCCACGCCCCGGATGTCCTCCGCGGTTTCTGTTCGCCGTGGGGGATGGCCGCCCCTGCGACGGGCCCCCGCAGGAAACGATGCGCCCGCCGCCGAAAACCACAGCCGATGGCGCCGGCGGACCTGTCAGCGGGTCCGCCGCAGCGTCTACTTGTCCGCCTGCGGCGGAGAGGAGCGGTTGTGTCAGAGGACTTCGCAGCGGATTTGCTGGTCATCGGTGCCGGCGCGGGGGGCTGCGCGGCGGCGCTCGCCGCCGCCGACGCGGGCCTCAAGGTCATCGTCATCAGCGGCGCCGCGGACTTCTTCGACTCCGGCACCGCCCAGGCCCAGGGCGGCATCATCGGCCACGGCCTCGACGATTCTCCCGAGCTGCTGGCGCGCGACATCCTCGCCACCGGCGACGGCCTGTGCGAGCCAGCGGCGGTGGCGGTGCTCGCGCGGGAGGGGCCGCCGCTGGTGGAGGAGCTGTTGGTGCAGCGCCTGGGCGTCGAGTTCTCGCGCAACGAACGCGGCGACCTCGACCTGACCCAGGAGGCCGCGCATTCCACCCGCCGCATCTTGCACGCCGACGACGCCACCGGCCGCGCCATCGCCGGGCCGCTGATCGCCGCGGTGCGCGCGCACCCGGGGGTGAGCCTGCTCGCCGCGCGCACCGCGGTGGACCTCATCACCATCCCCCACCATTCCCTGGAGCCCCTTGATCGCTACGGCCCCAATCGCTGCCTGGGCGCTTACGTGCTTGACGGGGCGCGCGGCGTCATCGGCCGCATCTTCGCCGCCGCCACCGTGCTTGCCACCGGCGGCTTCGGCCAGATCTACCTGCACACCACCAACCCCCGCGTCGTGCGCGGCGACGGCATCGCCATGGCCGCGCGCGCGGGGGCGCAGGTGCTCAACCTCGAATACGTCCAGTTCCACCCCACCGCCCTCTACCACCGCGACGCCGAGGGCTTCCTCATCTCCGAGTCCCTGCGCGGCGAGGGGGCGGTGCTGCGCACCCGGCGCGGCGAGCTGTTCATGCGCCAGTACCACCCGCTGGCCGACCTCGCCCCGCGCGACGTCGTCGCGCGCGCCATCCACCAGGAGATGCTGAAGCGCGGCGACGCCTATGTCCTGCTCGACCTGAGCGACGTGCACGTGGACCCGCGCGAGCGCTTCCCGACCATCTACGAGACCTGCGCGCGCTTCGGCGTTGACATCACCCGCCAGGCGATCCCGGTGGTGCCGGCCGCCCATTACGGGTGCGGGGGGGTGAAGGTTGACCTGTCGGGGCGCACCGACATCGAGCGCCTCTACGCGGTGGGGGAAGTGAGCTGCACCGGCCTGCACGGCGCCAACCGCCTGGCCAGCACCAGCCTGCTGGAGGCGCTGGTGTGGGGGCGGCGCGCGGGGCAAGACGTCGCCCGCCGCGAGCTCGCCGCCGATCAGCCGCCCTACGACCACGTCGCCGGGTGGCATGACGTCGGCCTCACCGACGAGCTCGACCCGGCGCTGGTCATCCAGGACTGGTCCTCCATCAAGACCACGATGTGGAACTACGCCGGCATCGTGCGCTCGCGCCGGCGCCTCGATCGCGCGCAGGCCGACCTCAGCTACCTCGCCCACCGCATCGAGCAATTCTACCGCGAGACCAAGCTCTCCGACGCCATCGTCGGCCTGCGCAACGCCATCCAGGTCGCGCTCATGGTGACCGAGGCCGCCCGCCGCAACCCCGAAAGCCGCGGCTGCCATTACCGGCTGGACTGAGGCAAGTGGTTGGCCGTCGCCACTACCCCGCGTTGGCGTCGGTTTCCCAGAGGCCGACGGGGTTGTGATCGGGGTCGAGGCCGACGGCGAAGTAGCCCATCCCCGGCACCGCGGTCTTGGGCACTACCATCATTCCCCCCAGCTTCTGAAGCTTGTCGGCGAAATCGGCGACGGAGGCCACCATCACGTAGTTGATGATGGTCTGCTCGGGCACGCGCTTCTTCATGATCGCGCCGTTGATGCCCGCGCCGTCGGTCATGGTCGTAACCATCGCGAAATCATCCATGCCGGGCGCGGCCTCCATCTTCCACCCGAACAGGTCGGTGTAGAACCGCATGAGCCGCTCCATGTCGTCCGCCGGAATCTCGAAGTGCACTACCGGGTTGGGCATAATCGTCCTCCTGCGCGAGTGATTGACCATCGGGCGCGGGATAGTTTCGGCACGCGGGGGTCTTTCCTTTGGCGGCGATGGTGCCGCGGGCACACAAGCCGCGCCCGGCACGGGGAATCCCGTGGGGGTGTCCTCGGTAGGGGCAAGGCATGCCTTGCCCCTACCCCTGCTGCGGCGCGTCCGGCTTGGGCTTGCGCGAGCCGCCGCGGCGCGAGCGCCGCCGGCGGGGGCGCGGGGGCGCCTGCTGGTCCGAGGCCGTCGGGCGCGGCGGCGCGGCGGGGTCGCCACCGGCTACGGGCGCCACCTCGCCGCCGCCGATTTCGCCCTCGGCCGGCGGCGCCGGGGGCGCGCACGGGCGCTCCGCTCCACACGCGCACTGGTGAGCCGCGACCTCGACGCGAGTGCCGTCTTCGAGGGCGACGCTGAGCGTGCCCTTGATGATGTTGACCTCCGTCACCTTGCCCGCGCCCTGCGGCAGCGTGATCCGGGAGCCCACGCGCGGGAGCTCGGCCTTGGCGCGGCGGTAGCCCTCGTACTCGTAGCTCAGGCAACACATGAGGCGGCCGCACACGCCCGAGATCTTCAAGGGGTTGAGGGCGAGGTTCTGCTCTTTGGCCATCTTGATGGCGACCGGCTGCAGGCGCGAGAGGAAGGTCGCGCAGCACAGCGGGCGCCCGCAGGGGCCGAAGCCGCCGATGAGCTTGGCCTCGTCGCGCACCCCGACCTGATGGAGCTCCACCCGCGCGCGCAACTCCCGGGCGAGATCGCGCACCAGGCAGCGAAAATCCACCCGCCCCTCGGCGCTGAAGTAGAAGATGGCGCGGCTGCGGTCGAAGGTGTAGTGCGCCTCGATCAACTTCATCGGCAGGCCGTGCTGCTGGATGCGCTCGGCGCAGGTGTCGAAGGCGCGCCGCTCGCGCTCGCGATTCTCCTGCTCGCGGCGCAGGTCATCGGCGGTGGCCTTGCGCGTGACGGGGCGCAGAGGCTGGTCGGGATGGTCGGCCTCGAGCTCGCGCGGCTCGGTCATGACCTGACCGATTTCGATGCCGTGCGGGGTGGGGGCGATCACCGCGTCGCCCTCCTTCAGCTCCAGCTCCCCGGGATCGTAGTAGTGCACCTGCCCGGCGGAGCGAAACGTCACACCGACTGCGGTTGGCATGAATCTATCCTCAGCGCATTATGAATCATCACAGCCGAGGGCGGCTGTGCCACGTGCTGCTCCATGCCTACTGTGTTCGACGCGGACATCGCTTGGCCTCCGTGCCGATCCTGCGACCTATGAGACTTCGCCGCGCGATAGCATTTCCCCCACATGGCGCACGATCTCGCCGACCAGGGAGGGCAGGCGCCGCGGGCTCAGGCCCAGGGTCAGCAGTTGGATGCGGTCGTGGCTGACCACCGGGCTCGCCCGGCGAAACTCGGGATCGCGCACGGCGGAGAACTGGGCCTGGAGCTTGCGCATCTGGGCTGGCTGCAGGCGGCGGTCGTCGGCAAAGCGGATGCGGAGCTGGAGCCGCTCGCTGGTGACGCTGGCGACGCCGGCCGCCAGGCAGTCGAGCTTGAGCTGGATCAGCTCGAACAGGTTCTCCGTTGGCTCCGGCAGCGGCGCGCCGAAGCGGTCGAGCAGCTCCGCCCGCAGCTCCGCCATCTGTGCCGGGCGCCGCACGGCGGCCATGCGGCGGTAGAAATCTATGCGCTGGTTGAGGCTCGGCACATACTGCTCCGGCAGGTAAGCGTCCACCGGCAGGTCGAGGGAAACCTGGCGTTCGGGGGCGGCGGTTTCGCCCTTGACCTCCTGCACCGCCTGCGCCAGCATCTGCGTGTAGAGCTCGAACCCCACCGTCACCATGAACCCGTGCTGCTCCGGCCCCAGCAGGTTGCCGGCGCCGCGGATCTCGAGGTCGCGCAAGGCGATGCGGAAGCCCGAGCCCAGGTGCGAGAACTCCTTGATGGCGGCGATGCGCTTGTGCGCGCGGTCGGTGAGGCGCTTGTGCGGGGTCCACGTGAGATAGGCGTAGGCCTGGCGGTCGGAGCGCCCGACGCGCCCCCGCAGTTGATAGAGCTGCGCCAGGCCGAGCAGGTCCGCCCGGTCCACCACCATGGTGTTGACGTTGGGGAGGTCGAGCCCGCTCTCGATGATGGTGGTGCACACCAGGACGTCGTAGTCGCCGGCGTAGAAGTCGAACATGACCTTTTCCAGCTCGCCCTCGCGCAGCTGGCCGTGGCCGATGGCGATGCGGGCGTGGGGGACGAGCTGGCGCACGTGCTCGGCGACGTGGGCGATGGACTCCACCCGGTTGTGCACGAAATAGATCTGCCCCCCGCGGTCGAGCTCGCGCAGCAGGGCTTCGCGGACGACCTCGTCGTCCTTTTGCAGGGCGCGAGTGCGGATGGGCAGGCGCCCCTCCGGCGGCTGGTTGATGACGCTCATGTCGCGCAGGCCGGACAGCGCCATGTGCAGGGTGCGCGGGATGGGCGTCGCCGTCAGCGTCAGCACGTCCACCGTCGTGCGCAGTTGCTTGAGGCGCTCCTTGTGGCGCACGCCGAAGCGGTGTTCCTCGTCCACCACCACCAGGCCCAGGGCCTTGAACTTGACGTCGCGCGACAGCAGGCGGTGGGTGCCGATGACGATATCCACCGTGCCGTCGGCCAGGCCCTGCGCGACCTGCGCCTGCTCCGCCCGCGAGCGAAAACGGCTCAGCATCTCCACCCGCAGCGGGTAGGGCTTGAGGCGCTCGCTGAAGGTCGCGAAGTGCTGCTGCGCCAGCACCGTCGTCGGCACCAGCACCGCCGCCTGCCGCGCCTCCATCACCGCCTTGAAGCAGGCGCGGATGGCAACCTCGGTCTTGCCGTAGCCGACGTCGCCGCACACCAGCCGGTCCATCGGCGGCGGCTGCTCCATGTCCGCTTTGACGTCGGCGATCGCCTGCAGCTGATCCGCGGTCTCCTCGTAGGGGAAGCCCGCCTCCATCTCCTGCTGCCACGGCGTGTCGGGGCTGAAGGCGTGCCCCGGGTGCGATTGGCGCGCCGCGTGCAGCGCCACCAGCTCCTGCGCCAGCTCTCGCGCCGACTTCGCCGCCCGCCGCCGTGCGCGCTCCCACTCGCTGCCCCCCAGGCGGTGCACCGGCGGCGCCGCGTCCTCGTCGCCAATGTACTTCTGCACCCGGTCGAGCTGGTCAATCGGCACGTACAGGCGGTCCTCCGCCGCATAGCGCACCGCCATGTACTCGCGCTCGGCAGCGTCCACCTGCCGTCGCACCAGCCCCTCAAAGACGCCGACGCCGTGGTTGATGTGCACCACGTAGTCCCCCGGCGCCAGCTCGGTGACGGAGCTGAGGGGCGCGCCCTCGGTGTGGCGCCGCCGCAGCGACCAGCGGATCTTCTGCCAGCCGAAGACCTCCTGGTCGGTCAGGCATACCAGCCGGGCCTCAGGCAAGGTGAAGCCCGCGGACAGCTTGCGCGAGGTGATGAGGATCTGCCCGCGTCCGGCGCCGCCATCGTCGGCGCGCACGACGCCGCGCACCCCGGCCTCCTCCAGCAGCTCGACCAGCCGCGCCCCCTGCATGGTCGAGATGATGACGAGCTGCTTCTCTTCCTGCCAACCCCGCAGCGCCCGCGCCAGGTCGTCCCCCCGCTCTCCGAAGCGCGGTGGCGGCGGCACCTCCGCGGCGACCGTGCTCTCGGGCGGCCCCGGGGCGAAGCCTTCAGTTCCCGGCTCCAGCACCTGAAAGCTCAGGGTCGCCCGCTCCTGCAGCCGCCGCCGCCCTTCCTCCAGTGGCAGGTAGAGCGCGTCGGACAGCGGCAGCAGCGATCCCTCCTGCACGCGCATGCGGTAGGCGTCCGCGATCTCCTGCTCGAAGCGCTGGTAGTGCTCGGCGATGAGGGCCGGCTCGTCGAGGATGACGGCGCCGCCCACGGCAAGGTAATCGAGGGCGGTATAGGTGCCGTCGTGCATAAACGGCAGGTAATACTCGATGCCCTGGAAGTAGACGCCCTGGGACATGCGCTCGAGGTCGTGCTCGAGCTTGCGGCGCAGGCGGCGCGCCGCCTCGGGTCTGCCCTGCTGATCGAGGATGGCGGCCTGCTCCGCCAGCGCCGCGCGCATGACGCGCTCGCGGTCGGCGAAGCCAGCGAGCACGGCTCCCGGATCATGCGCGCCGGGAAGCACCAGCTCCTGCGCGGGCATGAGATCGAACTCCAGCAGCGCCGCGCCCGAGCGCTGGGTCTCGATATCGAGCGCGGCCAGGCGCTCGACCTCGTCGCCGAAGAGCTCCAGGCGCAGGGGCTGCAGGGCGGTGGAGGGATAGATGTCAATGATGTCGCCGCGGATGCTGAACTGGCCGGGATGCTCGACCATCTCCTCGCGGACATAGCCCAGGCTCACCAGGTGGGCGGCGAGGCGGCCCAGGTCGAGCGGCTGCCCCTTGCGCAGAGAGAGGTGCGCGCGCGCCAGCACCCCGGGGGGCACCGTCTGGTGGAGGACGGCGGCGGCGGTGGCGACGACGGTCACCGCCTCCCCGCGCAGCAGGCGGCGCAGGGAGTTGAGGCGGTCGCGGATGATGTCGAAGTCGGGGGAGAAGTCCTCGTAGAGCAGGATCTCCAGCGACGGCAGGAAGGAGACCCGTTCGGCAGGCCCCTGAGCCCGCTGGGCCGGGGTGGCGGTCGCGGCGCGACCTAGCCGCTCAGGGCAGGCGTGTTGATCCGGCGCCGAGTCGGTGAAGGAAACGATGTCGTCGTACAGTTGCTCCGCCTGCTCGTTGCTGTGGGTCACGATGAGCAGCGGCTGCCCGAGGCGGGCCGCCAGGCCGGCGATGACGCAGCTCTTGGCGGCGCCGGTCAGGCCCTCTACGGCGCCATGAAAACCGTCGCGGCGAAGGTTGTGAAGAAGCTCCTCGAATCTTTGCCACTGCCCGAGCGCGGGCAGCACCGCTTGCATGGGTCCAGTATATCACCGCGCCGCGGGCAAGTCGAGGCAACCGTAGGATTGGGTATGTTCGCGGAGCGTGGGGACTGGGAAAAAACTCCTCCCCCTTCCAGGGGGAGGATGAAGGTGACGGTAAGTATGGTAGCGCAGCCGTCTCGACGGTAGGAATCCCGTGATGTTCTTCTTCTATGAGGTCGCCGTGGCAGAACACCATCGTAGGCACGGCATCGGGCGCGCTCTCGTCGAAGAGCTCAAGCGTCTCGCCAGGGCCGATGCGTGCGGGAAGGTTTTCGTGCCCACGAGCAGGTCAAATGAAGCGGCGATGGCTTTGTACCGGTCTTGTGGCGGTGAAGAGGGCGCTGCGGACGCGACGGCGTTCTGGTGGAACTCGTAGGAGTGCCTCACGATGCTCGGCTGCGAACGACATCTGGAAATGGGGGACTGCCCCCAGTTGCCCCGGTTTCACTATAGCGGGAAACTGGTCACGTGTTCACTGACTTCCTGGCATTAGCGGAGGGCTGCAAATCGCCTGTTTTTCCCGTGTTTCGACTGATTCCCAGCCCTCCTCTAATATCAATACATCAGTAGGGGCGGAAGACGCGGGGCATCTCGCGGACGACACTTGTGAGGTACTCACTGTCCCACGGCACGGTGCCGCTTGCTTGCACCTGGGCACGTTGGGAGAGGAGGTGCCCGTATACTTTGTCAGCTATGTGCTCATGATCTCCAGAACGGCATTGCCGGGGGATCAAATGCTGGTGGACCTCAGGCAGTGCCGGGTGCTGCCATGGCATGGCCAAGAGACTTGTCACCGACAAGCATAGTATCCTCTCTACCAGACGGCGGTTGATAGCTTGCATCTCCTCGCGAGGGGCACCACGTTAACCGATCTGAAGCATGTGGTATGCCAAACGCTTCGGCTATTGCCTGGCCGACTTTCCGCCTGCCTTGACTTGCCAGGGATCCCACTGGGGCGGAAGATTATTGTTGCTCTTGAAGCAGCTCTCTGGGGCCCGGATTATCAGCCACGCAACTGGAGCATTACCCGAAGGCTTTGCCCGAGGCGTATAGAGGCCAAGGGTGCGGTCGCCATGGGCATCTTGAGTTGGGTCCTCCGCAACGAACGAGATCTCATACAGATACTCTCCGCGATCCCCCGGCTGGGCAGCTTCTAGCCCATACGCGACATAACCCACACGGGAGTCGCCAACGACAAGCGTCCGGTTAATCCCAAAATCAGATGCGTACTGCTCGTGTTTCCACTCCTGGTCGCCTCCTACTGGGCTATATCGTGGAGGGAATCGGAAGCGCCAGATAGATCTTTCCTGACTTGCATCATACTTCAGCCGTGGAAAGTACGCCGGAAGAACGGATAACGGAACCGGTCGATCCAATAAGATCCTGATGCAATTGGCCCTAAGGGTACGAACGGGGTCAAGCCTCGACTGGCTGGTATCCACGAGCTCAAGATACGAAACGTGCACCTCGATCTTGAGGCCATTCACCTCCGTTCGATAGCGATCCGAGAAAAGGCCCGCGCCGTAGGTCGCGGCGATGACCGCTGGCGTCTGCCAGAACGGAAACGGCGGTGGAACCGGTCCTCCTGCGGAGGCTGCCGGAAGAGGGACAGCCTGCTCCGGACTAGCTGCGGCCCAGGCCATTGGTGCCGGGGCGGTCACCATAGCGGCAACATACAGGATGACGAACGTAACCGATGCGGCTGCAGCGCGCATAGGAGTTCCCCCTTGGCCCAGACAATGCCTCTTGACTCGTATATTCGCCATTACCCTCCTTCTTCCTGCGCTGATAACGCGCCGGGGTGTGGCGTGGCGTCGCGCTGAGGTGGGCGGCCCGGCGCACGTGGGTAGAAAACGAGTCGGATGACGAAGGTGAGGTGTTGGGCGTACCAGATTGCGTCCATGCCGTCTCGGCTGCGAGACGATTGGCAGGCGAGACGCCTGCCCTACCAATGCACCCCGCCTACGGCGGACAAGCCTCACCCAACCTCCCCCATTCGACAGTAGGGCAGGCTCTTGAAGGGGGAGGGGTTGCCGGGCGAACCGCGGCAAATCACTGCGTTTCGAGGAAAGCTCGGTAAAGACGGATCCCCTGTTCGCAGAGTAGAACTGACGCTTACCCACTTTGCTCGTCGCGAAGGCGAGATTCTTCGCTGACGCTCTGGATGATACGTCGCGGCTCCGGTCATGCAGAACGAAGCGTGCTTGCGCGACCGCGTCGGCACGCGCAGTGAAGCATCTCGGTGTCACCTCGCCGGAAACTGGGTAACGGTCAAAGAGTAGAAGGCTTGACAAACCGGCGCGCCGATGGTAGTTCTTGCATGAGAGGTGCAACGGTGGCGCGGACGCTGGACGAGCGCAAGCGCGCGATTCTCGGAGTGGTGGTCGAGCGCTACATCGCCACCGGAGAACCGGTGGGGTCGGCGTGGGTCGTGGGTTGCGGGGACCTCGCGGTATGCTCGGCGACGGTGCGCAATGAGATGTCCGAGCTCGAACGGGCGGGCTACCTGGGTCACCCCCATACCTCGGCCGGGCGGGTGCCGACCGATCGCGGCTATCGCGTTTACGCCGAGAGCGTGGTGTCCCGAGCGCAACCCGGCGCCGACCCGGGTCCGTTTGCGGATCTGGAGTGCAGCCAAGAAGCGGAGACGGCGCTGGAGGCAACCTGTCGCGCGCTGGCGCGCCTGACGCGTTTCCTGTCGCTGGCGCAGCCGCCGAGTTGGCGCCATGAGAAGCTGCGCTACCTGCAGCTTTCGCGGCTCAACCCGCGCCGCGTGCTGGTGGTGGTGGTGACCGAGACCGGGCGCGTGCACCATGCCCTGCTCGAGTTCAACCGCCTGCCCAGCACCGGGCAATTGCGGGCGCTGGGGGCGGTCATCAGCGATCGCTTGCGCGGGGTCGCGCTGGTCGAGCTCGATCGCGATCGGCTGCTGCGCGCGGTGCGCGAGCTGTGGTCGCGCACGCCCTTTGCCGACCAAGCGGTCGAGTTGCTGTCCGCCAGCCTGCCGGTGACCGCGGGCAGCCCCCTGGTGATTGAGGGCGGCAGCCGCCTGCTGGAGACACAGGAGTTCCAGCAAGCGGAAGTCGCGCGCGAGGTGTTCGGCGTGATCGAAGAGCGTGCCTATCTGAGTGAGCTGCTGGCGCGCCAGCGCCCCGGCGTGTCGGTGATGATCGGCGACGACACCGGCCATCCCGCCTTGCGTCACTGCGCGCTGGTGTCGGCCACCTACCAGGCGCCGGGAGGCGCCTGCGGCTGCCTCGGGGTGCTGGGCCCCAAGCGCATGCCGTACGGATCGGTGATGTCGGCGCTGCTGCTGGCCGCGCGCGCCTTGGGGGCGGCGTTCGCGAGCAAGGCCCGCAAGTAGCACGGCCGCCGGCTGAGCCCGGGCGCGACTTCGCTGAAGTCCCTGTTCCGAGCGAAGTGGGCTAGGGCCGACGAGCCGGCCCGCCACGTCCCTAGGTCAGTGACCGGGATGGCGGCCTTTAGGTGGCTAGGGCCGACGCATCGGCCCGCCACGGCGGTCTGCAGAGCAGACCTAGCCGCCTAGCCAGCGGCCCATCGGGTTAGCCGCCCAAGGGGGGGTCATCTCGCCCCGATCGGTCGGGGCGCCGGTTGCCGTCGGTTCCCTATTCTGAGGCAGGCGAGGCTAGCCATGCCCGAGGTCGAGGGCGAGAACAAGCAAGGCGCCGCTGACGAGCGCCTGTCCGCGCTCGTCAGCAACGCCAGCGCCATCCGCACCGTGGCGGCGGCGGTCGAAGGCACGCTCGGGCCCAAGGGGCTCGACTGCATGCTGGTGGACCGCTTCGGCGGTGTCACCATCACCAACGACGGATTCGCCATTCTCGACCAGATAGACGTTGCCCACCCCGCCGCCCGCATGCTGATCAACACCGCCCAGGCGCAGGATCGCCAGGTCGGCGACGGCACCACCACCGCCACGATCCTGGCGAGCACGTTGGTGACAGAGGCGGTCAACCGCGCGGCCAGGGGGGTGCCGGTGACCCGGCTCATCGAAGGCATGCGCGCGGCGCTGGCGCGCGCCGTCGAGGTGATCGAAGGACATCGCCGGGAGATCGAGGGATTCGACGATCCCCTGCTGGCGCGGGCGGCCCTCATCGCCGGCCGCGGGGACGCGCAGGTCGCCGATCTCGTCGTCGAGGCGGCGCGGCTGATCGGGCGCGCGGCTCTGGCTGAGCCGGGGTTCCGGCTGAGCGAATGGATCATCGCGCGGGAGGGAGCGGACAACGAGGTCGTGGCCGGCCTCATCATTGACAAGGAGCGGATGAACCGCCGCATGCCGCGGCAGGTGCGGCGCGCGCGGGTGCTGCTGCTCGATGACGCGCTGGAGCCGGAGCAGCTGGGGGAGCAGGCGCTGGCGACGGAGGCGGGGTTCGCCCGCTACCTGGAGCTCAAGCGCCGCTTCGCCGAGGCGCTGGAGCGGGTGGCGGGACTCGGCGTCAACGTGGTGGTGGCGGAGCGCGGGGTCAGCGACGATGCCGAGGAGGCGCTGACGGCGGCGGGCGCGATGGTGCTGCGGCGGGTGTCAGCGCGCGACCTCGCGCGCATCGCCGAACACACCGGCGCGCGCCCGGTCAAGCGCACCGGCCTGGCGCGGGCGGCGGATGACCTCGCGCGCTGCCTGGGCCGCGCCCGCCTGGTGGCGCAAGACGAGCGGCTGGGCCACGTTCGCTTTGAGGGCGGCGGCGGGCGACGCGCGGCGACGATCCTGGTGGGGGCGGCCACGGCTGAGGTCCGCGACGAGCGCCGGCGCATCGCCCAGGACGCCGCGAGCGGCGCCCAGCAAGCGCTCCTGAGCGGGGTGGTCCCCGGCGGCGGCGCGGCCGAGGCGGCGGCCGCGGTCGAGGTGCAGCGGCTGCGCGCCTCGATGCGCGGCATGGCGGCCTACGGCGCCGAGTGCGTGGTCGAGGCGCTGCGGCGCCCGCTGGCGCAGATCATCGCCAACGCCGGCTTCAACCCGCTGGAGAAGATGGGCAACCTGATGGCGGAAACCGCCAGCGCCGGGAGCGACGCGCTGGCGATAGACTGTGACACCGGCGAGGTCGCGGACATGCTAAGCTTGGGGGTGGTGGATCCGACCGCGGTCAAGGTGCACGCCCTGCGCGCCGCCGGGGAGGTGGCCCAGGCCGTGCTGCGCATCAGCACCATCATCCGCCGGCGCGACGCCGACCAGCCGCCGCCGGCATGAGGCGTCGGCGGCGATTGCGGAATACCCAATAGGTGGTTCCATGCCCAAGCGACACAAGCTCGAGATAACGCCCGCGGCCGCGGCGGCGCCCGCCGAAGGCGCGGGCCCGGAGGGCGCGCAGGAGGGCGCCCTCGTCGAGCCGGCGCCGGAGCGCGTGGCGCACCTGCAGCAGGAGTTGGCGGCGGCGCAAGCGGCGGCGCAGGAGCTGCATGACAAGTACCTGCGCGCCCTCGCCGACCTCGACAACTTCCGTCGCCGCGCGCGCCACGAGCGCGGCAATGCGGTGCGCGATGGCGAGGCCGCGATTCTGCTGGAGGTGCTGCCGGTGCTCGACAACTTCGCGCGCGCGATGGCGGCGGCGCGGGACGCCAACGACGCGCAGGCGCTGATGGACGGCGTCAAGATGAGCTACGACCAACTGCACGCGGCGCTGGCGCGCAAGGGAGTGCGTCCAATCGCCGCCGCGGGCAAGCAGTTCGATCCCCGCTACCACGACGCGGTAGGCCAGGTGCCGACGGCCGAGCAGCCGGAAGGTACGGTCGTGGTCGAGGTGCAAAAGGGCTACCTGCATGGCGATCGCGTGCTGCGCCCGGCGCGGGTGATCGTGGCGGCGCCGCCGGCGGCGGATGATGGTCACCCCCCGCGCCCGCGCCGCGAGGAGTCATAGTTGGCGCAGATCATCGGCATTGACCTGGGCACCACCAATTCCGCCGTCGCCGCCATGCACGGCGGGGAGCCCGTCATCATCCCCACCGCCGAGGGCGAGCGCCTGTGCCCGTCGGTGGTCGCCTTCACCGCCGCCGGCGAGCGCCTCGTCGGCGAGATCGCCAAGCGCCAGTGCGTGACCAACGCCGCGCGCACTATCTGCTCCGCCAAGCGGCGGATGGGCACCGACTGGAGCATCAACATTGACGGCAAGCCCTACAGCGCTCCCGAGGTGTCCGCCGCCATCCTGGAGAAGCTGCGCGCCGACGCCGAGGCCTTCCTGGGCGAGGCGGTCGCTCGCGCCGTCATCACCGTCCCCGCCTACTTCTCCGACGCCCAGCGCCAGGCGACCCGTGACGCCGGCCGTATCGCCGGCCTCGACGTCGCGCGCATCATCAATGAACCCACCGCCGCCGCCCTCGCTTACGGCCTGCAAGCGCAGGACCTCCACACCGTGCTGGTGTGGGATCTCGGCGGGGGCACCTTCGACGTGTCGGTGCTGGAGCTGGGAGACGGCGTCTTCGAGGTCAAGGCCACCAGCGGTGATACCCACCTCGGCGGCGATGACTGGGACGAGCGCATCGTCGGCTGGCTGGCGGACGAGTTCAAGGCCGAGCACGGCCTCGACCTGCGCGCGGACGCGACCGCCATGCAGCGCCTGCGCGAGGCGGCGGAGCGCGCCAAGATCGAGCTCTCGACCCTGGTCGCCACGCGCATCAGCCTGCCCTTCATCAGCGCCTCCGGACCCGCCCCCAGGCACCTCGAGCGCGAGCTCACCCGCGCCCATTTCGAGCACCTGAGCGCCGACCTGCTCGAGCGCGTGGTGGTACCCACCCGCACTGCCATGGCCGACGCCCGCGTCACCCCGGAGGACCTCGACCGCATCATCCTGGTCGGCGGCCTCACGCGCATGCCGGCGGTGGTAGCGCTGGTGACGCAGCTCTTCGGCCAGCCGCCCCATTGCGAGATCAACCCGGATGAGGCGGTCGCGGTGGGCGCCGCCATCCAGGCGGCGGTGCTGGCGGGGGAGGTGCGCGACATCGTCCTGCTCGACGTGACCCCGCTGTCAATGGGCATCGAGACCGCGGGCGGGGTCTTCCAGCGCCTGATCATGCGCAACACCACCATGCCCGTGCGCACGACCGAGACCTTCACCACCGCCGCTGACAACCAGTCCGCGGTGGACCTCCACGTGCTGCAGGGCGAGCGCGAGATGGCCGCCGACAACATCAGCCTCGGCCGCTTCCAGCTCGGCGGCCTGCGCCCCGCGCCCAAGGGCGTGCCCCGCATCCAGGTCACCTTCGACATTGACGTCAACGGCATCCTCCACGTCTCCGCGCGCGATGTCGCCACCGGAGGTCGCCGCGAGGTCGAGATAACCCCCGCCTCCGGCCTGAGCCCGGCGCAAGTCGAGCGCCTCATCGCCGACGCCGACGCCAACCGCGATCGCGACCGGCGCAAGCGAGAGGCCGCCCAACTACGCCTGCGCGTGGATGATCTGCTGGCGAGCGCCGATCGCGTGCTCAGCGATGCCGCCGGCAAGCTGCCGCAGGCGACGACCCAGCCGCTGGCCGATGTCGTGAGTCGGGCGCGGGAGACCGACGCGGGGACCTCCCTGGGGCGACTGCGGCAGGTGATCGCGGAACTCGAGCGCGCGAGCTACGAGGTGACGGAAGCGCTGTATCGCTACAATGCCGCCGAGCAGGCGTCGCAGGCGGCTGGGCGCGCCGGGGAACGCGCCCCCGGCGCGCTGGAGGGCGAGGTGCGCGGCGAGTAGGCGCGGCTGCCACCCGGCGTCGCCTGCCCGGAGCGTGACCGTTTCTCGTTGGGATGGCTGGGCGCACACCCGGGCGCGACCTCGTAGGGGCAAGGCATGCCTTGCCCCTACATCCGCGCTCCGACTCGTCGGGGCGTGCCCAGGGGGATCCCCGTCCGGTTGTGCTTGACACCCTCCGGCCGGCTGCCTATAATAACGCAGTTTCCATGGACATCGGCGCCGATCAGCAGCAGGCGCGGCTCGAAGCAACCCTTGAGCGACCTGACGCAGCGGACGCGGAGGCGACTCTGTTCGCCATCCAGGAGGGGACGAAACAGATGGACGAGGGCGGGAGTTTTGCCAAGATTAAGGTGATCGGCATGGGCGGCGCCGGCAGCAATGCCGTGGATCGCATGATCGCCGCCGACCTGCGCGGAGTGGAGTTCATCGCCGCCAACACCGACGTCCAAGCGCTGAACCTGTGCGCGGCGGAACGCAAGCTGCAGCTGGGCAAGGAGGTCACCCGTGGTCTGGGTGCGGGGGGGGATGCCGAGCTCGGTCTGCGCGCGGCGGAGGAGAGCCGCCAGGAGCTGAAGAACGCGCTCGAAGGGGCGGACATGGTGTTCGTCGCCGCGGGCATGGGCGGCGGCACCGGCACCGGCGGCTGCCCGGTGGTGGCGGCGGTCGCGCGGGAGCTGAGCGCGCTTACCGTCGCCGTGGTCACCAAGCCCTTTGCCTTCGAGCGCGGCCGCCGCATGGCGATCGCCGAGCGCGGCATTCAATCCCTGCGCGAGCAGGTGGACACGCTGATCACCATCCCCAACGACCGTCTGCTGGGGATCGTGGACAAGCACGCGACCCTCGATGAGGCTTTCGCCCAGGCGGATGAGGTGCTGCGCCAGGGCGTGCAGGGCATCTCGGATCTGATCACCGTTCCCGGCCGCATCAACCTCGACTTCGCCGACGTGAAGACGGTCATGTCCGGCGCCGGGCCCGCGATCATGGGCATCGGCGAAGCCACCGGCGAACACCGCGCCGCCGAGGCCGCTCAGGCCGCCATCTCCAGCCCCCTGCTCGAAACCTCGGTCGAGGGCGCCAAGCGCATCCTGTTCAATATCACCGGCGGCGCCGACCTCGCGCTGTCCGAGGTCGAGGAAGCGGCGCAGATCATCGCCAGCGCCTCCGACGCCCCCGACACCAACGTGCTTTTCGGCGTCGTCATTGACCGGGAGATCGGCGACGCGGTGCGAGTGACGGTCATCGCCACCGGCTTCGAACCGCACGCGGAGGGCGCCCAGAGAATGGTGGAAGCCTTCGCTGAGGACCTGCCGCAGGAGCCGCAGGAACCGCAGGACCTCGACGTACCCGCATTCGTTCGCCGCAAGTAATCGTCCCCCCGCGCTAAGCCATCCGGGCAGCGAGGGAAAGGGTCATCGGGGCCGGGCCGCTGCTGCGCCTGGCCCCGAACCGTTCTCCAGTGTGGCTAGGGCTTTGCCCGCCACGGCGGTCTGCAGAGCAGACCTAGCCGCCAAGCGAATCACGACCAGGAGCACGAGCTTGGCACATGACATGGACTTCCAGCGCCCATTGCGGATACCCGAGCATATTCAGCTCGGCGTCGCCGAGCCGGCGACCGCGCGCGCCGGCGAGAAGGGCGCGTGGGTTCTCACCTTCACCCTGGCCAAGCCGGTGCCCCCGCGGGACCGAGCATGGCTTTACGTCCACGGCGGGCGCCACATGAAGAACCGATGGCCGGGCCTGCAGGCGGACGATGAATCGCTCCCCGGACACGTGTCCCTGGAGCTGCCATCCGGGGAGCGACTGCGACCGGCGGGCGCCGGCGCCGATGGCGGCGTGTTCGCCTTCGAGGTCCCCGCCGGCGGGCTGCAGGAAGGCGAGCAGTTGATGGCGCATCTCGGTGGCTCAGCGGGGACGACGGCTCCCCGTCTGTCCCTGGCCAACCGGTACTTCGCGCTGCTGGCGGCGCCCCGGGAGGCGGAGCCGCGGGTACCCTCGCTGACAGGGGAGCTGCGGGAGCGGATCGTCGGCGCGTGCCTGATGCACATCGTGGGCGGGGCGGTGACGCGGCTGGTGGCCCACGCCCCCAGTCATGTTGCGCCGGGCGCCGAGTTGTCCTTGCTCGTTCGCCCCGAGGACGAGAACCGAAACGTGGCCTCGCAGGAGCCGGGACCGCTGGTGGTAACCCTTGACGGCCGCGAGCTGCGGGCCCGGCGGGTGGCGGTGGCCAATTCCGCCTGTTGCATGCTGGAGGGAATCGTCGTGCCGGATGAAGGTGTGTGTCGTCTGCGCGTCGAGGATACCGCGCGCGGCCTGAGCGCGGTCACCAATCCCATCCGGTGCTCTGCGGGGCCGGCGTCGGAGCGGGTATGGTGGGGCATGATCCACGGCCACACCGAGATCTCGGACGGCCTGGGTTCGCTCGACCACTACTTCGGCTACATGCGGGACGAGTGTCGCCTCGATTTCGCCGCCTCCGGGGATCACGACCATGTGTACGAGACGCCCGATGACATGTGGACCCTGACCCAGGAGGAGGCGGCCAGGTACAACCAGCCGGGGCGCTTCACCACCTTCCTCGGCTACGAGTGGGCCAAGTGGCGGCAGAACGGTGACGGCGACCGCAACGTGTACTACCTCCACGACCACCGGCCGATGTACCGTTCGGAGGACGGCATCCACCCCACGCCGCCCGATCTGTTCCGGGCGCTGCGGGACGAAACCGCCATCATCATCCCCCATCACAGCGCCGAGGTCGGCAACCACTGCGATTGGAAGGACCACGACCCGGAGAAGGAGCGCCTGGTCGAGATCTACTCGGTGTGGGGCAATTCCGAGCGCAGCGTGCACCAGGGCAATCCCTTCCCGGTGCGCCCGGTAGCTGTGAGCGGCGACGAACCCCCCGATGCCGGCGAGGTGGCGGCGGGCTTCGTGCAGCGCGCGCTGGAGCTGGGGTGGCGCGTAGGCTTCACCGCCGGCGGCGACGATCACCTCGCCCACCCCGGCGACCAAGTGGTGGGCGACAAGCCGGGCTGGCAGTACCCGGCCGGGCTGCTGGGGGTGTGGGCGGCGGCCAACACGCGCGAGGCCATCTGGGAGGCGCTGTGGAACCGGCGCTGCTATGGAACGACGGGCGCCAGGATGGTCGTTGATTTCCGGCTCAATGACCATCCCATGGGCGCGCAGGTGTCTCTCGCCGACGACCCCGGGCTGGCCGCGGCGCGGAAGCTGGCCATCACCGTCCACGGCACGGACGACATCCGGTGCATTGAGATCGTGCGCAACAACCGGGACCTCCATCGCCGCGGGCCCGCTGGCGCCGACCTCGCCTTCGAATGGGAGGACCCGGAGCCGCTGGCGCAGGTCAACCTGCCGCCGGCGCCGTTCTCAACCCCTAGGCCTGCGGCCGGGGCGGCGGCCAGCGGCCTAGCCGCTCGCCCCTTCACCTTCTACTACCTGCGCGTCACCCAGGCCGACGGCGAGATGGCGTGGGCCAGTCCCATCTGGGTTATCTCCTGACGCCTGCTACTCTGCGAAGCGGCGCTTCCCTGCGAAGCGTGAGGAGCCCGCGCGGCAATCGCTTGCCGAAGGAGGTGGCTCCGTGCTATATTATGGTTTGCCTTGCCGCCGTGGTCGCCGGCGCGAGGCGTGAGCGCGCCTGATAGGTTGTACCGGACCGATACCCGTGGGGGGTAATATGAACGATCTGGCGAAGTTCGCCGTGGACCGCGCCATGCGTGCCGGCGCGTCCTATGCCGACTGCCGCATCACGCGGCGCCGCCGCGAGTCGGTGCACGTCAAGAACAGCGTCGTGGACGCGCTCGAGAGCTCCGAGCAATTCGCGGCCGGCATCCGCGTCATCGCCGGCGGCGCGTGGGGCTTTGCCGCCACCGACCGCCTGCAGCGCCCCGACCTCGAGCGCGCGGCCGAACTGGCGGTGCGCGTCGCGAAGGCCTCCGCCACCGTGCCGGGCGAAGAGCCCGTCGCCCCCGAATCCCGCCCGCCGGTGCGCGGCTCCTGGGAGTCCCAGTTCCAGGTCAACCCCTTCGACGTGCCCCTGGGGGACAAGATCAGCCTCCTGCTCGACGCCGACCGCGTCATGCGCCAGCGGCCGGAGATCAAGGTCTCCAACAGCACCCTTGCCTTCCACGAGGAGGAGAAGGACTTCGTCAGTTCCGAGGGCGACGACATCCACCAGCGCATGCTCGAATCCGGCGGCATGGTCAGCGCCACCGCGGCGGACGGTGCGCGCGTGCAGGAGCGCTCCTTCCCGTCGTCGCTGGACGGCTTCCACGCCGCCGGGGGCTGGGAGATCATCGAGGGCATGGAGCTCAAGAGCGGCGCCGAGACCATCGCCCCCGAGGCGGTCGAGCTGCTGGCGGCGCCGGCGTGCCCGCGCGAGCGCACCACCGTCATCATTGACAGCTCGCAGATGGCGCTGCAGATCCACGAGTCGTGCGGCCATCCCGCCGAGCTCGACCGCGTCTTCGGCACCGAGGCGAGCTACGCCGGCACCTCCTTCCTCACCCCCGACCAACTCGGCGTCCTGCGCTACGGCTCCAGCCTGGTCAATATCACCGCCGACGCCACGGTGCCGGGGGCCCTGGGCACCTTCGGCTGGGACGACGAGGCGGTGCCCGCTCAGCGCACCTTCCTGGTGCGGGACGGCGTCTTCTGCGGCTATCTCAGCTCGCGCGAGACCGCGCGCCGTCTGGGCCTCTCCAGCTCCGGCACCATGCGCGCCGACGGCGCCAACCGCCTGCCGCTTGTCCGCATGACCAACGTCAACCTCGAGCCCGGCGACTGGGACCTCGACGAGATGATCAAGGACACCAAGCGCGGCCTCTTCTTGCAGACCACCAAGAGCTGGTCCATAGACGACAAGCGCCTCAACTTCCAGTTCGCCACCGAGATCGCGTGGGAAATCAAGGACGGGTCGCTGGGGGCGGTCCTGCGCGACGCCACCTACCACGGCATCACCCCGCAGTTCTGGGGTTCGTGCAATGCCATCGGCAACCGCGATTCGTGGCGCATGTGGGGCCTCACCAACTGCGCCAAGGGCGAGCCGGTGCAGCTCATGCACGTCGGCCACGGTTCCGCTCCCGCCCGCTTCGCCGGCGTCCAAGTCGGCGTGCTGGAGAAATGACCGCGCACCAGCTTGCCGTGGCTGATCCTACCCAACCCGCGGCGCTCGACGGCTGAACTCAGGGAGCAGACATGCTCGGAAAAGATCGCGCATCGCAGTTGCTGGAGGAGACCCTCGCCCACGCCAAGGCGGATCAGGCCGAGGTCGTCATCATGGTCGAGGACGGCGCCGTTACTCGCTTCGCCAACTCGATGATCCACCAGAACCTGGCCGAGAGCGCGGCCCGCGTGTCGGTGCGCTCGGTGGTCGGCCGGCGCGTCGGCTCGGCGACGACCAACCGCCTCGAATCAGAGCAACTGCGCGCCACCGCCGAGCGCTCCGCCGAGCTGGCGCGCATGCAGGCCGAGAATCGGGATTTCGTGTCATTGCCTGCGCCCGCGCCCATCACCCCGGTGCGCGCCTTCAGCGTCACCACCGACGCCTCCACCCCCGAATCCCGCGCCGCGCTGGTGGCCGACCTCGTCGCCATGGCCCGGCAGGAGAACTGCCTGGCCTCCGGCGCCCTGACCATCGAGACCAGCGAGCTCATCGTCGGCAGCACCCTCGGCATCCGCGCTTACCATCCCGCCACCCACGCCCACCTCAACGTCATCGTCTCCGACGATACCTCCAGCGGCTACGGGCAGTGGATGGGACATGACATCTCGCGCCTCGATCACCGGGCCGTCGCCTGGACCGCCATCGAGAAGTGCATCCTCGGCCGCCGCCCGGCCGCCGCCGATCCCCGCGATTACGAGGTTATCCTCGAGCCCCCGGCGGTGGCGGACCTGCTGATGTTCCTGGCATGGCTGGGCTTCGGCGCCAACGCCGTCGAGGAGGGGCGCTCCTTCATGTGCGACCGCTTCGGCCAACGCATCACCGGCAGCCAGATCTCGATCTGGGACGATGGCCTCGACCCCCGCGGCGTGCCGCTGCCGTTCGATTTCGAGGGGGTACCCAGGCAGCGCGTGGACCTCATCAAGGACGGCGTCGCCAACGCGGTGGTCTATGACTCCTACTACGCCCACAAGCAGGGCAAGCAATCCACCGGCCATGCCCTGCCCGCCCCCAACACCTACGGCCCCCTGCCCATGAACATGCTCCTGGGCGCCGGCACGGCGTCGCGAGATGACATGCTGCGAGCGACCAAGCGGGGGCTGCTGGTGACCCGCTTCCACTACACCAACATCGTCCAGCCCAAGGAAACCGTCATCACCGGCATGACCCGCGACGGCACCTTCCTGATCGAGAACGGCAAGCTCGGCGAGCCGGTGCGCAACCTGCGCTTCACCCAGAGCATCCTGGGGGCGCTGGACACGGTCGAGCTCATCGGCAGCGAGCCGGTGCTGTGCGACCGCAGCGTCGTGCCCGCGCTTAAGCTCGGCCGCTTCGCGTTTACGTCGTGACACAGACCGGTGAGGCGGCGAGGTCCGCAGTCCACCTGCTCGACTGCGCACCAGCACCTGGCCCTGCAAGCGGTGCCACCTCGACGCAACGGTAGCTGGAGCGAATCTCAGATGCCTGACGTCAAGATTCCCGACAACGTCAGTCACCCGCTGGCCGACGTGATCCGCGAGCGGCTGGGCTGCGCCCAATCTGCGAGCCTCGCTGTAGCCTTCCTGCGCCGCTCAGGCTTGCGCATGGTCGGGAAGCCTCTGGCGAGGTTTCTCGAGCGCGGAACGCACGCGGAGTGCATATTCGGTTTCGACTACATGTTCACGGAGCCTGAGGCTCTCACCGATCTTATGGACCTCTCGCGCTCGCATCCGGGGCTGCGCTTCTTTGGGTTCCTGGGCCAAGCGGGCGAGGAAGGCATCTATCATCCCAAGCTCTACATCTTCCGCGAAGATGTCCTCACGCACGTGATTGTGGGCTCGTCAAACCTTACTCGCGGGGGGCTCCGCCAGAACCTGGAGGCGAACGTTCTTCTATCAGGCGCACCAAGGGACCCGCCGATAGTGGAGGCGGAACATCTTTATCGCGATGTGCGGAACGACGACTCGCTGTTCACGCCCGACGCGGAATACGTCGTTCGGTATGGCGAGCTATACAAGGCGTCTCGATCTGCACGGGGGACAGGGGCCAGTCGCGCCGCGATCGTCCGGCTGCGCCGCGAACTGGAGCGCCGCCAAGAGGCGTTGCCAGGGACCGTCCCGACGCAGAGACAATTGATTGCCGAGGCAATTCGCACGTTGAGAAGAGATGCGCAGGAGTTCGTCCATCTCAGAGACATCGCGGCGTGGGTGGAAGACGAGGCCCGACGTCGACGTCTGCAGTTCAAGTGGGACACTTTGCGCAATAGCGTTCGCGGGCGGCTAAATGAACACACTGTCGGGAAAAGCGGGGACGACCTCTTCGAACGGCAGGGCGGGGTAGGTGGCCGCTATGGACGCTATCGCTTGACCGAGAAAGGTGATCTGCTAAGGATGCGACCAACACCGGTCGAGTAGGCGAGTATTCCTTCGCCGCCAAGGAAGTCGGTGGGCCGCTGCGGACCATGATAGCAGACAACAGGAGGCTGAAGAATGCAACGATGTGCGGTCTATGCTGTCATAGAGACGGAGGTCAGCGAGTCGCCACCGCGGGCCACCATGTTCGCCGCCGAGGCAGCAGCGGAGGCGTACGCCATACGCCTCGTTCGGCGTCACCTTAAGACGACCGAGGCGGATCCGGAGACGCTATGCGAGAAACTGCGCGACACGCGGTCCGGGTACGCGGTGCACGTGGTGCCCGCTCCGTTCCTCTATTAACCGCCCTCGTGCCGACGACAGTATCTGAGGCGCACTTGTAGTCCTCGGGGAAACCGGGGGAACCGGGAAACCGGGGACAGTCCCCTGTTTCTCCTGCCTCTGTGTTCTCTGTGCCCTTGTGGTTCAACCCTGTTGTCCTACTGCGGGTTGCTGACCTCGAATTGCGGGCACAGGTCGAGGATGGGGCAGCGGCTGCACAGCGGCTTGCGCGCGATGCACAGGTAACGTCCGTGCAGCGTGTAGTGCATGCCGAAGGCGATCCAGTCCCGCTTCGGCGGCAGCTCCATCAGGTCGGCCTCGATCTTCTCCGGCGCGGTCTGCGCGGACAGCGCGGTGCGCCGCGCCACGCGCTGGACGTGGGTATCCACCACAATCCCGGCGGCAATGCCCAGGGCGCTGCCCAGCACGACGTTGGCGGTCTTGCGCCCCACCCCCGGCAGCGCCACCAGCTCCTCCAGGGTCTGCGGCACCTTCCCGCCGTGCTTCGTCCCCAGCTCCCCGCCGATGCCGATCAGCGCCTTCGCCTTCTGGCGAAAGAAGCCCGTGGCCTCGATCTCCCGCTCCAGGGTATGCGGATCCGCCTGCGCGTAGTCCTGCGCGCTGCGGTAGCGCGTGAAAAGCGAGCGCGTGACCTCATTCACTCGCTGGTCGGTGCACTGCGCCGCCAGCACCGTTGCTACCAGCAGTTCCAGGGGGGTGCTGAAGTTCAGTTCGATGCGCGCATCGGGCCGGTGCCGCTTGAGCTTCCTCAGGATCGCCCGCGCCCGCTGCGCCTGTTCCTCGTGGGTCTCTGCAATCATCCCCTGCTTCCCTGCCGACCTCTCCCTATCCGGCGCGAGCATGTACGCGATGAATCGGACACCAATCGGCGTCTGAACCGCGCAGGCGGTTCCAGGTGCGACCTCCTACGAATTCTCGGCCTTGACGATCCGTCACGCGTTCTTCGGTTCTTCCCTCACAAGATCGCCCTTTCGGACCTTTGTCCGCTCGCTAGCCAGAGGCTCCACAGCATCATCGTCTACGGGCAGCTGATCTCTGCGTCGCACGCTGACCTCTCGCGGCGAAGTAAGCAGTGAAAGCGCCGCGAAGGGAGGCGCCTGTGTCCGCGTGTACGTTCGGACGACGGTGAGCGCAAACGTCAGGCTTTCCTGCACTTCCTCGGCCACCACTCTACCCTTGACTATCTCGAGCCTCTCGATATCGTTGTTGGTAATGGGATCGTTGATCATGTCGCCTTCCTCGTAGATGATGAAGGCCATCCCTCGCGTTACGCCCTGCTGGCGGCCGATGTTCAGCACAACCTGCGTTGGGCTCACTATCCGCGCTATCCTACCTGTAAGAGGCATCGTCGATTGGCTCCTTCTGATCCAACTCGGATTCACCCACAAGTCGTTGCCCAAGCTGCGAGGCTACCCTTACGAGTGCGGCAAGCGCGTCAAGAGACAAGCCCTCCAGCGGCTCTGGCACCAGAGCCCTCGCTATGCGGTGAGATAGGCGGCGCAGCTGCAGAGCGCCGGGAGCCGCAATCGGGGCACGCCTCGCAGCATCCATTTCCGCCGCGGACGTAGCTTCCGGGTCGAAAACCGCGTGTGATATCTTGTGCTGCACGTGCACCACAACGGCTCGGCCGACCTCCGTCTCAGCGGGTTCCGGCAGGCCGGCGACGCTGTGACGCTGATATACGCGGAACAGAGATCCAGGACTCACATTATGCTGCTCGCCCGCGTGAAGTATTGCACAAAGTGAGCCATCCTCGCGGAAATAATAGTTGAGCACGTCGCATTCGGCGCATGCCTGACGCACCATCACCCCTTTGAGCGCCGTGTCAGCGTGAGCCCCCAAGGAGTCCGCGAACTGCCGGAGCGCCTCGCGCACGGCGAGCCGTTCAACCTCGAGCACCGATTCCCGAGCGCTTGCTGTTGTCTCCTGGTGCTCCCTCCGTGCGACATGAAGAGTGTCAGATAGACCACGCGCTTTGTCCGAGGAGCGAAGTCCCCACACGACCAACAGGGCCGCGACGAGTAGCAGGGCGATCACAGCCATAGCGAAATAGGATGCCGCGTAACGCAGGATAGCGTTCTCCTGCGTGGGGGCCCGCGACAATACCGTGCAGCGGATGGCCCATACAAAATACGAAAGTCCGCATGCAGCCGCAAACACGAGGAGGGACCTGTACTTTCGCGCAACGTGCCAGAGGTACACGGCCCCCGATACGACGGTCACCGCGGCCGCGACCGCCCCGCCTGTCGTCTTCAAAGCGTCCAACAGGATGCTCAACATGTTGCTACCGCTCCGCGCGGATGCCGATGGCGGGGCTGCCGTCGCCCCCCACCTTGCGATAGCCGGTGATCGCGCTCCAGCCGTCGAGGCTCCCTCCCAGGCCCCACCGCCCGAAGACGTTGGCCCGCAGGTCATTGGGATCGAAGACCTCGGCGCTCAGGGTCAGCCACGGAGTCACAGGCCAATCATAGCCCAGGCCGATCTCGGACTCGACGAGGCCGTAGCGCAGCCGCCCCGGCCCCAGGCCCTGTCCCATCTGGAAGTTGAGGCGGTTGGTCTCCCCCAGATCGGCCGCTCCCAGGCGCACCAGGCGATCGCGGCTGGACAGGTCAACATTGGCATCCACCCACCAGCGGCCATCGCGGGTCAGGTACTGGGCGCCAGCGTTGAGATCGGCCCGGACGGGGGGGAGCTCGCCGATCGCCTTGGCCGCCTCGGCGGCGCGGCCGGTCACCTGGGACAAGCCGGTGCGCGCCTCGTGCGTGATCTCCTTGATCTCGGCCGAGGCGTCGCGGATGTTCTCGGAGGCCGCGCGAGCATTGGACATGATGTCGGGCACCTGGCGCGCTCCCTCCGCGATGACGGTGGCCGCCTCGCGGATGCGGTCCGAACTGTCGCGCAGACTGCGCGCGGCGTCCTTGGCGAAGTCCTTCATCTCCGGGTCCGCCGCCAGCTCCTGGAACTGGGCGGCGATGTCATCCACGCGCTCGACGACGCTGCGCAGCCGCCGCGCCGTTTCCTCCAACTCCGCGGGCACCTCGCTCTCGGTCGCGGCGCGTGCCACCGCCTGCGAGGTTTCGCGCAAGTCCCGTGTCACCCCCTCGACGTTGGCCAGCGTCGCCTGCACCCGCGGGCGGGTCTCCTGCGCCATGCCGCCCAGGGTGCGCGCGAGATCCCCCATGTCGCGCGCCGCCCGCCCCAGGCTCGCCAGCGACTGCTCCACCAACAGCCGCATCTCCCGGTTCTGCACCAGCGCGGTCACTGACTCCACCGCCTCCGTCAGCCGTCCCACCAGCCTCTGCGCATCCGCCAGCAAGTCCTCGACCCGCAGCGAGGACTCACCCTTCACCTGCGCCCCCGGCTCCAGCGGCGCGCCCGCCCGCTCGTCGGACACCGGCGTGATCTCCACCGACTTCTCCCCCAGCAGCACCCCCGGCGCGACGCGGATGTCGTAGCCCCAGCGCACCACCACCCCGTCGCGGATGCGCAGCCGCACCAATGCCCGATTGCCCGGCGTCAGACCGACCGACTCCACCTGGCCCACCGTCACCCCCGCCATCGTCACGCCGTCGCCCGCCCGCACCTCCGCGCGCTCGAACAAGACGTCCAGGGGGTAGCCCGCGCGCGCCGCGTAGAGGCCGATGAAGTAGTACAGGATCAGCGCCAGCACCACCAGCGCCGCCACCACCACCAGGCCCACTTTCACCTCCGCGCCGGATTTCATCGTTCCCTCCGCCAGCCCGGATTAGGGCTGGAGCAGGCGAGAGTAGAAAGGTGATAGGTGAAAAGCACTGCTGCCGACGAGCCTGCCATCACCTTTCCACTTTCTCCTTTCAGATCCACCCCGCGCGCGATGTGAGCGCGTCGCGGGGTGTCATACCACGTGGATCGGCCCCTCCACCGACCCCGTCACGAATTGCCGCACCAACTCATCCGCGCTCGACCGCAGGTCCGCCGGCCGCCCGGTCGCCGCGATCCGCCCCTCGTACAGCAGCGCCGCCCGGTCCACAAAGTGGAACAGCCCCTCGACGTCGTGCGACACCACCAGGCAGCTCATCCCCAACTGCGACCGCAGCCGCGCAATCAGGTTCTCGATCACCCGCGAGGTGATCGGATCCAGCCCCGCCGTCGGCTCGTCAAACAGCATCACCGCCGGCTCCATCGCCAGCGCCCGCGCGATCGCCACCCGCTTGCGCATGCCCCCCGACAGCTCCGACGGCATCTGCTCCTCGATCCCTCGCAGCCCTACCAGCTCCAGCTTCTCCCCCACCAGCCGCTCCAACTCCTGCCGCGACAGCCGCCGGTGATGGCGGGGCCCGAACGCCACGTTCTCGAATACGTTCAACGAGTCGAACAGCGCCGCTCCCTGGAACACGAACCCGGTGCGGCAGCGCATCTGGTCCAACCGCGCCTCCCCCAGCTGCGTGATCTCCACTCCCTCCAGGTAAACCGCCCCCGCCGTCGGCCGCACCAGCCCTATCACGCTGCGCAGGAGCGTCGTCTTGCCCGAGCCGGAGAGGCCGATCACCGCCTTGATTTCCCCGCGCTCCACCCGCAAGCTCACGCGGTCGAGGATGCGCCGACCCCCGATCTCGTACACCACTTGCTCCAGGCGTATGGCTGCATCCTGCTCGGTCATGTCAATGCCCGATCAGCGACAGCATGATCCAGGTCATGGGGTAGTCGCTCACATAGATCAGCACGATGCTGATGACGACCGCGGAGGTGGTCGCTCGCCCCACCCCCTCGGCGCCGCCGCGCGCGCGCAGACCGACGTGACATGCCACCAGGCCGATGATGCACCCGAAGACCGCGGACTTGGCGAGACCGCCGAGGAGATCGGAGGCGGTGAGGAAGCGCTGCACGCTGTAGAGGAACTCCTCGGGGGTGATCCCCTGCGTCATCCCCACCAGGTAGGCCCCCAGCCCGCCGCTCGCATCCGCCAGCACCACCAGCACCGGCAGCATCACCACCGCCGCCACCAGCCGCGGCACCACCAGGTACTCCACCGGGCTTACCGCCAGCGCCCGCAGCGCGTCCACCTGCTCGGTGACCTTCATCGAGCCCAGCTCCGCCGCGATCGCCGACCCCACGCGCGCCGCCACCACCACCGCCGCCAGCACCGGCCCCGCCTCCCGCGCGACCGTGATCGCCACCGCGCCCCCCGCAAACTGCGAAAGCCCGATGCCGGCCATCTGCCGGGCGGTGTTGAGCGAGACCACCATGCCCACCGCCAGCATGGTGATGACGACGATGGGCAGCGAGTCAAACCCCAACACCGCCATCTGTTCCGTCGTCTCCGCGCGGCGCACGCGCCCCCGCGCGATGTTGCCCAACGCCGCCAGCAGCAGGAGCTGCGCCTCCCCTAGCCAGCGCAGCCCCTCGATTACCGCCCGCCCCAATGATGTGATCGCGGTCGTCAATTACTCACCACTGCTCTCTGACTCAGCGCTCAGTTAACGTAAAGTTGCAGCAATCGCCAAGCAACCTTCCCGGCGCCAGGAGAACTTCACGGAACATGGCCGCCCCGGCCGTGTGGCCGCCCGCACAGGCGAGGGCGCCTATGCTCCATGTCTTCAAGGAATGTCTCACATCCATCGCGTTCTCTCGCAACACTACGAGTCGGGCGGCGGCTGGCCGTCCTCGTTGAGCAACGGGCAACAGTCGTAGTGAAACGCCATCCAGAGCCTATCGGACAAGGTCTTCGCGGCCGCGCCCACTTGCAGCGGATAAGGGAACTGCATCGGCGGAATCTCAAGATGCTGTTCGTGCTCCCACGCAGTGAAGCGACGGCGATGCGGCGGCGTCATCCTTCGGCCGCTGTCTGGGCGTCCGTTCTGCAGCCGTAGGCCCCGCGCATTGAATATGCTCAGTCCGACGACGATGGGCTCCGTTAACCCCGCATGGTCGGCGAGCGCCCCAACGAAGCGCAAGAAGCTGGCCGGATATCGGACGAGTGGCCAGCGGTTGATGGTTGTGTACTCTCGCTCGTCCTCTCCAGTCATCTTGTCCAGGAAGCGGGTCTCACGGGAGATGCGGGCGCGGAACTCTGCATGACCGTTGCGGAACACGTCCAGCCTATGCCAGCCTTCGCACTCAGCCACCAACCCATATAGGGAAGGCAGCACGTGTTGCGCCTCGAACCATATCGTCCAATCATCTCCAAGAGGGTCCAGCGGTCCCGGTCCGGTCATCAAGTTCCTCACCGCCGGGTAGGCGGTGTCTATGATTTCGTCCTTGACAATCAGCGGCGTTGCCGTCACTACGAGGTGTGGCTGATCTCCGATCTGCGCCATGATCTTGCCGCGCCGCTCCGCCAGGAAGTCCTCAAGGCTGCGGCGGATGTTCTCTGTGCGGGTGCATGCCTCCCGTATCTCATCGATGCTCATCTTATGCTTCTGGCGGCCCTGTCTCCTCCAGCATTGGTACAGGCCCTTGAAGGTAATCATGTGTGGCGCGCGGGTGCTCCTGGGGACAAACCAGACAATCACCTGCTTGCCTTCAGTCGCGGGGACCACCGCGAAATTGAGTCCGAGGATTCGCTCTCCAATGCTGGCCAGGCAGCAGGACATCATGCGAGCCGCTTCTTCCTCGGCGTTAGCGATGCCCACGATCCGCGCGGCCTTGTCCTCGCCGTCCTCCTCAATCCCGATGAGCAAGTGCCCACCTACGGCGTTTGCTAACGCCGTGATGTCCCGGAGCATCTCGCGGGTCTCTTCGTCGTCGTGCCGATAGGCCTTGCCCTTGAAGTCGAGCCGATCCGATTCCTCGACCTCTATCAGACCATTCAGGTCTTCAAGCGTTATCTCTGCGAGTGGCTTGGAGAAAACCGAAGACACCTGAGCATGTCCCCCGCAAGCCCTTCTCATGACGCGGCAAGAGCGCTAGCCCGCGCCCACGCCCATCTTGCCGCCCGCCACCTCGACGACTACGCGCCCCGCGTCCTCGCCTAGTACGGCGCTCGCGTCCAGAATCTCCAACCCCACGATCTTCCCGTCGAGGCCGTAGTCAGCGGTGACATCCTCGGAAACGCGCCGGTTCTCCACCGTGCCGGGCGCCGCCGGGCGGAACTGGATATACAGAGCATCTACCTCGGAATCGTATTCAATCCGCATCTCGCTCCTCCGCCGGCCTCCCCGCGAAGCAACGCGCGCTTGCGCGACCGTCCAATCGGGCCGCATTCCTCCCATCGGCGTCCATCGGCGTGAATCGGCGGTTAGCTGCTCCGTTCCGCCATCTCCACCAACAGCCGGTGCACCCGCAGGTCGTCGGTCAGCTCGGGATGGAAGGCGGCCGCCAGCAGCTTGCCCTGGCGCACCAGCACCGGATGATTCTCGACCCGGGCCATGACCGCCACCTCCTCGCCCACCGCGCACACGTAGGGCGCGCGGATGAACACCCCGCGGAACTTCTCGCCGTTCAGCCCCGCCACCTCGAGATCGTGCTCGAAGCTGTCCACCTGGCGGCCGAAGGCGTTGCGCCGCACCACGATGTTCATTAGCCCCAGCAGCGGCTGCTCATCGCCGTCGAGCTCGCGCGCCATCAGGATCATCCCCGCGCAGGTGCCCAGCATCGGCGCCTCCGCCGTCGCGAACTCGCGCAGCGCCGCGTCCAGCCCGATGCGCGCCATCAGCTTGCCCAGGGTCGTGCTCTCGCCCCCCGGCAGGATGATGCCCGCGCACCCCTCGAGCTCGCTGGGCGTCCGCACCTCCCGCGGCTCGACGCCGAGGCGCCGCAGGCACTCGACGTGCGCCCCCACCGCCCCCTGCAGGGCCAAGACGCCGATTCTCAACCTACCAGCCCCTTGTCTGGAGCAGGTCGCCCTCGGCGAGCTTGCTCATCTCCAGCCCCGGCATCGCCTCGCCCAGACCGGCGCAGGCGTCCGCGATCAGCTTGGGGTCGTCGTAGTGCGCGGTGGCGTCCACGATGGCGCGCGCGCGGGACTTGGGGTCCTTGGACTTGAAGATGCCGGAGCCGACGAACACCGCCTCCGCGCCCAGATGCATCATCAGGGCGGCGTCGGCGGGGGTGGCGATGCCGCCGGCGGCGAAATTGGGCACGGGGAGCTTGCCGGTGCCGGCGATTTCGGCCACCAGGTCGTAGGGTGCGCCCAGGTTTTTCGCCTCGGTCATCAGCTCCTCGGGGCGCAGAGTCGTCAGGCGTCGGACCCCGGTCATCACCAGGCGCATGTGGCGCACCGCCTCGACGACATTGCCGCTGCCGGCCTCGCCCTTGGTGCGGATCATGGCCGCGCCCTCGCCGATGCGGCGCAGCGCCTCGCCGAGGTCGCGGCAGCCGCACACGAAGGGCACGCGGAACTGGTGCTTCTCGACGTGGAACTGCTCGTCGGCGGGGGTGAGCACCTCGCTCTCGTCAACGAAGTCCACCCCCAGCGCCTCCAGCACCCGCGCCTCCGTGAAGTGCCCGATGCGGCACTTGGCCATGACCGGGATGGTGACCGTTGCCATGATGTCCTTGATCTTCTCGGGGTCGGCCATGCGCGCGACCCCGCCCTGAGCGCGGATGTCCGCCGGGACGCGTTCCAGGGCCATGACCGCGACCGCGCCCGCCTCCTCGGCGATTTTGGCCTGCTCGGCATTGGTGACGTCCATGATGACGCCGCCCTTGAGCATTTCCGCCAGGCCGACTTTGGTTCTCCAGGTTGACTTATCCAATCCTATTCGCCTCCTCACATGCCCCGAGCCGATGGGGATAACGACCCCTCAGTGGAAACATCTCTTCTATGTCACCGATGTGCTTAAGACCCACTACGGCTGTAGCCATGGCTATACATCGATGTGCTATCAGCGACCCGCCATGTAACGCTATGACGACAGTTCGTCCGGTTGGCATACCTCTTCGCCCAGAACTTGAGCGGCGATGCGGTCGAGGTCCTCGTCCGAGTAGTACTCGATCTCGATGGATCCGCCATCGCCACGAGGTTTGAGCGTGACCTTGGTCTCCAGGGCGTGGCGCAGACGGTCCTGTAGCAAACGGAGGTTTGCGTCAAGTGCCTGCTCTCTGTGATTCGTTTCACGTGAAACAACGGGCGCCGCCTTTGCGCGCTGCGCGAGGCTCTCCACCTGGCGGACTGACATCCCATCGCGCTCGATGCGGCGGCAGACAACGACCATCGTCTCCTCGTCACCAAACGCGAGTAGCGCCCGACCATGACCCTCAGTGATTCGCCCCCCACCCAGGCTATCCAGCACCTCCTCCGGGAGCCCCAACAGCCGCAGCGTGTTCGCCACCGCTGACCGGCTCTTTCCCACGCGCTCAGCCACCTGCTCCTGTGTCAACCCAAAATCATCCATCAACCGCTGGAACGCTCTCCCCGCCTCCACGCAGTTGATGTCCTCGCGCTGGAGGTTCTCCACCAGCGCCAACTCCAGCATCTGCCGGTCGCCGCACTCCCGCACCACCACCGGCACCTGCACCAAACCAGCCTGCCGCGCCGCCTGCAGCCGCCGCTCCCCCGCTATGAGCTCATATCCAGTCGCGCACCTGCGCGCCACCAGCGGCTGAATCACTCCATGCTCCCGCACCGATTCCGCCAGCTCCGCCATCTTCTCCGGATCGTACTGCTGACGCGGCTGGTACGGGTTTGGCGCGATGTCGTCCACCCGGGCCTGCTGCACTCCCTCCGCCGCCTCCGGCCACGCTTCGTCAATCTGCGGGATCAGCGACCCCAGTCCCCTGTGTTTCGTCTCCAATCCTCATCACTTCCTTCGCAAGTTCTGTGTAAGCCTCGGCACCCTTCGATCTCGGATCGTACACGATGATCGGCTGTCCGTAGCTGGGCGACTCGGACAGCCGCACCGACCGCGGAATCACCGCCTCGAACACCCGCGCCCCAAACCGCTCTCGCACCCGCTCTGCCACCTCCCGCGAAAGCTTCGTGCGCCCGTCGAACATCGTCAGCACCACCCCCATCAGCCGCAGCCCGGGGTTCAGGTGCTTTTCCACCAGCCCCACCGTCCGCCCCAATTGCGCCAGCCCCTCCAGCGCGTAGTATTCACACTGGATGGGTATCAGCACCCACCGCGCCCCTGTCAGGCAGTTAACCGTCAGCAGCCCAAGTGACGGCGGCGTGTCCAGCAGGATGTAGTCGAAGCGGTCGCTCACCCCCCGCAATGCCTCGCGCAAGCGCGATTCCCTCGCGATCGCCGTCACCAGTTCGACCTCGGCCCCGGCCAGGTCTATAGTTGACGGCACCGCCGCCAGGCCCTCCACCCGGGTCGGCCGCACCGCCTCCGCCATGTCCACTCCGTCAACCAGCACGTCATAAATCGTCTTGCCGTCAGCGCTCCCCATCCCCAGGCCGCTCGTGCAGTTGGCCTGGGGATCCATATCCACCACCAGCACTCGCCTGCCGGCGGCTGCCAGACAGGCGCCGAGGTTGATGGCGGTAGTGGTCTTGCCTACGCCCCCCTTCTGGTTGAGGATAGCCGTTACCTGAGCCGTCGCCATCCGCTGCAGACTCCAAGTGCCGATCCCGCGCGGCGCGGGGCCAAGCGCCGGCACACTGCACAATGACGCTCAACCGTCAAGACAACGGACCGCCCCGCGCGGGAACCTGCGGGTATTCTATCCTTCGCGTCTGCGCGTGTCAATGCCCAGAGGGCGTTTCCCCGGCCTGCCCGGCGCGCGGGGGTAAGCATCCGGCGTCGGCCGGTTCTTGCGCACAACAATGATCGTCCGCGAGAGCGCCTCCCCGGGAGCATTGATGGTGAACCTCCGCGCCGCCTCCACCTCGCCACCCAGGATCGAAATGGCCGCTCCCGCCCGGTCAATCTCCTCCGCCGCGTGCGGCCCCTTCATGAGCATCACCGCCCCGCCAACCTTCGCCAGCGGGAGGCACAGTTCAGCCGCCACCGCCGCCTCCGCCAGCGCCCGCGCGACGACGACGTCATATGATTCCCGGTGCTCGGGGTCATGTCCGACGGCCTCCGCCCGCGCGCACGCGACCCCGGCCTTGCCGAGACCGAGGATGCCAACAACGCGCTCGAGGAAGCGGCACTTCTTTCCCGTGGACTCGATCAGCGTCACGCGGAGATCGGGCCTGGCGATGGCAAGCGGAATGCCGGGCAGGCCGGCTCCGGAGCCGACGTCCGCGACGGCTGCGGCGTGCGGAAAGGGAGCCGCGAGCAGGCAGGTGAGAGAATCGAGGAAGTGCGTGGTCGCAACCTGCTGCGGGTCGGTGATAGAGGTCAGGTTGACGCGACGGTTCGATTCCAATAGGGCTCGAAGGTATGCATCGAAGGCCCTTAGCTGGCCGTCGGTGATTCGGATGCCGAGACGGCGGCCTTCCATCTGGAGCGGGCGCGCCCAGGCCGTCAATGCAGCAACCATATGTTTGCAACAGAGCGTCTCACGACGATCGCCATTCGCGCTACGTCCCGGAGCCGGCGGCGCGCGACTGGTCGTCCCGCCGGTAGCCTGCCGCGATGCGGCTGCCGACGAACATGGTGATCGCCCCGAAGCCGAGGAGAGTCACTGCCATCCGCAAGATGAACCCGAAATACGGCGCCAGCATGAGCGCCCACAGAATCACGACCCCGACCAGTCCGGCGATAACCGGCCGAACCACCTCGCGCCCCGCGAACCCCCTGAACAGCCACGAGCCCAGGAACACGCCGAACACTGCCTTTGCCGTGTACAGAAACGCAACCCAGATTCCGGCCACGATCAGCGCCGCAGGCAGCACCGGGCCCAGCAGCACCAAGACCACGAGCGGCCCGATGACTATCGCCAGGAAGCCGACGAGCAGACTCCACAGCGGGGAACTCCGGATGCGATCGGCGGCGTGGTGCATATGACGCGGCAGGAGGGCGGTCAACCCCAGGGTGAAGAGCACCAGCCATACGAGCGTGATAGATCGCCAGATCCACGGTGACGCCGGCTGGCGCGGGGTCCGCAGGCGCGGTCGCGGCAAGCGATGAACGACGTCTCCCATGACCTTGGCGCCAGTGGCCACGATTGCGGGCCGCGCGCTCTCGTAGACCAGGTTCCCCATGATCTTGGCGCCCTCAGCCAGGCGCAATCGTTCGACCCACAGGTATGCGTTGTCACCGACGCCCCCAGCCACGGTGGCGGTCCCCCCCGCGGCCTTGAGGTTGCCGCCGATCACCCCTGAAGTCGCCAGGGACTTGCACGCCGCCAGCGCGTCGCGGCGCACCACTGCGTTATCGCCCAGGACGACCCGCTGCCCGGCGGCTATGAAGTTGTGGCGTACCGAGGAATCGAGGGTGACCATCTGCCCCGCGCCCTGGAAACTCCCGCCAACCGGGCCCGAGCAGGACACCTTCTGCCCGATCGCAACCACACTGCCGCCCACCTCGCCAGGGATCGAGAGCGTCTGCGCTGCCACCACCAGGTTGCCGTTGACCGTGCCCTCAATCCTTACATCTTGGCCCGCCACCACCAGGTCATCGTCAATCGTCACGCCCTTCTCGACGACGATGGTATCCCCGGAACGTAGTTGCAGGGCATGCGCCCCGCCTGTGAGGGCCAACATCAGAACTAC
>Ga0307380_10000333_pt1 | contig 77949 bp, 58 predicted proteins | sample UN3MG_FD_202239 | JGI IMG/M metagenome (GOLD analysis project Ga0307380, IMG submission 202239) | Soil microbial communities from Risofladan, Vaasa, Finland - UN-3 | ecosystem: Environmental > Terrestrial > Soil > Coastal area > Acid sulfate soil | place: Finland: Risofladan, Vaasa | collected...
CTCCGTGTCCGGCTTGCCGCTCTGCTGAATCCTCGCCTCGATCTGGCCAGCCAACTTACTCCCCGGTTGCTCGCTTTTGTTTTGCATCGTGTAACCCTCGCCAACGGCCCACCAGATCAGTCCGAGCACCAGAATGCCCAACGCCGCAACCAGCAAGCCCGACGGTCCCATACAAAAACCACCCGACGACGCCTTCGCAAACTCGGCATTACAGTCCATCAGTTGAGGTCCTGTATGCCAGGTGAATCATGACTAAGCGGCGCTGTAGTACTAACTGCTCATTCTTTTCGCTCATTCGCTCCGTCCTTCTTCTCCGTGGCGGTATTCTCTCTCTGTGTCTCTTTCCGGAGCAGCCTTTCCTGCGACTCCCGTGCGCTTCTCGTGAAAGGGTCCTCGCTCGGAATGTCCTCAAGACGTCTGGGTGCAACTCCCGTTTCCTGTACGAGACGCCCGATCCTGGCGTCGAGAGCGGGCGATCCTTTGAACTGCGTCACCAGAGCGTCAAACACGGTGACTTTCCCGGACGGCATGATGGCCATCCTCTGCAGGAGGTCCTTCTTCTCCTCCGGTGTCCTTTCGGAAGTAAGGATCTCCACCATCAGCCCCAAATCTTTGACCGCCTTGTGTTGCCCGAATGAGATTTCCCCCCCTCGGCTGAAAAGGAAAAAGCAATCGCCCTTCCCGAGCCGCTCTTCGAGCATTGCGCAGTCACGATCCATGATCGCCACCACCTGGGCTTTCGTGGGCGGAAAATAGGGGGGAAGGCCAATATCCATTCGTACCGTTCTGCCGCTGAAGGTCTCCAAGATAATGTCCGTAGGATCGCGCTCGCTGTCCCGGACATCCTTTATAAATGGAAGACTTCTATAGTACTCGATAATGCGCTCTCGAGCCTCCTCGCGGTTAAAGTGCCTTTTTATCCAACGAACCTTCTTACGATCCCATCTACCACCCCCACTATCAGCCGGGATGTTCAGGTCGTCAAACGTGCTGTCCGGGGTCAGCCCCGGCGGCATGCCCGGATCCTTGTCCTCGTAGTCCACGGGGGGCCATACGGCTCCGTCACGCAGGCGCGTGTCGTTAACGAAGATGCCGACCCCCTGTCGGGACACGGTGTACGGCGCCTCAACGTACCGGCCGTCGATAAAGACAAACCCGGCGTCCACCGGTTTCCCCTTCCAGACCCCCAGTTCTTTAATCACCTCGGCCTCGGTCCACTGTTCTTGGGTTGCCGGCTGCGGGGGGGGCTGGGCGGCTACCGACGGCGCAGGCGTCGCGGCGGGCGATCCATCAACAACCCCAAGGCAATCCTGCCAGAGCAAGATAATAGTAGCGGCACACAGTTGTATTACCCACATCGCTTTCGCGAACATGACCCTTCCTCCTGGTTATGGCCGCACTATGGCGGCACGCTCAGAAAGCCCATTCCTTCTTATCACCGTTCGGGGCTACTCGGTTTCCATCCATGTATCTTCCCCCCTCCGTGTGGTTTTCGCAGCTCCGGCACTTGTCCGCGTTCGCACGCATCGTGGCCGTGCCGCCACCCCTCTTGTCGAAGTCAAAACTCACAAGATACGGAATAGCATCCGGGTTCCCAAACCAGCGACGGGTTGACACCGGCATGGCACCGGCGGCTTTTGTAACCGCCTCATCGGCGGAAATATCGTCGTTCATGTAGGTGTCGAAGATAATGCAGCCGGCACCTTTACGGTTGCCGGGGGCCGCGGTCGGGAAGACGGCGTTGGGAGCCGGGCACAGGGTGGTCCACTTGTGGGTATTATCCCCGTTCCCGTGCATCAAGATGTCGTTATAGTCACTGCCATCACCGTACGCCTTTCCGGCGGTTCTTTTCATGCCTCCCTCCTGTGTGCCGTTCATTCTACCAAAAAGCTTCGCAAGATCAGCGCCCGTAATGTTCGTCGGAACCTCACCCACATTCCCAAATCGCACACGGCCCCCACAGGCATCCAACGTGCTGCTAGAGCCACCTTCGGCATTATGACACGGCAAGAAGACGACAATCGCCTTGTTCTGATCGAGGGCTGGTTTCCAGTTGTCCTTAAGCCACTGACTGTACACCTTGGCGTACCATCCCCAATCGCTGTCAACCGCTACCATGTGCGTACCAGGTTCCCCAGCGATCCAGTCCTCTATTCGTTCCTCCGAGTTGCGAAAGACCCCGCAGAAAAAGCCGACGTTTCCATGAGCCATAACGTGTAGGACCGCCCCCGCGCAGGCCCCGTTGAAGTTCCCCCTCGTACACGATCCGATATCTTCGTCTGGGTCCGGGTCGTTGGGGGTCACCGGTGAGGTGTCTTGGTATCGGCAGATTGTGATGTTATATCCTTGATCTTTGACCCCATTGAGGACGGCATCCGCTGTCTCGTGGCCAAGCCATCCGTCCGCACCTGGGGGGTAGTAGGCATTGGGTTCCCAGGACACGGCGATGGCTTCTTCCTCATATGAGTTGGAGTCCGGGCACCACGAGATCGTCTCCGTGACGTAAAGCGCAACAGAATCTTCCATTCCGTCGCCCTCGGGAGGTGTGTGGGAGAGTTTTAGAACCACCTGACCCAGCGCAATGCCGTCCACGTACAACTGGCCCGGGGTCTCGGCGGGGCTCCACGTAGCCGGGAGAACCACCTCCTGGCCCTTGTTCTCGTCGCGCCAAACCTTGATGCGGCTGCCGCCTTCGATGGCCTCGAGTTTCACAGTGCCCTCGTCCGTGTCGGGAGGCGTCAGGACGATCAGACCAAGATCGTCCAGACCTTCCCCGTCGCCCTCCCGGTCGAGGCACACCACCCGCCCCGAGGGGTACTCCTCGTATTCATCCTCGTAGTCGTCGATGGTGCCGTTGTTGTTGGTGTCCGTGTCCAGGTCAACGACGTACGCGCGGATCTTCGCCGACCAGTGGGGGAGGGTTCCGCTCCCGCCGGGCGGGGGCTGAAGGTTGCCCTCGGCCTTGACCGGCCAGAAATCCGCCGTGTCATTCGGGGCCGTGCCCCAGAACTGGAGGTTTTGGGCATCTTGCGTGATTATGCCGCTGTTCTGACCGAGACCCACCACAACCTCGACAAAATTACTGGCGTCATCCGGAAATGTCTTGAAAGACCAATTTGCGGCAGGCGGTTGGAGGATTATCGAAGTGATCTTGACTTTCTCGCCCGCAATGGGCTCCACATTCGCTGCCGACTTCTTCTCCAATTCCTCCTCCTCGTAGTCAATCCCCACTTTCGTCTTGGTTACTGCATTGCCTTTGACGTTCTGGATGTGTGGGTCGTCTGGACTGTCCACAGCCTTGGCTAAGGGGCCAATGAAAAGACACAAGAGAAGCCCAGCGCCCATCGCCACCCGACCCCAAAAGGTTGCTCGCCTTATCATTTTTCACCTCCTTGCGGTCCCTTGTCTTTGCCCTCGCTGTACCACTTGAACCAGTAATCCGCTTCCTGCTTGTACTCTTTCGACCAAGTGAAAAATGTTTTCAGAATACGAAGGCCCTCACTCCGATGTCCCATCTCAATCAGGTTCTGTGCATAACGGATGCGGGCCTCGCAGACATATTTATTCTGGAGACCGCACGTTGCCAGGCGGCCCAGCAACTCGTGCCCGGCCTCGCGAACTTTCAGGTCCCTTGCTTGCCTGGCCATGTTGCCGGCGTAGAACGCCGCCCGGCATTGCGTGAACGTCTGGAACCTGCCACCGCCCATTGCCATTACCTTCAGAAACTCCGGCCAAGCGTCTACCCGCCCCTTGCTCCAGTACGCGCAGTTGGCGTAGGCCAGTTGCGGGTACTCGCGGGCGGGGCCTGTGAGCATTCCGAATTCGCCCTTCAGCATCCGCTGGGCTATTCGCGCGGCTTGATCGAACCGCTGGCAGACGTAGTGGAAATCGGTCAGCAGAACAGCCAGTTTCTGGCGAGGGTCCTTGTAAACCGCCAATTCTTCGGGAAACGCCACCAGGTACCCGTGCTCAGCACCAAACCTCAGGCGGGTGTAATCGTTGGCATCCCCCTCCGTCTCCATCCGCCGGGTGGCCGGGTCGCACTCCAGGATCTTCTTGTAATGGGCCAGGGCCTGGTCCTTTTTGCCCTCGACGAACGCGAGGAACCCCAAATACATCGCCATCTGTTCCTTCAGGTCGTCGAGGTACCACGGGCACGTTTTGCGGTTGACGAGTTGGCCCGGCTGGACGGCGCTTTTCTTGACGTTCCCCCAGAAGTCGGTGTACTTCTCCTCGGCCGGCGGGGCGGTCACCTGCTCGGCCGCCTCGCGCACGGCCAACCGCTCGATATTGAGCGGCGTCTTGTCCTGAACCTCCCAGAGCCACGTCTGAAGGAGGAGGAAACATCCCTTTGCCGCCTGGGGCGCTAGATCGCATTCCAGGGCGATGCGGCCCATCTCCAGCACGGCCTCGCCCCGATACAGGCCGTAGGGGTCGGAGGCCCGGAACGCCGCCAGTTCCCGCTTGGCCTCCTCGATCTTCCCCAGGGCGACAAGGCATTGGGCGGCGTAGAGGCGCGCGGCCTCGGCATAGATGCCGTCCGGCCACTTCTCGATGATCTCCAGATACACCTCGCGGGCGGCGGCGGGATTGCCTTCGACGCGGCGGAGGCGTTCCGCGTCGCGGTAGCGGACGAAGTCCTCGCCGTAAAGGGCGATGTCGGCCAGACGCTGGGCGTCGCGGAGGAGGCCTTCGAGGCGACGGATCAGGGCTTCCTGGTCGTAGCAATACACGCGGGCATAGGCGAGGGCGAAGCGGAAGGACTCGACGGCCCTTTGGAACTCCTTGCGGGCGAGCAGCGCCCGTCCGCACCCGTCCGCCGCTCGCACGAGGGCCACGCCTTGCGTCTCGCCCGCCATCCAATCGAAGAGCATCAATGCGTCGTACGGCTTGCCGAGCGCCAGCAGCGCGTCGCCCGCCACCAGATAGCAATCGGCATGGTCGGGGTTATACGCGGCGGGTGGGGACACCCGCCGCGCATCTTTTGTGTCGTGCGGCTCGACGTACGGCCGCACGAGATCGAGGGCTTTCTCGGGCGCCTTGGACGCGAGCGCGACGCGGGCGATGAGGGCGTCCACGCGCGGCAGGTCGCGGGCCGCGGCGCGTCCCGGCGCGCCGGGATCCCCTTCGGCCTGCTTCGCCAGGCCGCAACGCAACTCCGAGAGCAACGGCAGCGCCTTGCGATGGTCGCCCGCCTCGACCAGCGCGGCACACTGCTCGATGGCCTCGTGGATCGCGTGCCGGCGGGCATCCGATTCGAGGGGCGAAGGGGTTGCGCCGCGCGCAGGGGATAACCCCACCGCGACTGCAGCGAACCAGAGCGTTAGCGAAGTGACGAACGCCCAGCGCGAGCGTGAGCCAAAGTAAGCCCTGCAAGCCATCTCAGCCCCCCTTATCGTGACGTGCTGCTGCTTCTCCTATTTTCTTTTGCTTACAAATTGAAGCATACCCGACCTGCCCCCCCCCTTGTCAAGCACAAAATATCCAGAAGTTTCCCCACCGGCGAGCCCCGGGCCGCGGGGCCACCGGGAGGGGGAATGCCACGGCGGGGAGAGTGACCGGCGGCTGCCGACTTCGCCCTGCGGGCTTCGGCGGACTCGGTCGGGATGACAAATGGGGGGCGGCAGGCTTAAAGGGCGAGGGCGGCCAACTTCGCGGCGAGGCGGGCGGCGGCGAAGTCGCTGGCGATGTCGCCGAGGGCTGAGAGTTCCACCACGTCCGCCCCGACGACGGTGTGTTTCGCGAAGACACGCTCCAAGAGCCGCATCGTCTCCCACCATCCCAGGCCGCCCGGCTCGGGCGTGCCGGTCGTGCGGACGACGCTCGGATCCAGGCCGTCCACATCCACGGAGACATAGACGGGGCCTTCGAGTGCGTCGGCGGCCTCGAGGAGCACCTCTTTCCCGGCGTATTGCCGCGCCCAGAAGACGGGGAGGTCGTGGGCATGGGCGAACTGGACTTCCTCGGGGCAGGCGCTCCGGATGCCGACGTGGACGGTGCGGTGTCCGTCCTCGACGATTCTTCGCATGACGCAGGCGTGGCTGTGGGGGGAGCCTTCGTAGGAGTCGCGGAGGTCGAGGTGTGCGTCAATCTGGAGGACCGAAAGTCGTCCGTGCTTTTGAGCGGCGGCGCGGACGAGTCCGAGGGTGATGGAATGTTCGCCGCCGAGGGCAAGGATCCATTTGCCGTCGGCGACCAATCGTCCGGCGACGGCCTCGAGGCGGCGGGTCATGGCGTCGGGGGCAGAGAAGTCGGGTGCGACGGGGGCGGCGGTGTGGATGGGGGCGTCGGCGAGGTCCTTTTGGGATTCGGGGTCGAAGGTTTCGACCTGGCGGCTGGCGATGAGGATGGCGTCGGGCCCTCCGCGCGTGCCGGTCCCGTAGGAGGTGGTGGCCTCGAAGGGAACGGGGAGGACGACGATGTGCGCCGATTCGTAGGCCGCGGCGGCGGCCGACAGGCCGAGGAAGTTGGGCGGGGCGAGTCCGGCGTCGCTCATTCAAACAGGTCCTGCTGGCCAGTGACGAAGACGGCGGCGGCGAGGACGGTGGTCCAGCGTCCGAGTTTGCAGCACTCGGCGCTCTGGGTGATGTTGCGTGTGGTGACGATTTTGCCGCTCATCAGGTAGGTCTGTTTGCGTTCGTCGTAGGCGGACTCGGGGTCGAACTCGAGGCCCAGGGTGGTGGCAAGCATGGTGGCGGCGAGGTCTTCGGCATAGTCGCCGGCGATGGCGCCCGTCTGGCCGAAGCCGTGGTGCTCGGAGAGGTATCCGTACTGGGTGCCCTCGGCGGGGACGGCCAGTCCGATGGAGGCGGCGACGAGGCGGTTGGGTTCGCTGTCGGCGGCCTGGGCCATGACGCAGTAAACGATTTGTCCTGGGGGGAGTTGTGCGAGGCCCTTCTCCCTGGGGACGATCTTGCATCCGGGGGGGAAGATGCTGGAGACGCGGACGATGTTGTATTTTTCGATGCCGGCGTCGCGGAGCGCGAGTTCGAAGGAGGCGAGTTTTTCGCGGTGGATGCCGGCACCCTTGGTGAAGAACACCTGCTTGGGGACCATCGTCGGAATCTCCTTGTCGGCGTCGCCGCCTCGGCTCGGCGTCGCACCCCTTGGAAGCGCGTCATTGTGCGCTGCGTGGGGGATTCTACAAGAGTTTTTTCAGCCGCGATTTCAGTGCCCGCAGCGCTCGGCCGCGGTGGCTCAGGCGATTTTTCTGCTCCGGCGCGAGTTCAGCCATGGTGCAGCCCGTGGAGGGGACGAAGAAATAGGGGTCGTATCCGAAGCCGTTCGAGCCGGCGGGGCGGTCGGTGATGCGTCCTTCGCAGGCGCCCTGGGCGGTGAGGAGGACGCGGTCGGGCGTGGCGAGTGCGACGACGCAGCGGTAGCGTGCGGTCCAGGCGTCCTTGGGGCAAGCGGCGAGGGCGTCGAGGAGTGTGCGGTTGTTCAGTTCGTCGTCGCCTTCGCGTCCGCCCCATCGGGAGGATCGGACGCCGGGCCGTCCGTCGAGGGCGTCCACTTCGAGACCGGAATCGTCGGCCAGGGCCCACTGGCCGGTGGCCCCAGCGTAGGCGAGGGCCTTGGCGCGGGCGTTCTGGTCGAACGTTTCGGCCGTCTCGGGGACGGGCGGGACGGCGGGAAAATCCTCCAGCGAGCGGACATCGAGGTCGAGGCCTTCGAGGATGTCGGCCATCTCGCGGAACTTTTTTCGGTTGCGCGTTGCGATGACCAGCGTTCGAGCCATGCGCGCAAGCCCTTACATTTTCGAGACGGTGGTGGTCGGGAGGACGAGGTAGTCGAGGCCGCCGACGCCCTTCAGGAGCCGGGGGTTCGCGCGGACCAATGGTTCGCTCAAGGCGGCGGCATCGAGGACCTGGCGCGTCGTCGCGAGGTCGAGGATGGCGAGGCGGCGGTTCTGGGCGGCGGCACGGGCGAGCGCGGCGGCGAGGGCCTCGGTCGCGCGGCGGTCGGCGTCGGGGTCGGCGACGTCGGGGCTCGCGGGCTGGGCCTGGAGGAATCCGATGCGGGGCTTTTCGTCGGGCCCGAGGGCGGCCAGCATCTGCCCGACGAGCGCTTCGACGAGGGGTCCGATCTCTGCGGCGTGCTGGGCGACGCCGGAGACGCGTCCGCGGCCGTCGGCGAGGCCCGTCTCGGTGCTGACGAGGGCGAGCGTGACCCGATAGAGCCGGGCGGGGATGGGGGACCTGGCGGCAGAGAGGTCGTCGCGTCCGGGGATTTTGATGGGCGTCGAGCAGACGGGGGTCATCTCGTCCTCGATGCGCAGGTAGGGGAAGGCGCGGAGGATGCGGAGGGCGTCGGGATGGACGATTTCGGGGGTGGCGCCCGGCCGGCCGATTTTTGTGGCGTCGTCGAACAGTTCGGGCCCGAAGGCGCCGATGGTGACCATGCTGAGGTGCGGTCCGTGATAGACGTAGGCTTCCCAGCCGTCGCGGCGGAGGAGAGCGGCGTAGGCCTGGGCGGATTCCTTCCGCCCGGGCGATTCCCAACCGGCGACGTAGAGGCTGTAGAGGCCGGCCGCCTCTTCGAGCGACCAATCGGTTTTCGGCGGCGGTTCGGGGACGGGCATGAGCATCACGCCGGCGAACGGGTACTGTCCGCGGTCGTCGCGGATTTGGCGGACGCGTGCGATCATCCGCTTGGCCTCGGCATCCTTCCAATCGGCGTATCGGCCGACGCAGACGGCGGCGTACTGGTGGCCTTCGACGACGAAGACGTCCGGCAGATTCTGCTGCGTCAGGTCCTGGGCGACACGCTCGGCGCTGGGGCCGGCGTCGGGGCCCTCGTACTCGACCAGGAGGATCGTCAGGAGACCGGTGCGTGGCTCGCATCCGCCGACCGCCGCGACGACGGCGACGGCGGCCAGCGCCAGGCCCGCCAGGGCCAGAGCGGCCAGGGAGGCAAGTTTCGGCCGATGGGTGCGCATGGTTTTCATTGCCTCCCCTCCCTTCCCCGCCAAGCGTTCGTTTAAGATAGGTTCTTCGGCGCAAAAGGGCAAGGGGGCAGGCGGCTTTCCGGCGCTTGACAACCCTGCCCGCCCGTTCTACCATGCCCGCCGTCCCGGACGAATCGCCCGCCCTCCGCCTTCGGCCTAGGGGCTTCCGCCTTCGTCCCGACAAGTCGGGACTATGGCGGACAAGTCGGCGGACAAGCAGGCGGGGATTAAAACTTCGCGGCCGGAATCGGGAATCATGCCCCCACGGATCTATATCCTCGACAGCCACGGCCAGTTGTACGCCAGTTTCTACGCTCTTCCCAATCTGACGAGCCCCAAGGGCGAGCCCACCGGCGCGACCTTCGGATTCGTCTCGACGCTCCTGAAAATCCTGCGGGAAGAGAAGCCGGAGTACCTCGTCGCGTGCTTCGACCTGCCAGGCCCCACCCACCGGCACGAGGCGTTCGAGGCCTACAAGGCCCAGCGCAAACCGATGCCCGACGACCTGGTGGTCCAGGTGCGCCGGGCGCGAGAGGTCCTCGATGCGATGGGCATCCGCGCGGCCGAGTCGCCCGGCTACGAGGCGGACGACTGCATCGCCACCCTGACCGCCCGCGCACGCCGGGCCGGCTTTGACGTCGTCATCTGCAGCCGCGACAAGGACCTGGAGCAACTCGTCGCCCCCGGCGTCACGATGCTCGACACCAAGACCGGCGACCGGCTCGACCCGGCCGGCATCCGGAAGAAGCGCGGCGTCACGCCCGAACAGACGGTGGACGTCCTGGCCCTCGCGGGCGACGCCACCGACAACATCCCCGGCGTTCCGGGCATCGGGCCAAAGAACGCCACCAAACTCGTCGCCGAATATGAATCGCTCGATAACCTGCTCGCGCACGCCGAGGAGGTCAAAGGGAAGGTCGGCGAGAACCTCCGCGCCCACCGCGAGGACGCCCTCCGGAGCCGAGAACTCGTACGCCTCGCCGCCGACGTGCCGCTCGCGCTCGGCCCCGAGGACTGCGCGGCGCCGCAGACGTATGACGCATCGGCCGTTGTCGCGCTTTTCCGCGACCTGGGCTTCAACGCATTTCTGGAGGAACTGGCCCCGTCGGGCGGCGCGGCCGCAGCGCCCATCCGCACCCGCGTCGTCGAGACGCCCGAGGCGCTCGAGAAACTCGCCAAGGCTCTCGCCAAAGAGAAGACGTTCGCCTTCGACACCGAGACGACGAGCGTCTCTCCGCGACGGGCCGAGCTGGCGGGCCTCTCCTTCGCCTGGGCCGACGCCGAGGGCTACTACGTCCCCCTGAAGGGCCTGGAGCAGGGGCGATGCCTGCCGCTCAAGGCCGTCGCCGAGGCGCTCGGGCCGGTCCTCGCTTCGCCCAAGCGATTGCTCGTGGGCCAGAACGTCAAGTACGACCTCCTGGTCTGCCGGCGGGCGGGCCTCGAACTGGCCGAACCGTTCTTCGACACGATGGTGGCCGCGTACCTGGTGAACCCCGGCCGGAGGGAATACAACCTCGACGCCCTGGCGCTCGATTACTTCGGCTACAAGAAGATTCCGCTCTCCGCCCTGCTGGGCGCTAAAAAGAGCGAGCGGACGATGGCCGAGGTCCCCATCCAGCAGGCCGCCGAATACAGCGTCGAGGACGCGGTCATCACCTGGCGCCTGAAAGGGCGCCTGGAGAAGGAACTGGCGGACGCGGGTCTGGCGGACCTCGCGCGCGAGGTTGAGATGCCGCTCGTCCCGGTGCTGGCGGCGATGGAAGAGACCGGCGTCGCCGTGGACACGACGGTTCTGGCCGACATCGCCGAAGACCTCGGCCGGCGTCTAGCGCGCCTCGAGAAGAAAATCTACAAGGAAGCCGGGCGCGAGTTTCTCATCAACTCGCCCCAGCAACTGGGCGCGGTCCTTTTCGACGACCTGGGTCTGAAACCGACGAAGCGGACCGCCAAGGGCAAACGCCCTTCGACCGACGCGGGGGTCCTGGAGGAACTCGCCCGCCGCCATCCCCTGCCCCGCCTCGTGCTGGAATACCGCAGCCTCGCGAAACTCAAGGGCACCTATGTGGACGCCCTGCCCCAACTCGTGGACCCCGAGACGCGGAGGATCCACACGTCGTTCAACCAGACGGCGACGGCCACGGGACGATTGAGTTCCTCCGACCCGAATCTTCAGAATATCCCCATCCGCACGGACGAGGGCCGGCAGGTCCGCCGGGCGTTCGTTCCCGGCGAAAAGGGGTGGGTGCTCCTGGCGGCCGATTACTCGCAGATTGAACTGCGGATGCTCGCCCACTATTCGGACGACCCCGCCCTTTGCCGCGCCTTCGCCGACGACCGCGACATCCATCGCTTCGTCGCGTCGCAACTCTACGGCGTCGCCGAGGACGACGTGACGGACGACATGCGCGGCGCAGCCAAAACCGTCAACTTCAGCCTCATCTACGGCAAGACGGCCTACGGCCTGTCGCACGACCTGAATGTAAGCGTCGGCGAGGCCGGACAGTTCATTGACGACTACTTCGCGCGATACCGCGGCGTGCGGGAGTTCACCGCCGACGTGCTCCAGCGCGCCAAAGGCGACGGTTACGTCACCACTATCCTCGGGCGGCGGCGCTACATCGAGGGCATCGCCGACATGGACCCCAAACGCTTCAACTTCCCCGAGCGCACCGCCATCAACACGGTCATCCAGGGGTCGGCGGCGGACCTGATTAAGGTGGCGATGAACCGGATTTGGCGCGGCACGCTCTCCGGGCATCCCTCGCGGCTGCTCATCCAGATCCACGACGAACTCATCTTCGAGACGCCGCGCGAGACGCTCGGGGAGGAACAGGCCTGGATCGAACGCGAGATGACCGGCGCGATGACCCTCAAAGTGCCGCTCCGCGTCCACCTCGCCTCGGGCAAGAACTGGATGGAAGCGGAATGAAACCAACGCGGAACGCGGAACGCGGAACGCGGAACAAGCCGAGCCCGCCGCGGAAGCGGCGGGGAACGTCACCCGCCGCCAAAGCCAGGACCGCTCGCGGCCACCTTCCTCCCGTCCTCGGGCTCGTCGGCGGGATTGCGAGCGGCAAATCGTCGGTGGCCGCCCAGTTCGCCTCTCTCGGCTGCGCGGTCGTGGACGCCGACCGCCTCGCCCGAGAGTACCTGGCGGAGCCCGCCGTCCGACGGAAAATCGCCGAGCGGTTCGGCCGGGAAATTCTGGACGCTTCCGGCAAGGTGGACCGCGAGGCGCTTGCGCGGCTTGTATTCTCGGACCAGGGGGCGCTAGAGGCGCTTAACTCGTTGACCCACCCGGAGTTATGCGAACGCACCCGCCGCGCCCTCCAGATCGCTCGCCGACGCTCCGTCCCCGCCGTCGTCCTCGACGCTCCCCTGCTCCTGGAAAAAGGACTGGACACCCTCTGCGATTATGTGCTATACTTAGACGTGCCGGACGAGGTCCGGACGGCCCGGGCGCATGTTCAGCGCGGGTGGGACGGCTCCGAGGTTGCCCGTCGTGAAGAGTCGCAGATTTCCCTAAAGACCAAGCGGCAGCGGGCCGATTACACAATTGATAACAGTCTCTCACCCGAGCACACTCTAGAGCAGGTCCGCACCTTACTAGCGCGCATCGCAAAGCCCTAGCCCGGCATTCGGGCGGCGCACTACCCTGCCAGCCAATCGGGATAAACCGGTTGAACATCCGAACCAGACCGTAAGCGAGGACATCCCAATGGGAAAGACGACCAACTCCACCACCCGGGGCCCCAAACTCGACCGCAACACACGCCCCAGACCCAAGGACAAGCCGGAGACCACCGAGGGCTTCGACCAGGAAGCCCACACCCGATACGAGGAGGCCAAGCGGACCGACCTTCACATCGCCGAACTCCAGAAAATGACCGTCGCCGAACTCCACACGCTGGCCAAAAAAGAAGGACTGACGGAATTCGCGGGACTGAAAAAACAGGACCTCGTCTTCCAGGTCCTGCGCCAGCGGGTCCAGGCGACGGGACTGATGTTCGGCGAGGGTGTGCTCGAGGTCCTGCCGGACGGCTTCGGGTTCCTCCGGTCGCCGGATTATAGTTACATGCCTTCGCCCGACGACATCTACGTTTCGCCCAGCCAGATTCGCCGCTTCGGCCTCAGGACCGGCCACGTCGTCGCCGGCCAAATCCGACCCCCCAAGAACGACGAACGCTACTTCGCCATGCTCAAGGTCGAGGCCGTCAACTTCGACAACCCCGAACGCCTCCCCGAAAAGGTCGTGTTCGAGGACCTGACCGCCCTGTTCCCGACCCAGCGGCTGCTGCTCGAGACCACCCCCGAAGAACTCGACATGCGCATCGTGGACCTCATCACGCCCATCGGCAAGGGGCAGCGCGGACTCATCGTCTCCCCGCCGCGCGCCGGCAAGACAGTGCTCCTCCAGAAGATGGCCAACGCCGTCATCAAGAACAACCCCGAGTGCATCGTCATCGTCCTCCTGATTGACGAGCGGCCGGAGGAAGTGACCGACATGGAACGCAGCGTCCCCGGCGCCGAGGTCATCAGTTCGACCTTCGACGAGCCCACCAGCCGCCACGTCCAGGTCGCCGAAATGGTCATCGAAAAGGCCAAGCGCCTGGTGGAGTACGGCAAGGACGTGGTGATCTTTCTGGATTCCATCACGCGCCTCGCCCGCGCCCACAACGCCGAGATGCCCCACTCCGGCAAGATCCTCTCCGGCGGCGTGGACGCCAACGCCCTTCAAAAACCCAAACGCTTCTTCGGCGCCGCCCGCAACATCGAGGAAGGCGGAAGCCTGACCATCATGGCCACGGCCCTCGTTGACACCGGCAGCCGGATGGACGAGGTCATCTTCGAAGAGTTCAAGGGCACCGGCAACATGGAACTGCACCTCGACCGGCGCCTGATGGACAAGCGCGTCTTCCCGGCCCTCGACATTTCCGGCTCCGGCACGCGGAAGGAAGAACTCCTGCTCGACGCCGAGGAATTGAAGTTTGTCTGGACGCTGCGGAAAGTCCTGACGGACATGAACATCGTCGAAAGCATCCAACTGCTTCGCAACCGCCTCGAAAAGATCCAAACCAACGCCGAGTTCCTGCTCGCGATGAACCTGACCTGACCGGCATCGCCGAGCGAAAAGGTGTCAGGTACTTTTTTGCGGCGCCGCCCACGACCAGCGATTCGATCCGCAGCGACTGGATCCTCCGCTTGATGAAGGATCGCGAAGATCAGGACATTCACCGCCTTGCCGGGCTTGGGCGGAAAGCAGGACTAAGACCGTAGCCGTGCGGCATAGCGATCCAGCGCGACGGCCAGCACGCCGAATTGATCAGACAGGAGGCCTTCGTAGCCGGAGGCCATGCCGTCCCAGCGTCGCCAGTCGACACCCGTACCGCAGCCGGCGAAGGCGCTGCCGTCCGCCAGCGACCCCATCATCGCGGAAAGTAAACCGTCGGCCTCGCGCTGCAACCCGACGCGATACATCGCGCCCAGAAAGTGGCGAGACTGGGAGAGGTTGAGGGTGTGGTTCTGGTAGACACCCTCGGGCATGGGGATGGCCATGTCGTCGTATGGGATGACCAAGAGGTTGCCCGGCAAGCCAAAGCGGTAGTCGGTCGGACCCAGTTGCCCCAGCTCGTGCCACAACTTGCGGATGATCCGCTCGGCTGGTTCGTCGTCGATCAGCCCGCCGACCACGGCCGCACCGTTGACGAATAAGAACCCATAGTCGTGGAGCTGGCCATCCTTGGACCGCCATCCGCCCAACCAGCCGGTCTGTGGGTTGAAGAACGCCGAGGTGTACGATTGTCGCAAACGGCCGGCCCACTGGTCCAATCCGCGAGCCAGGTCGGGATAGCCCAGGCGTGTCAGCTTGCGATGCAGGCCGACCAGCGCCGGGTAGAGCAGAGCGTTGGAGAACGCATCCTTCCAGCCGAAAGAGATGACGTCGTACCAGGAGGTGGACCACTGATGCTGGCCGGAGATGCCCAGGCGGATGTCGCTCTCAACCAGACCATCGGCATCGAGGTCCCGCTGCCGCATGCGGTCAAGTTCGCCACGGATCGAGGCGGCATGGCGGCCGACCCACGCAGGATCGCCCGCGGCGGCGAGATAGTCGGCCAAGCCCAGCAGCGCCGCGGCGCCAGTCATGATGTACTCGTCCTCGACATAACGGACTTTGCCGTCGATGACCACCCTTCCACCGCCGTAGGACGGACCACCGTCGAGCCAACGGTCTAGCGTGTCACGCAGCAGATCGAGAGCATCCAGGTGCGGGAGGATGGGTCCAATCTTCGTCGCCACGGCCGACCAAGAATCGGCGCAGATAATTCCGTGGATCGAGTTGGCATTGTTGCTCAGCGTGGCGGTGTCGGGGCGATAGGTCAACGACGTCCACGCGCAGCGCTCGACGGCGCGGCGGACTACGGCAGGCGCATCGGAACGCAACGGCATATCGGCGCGGGTGACGACCCACTCGACCGCCGCGCGGTGCTCGCCAGGCGACAGTTCGTACAACCCCATCGCTGTGGGCGTCTCGCCTAGCTTGAGTTCGGCCGTGGTGGTCATCGTCGGCCGCCAGGAGTCCGACCGCCACAACATGCGGTCGCCCGAAGTCTGAACCCGTAGCGTCCCGTGTCCCGGCGCGTGCAGGAGCACCGGCGGCTCGATCAATCCCGCCTCGCCCTCACGGGTGATGCGACCGAGGCTGGCCGTGGGTGTCACGCCGCTGGACAGGCTGATGTGCCAGAGGCTGCTGTCCCACGCCAGCAGCGGCCGCTCGCCAGTGCGCCGTGCCTCCAGCCGCAGGCGATCTTCGAGCACCTCCCACGCCAAGCGATATCGCTGGCCGCATCGGGGCACTTCGACGTCGTAGGTCACGCGATTGCCACACACCTGGACTGTTCCGCAGGCCTCATGCTCCAAGAGGCCCACGGCACACGGCCCGCCAACGGGACGCAGCCGCAAACCCTGCGCCTTCAGGTCGCGCAGCACCGGTGCGGGCGATTCGAAACAGAAGCCGTAAACCGACGGCCGGGACAGGAGATTGTGGTGTGTCCGGCCCAAGCCCTCGTCGTCTATGTCGAGGTAAGAGAACCCGGCGCGGCTCACTCGGAACCCGACCTCCAGGAACCGCGTGCGATAGCGCACCTCGCCGGGCAGGCTCACCGCCGCGACGCCGGCTGGGCAGCCCGACAGGTCCATCGCCTCGCACGCCAGCCATGCCCCGCCGCGTCCGACGCACGCGTCGGGCACGTCCATTCGGTTCACCGGCCTGAAGTCATGCCAGAGGGCTGACAATTCCTCAGCGGCACTAGCATCGCCCTCCAAAATCAGCGCGCCGTTGACGAGGTTCCACCCGGTCCAGCCCAGATCCACGGCGCAGCGGCGCGCCTCGATGAGCATCGCATCCATGCGCAGGCCATCCAGATTGAACCAATGCACCTCGTCCGACTTGGGCTCGGGCAGATCATTCGCCTCCAGGACGATGCCCCACGAACCGTTGTCGCAGGCGTGGACCCGCACGCTGGTAATCCAGTCGGGCACCGCAAGACTGCCGCACTTAACGTACCCCGCCGGAACACGGCGCAACCCCAGCCGCTGCACCGCAACGGGCCGGCCGGGGCGGAACGCGCGGGCGTGGACAATGCGGCGTTGCGGCAAGTCGTCCTCACCGGCAGCCCTGCCGGTCCACATAGCGCGGCACGCGGCATTTGCGGCGGCGCTGGTCAGTAAGTCAATGGTATCTCCCATACGTTCTCCTGCTAACTGAGCCCCTCCCCAATGTCTAAACAAAACTCCGCCGACGCGTCACCTCACGAGGGCGGCGGGAACGGAAGGCGCCCGGAGGGCGACCGGAGTTCCCGCCGCCGTCAATGTGACCACTACGCCCCCGCCCTCGTACACCTCCGCCGGCATCCGGCAGCCAAAGGCCTGGTGCGGCCGCTCCCCGATTGTAAAACCCGAAGTACCGGCCCAGCCCCAGCCGGGCCTCCCCCACCGGCTCGTACGCTTTCAGGTACACCTCCTCGTACTTGACGCTCCGCCACAGCCGCTCCACGAACACGTTGTCCATCGCCCGGCCCGCCTTACGGCCCAGGCGCATCCAGGCCCGCCAGGAACCTCCGCAGACCCTCGACGTAAGCCTCGCCGGAGAGCCAGAAACCTTCGTTGTGGTCGCCGCGGATCTCCAGAAAATACTTCGGCTCGGCTGCCGCCTCGAACAGGCGCCGCCCGTGCGCGAACGGAATCAGGTCGTCCTGGAGGCTGTGGACAAAAAGTTTCGGGCACGCAAGGTGCGGCACGCGCGCGAGCGTGTCGTACCGGACGCGCGCAAGCCACCGCACCGGGAAGACCGGCAGGAGTTCCTGTCCCAGGTCGGGGGCGCTCGTGAAGGTGGATTCCAGGATGAGCGCCGCGGGGCGGTGCTTTTCGGCAAGGTGGGCCGCCACGGCCCCGCCGAGCGACCGCCCGAACAGGATGATCCGCTCGGGCCGCGTGCCGCGATCCGTAGCGAGGTATTCCCACGCGGCCTCGGCATCGCGGTACGTGCCCTCTTCGTCCGGCCGCCCCTCGCTCCGCCCGTAGCCGCGGTAATCGAAGATGAGCACGCCCAGACCCAGGCGGTGGAAGATCTCGACGGAAGCGAGGCGCGTGGACATGTTCCGCGCGTTGCCGTGGCAGAAGAGAACGGTCCGGCCCGGGCCGTCCGCAGGCACATACCAGGCGGCCAGGCGGACTCCGTCCGACGCGCGAAGGGCGACGTCCTCGTACGCGAGGCCCAGGCGGTCGGGCGCAGCGACGATCTCGCGGGTCGGATGGTAAAGGAGCCGCTCCTGCCCGAAATAGAGCAGAGCACAGGCGCCCGCGTAGGCCACCAGGAGGATTCGCGCGGCCGTCCAGACGATTCGCCGTGCCCGGCCGCTTGCCGCCCCTCGCTTCGCGGCGCGCCGGTTCACGGCGCTCGGTTCACCATCCGCGACCGGGGAGTGCATTGCGCAAGCATCCCTTGCTGTTGCAGGCGGTTCCTTCATAGCGGTTTCGGCGGGCGGATGCAATCTTTGGCCGACCTCCGAAAATGACCCCGGGGGTCATTTTCGCGCCAAGCGGTTATGATGACGGAGGCTTGCGGGATGGTTCAAACATTTCGGGGAGGCAACCAGACTGCCAAACGGTCGGCGGCATGGAAATCTGTGCGCGTGGGGCGTTGTTGTTGCCCTAGTGCGCCCCCCTGACGCAGTCACCGTTAAGGTACTCCTCGAACCCGGCATCATCTCCGTTCCAGAACGTGGTGCGGAAGCCAGTGCCATCCGTCACTGTTTGCTTCCACTTGCCTTCAACCATCTCGAACGCCGAAACCAGCTTGCCGTGTTTCCACAGTAATTCCTGTAAGAGAAGACCTTCCTTTGAGTAGTAGCGCCCGCGGCCGTCAGGCTCACCATCCGCGTACTCCTTCGACCACTCCAGTTGCTTATGTGGATACGGATACCAGCCACGCTGCACGCCGTGCGCCTTGCCGTTGACGAACGTCTCCTCCTTTTTCAGGTCACCCCACTTGGTCATGCGGCACACTCTTGTGGTCTGCATCCCATCGGCATCCATCGAACGCTTGCGAAGCTCCATCACGGTAGGCACGCCAAAGACGTCTGTGTGGTGCTCGATAACTACGGGAAAGGAAGCCTCGTCAATGTTGCCAAGGTCACCGAAGTACGGTGAAGGCTCAACGCGGACAAGGACCACGCGCTTGGGATCATGCCGATCCATCAACTTGACCAGACGGGGGTAGGGGAGATCGCGCCAGTAGCGCTGCGCCGATTCGTACTCGTCCGCCCAATGGGTGCCGTGCCGCCGCAACGTGGCCGTGTTGGAGGCGCAGCATCCCGACAGTATCAGCGGAACAACCAGTCCAAAGCACGTGATCCGTCCCATGGCAACGGTCCTGTCGACCGGTTGGAGAAATGGGTGACCGACACGAGCGTGTTCAGCACCCGTCCCCCATGGTATGCTACGTCGCCTCCGAATACGCGTCAAGGACCACAAGAGTCCCTGAGAAACGCTCCCTTCGGCAAGAACGTCCCAAGGCGATCCCTTTCGCGTTGCAGGCAGTCCTTTCATAGCGGTTTCGGCGGGCGGATGCAACCTTTGGCCGCGAAAAAGGCGTGAGCGGGAGTTGGGAAGCGGCCGCTGGCGGTCCGACCCGCCGGCCGCTAAACTCCTCTTCATGCGATGCATCCGGATGACGGTCCAGTACGACGGGACGGCGTACCACGGGTGGCAGGAGCAGCCGGGCCTGGCGACCGTCCAGGGAGTTCTGGCGGATCGTCTGGCGACGATCCTGGGCCACCGGCCGGCGCTGGAGGGCGCGAGCCGGACCGACGCCGGCGTCCATGCCCTCGGGCAGGCGGCGGCGTTTCGGACGGAGCACGGCATCGAGGCAACGCGGCTGGAGGCGGCCTTGAACAGCCGGTTGCCGGCGGACATTGCGGTCGCGGAGGTCCGCGAGGCGCCGCTCGATTTTTCCGCCTCGCGCGACGCGGTGGGCAAACACTACCGCTACCGTCTCTGGCGCGGGCGCGCCAAGCCGGTGCTCGAGGCCCGGTACGTCTGGCACTGGTACCGCCCCATCGAGGTCGAGCCGATGTGCCGTGCGGCGCGACATCTTGTGGGGCGGAAGGATTTCAGAAGTTTCGAGGGCCGCGGCTCGGCGCGCGAGGACACCGTCCGCGAGGTGAAGAGCCTGGAGGTGACCGAGGCCGGGCCGGAGATCCATTTCGACGTCGAGGGCGACGGGTTCCTGTACCGGATGGTGCGGAACCTGGTGGGGACGCTGGTGGAGGTCGGCCGGGGCCATCACCCGCCCGAATGGGTCGCCCAGGTCGTGGAGGCGGCGGACCGGACGGCGGCCGGTCCGACGGCCCCGCCGCACGGCCTCTGTCTTCTGACCGTCCGCTACGGCGGCGAGTAGGTGCCAAGTTTTTTGGCGCGGCCGCCGATGCCCCCCGGAAAAGGGGACGGGAGTATTTTGCCGGAACGGCCCTTCGGGTGCTTCGCACAAAATACTCCCGTCCCCTTTTCCGGGGGAGTAGGGGCATTGCGAATCGCGCGGGTGGCCCGGCCGACCGTATGATAAGATAGGGGCCGTGTGCCGCAGCCCCGCCGGACCCGGGCGCCGGACCGCGAGCACAGGAGGCGAAAGCGATGCGGCGATGGGCAGTGATGCTGGCGGCGCTGGTGCTGGCGGCGCCGGGGATCGGAGCGGCCCAGCCGGCCGACCCGTTCGCCGTTGACTACACCCACGAAATCACGCGCCTCCAGCAAAAGCTCAAGAACGCGCGGAACGCCGAGGACCGCAGCCGCATCGCCGACGACCTGGAACGGACGCTGCACCAGATGGGGCCTTTCGACGCGGACGGCAATCGCGTCCACCCGAAGGCGATGTGGCACGACACGGCGATTGAGGCGCTCTCGGCCGAGGTCAAACGCCTGGAAAGCCGGCCGCCGACCAACCCCAACCTGGCCCTGGCGCATGAGGCGCGCCTCCAGACGCGGCGGATGGCATCGGCTTGTCTGCTGGCCGGATGGGGGTTTCTGGCCGAAGACGCCCTCAAGTACCAGGTGGACGCCTTCGGCCAGTACCTGGCCAACAACCTGAAGGTCCTCGACAGTCTGTTCGACGAGCTCGGCCAGTGGTGCGCGAAGAAGAGGCGGCTCGAGGCGGACAGCCCCGCCCGGGCCGTGTACGAAACGAGCCTCGACCGGGCGCAAGAAGGCGTCACGAAGATGCGCGAGGCGGCGGACCAGGTCGCTGCCCTCACGGGGCCCGACGGCGAGGCCCTCGCGGCGGCGTTCGGCCTGTACGTCGAGGGCCTGCGGGCGGTGCGCGATGCGGACCTGGCGCTAGCCCAGGCGGAAGCAGCCGCTCCCCCGCCACCGAGCGAGGAGGCGGCAAGCCCGGCGTCCGCCGCCCCCGCTCCCGGCGAGCCCCCGCCCATGACCGAGGAGGAGAAGCAGCGGATCGCCCAGGTGCGGCAGTCGGCCGCCGCCCTGGAGGGCGAGGCGTGGCAGGAGATTCGGCAGCGCCTGCAGCGCTACGCCGACGCCATCGCCAACGGCTTCGCCGTGGCCAGCGCCCGCCCGAAGGCGCGCGAGTTTCTGGACCACATCGAGCAGGCGGCCGCACTCGCCCTGAGCCTCCACGAAGGCAAAGGGGTCTATCCGGGATACCTGGAGGAGAGGCTGAACGGCCTGAAGGGGGCGCTCGGGCGGATGGAGAGCCCCCTCGCGCGGGCGGACGGGTACGCGACCCTGCGCTGGCTGTGGGACACGGACCGGAACCGGCGGGTGATAGCCGGCGGGCCGGTCACCCCGAAGGCGGCAGAGGGCATCGCCTATGCCATCTATGTCGTCCAGGACGAGTGGCGCCACAAGGCGAACCGGAAAACCATCGAGCGCGGCCTTCTGCTCAACCGCGAGACGCGCAAGATCGTCTCCCTTCTGGAGTCCCTGTCGAACTGGCCGCCGAAGAACCTGCGGCGGGAACTGAAGGAACTCTACACCCGCCAACTGCCCGTCTTCTCCCGCGCGCTGGAGGACGCCGGCCTCGCCTTCGCCACGGGCGACACGGACGTCGGCCGCATCGTCAACGCCGCCGATGCCGGACGCGACCTCCAGCGCCTGGTCCGGGCGCAGCACGTGCACGATCTGTCGGCCCAGTATCTGCCCGCGCGCGCCGGGGCGATGTATGAGCAACTCGTCGTCGCCGCCGCCAACCTGGTCCTGCGACAGGAGCCCCTCGGGCGGGCGCGGGGCCAACTGGACCGGCTCCTCCAGCCGTTCGAGCGGCTCGAGCAATTCAAAATGCCGGAGACCCGCCACCAGCGGGCCGTCACTCAGATCGCCGGCTCGGCCTACAGCGGCGCGAGGGCGTTCCTGAACCACGAGATCGCCGAGGGCATCCAGGCCGCAAGCGACGGCAACCCGCGCAGTCTTCAGAGCGCCCTGGTCGCCGATGGCATGTTCTCCCTGCTCTGGCGCCGCTCCGTCGTTCTGACCCACCGTCTGGACCGCTTCGGCCTGGGGAACCTGGCGCCCCTTTCCCTGCCCGAGAGCGTCTGGACCCGCTTCATCACCAAGATGGACCAGACGCTGCGCTCGACGCTGGCGGCCTATCCGAAACTGAGGCAGCAAAACGACAATAGATCGTTGGAGGCGCTGGCCATGGGGGACAATTTGTACCGCATCGCCGCCGCCGCCCAACGCCTGACCGCCGACGCCCGAAGCCCCGGCGAACCCGACGTGGACTTCCTCCTGCGGAACCTGGAGGCCACGGCCGTGCCGGAACCCCGCTTCAACACCTGGCAGCACTGGGCGTCCGGATACCACGCCACCGAGGCCGCCGGCGCCCTCCTGGCCGGGTACAACAGCACCGCCGAATGGCACCGCTCCATGCTCTCCAGGTACCAGTGGCCCCTCACGAACGTGAACCTCGAACCGAATGAAGAATCGCAACCGTAAGGCCCTCGCGGAAAGCGGGCCCGCCACGGCGGGCAAGCCTCGCGCGGGCCGGCCAACCGGCCGCTCCAGCGGTCACAACGTGCCGGCCGGACCGGCCGGCAGCAGGAGACCGACATGAACGCCAAGCGTTTTCCTTTCGGGGCCTGGTGGACGGTCCTGGGAGTGGCGGCGGTCCTGACCGCAGCAGGCGCGGCGGGGCCTACCGCACCCGCCCCGGAACCGGCTCCCCCCGCCCCCCGGCCGTCCACACCAGGTTTCTCTCACGCATAACGGCCATCCAGGGAGACTCGTTCACCTACAACACCGGCCGCGAAACCGTCCGCATCCGTCTGGCCGACGCCGATTCGAGCGAACTGGACCCGGTGCGGCTCGAGCAGGCCGCCGTCCTGGCCACCCACCTTCTGCAGGAGGAGCCCATCTGGATGTTCCCGTGTGGCGCGATGAAGGACGGGACCGAGGTCAAGGCCCGCGTCTGGACGCGCAAGGGCTGGCTCTCGGAGGTGCTGATTAAGGCGGGCCTGGCGAAACGGACGGCCGGGGCGCCCACCGGTGCCTTCGACCCGGCGCCGGAGGCGACGCAGCCGCCCGAGACGCCCGTCCCCCCGCCCCCCGCTTTCGCCGCCCGCATCAAGGAACTCGTCGCAGGCGACACGTTTCAGGTGACGCACGAGGGTCGGCCGGTCCGCCTCCGCCTCTACGACGTAACGTGCGAGGCAGGCTCGGACCGCGCCAAGGAGGTGGCGGCCCAGGCCATGGGGACCGAACCGGTCTGGATTTTCCCCTCAAGCCAGCGGAAACTCGACGCGGGCGAGGACCTGCCCGTGCGCATCTGGACGGCCCGGGGCTGGCTCGCCGACATCCTGGTGGCCGCGTCGGCCGCGCAGCGCCATCCGGACCCCGACAAAGCCCTCCAGGAGCGTCTCGCGGGGCCGAGCAGCCAGGCGGAACTCGCGCCCGCCCCCGCTCCTGGGCCGAGGAGCGCCCCGCCGGCCCCGAAGATCGTCTGGCGCCAGGTGACGGTCACAACCGCGAAGTCGGACCTTCTGAGCGTTGAGAGCGCCCCGTTCGAGATCCCCGCGGCCGAGTGGCGGATCGCGTGGAATCTAAAAACCGTCCGTAGGGGCGGGCAGGTCAACATCGTCATCTTCCAGGTGGATCCGGAATGGGCAACGGCGATCTCGCACACCGCGGTCCGCAGTTTCAAGGGCGCGGCGGGCTCCGGTGTGGTCCGCTACCCGCCGGGCAAGTTCTGGATCCGTATCACCGGAACAACGGAACTGAATGTGAAGGTGGAGTACGCGGAGGCGGCCAAGCCGTGAGCCGCCGCTTCGCGGCGCCTGCCCGCGGCGCCTTGTATCGCACCTCTTGGGCCGCTATAATGCCGCCCGGCGGCTCTTTTTACGGAACCGCCGCCGCCTGCGTGCCGGAGCCCGACGAGACGATGACCGCCGTGGCCGGAAAGAAGCAGGAGGTCCGCGCGGCCGTGCTCGAAGCGCACCGCCGCGGCAAACGGGTCGGACTCGTGCCGACCATGGGCAGCCTCCACGCAGGGCACGTGAGCCTCGTGCGTGCGGCCCGGGCCGAGAACGGCTTCGTCGTGGTCAGCATCTTCGTGAACCCGGCGCAGTTCGGTCCCGGCGAGGATTACGCGGCCTATCCCCGGGCGCTGGAAAAGGACCGCCAGATCTGCCACGACGAGGGCGTGGACCTCCTCTTCGCGCCGGCGATGGACGAGATGTACCCCGCGGGATTCGCGACGACGGTCCACGTGGCCGGCCTGACGGAGAAAATGTGCGGGGCCTCCCGGCCGGGGCATTTTGACGGGGTCGCGACGGTGGTGGCGAAACTGCTGGCCATCGTCGAGCCGGACGCGGCGTACTTCGGCGAGAAGGACGCTCAGCAGTTGGCGGTGATTCGGCGGATGGCGGCGGACCTGGACCTGGCGCCCGACATCCGCGCCTGCCCGTTGGTGCGCGACGCCGACGGCCTGGCCGCCAGCAGCCGCAACCAGTACCTGTCGCCCGACGAGCGGGAGCGGGCGCTCGTTCTCGGGCGCGCCCTCGCCGAGGCGCGCCGGACCATCGCCGCCGGCGAACGCAACGCCCGGCGACTGGCGAGCCTCGTCCGCCGGCATATCGAGAGCCGCAGCGGCCTGGCGCTGGAATACGTGGCCGTCGTGGACCCGGACACGCTCCAGGACCTGGAGCGCGTGGGCCGGCAGGCGCTCGTCGCCGTGGCCGCGAAGGTCGGCTCGACGCGGCTGATTGACAACCTCGTCGTTCGGAACCTGGGAGATTAGAACTCGGAAAGCGGAGATAACGATGCTCCTGAAAGTGTTGCGCGCGAAAATCCACCTGGCCACTGTGACCGAGACGCGCCTCGATTACGAAGGCAGTATCACCATTGACCGCGACCTCCTGGAGGCCGCCGGACTGGTGGCCGGCGAGGCCGTCCTCGTCTCGAACCTGGCGAACGGCTCGCGCCAGGTGACGTACGTCATTGCGGGCGAGCGCGGCAGCGGGGCCGTCTGCCTTAACGGCGCGTCGGCCCGGCTGGCGGCGGTGGGCGACCGCCTTATCATCATGGCCTTTGCATACCTGGCGCCGGAGGAAGTGCCCGCCCACACGCCGCAAACCATCGTCCTGGACGGGTCCAACTCCATCGTTCGCGGCCCGTAGGCGGAAAGGCCAGGAGAACACGGTGCGCCCCATCTTTTTTCGCCTGCCGCTGCCCGGCACGGACCACGCCGTCACCCTCTACGCCTACGGCGCGATGACGTGCCTGGGGTTTCTGGCGGCCATTTGGGTGGCGGCGTGGCGGGCGCGAACCGAGCGGCAGAACCCCGAAGTCATCTACAACGCCGGACTCCTCTCCTTCCTCGGCGGCCTATTCGGCGGGCGGCTCTTCTACATCGTCCAGTACCACACCCAGTTCTTCTCCGTCTGGGACCTCCTGAAAATCTGGGAAGGCGGCCTGGTGTACTACGGGGGCCTGCTGCTCGCCGCCGCCGCCGTCATCGGGTATCTGCGGCTGGCGCGGCGTCCGGTGCTTTACTGGCTCGACATCCTCGCCCCGAGCCTGGCGCTGGGCCTGGCGATGGGCCGGATGGGGTGCTTTCTGAACGGATGCTGCTATGGCGATGTGTCGCAACTGCCGTGGGCCTTCGCCTGGCCCGTCGGTGCGATTCCCTGGAGCCATTACGCGGACGCCTTTCTGGCGTCCGCGCAGGCGGCCTCGCCACTCGTCGCCGGCGCGGGCGCAGCGGCGCCGTTGGGGGCGATGGCGGGGGCGATCGTGACGGCCTGGCACGCGCCGGCGATCCACCCCTCCCAACTTTACGCCCTCGTCAACGCCCTGGCGCTGTTCGTCCTGCTGCACCTCTGGTTCCGGCACAAGCGCCGCCACGGCCAGATCTTCTTCACGTTCATTCTGCTCTACGGCGCGAGCCGGTTCCTCCTGGAATTCGTCCGCGCCGATGAGGCCGAGGTCTATTTCCTCGGCCTGCCGACGCTCCTGGAAGGGCTCGGCTGGCCGGAGGCCGCGGGACGTCTGGGCGGCCTGACGATCAGCCAGAACGTCGCCGCCTGGATGTTCGCGGCCGCCGCCGGGACGCTCGTGTGGCTCGGCCGAAGCCCCAGCCCGCTCCTGCGGGCCGACTATCAACCTCCGCCGGATCCGTCCCCCGGCGACACCCGTCCCAAGAAAGGAAAACGCCGATGAAATCCCCCATCCGAACGACTCTGGTGCTGGCGGGCGCGGTCGTCCTGGCCCTGGCCTCCGCCGCACGGGCCCAGCCATACACCTTGCGCTACCGCTGCCAGCCGGGCGAGCAGCGCATCTACCAGCGCTCCCAACGGAACGAACGCGTCATCCGCCAGGGCGAGAACTCCCGCCGCACCGTCGCCGAACAGACAGGCACGCACGAGGAACTCGTTCTCCGCGAGGGCGCCCAGCCGGGGGCGTTTCTCATCGCGGTCCTCGAAACCCCCCAGCCGGAGCGGATCGTGACCCTCAAAATCAACGGCCAGGACCGCCTCGCGGACCTCCCCGAAGAGGCGCGCACACGCCCCATGCCGCCTAACATCATCTTGGAAGAGCGCGGACCGCGCGGCGAACCGCCCGCGCCGGTCCCGCCCGCGGACGACCTCGCCGTCGGACTTTCGGCCCTCCAGGGGGCCATGTCTCACCTGCCCGACCAGCCGGTCTCGCCCGGCGAAAAGTGGACGCGCGACCTGGACCTCGGGACCGTTCGCGGCACGCTGCGGACGAAGTTCGTCGAGGTCAAGGACGTCGGGGGGACGGCTTGCGCGGTGCTCGACGTGTCGCTGGCGGCGACCATCGCCGGCAACCTGGCCGAACGCCTCCAGATTGAGAAGATGGACGCGCGCCTCTGCGTCGCGCTGGACGGAAGCGGCCTCGTGGAGGTCTCGGCCACACACATCGTCCGCGAGAAGGCCAACAACGCCGAGCAGCGCACCGTGCAGACGTTCGAGGTCCGCCTGGCGAAGACCAACCAACTGGGCGCCGACGCGCTCGCCCGCGCCGCCGCCGACGCTGAGCCCCTCCTTCAGGCCATGAACCAGATCCGCGCCGACGACCACGTGGCCGCCCTCGAAACCCTTCGGGGCTTCCTCAGCGACCGGGCCGACAGCCCCTGGGCCCCCGCCGTCCAGAACCTCTTCGCGGGCGTCCTCCAGGATCGGCTGATGACCAAGCCCCTGCCGCCCGCCGAACTGCGCGTCGTCCTGCGCGACCTGCGGCGGGCCCACGACGAGGCCCAGCAGCGCGGGGCCGGCCCCGAGCTCGCCGCCGTCCGCAACCTCGCCCGCCGCGTCGCCGGCACCAACCTCCAGGTCGTCCTGGACGAGTCGAAGAACTCCGACCCGTTCGTCCGAGAGTTGGCGGCCTTCGCGCTCGCATTCGCCGAGGACCCCTCCGCCCGGCGCCGGCTGGTGGAGTTGGCCCAGGACGCTAGCCCCTCCGTCCGCGCGGCATCGGGGATCGGCCTGGCGATCCAGGAAAAGCCCGTCGGCCGCGACCTCCTCCTCGCCATGCTCAAGGACGAAAACGAACTCGTGCGCGGCGCCGCGGCCCTCGTGGCGCTGCGGACGGTCCCGCGCGGCGACGCGACGGCCACGGCCGCCCTGCCCCTGCTTCTGGCGAACCTCGGCATCGGCCAACCGTGGGCCCGGGCCCAGACGGTGGGGGCGATCGGCATCCTGGCCCCCGTCGCTTCCACCGAGACGATCGCCGCCCTCCTCGATGCCTCCAAGAAGGAGACCGCCGAGGACATCAAGCCCCTCTACCTCCAGGCCCTTCGGAGCCTGACCGGCGTCGAAGGCGAAGACCTCAGCCTGTTCGAGGCCTGGCTGGCGAAACAGCAGGCCGCCCCGCCGCTGGCGCCGCCGCCCGAAAAAACGTCCGAACCCAAGCCGGAATCGCCAAAGCCGAAGGGGTGATGACAGCGAAGGGACCGTCCCTGCGCCGTTAGACGTGGGTGTCGGCAGGCCGGCGGAACTGGGCTTTCAGGCCCGGCACGACTTCGCGGAGACAATCCTCCACGCGCTCGACGAAAGTGAAGCGGACGGCGCGGCGGACCTCCTCGGGCACTTTCTCCAGGTCGTCGGCGTTTTCGCGCGGCAGGAAGATGTGGGTGATGCCCTCGCGGTGCGCCGCCAGGACCTTCTCTTTAATCCCGCCGACGGCAAGGACGCGGCCCTGGAGCGTCACCTCGCCGGTGATGGCCACGTCGTTCCGCGCCGGCCGGCCCGCCAGCGCGCTGGCCAGCGCGCAGACGACCGGCAGGCCCGCGCTCGGACCGTCTTTCGGCGTCGCGCCTTCAGGGACGTGGACGTGGATGTCCACCGTGTGGCGCATCGGGACGAGGCCCGGCCTCGAACACTTCGCCCGCACCCATGAGAGGGCGGTCTTGACGGATTCCTGCATCACGTCGCCGAGTTGGCCGGTCAGCGTCAACTCCCCCTTGCCGGGCATGCACGAGACCTCGATGCTCATGCTCCGCCCGCCGAACTCCGTCCATGCCAGACTCGTCACCATGCCGACGCGTTCCGTCGGCCCGGTCCTCTGGCGCCGGTAGGGGGCGGGACCCAGGTAGGCGCGGACACGGTCGGCGGCGAGGACTTCCCGCGCGTCGGCGGAGCGTCCTGCGGCGACCTCGACGGCCAGTTTCCTCAGCAGGCGGGCCAGGCACTTCCGCAGGTTCCGGACCCCCGCCTCGCGGGTATAGGTCTCGATAATCTGCCGCAGAACGTCCAGGGGCAACTCGACGCCGTCGGCCTCCAGGCCGTGGGCCGCCAGTTCCTGAGGCCAGAGGTGTCGGCGGGCGATTTCCTGCTTCTCCTGGAGCGTGTAGCCCGCCAGTTCGATCACCTCCAGGCGGTCCAGGAGCACCGGCGGGATGCCCGCCGCCACGTTCGCCGTGCACACGAACAGCACGCTCGACAGGTCGAACTCGACTTCCAGGTAATGGTCGCTGAAGGCGTGGTTCTCGTCGGGGTCGAGGACCTCCAGCAGCGCGCTCGCCGGGTCGCCGTGCGCGTCCTGCCCCATCTTGTCAATCTCGTCCAGGAGGAACACCGGGTTGCGGACGGCGGCCTTGCGGACGGACTGGAGGATGCGTCCCGGCAGGGCGCCGACGTAGGTGCGGCGATGTCCGCGGATTTCCGCCTCGTCGCGCACCCCGCCGAGGCTCTTGCGGACGAACCGCCGCCCGAGCGCCCGCGCCACGCTCCGCGCCAGGCTCGTCTTGCCCACCCCGGGCGGACCGACGAAGCACAGGATCGGCTCGCGCATCCGCTGCGAGAGTTTCTTGACCGCCAGGAACTCCAGGATCCGTTCCTTCGGCTCCTCCAGGCCGTAGTGGTCCTCGTCCAGCACGCACCGCGCGTGACCGAGGTCCAGGTTGTCCTCCGTGCGCGCGGTCCACGGCATGTGGATGAGCCAGTCGAGGTACTCCGCGACAACCACCGACTGGGGCGAGAGGGGCGGCATTCGGCCAAGGCGGGCGTGCTCCGCCAACGCGATCTTCTGGACCTCCTCCGGCATCCCCGCGGCGGCAATCCGCTCGCGCAGTTCCGCCAGCGGCGCCCCGGCCGGGTCGTCCCGACCCAGTTCCTCCTCGATGGCACGCAACTGTTCCTTGAGGAAGTATTCCTTCTGGCTCTGCTTGAGGCGCGAGCGCACGCGGTCGCCGATGCGCTCCTGGATGCCGAGTAGCGCGATCTCGTTCTCCAGAATCTCCGCCAGCGCCCCCAACCGCTCCAGCGGCTCGACCATCTCCAGCAACCGCTGCTTATCCGAGAACGGAATCACCAGGTACGCCGACACCAGGTCCGCCAGGCGCGAAGCGTCCGGCGCCTGCACCACCAGCCGCGCCACGCTCTCCGGCAGGATGGGGTTCTTTCCGAGGTACGAAAAGAACCGCGCCTGGACGGTGCGGGCGAGGGCCTCCGCCTCGCCGCCCTCGCACGGCGACTCCTGGAGGGGCTCGGCGGCGGCGCGCAGACACCCGTCCTCCGCGCGCACCTCGCCGAGGCGCACCCGCCCGCCGGCCTCAATGATCGTCTTATAGACGCCGCTCGGTTCCTTGAAGCACTGGAGGATTTCGGCCACCGCGCCGACGGCAAACAGGTCGCCGGCGGCGCACTGCTCGCAGTCCGGGTCGCGCTGCGCAACCAGCAGGATCCGGTGGTCGGCGGCCAGGGCGGCGTGGACGGCCGTCACGCTCGCTTCCCGGCCCACCTGGAGCGTCAGCACCAGGCCGGGAAACGCCACCAGTCCCCGCAACGGCAGGACCGGCAGCCGCTCCGGCGTCTGCTCACGTTGTGCATCGTCGGCCATCAAGTCATCCTCGGCGAAACGCCACAAGGCGTTCCCGCGCGCGGCAGGGTCGTTCTTCCTGGGGCCGCTCAGCCGACCGCGGCGGGTTCCTTGGCTTCCTGCGGCTCGGCAGCGGCCTCGGGCTCGGCGGATTCCGCCGGCAGCAGGCCGGAGTCGTGCAGGTCGCTGAACTTGACGCTCACTTTGCGCGAGACGCCCGGCTCTTCCATCGTCACGCCGTAGAGAACGTCCGCGATGCTCATCGTCCGCTTGCTGTGCGAGATGATGACGAACTGCGACTGGTCGAGGAACTCCCTGACGAGCGAGACGAAGCGGTCAATGTTCGCCTCGTCCAGGGGGGCGTCCACCTCGTCGAGGATGCAGAAGGGGCTCGGCCTGGCGCGGAAAACGGCCAACAGGAGCGCCACGGCCGTCATCGCCTTTTCGCCGCCCGACAGCAGGCTGATCCGCTGGAGTTGTTTGCCCGGCGGACGGGCCACGATCTCGATCCCGCTCTCCAGCACGTCCGTCTCGTCCTCCAGGAAGACATCCGCTTTCCCGCCGCCGAACAGTTTCCGGTACAGTTCCTGGAAGTGTCCTCGCACGGCCTGGAAGGTGGTCAGGAACCGTTCGCGGCTCTCGCGGTTGATGCGTTCGATGAGGTTCGCCAGGGCGGTCTGCGCGGCCGCCAGATCGTCGCGCTGCTTGCGGAGGAACTCGGCCCGATGCTCGAGGGCGTCCTGCTCCTCGATCGCCTCCATGTTGACCGGGCCGAGGCGGTCGAGGCGGCCCTGGAGTTCCTTGATTTCGGCGGCGACGGCGTCCCAGTCCACCTGCTCGGGCTGCCACTCGGCGTAGCGCTGGGGGATATCCATCTGGAAATCGTCGCGGACTCGGGCCACGAGGTCCTCGCGTTTGGTTTCGATTTCGCGGCGGGCGAGTTCCTTCTCGTGGATCTCGCCCTGGAGGCGCTCGATCTCGGTTGAGAGGGCGCGTTCCTTTTCGCCGAGGGCGCCGGTCCGCTCGCGGCGTTCGGCCCCTTCCTGCGCGAGGAGCCGGCCCCGGGCCTCCACCTCCTGCTTCTCCTGGAACAGGCGCGCCAGGTCCGACTGAAGCGCGAGCATCGTGTGCTCCGAGTCGCGGATGCGCGTCTGGCACTCGGCGAGGTCGGCCCGGCTCTGCTCGATGCCTTCGCGAGCGGCGGCGGCTTCGCGTTCGGCTGCGGCTGCTTGGTCCACCAGCGCCGCGTGCTTCTCCCGCAACCGCGCCAGCGCCACCCGCGCGCCGGTGCGTTCCTCCTCCAGCCGGCCGCGCGCCTCCACCAGGCCCTCCTGCTCCCGCACCAGGCCGTCAATGGCGACCTGCTGGTCGGCGGCCTGGCGCTCCAGGTCGGCGACCTCGCGGGCCAGGGCCTCCCGCTCGCCGGCCAGGCGCTCGCGTTCGGCCTGGTGGTCGGCCAGTTCGCTCTCCACCAGCGGGGCCTCGGCCGCCAGGTCCTCGCGCGTCTCCGCCAGCCGGCGCAGGTGGCCCTCCACTTCGACCTTCGCCATCGCCGACTCGTAGATTTCCTGGCGCAGGGCCTGCTGCGCGGTGTCCAGGACCGACAGTTCGTCCACCGCGCGCCGGCGGAGGACCTCCAGGTCGTCAATCGCGCGGGCGGAGGCCTCCTGCTCGGCCAGGATGTTCCGCAGTTCCGACCGGCGCGAGATGAGGCTGGTTTCCGGGCCCGGGGGACCGATGGCGACCGTGCCGTCGGCCTCCAGCACGTCACCCGTCAGGCTGACGAACCGGTAGCCGCGCAAGGGGCCCCGCGCCAGGGCCACCGCGCCCTCGAGGCTTCGGACGACGACGGTGCGTCCGAGGAGGTGGGCGACGGCGGGTCGGACCGACTCGTCCACGCGGACGTAATCCATCGCCCAGCCGACCGCCTCCGGATGGGCCGTGAGGTCCTTGCCGTCCGCCGCCGGCTCGATGGAGTCGAGGGCGAGGAAGCGGACCTGTCCGGGCAACTGGCCCGCCAGGTCGCGCGCCAGGGCGAGGACGTCGTCCTGGCGTTCGGCGACGAGGAGTTTTTCGGCCGGCCCGAGGGCGGATTCAATGATCACGGCGTGGGCGACGTCCACCTCCATCAGGTCCGCCACCATGCCGCGCCATCGGCCCGCGTGGCCGTTGGTCCGAATCGTTTCGCGGACGCGGCGGACGGCGGCGGGGATACCTTCGCCCCGGCGTTCGAGGTCTTCGAGCAACTCGCGTCGGCCGGCGAGGGCGGACGCTTTTTCCTTGGCGCGGGCGAGCCGCTCGCCCACCCCTTCGAGTTCCTTTTGCTTGGCTTCGGCCTCGTGGCGTTTCCGGTCGAGGTCCTGCCGGCGCTCGGCGATTCTTCCGTCGAGGCGTGCAATCTCGCCCCCCAGTTCGGTTTCGCGTTCGGCGAGGCGTGCGAGTTGTTCGGCGATGTCGTCGCGGCGTTTTTCGAGGCGTTCCGCCTGGATCTTCAGGTGCTCGAGCCTCAGGTCGAGGCTGGCGGCGCGGCTGGCGCGCTGGCTTTTCTGCTGTGCCAGGTCCATCAGGGCGGCCTTGGCGTGCTCGATCCGGCCCGTGAGCGTCCGCACCTGGTCGCTCGTTTCCTGGAGCCGCTTCTCGACCTCGGCGACGGTGGTTTCCTGGCGGGCGGCCTGGTCGGCGGTGTCGGCGGCCTCGCGCCGGCGGGTCTGGAGCGCCGCTTCGACCTCGCGCAGACGGGCCGACAGGTCCCCGATCTTCCGCCGGTCGCGCTCGACCACCTGTTCCAGTTCGCCGACTCTCGTCCGGTGGAACCCGGTTTCGTTCTCGGCGGCGGAGATGGCGGACCGAATTTCAGCCAGGCGTGCGTCGGCCTGGCGGCCCTCCTGCTCCAGGTCCATCAGTTCCGCCTCGAGCCGGCTTCGCTCCTGGTGAAGGGAGGCGAGGTCGGCGACCTGGGCGCTGCGCGCGTCCTCTAGATCCGCCAGCGCCGACTCGTGCGATGCGAGCGCCTGCTGCTGCTCGTGGTATCGGCTCAGGGCGTAGGAGACGCGGAGTTCCTTGAGGCGCCCCGTGTGTTCGAGGTAACTGCGGGCCTTGCCCGCCTGGTACTTGACGCTACGGAGGCGTTTCTCGACCTCTTCGAGGATGTCGCCGAGGCGCACCATATTCTGCTGGGTGCGTTCGAGTTTTCGTTCGGCCTCTCGGCGTTTGGCCTTGTACTTGGAGACGCCGGCCGCCTCCTCGAAAATGATCCGCCGCTCCTGCGGATTGGCCTGGAGCAGGATGTCCACCTTGCCCTGCTCGATGAGGCTGTAGGCGTCCACGCCGATGCCGGTGTCCATGAAGAGTTCGCGGATGTCGCGGAGTCGGCAGGGCTTGCGGTTCAGGAGGTATTCCGACTCGCCGCTCCGGTAGAGGCGCCGGCTGACCTCGACTTCGGTCGAGTCAATGGGCAGCAGGCCGCTCGAGTTGTCGAACGTGAGGGTGGCCTCGGCGAAACCGAGGCTTTTGCGGCTCTCGGAGCCGGCGAAGATGATGTCGGCCATTTCGCGGCCGCGAAGGCTCTTCGGGCTCTGCTCGCCAAGCACCCATTTGACGCCGTCCACCACGTTCGACTTGCCGCAGCCGTTCGGACCCACGATGACCGTGATGCCCGAATCGAAATCGAAACGGGTGCGGTCGGCGAAGGATTTAAAGCCGAAGACTTCCAGTCGCTTCAGTTCCACGGCTTTAGCGCTCCTTCCACGCACTGCGTGCGGTCCCGGCTCCGCCTGGGCATCCCGCCGGGACGCCGAGGCGACGCCCGGCGCGCCGGGCCTACGGCTCCTCGATGCTGATGGGCCGCGCGATGGGCCGGTCGCCCGCCACGCGGTACTCGAGCGGCTCCAGGACGATCTGTCCCCCGAGGGCCCCCTTCTTCGCCAGTTTGTAGAGCAGGCCGACCACGTCGCCGTACCCCAGGTCCAGCCCCTGCGGCGGGCCGCCCTTCTCCATGCCGAACGGCGAGGCCATCTTCTCGACCAGGTCGAGGACCTCGAGCGTCGCCTCGATCGCCACATCGCGCTCGCCCCGGCGCGTGATGAGCACCAGGCGCTCTGCCCCGGGCGACGCCGTCGCCGCCACCCGGCGCGTTTCGGCGACGACGGGCGGCCGGACACGCACATCGCCGAACACCGCCAGGTGCGGCCTCAGGCTCCGCGAGACGTACACGAACGGTTCGCCTTTGGTCGGCACGGCGCTCAGGACGAACTTGTCCTCGAAGATCCGGACGACGCCCGTCTCGGGTCCGACGCGGCGCATCGCCCGCCAGGCCGCGATGCGGACGCGCGCGTTCTTCGCATCCAGCGCGCGGGCCAGCACCGCCAGGCCCAGACCGTTCCGCAGCCGGCCCAGCGCCCGGACCGCCTCCTCCTGGAACTCCGATCCGCCGTCCAGCGCGATCGGCTCCAGCACGTGGACCGCTTCGCCGTCCTGGAGGCGGGCGAGGATGCGGCCGACGTAGAAGCGCACCGAGGCGCGCGGATGGTCAACGAGTTTACGGAGGCGCGGCAGGACGACCGGGCCGAACGCTTCCAGGCACGTGGCGACGCGGTCCAGGTCTTCACCCGCCTCGAGGGTCTGGAGCAGCAGGCCGATGCGCGCGTCGCGCACGTCGGGCACCTCGCGCAGATAGACCGCCCCGACCAGGTCCAGGAAGTCGGTCTTCTCGTCGCGGTACGGGGCCGGGACCTCCAGGTCCACGCGCCCCGCGTCGCGCGTCCCCTTGGCGGCGCCCGGAAAGCGGGCGTTGATGAGGCGCACCAGTTGGTCGGCGGTTCGGACGGACGGCACGAGCAGGACGAGGCGGAACTGGCGGGCCGACAGCGCCCGACCGCCCCCCAGGACCCGCCCGATGCGCGGGTCAATGTCCGACGCCCCCTGAACGGTGAACGGCGAGACGAAAATGCTGCCGCGGCCCGTGGCGCGGCGTTCGCTCCGCACTTCCCCCCCCCGCCCCGCCACGACGCGCGTCAGGTTGCACTCCAGCAGGAACCCGCCCTCCAGGCTCGTCGTCTCGGTGTTCGGCAAGACTCGGACGTCCAGGTCGAACGCTTCGCCCTCGACCGCGCCGGGCGGCAGCAGACCGCCGACCGACACCACGGCCGTATCCAGGCTCGCGAGCAGCGACTCCGGGTCCGGCACCTTGTGCCGCTGCATCATCGCCAGAATTTCCTGGCGCACCCCCGGCGGGACGACGCGCGTCCCCGTCCCGTCCAACCCGATGACGAACCCATACCCCTGGACGGGGATGGACTCGCGGCCGGCGAACCGGGCGAAGTCGGCGACGGTGTCCTTCAGATACTCCGGCAGTTCGACATCGCGAGGCACGCGCGGCTCGGTGGGCTGGGCGCGGCGGAGGCACTGCTGGTCGGTGGCGGCGGCGCTCAGGCTCACGAGACACACCAGTGGCAACACGAGCCGGCGCACGCCGACCCTCCGCCCGTTCAGGATAGACGGTGCGCGCATGGATTCCCCGCTCTCTTTTCGTCCGTGGTATCGTCGCGCCAGGTTATCGGACTTTAGCAAAACAGGCCCCACCGGCGTTCTTTGGAAGGCCTTCCCTGCCCCACCCTTCAGGGCCGGACGCGGGGGCACACGGACAGCCCTGCGCCGGCCGGTGCAGTGTAGAGAACGGCTCAGGCAGTGTCAAGCGCCGCACCGACCACAAAATGTTGGGGGCGTATCCTTCGGCATCATCGCCCGGCGGTAGCGACGCGCTTCCCCTCCGCCTGGCCGCGGACCATGCACCGGCCGACGTACGCCCGGCCGATCTCCGCCAGAGATTCCATCGTCGCCGGGTCGTACGGCGCGACGGACCGCAACGCAGGGTCCAACGCGTGCGTCGGATCGAACCGCTGAAGAACCCATTGGCGGGCACCCGCGATCGCGGCGCCCATGGCATGCATTTCCTCTTCGCCGACAAAGGCCGGGCAGGCGGTCGTGCGGAACTCGACCTCGCCGCCCCACCCCATCAAGAGACCCAGCGACCGGCGGACGGCGTCGAGGTCCACCTCCGTCCCACAGGCCGCCGCATACCGCTCGTCGAGCGGGGCCTTCAGGTCCATGGCAACGGCGTCCACGAGGCCGGCCTTCAGCAGTTGGGCGAGGCGGTCCGGACGGGTGCCGTTCGTATCCAGTTTCACGCCCAGTCCGCGCCGTCGCACCTCGGCGGCGAGCAGCGCCAGGCCCGGCCAGAGCGTCGGCTCGCCCCCGCAGATTACCACGCCGTCCAGCCAGTCGCGCCGCGCGTCCAGATGCGCAAGCACCGCTTCGAGCGGCACCGTCTCAATGGCATCCGTCAGCAGCGAGGCCGAATGACAGAACGGGCACCGGAGGTTGCACCGCGGAAGGAAAAGAATGGCCGCCAATCGCCCCGGCCAGTCCAGCAGCGTGGTCGGGTGATATCCGGCGATGGGCGGAAACGGCGATTCGCCTCGCGCGCTCACGCCACGCCCGCCTCGGCGGCCGGCGAGGCCGACGGGCTCGTCTCTCGGGCGTCGGCCAGGAACGCCTGGATCTCGGCGGACGGGGGGACGCAGCCTTCCCATCGGGCGACCGCCTCGCCCTCGTCCGACCAGAGCAGCGTCGTGGGAACCTGGCGGACGTCGTAGAAGGCGCCCTCGGCCATGCCCTGGATAGTGCCCATATCCACAAACGATAATCCGATGCGGTCCACCAGCGCCGACTTCCGGAGCACGTGCGTAATCTTGTTCTTCGTCCCCTCGCACGCGCCGCAATTCGCCCTGCCGAACACTTCAAACCTCATGGCTCTCCCTCGCTCCTTCGTCCGACCGTTCCCTGGAACCGTTCGCGCCGCCTCGGCGGGCGCGTTTGCGTCACACGTTCACCTTGTCCGTCGGGCTGTAGGAGGACTTGATGAAGACGGCCTTGAGGTCCGCCTCGGTGTCGTTGACGACGTTGTGGACCTCGCCGGGCTCGATCCGGACCGCCAGGCCGACCGCGATCGCGTGCTCCTTACCGTCCACGACGATGCGTCCTCCCTCGCCCTCGACGAAGAAGAAAGTTTCCTCGACCTCGTTGTGGAGATGCCGGCCGAGTTCTTCGCCTGGGGCGAAGACGATGATGCCCCAATCAATCTTCGGTCCGCGGAAGAGGTACTTGACGCCGCTCGCCCCGCCGCGGAACTTCTGGTCCTGTTCTCGGACGATCTCCATGCCCCGCCCTTCCCGGCACGCCGGGACCGCCCCGGCACCGGGCGATCCGCAGAGCCACCGACCGCAAAAACAAAAAAACGACGGGGAGCCGGGACGGCGAGATTCGACTTATCTCCCCGGCTCCACCGTCAGCAAGGGGGGTCTCTCCTATTCCTCCTGCGTTCGCAGCCCAGCCGTCATCCCGCCGCGGTCCCCAGTTCGGCCGAGGGGGCCGGCGCTTCCACCCCGGCGTGCCGGGGCTGCGCAGGCGGAAAGAGCGGCGCCACCGCGTAGTCGCCGCGATGCCGATCCTTCAGTTCGCCCAACTTCGATTTATTCCAATTGGAGATGCGGCTGAAGTAGCCGACGATCCGCGCCATGCCGTACACGTCCGTCGAGCCGCACCAGTCGCACTTCTCCTGGAGCCCCGGCGTCCATTTTTGGCAGTCGTTGCAGATGGTGAACTCGGGGCTGATGGTCAACTGGGCGGCGACCGTCTTCTCGAACGTTTTGCGGACCAGGACCAGGATGCTCGAGGCCGGCGGGCGCTCCTCGCCCACGAAGGCGTGAATGATCGCGCCGGACTCGATCATCGAGTGGAACTTCGCCTGTTTCTGGATGCGCGTCAGGAGGTCCACGGGCGCGTCGGCACGCAGATGGATGGAGTTGGTGTAGTAGAACTCGTCCGCCTCCAGGTCGCCCCGGACGAGTCGGCGGGCCTCGGGCCAGTTCCGCAGGTCCACCTTCGCCAGCCGGCGCGTCGCGCTCTCGGCCGGCGATTCCTCCAGGCTCACCTTCAGGCCGTACTGTTCGGAATACGACTTCGCGCGACTGTACATGGACGAGACCACGTACAGGCCGCGCTTCAGCGCCTCGTCCGATTCGTGCAGTTCCTCCCCGCACATGTGCTGGACGCACTCGTTCAGGCCGATCAGGCCGATGATGTAGGTGGCGGCGTCGAGGTCCACGTACGGCCGGTCGTCCTTGGCGTCCTTGCCGATCTCCCAGAGCGGCATCTCGGGCGATTCCATCATCTTCTTGATGAACTCGCGCTTCTGGAGGTGCGCCTGCATGGCGATGTCCATCGCCTCGCCGATTTCCTTCACGAGACCGTCCCAGTTGCCCGGACCGGCGCGGTAGGCGGCCTGCGGCAGGTTGATGGTCACGTTCTGGAACCCGCAGAACCGCATGCTCTCCGGATGCTCGATCATGTACGTGTCTTCGATGGTCGTCCGCAGCCGGCAGCAGGCGCTCAGCGTCACCTCGTCGCGGTCGAAGACGAAGTACGGCACGCCGTTCTCCGAAGCGATTTGGCACGCGTACTCCAGCAATTCCAACTGCGCCGGGTCGCGGAACGTCTCCGCGTTGATGTGGAAGTCGCACTTCGGGAACGCGAACAGGTGGCCGTCACGGTCCCCGGCGCGCCACACATCGAGCATCGCCCGGCAGAATCGCTGGGCCGCCTTCGCGTAGTCGCCGTATGGCCGGCCCGTGTACTTGCCGCCCGGACCGATCGCCCGAACGTCCTTCAGGTAACCCGGAACGCCCGAGTGGACGTTGAAGTCGAGGAACAGCGTCTGTCCGCCCCGGCTGAACGCCGACTGCGAGCACGAGAAGATCAGGTGCTGCGCCTCCTGGCGCATCCGCTCGTCGTCCATGTCCTCCACGTAGGGGGCGTACATCAGGTTGATGTACGCCACGCCCAGCGCCCCCGCGTAGTACGCCTGCATCGAGGCCAGGAACGTGTTCAGGTGGCCCGTCAGCGTCCGCGCGTGCTTCGCCGGCGCGCTCTTCGTGTCCAGGTTTCTCAGGTCCAGCCCGTACTTCTTCAGGTACTCCAGGCTGTGGCTCGAACAGTACACGCGCGTCGGGTACCCCAGGTCGTGCAGGTGGACGCGGCCGGTCAGGTGGGCCTCGGCCACATCGCGCGAGAAGATTTCCGACAGGGCGAACTGCTTCAGCACCGCCTCGGCGATCGTCAGGTTGATCGCCTCCGGGTTGTTTTCCGTGATGTTCGAGTTTTCCTGGCTCTTGGAGTAAATCAGTTGCTCCAGGTCGTAGCGCGGCATGCCGATGATCTTCTGCCGCTCCAGACGGCCCGTCAGGCCGCGCTCAAACAGTTCGTTGTCCACCAGTTCGCGGATCAGGCTCGTCGAGATCCGCGTCAGGCCCGAGGCCAGCACCCGTTCCTCGACCGCGCTGGCCACCTTCCGCGCCGTCGGCGCGTCCAGGTGAGCCTCTTCCTCCAGAGCGGCGGCGACGCGGTTCTTGTCCCACGGCAGGAGGGCGTCCTTCGACCCCGCATCCACCAGCAGCGCCAAGTCCGTCGTGTTCCCCGAACGTTCCGCCGCCTCTTTGCGGACCTGCATCCGCCGACGCGCCTGCGCACGCCGGTCGCGATACAGAATGTACGCCTTCGCCGTCTTCGCGTGGCCCGTCTCGATCAGGACCTTCTCCACCATGTCCTGAATGTCTTCGATGCCGGGCGTTCCATCCTCGTAATGGCGGGCCAGGTAATCGCCCACCGCCCCCGCCAGTTCCTCCGCGATGAACCGGTCCTCCCCGCCCACGGCCTTGGCGGCCTTGAAGATCGCGTCCGCGATCTTCGCCTGGTCGAACGGCATCACGCGCCCGTCGCGCTTCCGGATATGGTGAATGCGGCCCTGCATACGGACTCTCCTCGCTCTTGGTGGCCAGCCCCGTCTCTGGTCAGCGCTCCCCTGGACTTGCCGACGCTTTCCCGCGCGCCCTCGGGCGCTGGCTCGGGGGACGACCCCCGGGGCCGTCCCCCCACGCCCTCGCGGCGTGCGCCTCTTGCGCGGATGGCCGTCAGTCGCCGCCGGCCTTCCGCTCGCTCTCTTCTGCACGTTTCGGCTTGCCGCTCGGGGCAGGCGGCCCTCCGGCCCGCCCGCCCTTCTCTGTCAGCATCGGCTGCACTTCCTCGACGAACTCGCTCACGTCCTTGAAGTCCCGATACACGCTCGCGAACCGCACGTACGCCACCTCGTCCTCTTGCCGAAGGTGCTTCATCACCAGGTCGCCGATGGCCCGGCTCGGAATCTCCGCGTCGTACGTCCCCATCAGGTCGTCCTCGATCTCCTGGAGCATCTCGTCCAGGCGTTCGGTCGGCACGGGACGCTTGTGCAGCGCCAGGACCAGACCCTGCCGGATCTTCCGACGGTCGTAGGTTTCCCGGCTCCCGTCCTTCTTGATGACGCGGAGCCGACGTTCGCCCTCCGCCCGTTCGTAGGTGGTATAGCGGTGCCGGCACGCCAGACACTCGCGCCGACGCCGGATCGCCGACCCGCTCGCACGCGAATCCACTACGCGGTCCTTATCTTCCTTGCAGAACGGACACCGCATCCCGGCGCGCTCCTGACGTGAACATCGGACATCAGAGTCCTGAAACCCCTTCGGTCGCCCACAACACCGTCATCGGCACACAACATCTTGTGCCCCCTCGCCCTGCCACGTTGTCGGCTATTCGCCACCGATGCGATTAGAGAAACTTGAGAAAGTGCCTCGCCCGACTACTTCATATCGGACCCTTCCCTTATACTACCCCTGTATCTTGCGCGTCAAGCATTTTTTCAAGGATTCCCAGCCACACCAAAACACTCACATTCCGCCATCCGCGTAAGGCCCGAAAACACAACATGTTGTGGAAATCCTCCCGGAGTTTTCCACAGTAAAAAAAATCTTTCCACCACAAACCACAACCCGCGCCACACTGCCCACCGGTGGGGGACCCGCGGCTCAGAACCCCCGCTTATGGGAACGCCACGCAAATTCTCCAGCCGGCCGAAAAAAAATGGGCCGGAGCCTTACGCCCCGTGCCCGTTTGAAAAATCGCCCGACCGATCTTGCGCCTACGCCGGCCGGAACACTTCCAACTGCACGCCGCTTTCGGCCACCAGGCGTTTCCCGAGGTCGTCGGGGTAGTCCTCGTGGCAGACGATGCGGCCAATGCCGGCGTTGATCGCCATCTTCGCACACATGGAGCATGGATGATGCGTTGTGTAGAGCGTCGCGCCGCCGATCCGCACGCCGTGCTTCGCCGCCTGGATCATGGCGTTCTGCTCGGCGTGGAGGCCCCGGCACAGTTCGTGCCGCTCGCCCGAAGGGACCTTCATCTCTTCGCGCAGGCAGCCCACGTCTTCACAGTGCGGCACGTTGCTGGGGGCGCCGTTATAGCCGCTCGCCAGGATCCGCCGGTCCACGACCAGAATGGCTCCCACCTGCCGCCGCAAACACGTGGACCGCCGCGACACCTCCTCGGCGATCGCCATGAAATATTCGTCCCAACTCGGTCGGCTCATGACAAAACACCCTAGCCGCAGGCCCTCCGAAAGTCAAGCGGCCGCGATACCAGGCCCAGGGATATCCATCCCAGGCCGCTCTGTGGCGACCCGGGGCTTTTCTGGCGTGGAGAGGCGATAACCGGCCTACGGCAGGATGACGACGCCCTGGCGGCCGCCGAGGCGGACGGGAAGGAACCGGCGGACTCCCGGGCCGGCGGTCGGTTCAGCAGGCGCGAGCACCAGCGCCGACGGGGCCGCCTCCGCCCGGATCCCCGCCGACGGGTACGCCCGCGCCAGGAGCGACCGGTGCGCGGCAAGCCATCGCTCCGCCGCGCCAATGTCCACCGTCTCCGGCGACTCGGGGACAAGCACGGCCACAAGCGCCCCGTCGTCGCAGACCGCGGCCAGAGGCGGCGCGTCCGGCTCGTCCACCTCGACGCGGATGACGGCGCGGCACCGCGCGCCCACGAGCGCGGGGACTTGGGCCTCCACGGCCGCGAGAAGCGCCGCCCGGTCCTGCGGATGCCAGAGTGAGACGGTCGCGGCGGCGTCGGCGGACGCGTCGGCGGGAACGGCACGCGCCCCGCAAGCGGGGCGGCTAAATGTGACGGACGCTAAACCGCAAGCGGCGAGGGCGGACCAGATAGAAGCCGAGGGCGCCTCGGCAAAAAGGCGGAGCGGCTCGACGCCCGACGATTCTCGCCCCGGGCCGAGAAACCCTTGAACGCCGACCTCGCAGTCGAGAAACCTCCGCGCCGCCTTCCGGAGCCGATCGTGCACCCACCGGACCTCGCGCCCGCCATCCGACCCGACGACAAAAACGGCCGCGTCGGCGTGCGAGACGCCCTCGCCGCAAGGCCCGGCCCGGCTGTGCCACGCCTTCACCTCGCGGTACGTTTCCACAAGGCTCTCGGCATCGGGCCTGGCGACAAAAACGGCCCGGCCGACGGCCGGGGCCAGGGCCGGCGGGACGGCATCCGTCCCGTCGAGGACCGCCAGACCGACCTGGTCGCATCGAGCGGCCAGGCGTGCGGCGCTAGCGCCCATATCGGCCGACGCAAGGCAAGCCTGCGGCCCGAGGCGTCCCCACGCCGGTTCGCCCAGGACGTGGGCGTCCGCAGAACCGTTCTGGAAGAGGAAGAGGGCGGCGGGCCCCGTCCGGGGCGCCAGTTCCTTGGCCACGGCCAGGGCGGTGCCACGCCGGACGGATGGTTCCACGCCGGCAAGGGATAACATGTAAAGCCCGCGGACAGGTCCCGCAGATTCATCCCGATTTCTTCGGGATTCATCTGCGGGCTTTAAACGGCGAGCGCTCTCTCCCGGCGCGCCGGGATCGCGGCTAAGCGTGACGGGCGTGGAGGGCGACAGAGCCGGGGCGGGGGTTCCCGACAAAAGCACGTCGCAGACAGCGGCCACGCCGGTCGCACGGCGAGGGAGGGAGGGGCAGCCGGGGAATCGTTGCGGCGCTTCGCCCGGACCCGCTTGGGACATGCGTATCGTCCTCGACAGCCGGGGGCGCGGAGACGAAGGCGTTTTCCCCGCCTCTCGTCCCTTTGGCCCCCGTTTTTATCCCACCTCGACCACGCTATTCAGCTCGCCGTACGGGTTGCTCTCGACGTACGGGTTGGCCGGGTCGCTCGACCATCGACCGTCAATCACCAACCGGTAGGTGTAGCGTCCGGGGGGCATGTGGAACTCGCGGTGCCAGACGCCATCCACCTCCGTCCGTGCCAGGTCGGCGTCGGGGTCGGCCGCGTTCCAGCGGTTGAAGTCGCCGGCGACCTGGACGCGTCGGGCGCCCGGAGCGTGGCAGACGAATCGCACGCCGCCCTCAATCGGGACCGCGCCGTACACCATCTGGAGGCGCGCCTCCAGGTCCTTCGATTCCTGGGTTTCGCGGCGGGCGTCGCGGCGGGTTTCCTCCTCGAACGCCAGTTGCAGGTCGGCCGCCAGCAATTCCTGGGCCAGGGCCCGGTAATCCTCGTGGGCGCCGGACTCGGGCAGAAACTCCGAGATGGGGCTCCCGCGCGCCGCCGCGTCCCGCAGGTCCATGCTCAGGCGGACCACCGAAGCGAGAACCATCGGCCCGTACTGCTCGCGCAGCGCGGCGAGGGCCTCGCGCATCGAACGGACGCGCGAATCGTACATGGTCGGCAGGATGTGGACCGTCCGCCGCACGCCCGTCCGCTCGGCCAGAACGTCCACCGTCTCCAGGGCGCGCGCCAGACCGTGCAGGCTGAAGAAACCCAGGTCCACGGGGACGATGATCTCCGTGGCGGCCCAGAGGGCGTTGATGGAGAGCAGACCGAGGCCGGGCCCGCAGTCCACGACGACTGCGTCATACCGGCCGTCGGCCTGAGCGGCGGCCAGAGCCAACCGATGCTCGCGCCCCTCGGTGCCGGCCAGCGTCTGCTCGAGCGTCGCCAGGCCGACCGTCGCCGGCGCCAGGTAGAACCGGTCGTAGATTTCCCACGCGATGTCCGCCAGGCCGAGGCCCTGCTCCTCGGCTTCCTTGCGGCCGAGCACATCCCACGTGCTCAGTTCGACTTCTTCCTCGCGCACGCCGCACCCGATCGTCGCGTGGGCCTGCGGGTCGAGGTCCGCCAGCAGGACGCGCCGGTCGGCATTGGCCAGCGTGCCGGCCAGGTTGATGGCGGTGGTGGTCTTGCCGCATCCGCCCTTGTGGTTGAAGATGGTGATGACGCGCATCAGACACCTCCCCGGCATGAGCCGGTTGCGTGCGTGGACCCTGAATGGTCCGCCGCGCGCTCGCTCTCTCTTTACCGCTTCAATCGCCTGAGCATTTCGTCGGCCGAGTCCGGTTGCCGACTTTAGGAAACTTATCGGACCATGCCCCGCGGGCCTCACACGCCGTAGAGCGGAGTGGGTACTGTCGGCCTGCAATCGCTGGCGTTTTCCGTGTGCTTTTGTGGCATTGCTGGGACGTTTCGAAACTCGGACACGCGCCCCAATCCTGCGAAGGATCGCTAACACCTTATCCCAAAAGCACTTAGCCAAACACCCCTCCTGCCACAGGGCCTGGACGTCTCGTTTTCAACACATTGCGGCGTAGATGGAATCGGCGTCGCCGCCCAGGCACGGAAAGAAGGGAATTTGTAAGAGACGCTGCAAAAAGGACTTATGGGCGTTTCGGAAGTTTTTTGCGGTTTCGCGGGTGTCTTTGGCACGGGCCTTGCTAGTACAAGAATCGAAGGCGCGTTCTTTAATGGCATCGCTTGCGATTCACGCACAGCCCTCCCCCGGGTGCGACGGTTTCACAGGCGCTTTGCCACACAACCCCCTAACTCCAATTAAGGAACGCGCCTCTCTTTGAGAATAACCGCCCTTCGGGGTGTGGTGGAAATAGAAGTGCAAATCGTTGCGGGATGTTGCGGGGTCATGGGAAGGAGGGTCCGGCCACACGTCACTGCCGATCGTTCCTTCACACACACTCAGGCTTGTCCTGGGGCAAGGGGGACGAAAAAGCATGCAACGGACCCTTCGGACCGATTGACTCTAAACGAGCCGTTTATCCCCGCAACAGGGCAAGGTCTCCCCTCCGGACCTTGCCCACTTTTTTGCGCCTGCGGGCAGGCCGGTTCGTCGTCGCCTCGGTGCACCCCGATTCGAAAAACATGTTTTCGCGACGGCACGCGATAGCGGAGAATAGCCGCACCTGACAGGGAGCGGCGCCGTACGGAAGCGTAGAGGCGTGGCCGGCCGTCATACCTTCGCATCGGATGCCGGGGCCTTCAGCAGGTCGCCGGCGGTCAGGTCCCCTTCCCTGCCGATTTGTCGGCCCGTCGCAAGGACCCACTGGATGAGGGCGTCAACGATTTCGGGGTCGAATTGGCGTCCGCTTTCTTCGATGAGGACCTGCATGGCCTCGTGCAGAAGCCGGGCGGGCCGATAAACGCGGTCGCTGGTGATGGCGTCGAAGGCATCGGCGACGGCCAGGACGCGCGCCCCCCGGGGGATCGTGTTGCCCGCAATCCGGTCGGGGTATCCCTTGCCGTCCCACCGCTCGTGATGGTGGCGGACGACGGAAACCTCGCGCTCGAGGAATCGCATCTCGCCAAGGATTTCGACGCTGGTCAACACATGCCTCTGCATGACGCGGCGTTCGTGGTCGGCCAGCGCGCCGCGCTTCCGCAGGATGCTGTCGGGCACGCCGATCTTGCCGATGTCGTGGACCATGGCGGCGCGGCGGAGAACGGCGGTGTCCTCCGGTTCCAGGCCGAGGGTCTCGGCGATGGCGACGACATAGTGGGTGACGTTTTCCGAGTGGCCCCGGCTATACGGATCGCGGGCCTCCAGGGCGCGGACGAGGCCCCGGATGCTCTCGACGAACGCCTCCTTGGACTGGAGGCCGAGTTTGGCGACTTCGCGCCGCAAGGTCTCGACCTGATTGGTGGTAACAGGGGTTTCTTCGGCCTGGTCGTGGCGGATCTGGCTCCAGGCGAGGGTGCGGTCGCGGCCGGAGTACTTGGCGTCATAGAGGGCCTCGTCGGCCAGACGAACCAGGCCGTCGGCGGTGTCGGTGCCGCCAGCCTCTCGGCCGCTCACGCCGGCGCTAACGGTCACCCGGAGGGACCGCCGGCCGTCGGAGATCGTGCGGTCGGCAAAGGCCTTGCGAATGCGTTCGACGGCGCCGACGGCCTCCTCGACGCGCGTTTCGGGCATGAGGATCATGAACTCGTCGCCGCCGTAGCGGGCGGCGGTGTCGCAAGCGCGCGCCCCGCCTCGCAGGGTTTTGGCAAATTCCACGAGGACGCGGTCGCCGAACGCGTGGCCGTGGGTGTCGTTGATGACCTTGAAACCGTCCACGTCGATCATGACGAGCGCCAGGGACGACTCGCGGCGCTTGGCGCGCTGGACTTCGGCCTGGAGGATCTCCAGAAAGCGTCGGCGGTTGGCCAAGCCCGTCAGTTCATCGGTGGTGGCGAGTTCCTCCAGGCGCTGGTTGGCCTGCTGGAGGGCCTCCTCGGCCGCGCGGCGCTCGGTCACGTCCATATCCGTGCCGCGGTATCCGAGAAGGTTCCCACCGGCGTCCAGAATGGGCGCGCCGGTCGTCATCAGCCAGATGGGCTTGCCATTCTTGTGCACCGCGAGATTGGCGAACCCACGAAACACCCCTTTGCGGCCGAACACTTCAATCGCTGCACGCTTCACCGCCTCACGGTCGTCGGGAGGGCAGAAATCGTAGAAATGCTTCCGGCCGATGACCTCTTCGGGCGTGTACCCGAGGATATCTTTGACCGCGTGGCTGGAGTAGGTATAGAGCCCCTGGGCGTCGCATTCCCAGATCCATTCCTCGGCGGCTCGAGCCACCTCCTGGAACCGCTGTTCGCTTCGCCGGATCGCCTCTTCGGCGCGTTGGCGTTCGGCAATCTCGCGCTTCAGGTTCTCGTTCGCCTTTGACAGGTCCGCCGTGCGTTCCCGGACGCGCTCTTCGAGTTTGTCGCGGGCGTCGGCCAAGGCGCGGACCTTTTCCCGGATTTCTGCGTCGCGGACCTTGATGCTTCGGACCATGGCGTCAAAGGCAGTGACAAGTTGACCGATCTCGTCGTGCGTCGGCGCGGGCAGCGAGACGTCCAGCGCGCCGGTCTTCAAGGCATCGGCGGCCACCGTCAGGCTATGCAGCGGCGCCAGCGTCCGCCGCGTCACCACCAAGGCCACCGGCATGAGGACGACGGCAATGGCGAGCGCCAGCAGAAGGTTGTTCCAGGCTTCGGCGTAAACCTCTCGCCGGACCGTCTCCCGATGGAAACTGAGCCGGAAAGTCCATGGGACGGTTCCGGTGCGCATGCGCATGGGGACGACCCAGGTCTCAACGCCGGGGCCCTCGCCGGCGGCGAGCACAGGCTCGTGCAGGTCGGACGACACGCGTTCCATGATAGCCGGGGAGTGCTGGTCATCGCTCTCCTCAAGCGGGCAGTCTGAAAGGATGGCGCGTCCCGCGCCATCCACGATGTGCCAGGAGACGAAGTTCTCGTTCCCGGCGATGGTGGCGAGCAACTCGAAGGGCCAGATTTCCTCGTGGTATCCGGCCTCGACCTGGGAGGAGGCGGCCTCGGCGTAGAGGCGCTGCTCCTGGCGCAGCAGTTGCGTCAGGCGCTGGGCCTCGCGGACACCGCTCACAGTCGCCAGAACGGCGACCGCCCCGAACGCCAGGCCCAGGGACCACAGGTATACCTTCCAGAACAGCCGCATGATTATTCCTCGTGCTCCTCGCCGGCCGGGAAGAGCGTGATGCCCGTCAAGAGGTTGCCGTGGCGGTTTCCGAGGCCGGGGAAGTTGCCCTCCTCGCCCCACGTGAACGGGCCGATCCACGGGACGCCTTCCAAGGAACGGTTCATCAGATGAACCATCTGGCCGCGCTCACCCTCCGGGATGACCTTCAGAACGCCTTCGCAGCAGATGAAGAGGCAGGCGGCTGCGCGCACCTCCGATGCGCCTTCAGTGGCAAGTCGCGGCAGGGCGCTGATGCGGTTCAGCAGGATGTTCCAACTGCCCTCGCTGAAATAGACGACGTCGCCGTCCGAGAGCGTCGCGCTGGAAACCAGGCGGGTGGTCGTCTCGGCGTTGTCGGGCGGCCAGAGGTGGGTAAAGAGGTTGTACGTCTGGTCGCCGGCGTCCAGGATGCGGCAGAGGGGGTAGAGGACGGTGAACGAGTTCATATCGAGGCCCGCGCGCATGGCCTCGCGCACCCTTCCCCCGGACCATTCGTCGTACACCTCGACGGCCGGCCGGCCGTCAATCTCGTAGATGACGCGGCCGTCGGACCGCGTCACCGTGCCGGACATGCCCGTGCGGTTGAAGCCTCCGCGAAAGGCCGTCCGGAACGGCTGGTCGGAATAGAACACGGCTATGACCGTCCCGGCCTTAATGACTTGGCCATTGGCCACAAGGGTCCCGACGCCGGGCGCCCCGGCCGTCGTCCCGCCCAGCACCGGGACGTCCGGGCCGTGGATCGCCTCCAGACCTTCGAGGACCTTCTCCTCCTGGCCGTGGTACGTGCAGGAGAGGACGATCATGGAGGGTCGCCGTGCAGGGTCCACGCCGGCGTCCTCGGCGGCGCGGCGGAGGGCCAGGGCGGCCAAGTCGGCCGGGGCCTTGACCTCATCCAGGGAGGCCCAGCCGACGCCCGAAACCATGCCAGGCAGGCGCAACGCCATCACGCCCACCGTCCCGTCCGGGCCGTGGTGGTACCCGTCGGAGGCGATGACGCCGAAGTCCGACACCCACCCGCAGATGCGGCGCTTCGGCCCCTGAGCCGGCTGGAGGGCCTCGACCACCGCTTCCGCCGGATGCTGGGCCGTGTAATAGACCAGCGTCATGTCAGGCTGAAGGTCCTGGTGGTCAAGGGCCTCGGCGAGGGCTTCCTGCGCAGCCGTGCGCGTGTCGGCCCGGAGCGACCAGCCGACGCCTGCGAAACTCTCCGCCGTGCCGGTAAACCTGCCTCCGGCGACCGCCGCCGGCTCCTTCGTTTCGTCCGTCGTGGGCACGGCAGTCTTCTCCCGGCCGACCCAGAGCCACACGCCGATCCCCACGGCCGCGAGGACCGCAACCCCCAGAATCGCTTTCCATGCTTGTCGCATGTCCCACCCCTTCCCGTCGTTCCCGTTCCCAGCGTTTGGCGCGGCCGGTCGGCCGGTCCGCGCCGCCCCCGTCAAAAAGCCAGGTGCAGCAGGAGCCCGGCGACGACGCCGACGTCGTTGGAATCGTTGGCGCCGGGGTTGAGGATCACCTGGACGTCCGGCTTGAGCGCCATCCATTCCGTAATCTGGATGTTATAATATATTTCAAACAGGGTTTCCTGGGAGGCGGAGGGCGTGTTGACCCGCCGGAAATCCTCGCCCATGACGGCCTGGCTCACGCCGAAGACCAACTCGTCCGCCGGGCGGGCGGCAAACGGGCCCTTCCACCGGGCGCCCACGCTCCAGAAATGCTCGATGTTCCGCAGGTCCTGGTTCGCGTGGCCGTAGCGCAGGAACGCCGTCACTTTGTCGGTGAGTTGCTGGTCGAAACTGACGGCGAACCCCAGGTCGTCGCACTCGCTGCCCGTGCCGTCCACACGGCCCACCGTCTCAGCATCGTACCAGAGGGTGAAGCGATAGTTGCCCTTTCGGCCGGCGATCGTCGGCCGCAGGCCCGCCTCGTAGAAGCTCACGTTAGGGTGTGGGGCGCGAAAGGCCGACTCGAAACCCGACCGGGTCGAGACACCGCCCGAATCGGCCACGCCAGCCTGGACGTAGAGCCAGTCGGCGACGTCGTAGCGGGCGGCAGCCCCGATGGCGTGCCAAGGGAGGGGAATCGTCGGATTACGAGCCAGCGAATATGAGAGGAAGTTCCAACTGGCGACCTCGTTGGTGTCGAAGTAGTCGCCCACGTCGAGTTTACCGACCCAGATCGTGAGCTTGTCGTCGAGGAGTTTCTGTTCAAGGAGCAGGTGGGAGACGTAGATTTCGCGGGGCTCGCCCTGCATCCAGTTGTGATTGAGTTGGATGTCCTGGTATCGTCCGGGGCCGCGTCCGCTCCCGCCGCGCGTGTTCGTGATGAGGGTCGCCCCGCGCCACAGGCGCTGATTGAGGCCCAGGTTCCACCAGAACACGCCGCGGTCCTTCCCTTCGCCGGGGCCGTTCAGGATGACCTGCGAGGTGTAGTTGACGCACAGGCTGAGACTCGTGCCGGCCTTTTCTTCGAGGTCCTTCTTGAACTGCTTCCAATTCTCGTACCACTCGCCGGAGGGAAGCACGCCCGGCTCGGGGCATCGGATGGTCGTCGGCGTTTCGGCCCCGAGGGTGATGGGCTCAAGCGGCCCGACGGCCAAGTCCGTCGCGGCCTCGGACTCGGCGGCCCCCGCGGGACAAGGCAGCACTGCCGCCGCAAGCAACACCGACAGAAGAGTCCCCCGGCAGTACCATGCGTTCGTCGAGGACATAGACATCCCCCATCCCTTCCTCGACCCCCTCTGACCTATGTCCATTATCGGCCGCAAAATGGGGTAATCCTTAGCCGATTCGGGCCGGCAGCAGCCGCCTGCCACTCTGGCATGGCCGGGCGGGAAAACGGGGACGGGGGGGGGCGTTTCCACCGATAACGACCCCCCAAATGACCCCTGGGGTAATTTATCTCCTTTGGCGACAAGGGGTTATGAGGGGAGAGAACAGGGCCCGACCCCGGTTTCCTGCCGTTCCGTGTTCCAGGGCGAGAGGGCTACTGGAGGTAATCGCCGCGGATGCCGCGGACGATGAACGGGGCGAAGATAATGAGAACGACGCTCATAAGAATGAGCATGGAAGGGATGAGGATTTTGACGGCGGCCTCTCCGGCCTTTCGTTCGGCCCGCATGCTGCGGCGCATGCGGAGGAGGCCGGCCTGGAGTTTGAGGACCTCGGCCAGAGGCGTGCCGAGCGATTCGGCCTGGAGGACGGCCGAGAGAATGCCGTCCAGACCGTCCACGGGGATCCGCTCGCCGAGGTGCGTGAGGGCGTCCTGCCGGCTCCGGCCGAAATCAATCTCGCGGACGACCTGGCCGAGTTCCTGGTTGAGGGGATCCTCGGGGTCGTCGCGGACAACGGCGGAGGCGGCCTCGTAGAAGGTGGCGCCGGCGTCCATCGCCATGGCCACAAGGTCGAGCGTGTAGGGAAGGCGCTTGGAGATTTCGCGGAGGCGCCGCAGCGCCCGTTCCCGCAGCCACAGATAGGCCACGAAAAAACCGAGGAAAAAACCGAAGAGGAAGAACGCGACGGCGGCGATGGGCCCGATGTCGCCGACGACGGTCCGTCCGAACACCACGAACCCCAGGGCTCCCACCAGGCCCCACACCAGGCAGAGGACCAGATACTCCTCCGGGCTGTATTGATTCGGGTTGGCGAGCGCCAGCAGCAACTTCAGGACGTGGTGCTTGAAGCCCGGGAGGTGGAGCCGGCGGACGAGGTAGTAGAGGGGCGCGAGCGCGGGGCGAAGCCAGGGTATCTCGAATAGGGTGTCGCGCTGGACGTTGTCCACCTCGACGCGGAAGGCGGCCTCGTAGTCGCCCTCGGCCGCAGGGCGAAAGAGCGTCGTCACCACGAGAAACACCGCGGCGAACACCAGGACCGTGATAAGGCCCAGCAGGATCACGCGCGTCTCATCCTTTCCCTACAAAATGATCGTGGCCGGGTGGCACTGGTGGCTTGTCCACCAGTGCGTGACCACAGAAGGTAGGCACTGGTGGGCAAGCCGCCAGTGCCACCCATTTTGTTAGAGGCTCTAAATCTCAAAGGTCACGATCTTTCGGATCCAGAGGAAGCCCGCGACGTTGAGGACAATGGCAATCGCCAGCAGCAGCAGACCCCAGGAGTCTTCCAAAAGAACCCGCACCCAGTCGGGGTCGATGAGGTAGTAGATAAAGGCGACGACGATGGGCATCAGGCCCATCATGAGGGCCGAGAGGCGGTTCTGGGCGGTCAGGCTGTGGACCTTTTCTTCGAGGCGCATGATTTCGCGGAGAGACTCGCTGAGGCGGTCGAGAGTCTCCGGGAGGTTGCCTCCGCGGCGTCGGGCGGTTTCCATGGCGGCGAAGAGAAGTTTGTAATGGTGAAGTTTGATGCGTCGTCCTGCGCGGCGGAGGACTTCGTCCACGCTGGCGCCGTGCTCGAACTCGCGGAGCATCAACCCGAACTCCTGGTTGATGGGCGGCTGGGTGTTCTGCTCGATCAGTTGCATGGACTGCACCAGGTTGAGGCCCGCGCGCATGCCGTTGGCCAGCGTCACCAGGCCGTCCACCAGTTGCTCGTTGAGTTTATCCCGGCGTCGGCGCTGGAGGACAAAGATGACGATGCGGGGGATCCAGAAACCCAGGGCCAATCCGACGGCGAAGGCGGCGACGACGCCGATGCCCGTAATGCCGGTGTGCTTGGCGACCAGTGCTAGAAAAGCGCCCGCCGTCGCCGCCGCCCCGACCGACACGAGAGTCAACTGGCGAGGCGAGACGTCGAAGAGGAACATCTCGGCCAGGGCCTCGTGGAACCGCTCTTCCTGGCGGCGGATGAGCCGGCTGACCAACGGGCGAAGCCCCAGGACGGCGCCGAACGCCGACGCCGCCGCCAGCACCGTTATCGCCGCCTGCGACGGAAGCGACGTTCCCTGGGCCAGGAGGAGAGTTTCCATCGTGCCTCACATGAAGGCGTCAATCGTCAGGAGCCCCCTGCCCAGAAGGTCCTGGGCGAAGTTGGGGATGTAGCCGGTGTGCATCAATTCGCCGCGCGCCCGCCCGTGGTCGCCCCCCGGCGGGCGGACGAAGATATCCTCGACGACGATGGTGCCCTCGTCGCGGTCCATGCCGGCGACCTCGCTGACGGCGGTGACCTCGCGCCGGCCGTCCGCGAACCGCGTCAGGTGGCAGACGACATCCAGGGCCGTGACGATCTGTTCGCGGATGGCCCGGATGGGCATGTCCACGCCCTCCAGGACGAGCCCTTCGAGGCGTTTCATGGCGTCCTGGGGGTTGTTGGCGTGGATGGTCGTGAGCGACCCGTCGTGGCCGGTGTTCATGGCCTGGAGCATGTCGAGGGCCTCGGCGCCGCGGACCTCGCCGACGATGATGCGGTCCGGCCGCTGCCGCAGCGCGTTCTGCACGAGGTCCCGGATGGTGTAGCGTCCCTTGCCCTCGACGTTGGCTTGGCGCGTTTCGACGCGAACAACGTGCTCCTGGAACAGTTGCAACTCGGCGGAGTCCTCGATGGTGATGATGCGCTCGTGCGGAGGGATGAAGGCCGACAGGACGTTCAACAGCGTCGTCTTGCCGGAGGCCGTCCCGCCCGACACCAGGACGTTCATCCGCCCCAGGACGCACGCCCGCATGAAGTTGGCGGCAAAGGGGGTGATCGTCCCGAACCCCACGAGGTCGTCAATCGTGAACGGGACCTCGGAGAACTTGCGGATCGTGAGGACCGGCCCGACGAGCGAGAGGGGCTCGATGGTGGCATTGACGCGGCTGCCGTCCGGCAGCCGGGCGTCCACGATGGGCGTCGAGCGGTCAATCCGCCGGCCGATCGGCGTCACGATCCGCTCAATCACCGTGTGGACCACCTCGTCGGAGAAGAAGGAGCGCCCGGTGTTGCGGATCACTCCGTTCTCCTCGACGTAAATCTTGCTCGGACCGACGACCATGACTTCGGTGACGTTCGGCATGTCGAGGAGGTCCTGGATAGGCCCCAGGCCGACGACGATGTCGAGGATGTCCTTCATCAGACACCGCTTGACGATGTAAACCCAGAGCGACTCGGTGACCTGGGGCGTCTCGCGGTCGAACGCCTCGCGGAAGGACTGCTCGACCTTCTCGATGTCGTCCTTGATGCGGTCGGGGCTGAGCGCCAGGCCAAGGTCCCGGACGAGGAGGTCCCGGAACCCGACGAGGCCGGCCTCGTACTGGGGGTCGAGGACAGCGTCGTCGGTCTGGAGGAGAGGGGGGCGCATCTTGGTGCCGGCGCGGCGGAGGATTTCGGTGATGACGTCGCGCTTCAGTTGCTGCTCGACGATGAACCAGCCGGTCTCGTCGTCCACGCGGCCGGTGAACTCGTCGAGGATGGCGGAGAGGTGGGCCTTGATGTGGGTGACGTAGCGCGGGTCGTCCTGGGCCTCGACCTCGATGGCCCGGAGGTTCAGCCGCCTGAGCAATTCGCCATGGACGTCCTTCTCGATAGCCATGGCCTTGAAGAGGGGTGTTTTTTCTCGGCGGATTTTGAGCGCCTCGCCCGCGGGCCGGCCGGGCGCCTCTTCGGCCACCAGGTACAGCACCCATTCGCCGATGTGGATCTCCTGGCCGGGCGCAATCCTGACCTGCTCGCTGACGCCCACCAGGTGCTCGCCGACCAGCGTCCCGTTCAGACCGACGTTCTCGATGAAATACTCGCCGTCGTGTTTCAGCAGGCGCGCATGCTCCCGCGAGACGAACGGGCTGGGCAACTCCAGGTCGTTGGCCGGGTCGCGCCCGATCCGCAAGAGGTCGCCCGGAAACTCGACCTCCTGCCGCACGTCGCTAAGTTGGCTGTAGGCGATAACCCGCACGGTCCAGCCTCCGACCAATTCCACAACGTTATTTCAACGCAGAGAGCGCAGAGATCGCAGAGAGAACCTCTTCTTTTTCCAATTTTACAATTTGGCTGTTCTCTGCGTTCTCCGCGTTCTCTGCGTTTAATTCCCGTGTACGATGCAACCTTGTCGTGCTACGACACGGGAGGCGCCGGCGCCGTCAGGCGCGACGGCTCGATGTACTTCAGAACCTCCCGGTTAATCTCGGGCTCCAGGTCCTCCATCTGCTCCGGACGGCGGGTGATGTCGATAGTGAACTCCTTCTGGCTCATGACCTGCTGGAGTTGACGAATTTTCAGGGCCTGGTCCTCGGTCACGAGGATGCTGATGGTGTCGTAGCGGGCGCGTTTATCGGCGGGGATCGGCCGGGTAGAGCCGTCCACCGCCCGGACCTGGACGTTGCGGAGGACATCCCGGATCATCAGCAGTTCTTTGCGGGGGTCGGGGTCGTCGTCGAAGACGGCATAGATGCGGACATAGCCGCCCGGCTGAAGGCCGCTGGCCGAGCGGGTCTCGATCGGGATCGTTACCAGGTCGTACCCCCGGCCGACGATGACCGGCAGTTCCATGATACCTACATCGTACAGGTCGCCGTAGAAGATCGGCTGCCCCGCGCCCATTTTGCGGGGGGCGGTCTGGTCCTTCAGCAGCCCTTTGTCGATTGGTTTCAAGGCCCCCTTAAACGCCTCCTCGAACACGGAGGGGATCCGCACAGTCTTCAGATGCTTCTCTAGGAGCGGCTGGCCCTCCTCGAGCGGCTCCTTGAGGACGTAAATCTCGATCGCCCCCTCCGTGTACTCGCTCTTGACGCCGGCGATATAGAGGTTGACGAGGAAGGCGGCGGCGATGCCGGCCGCAATCGCCCCGATCAGGATCCCCGTGCTGGGTATGAGTTGCATCCGGCTTTGCATGGCCATCGGTTCCCCTTCCTTCCCGGCCTCCCCTCATTCATACTCCAGATCGCACACCGCCGCCAGCGTTTCTTGCTCGTCGTCGTTCGGCTGGACGAAGAGGACCCGGTGCGACCGGCCCCGCGTGAACCAGAGGAGCCAGCCCCGCTCCTTCTGTTCCTCGGGCTTGGGCGGCTCGCTCATCCGCCAACCGTCGGCCGTATAGCGCGACCGCAACAGCGCCACCGCCTCGACCACCGGCTGGGGAATCCGCAGGAGGACCATCCGCGTGCCCCGCGTCTGGGGATGGTCGAAGACGGCGAGGACCGAGGCCCCGTCGGGGACGACGTCGGCGGGGGCGGCGCTGCGGGGATAGTCGGCCGGCAGGCCGAACCGCTCCGCCAGAAACTCGCGACGGTCCTGGGGCGTCTGATTGTCCGGGTCTCCATAGTCCCCCTCCTCCTCGGCGGCGGCCATCAGGATCCCCGCCATCACGTGGGCCAGGTCGGCTCGGGCCTCGGCCCAGTCGCTTTCGGGAACGTCGCGCCGGGCGGCGGGCGGAGAGTCGAAGAGCGCATCCTCCTCGCCGGGCGCGCCCGCCTCGCCGACTCTCGGCCCCCGGCCGGCGGGGCGCACCAGGACGTGTGCCGCCAGCACCGTCGCAACGACGATGAGGGCAATAGCCAGCACACGCCACGCCAGCGCCGCCCCTCGGCGCGGCGGCAGGTCGGGCGTCTCGCCGGTTTCGGTGGGGGTCGGGGGCGTCATGGCCGGGTCATCCGCTCCCTTCCGCCACGTCCTCCAGCACATCGTAGCCGTGGAACCATCGCTTGATAATGTCGTCGCGCGTGTCGCGGAAGTGCTCCGCCACGTCGCCGCCCAGGTACTCGCTGAACGGGTCGAAGATTTCGCGCAGCGGTCCGCTCCGGGCGATCTTCCAGGCGTCCAGGTGATGGAAATGCCAGGGGCTGGAGTCGCGCCAGTGGACCGCCTGGGCCGTCCGCGCGAGGAAGTCCCACATACTGCCCTGGGTCTCGAAAGACCGCTCGGCGTGGGTTTCGTGGCGCCCGGGGAGGTTGCCCCAGAGGCGTTCCCAGTATTCGAGGGCGTCGGCGTTGCTGGTCTTCTGGACGGTGGCGGGTTCGATTTCGGGTCGGAGGCGTTCCAACTCGTCGCCCCCTCCTCGCGGCCGGTTGCCGTAGTCCTCCTCGTCGCCGGTGGGTTGGGTGGGCGTCCATCCCTCCAGTTTCAGCGCCGACCAGCCTCCGTACTGCGCCGCGTGCCACAGCTGGTGCCGCGCATCCACCAGCGCCTGCTGCTTGGTCAGCATCGCCAGCGACATGTAGATCGTCAGACCCGTGACGAAGATAAGGATGGGGAGCGTCAGAAGGAATTCCAGCAGCGCGTTGCCTCGCCGATGGCGCCGACCGCGCGGGCAACCTTGAGGTGTGTAGGGCTCCGTGACACGTGTTCGGAGGGGTGCCATGCTTTCGCGCCGTTGCGAAAGCATGTTCCCGACAGGGGCGCACGCTTTCGCAAGCGAAAGCGTGGCACCCATCGGTTGACGTATCACGGCGCAGTAGCGCATCAATGGGCCACCTCCCGCACAAAGGCGTCGTCGTAGCCCTGGAGCATCTTGCGGACGGGTTCGAGGCGTTCGGCCGTCAGTTTTGACGCCACCTCACCCGCCCCGGCGGGCGGCGGGCGGTCCAACTCGTCCACCAGTTCGCTCCATTTGTCCGTCCGCACGAGTTTCACCTTCCAGTTTTGCGTGAAAAGGTCCCAACTCCACCGCGCGTGGACGCGCGCCTGGGCGTACGCGACCGTCTTCTCAATGGGATTGGGGTTCGTAAAGCGTTCGGTCCACGCGCTGGCGGCCCCGGAGCGGTAGGCGAAACCGTTGAACGTGAACCGCTGCCGGATGTGGTCGGTCAGATTGTCGGCGATGGAGTGGTCCAGGAGGACCGGTGCGAAGCCGGGCGTCTGGCCTGCGGGCGGCAGGTAATCGCGGTGCAGATGCTCGTCCTTCTCCAGTTCCGCCCCGTTGAACCGGTAGAGCGTCACGCGGTAATAGGTCTGCATCTCGGACTCGGTGTAGGGCCACCGCGAGCCGTCCGGGTAGATGGGCGGGTGCGGCGCGTAGATACCCAACTGCGGATAATGGGCCGTCTCGCGCTTCTGAACGCGGTACCAGACGGCATGGCGGGGGTCCGTCCCCTCGTACGACTGGGTCGCCCGCGTGTAGCCGCTGAGGTCCGGCCGGCTCATGTCCGCATACCTCCGCGTGCGGGGCAGCGGCTCCTTCTCGTGGCGCAACTCGATGTTCGAGAAGAACGACGCGGTCGGGAACGGGTACTTGGAGTCGAACGAGACGCTCTCCCACCACGCGCGGAGGATGCGCTCGGGCGGCAACTGTTTCGCCTTGTCGTAATCCATCTCCCACTGCCGCAGCGTCACCTCGTCCTCCGTCGAGCCGAACAGCATCTCGAACTTCATGTCCGAGACGATCGCAAAGAGGACCGAGAAGCGCGACAGGTCGAACAGGCCCATCGGATGGGTCCTGGTGAACGGCTCGCGCCACCACGACCAGGGGCCCATCACCTGGCCGCGATACCCCCGGTAATCCATCACGTAGGCGAAGCCGCCGATAACCTCTCCCCGCCGGCCGCGCCGCCCCCCGGCCGTCGGGTTGGGAGGCAGACGCCCGTCCCGCATCGGGTACCGGAAATCCTCGAACAGGCCGTCGCGAACCGGCAGTTCGGGCCAGAGCGGCAGGCAGAACCCGAATTCCGCCCCGTTCCGCCGAGCCACATCCATCGCCTCGCGCGTGCTGGCCACGGGAACCGCCTTGGCCATCGCGTGCGAGAAACCGTCCATCAACTTCGCGCACTGCCACAGAATGCCGCTGTCGTACCGACAGAACTTCGCGAACGGGATCGCCCGCACAATGTCCTCAAAGCGGCGGACGATTGCCTGTTCCGAGCGCGCATTGCCGACCGCCAACCAGATGATGCGATCGTCAATCGGCACGTCGCCGTGGTGCGGCGTCGAGCCCAGGTTCGCCACCAGGTCGTCAATGCACTCTCTGGCCGGGGGGACGACCGTCTCCAGCGTATCCAAAAGGACAATGAGCGAAAGCAGTTGCGTCTCCGTCACGTTGCACATCGAGACGACGTTCAGGCCGCGCGCGAACCAGGCCGCCCCCGATGCCGTCACGGCGTCGGCGGCGCTCTGCATCTGGATCTTGTGGTTGAGTTGCTCGCCCGAGTTCAGCACCAGGAACAACAGGCCCGCCAGCAGGAAGAGGAACACCACGACCAGGTAGATGGCCTGTCCGCGCTGGCACCGGTGGAACCGGCGCACGAACGCCGCGACACCTCCCGCCTCCGCCCCGGCGCGCCGGGGCTGCGCCGGCGCACGGACCCCGCTCGGCCGCGACGGACTCATCCCTTGCCCTCCGCCTCGATCAGCCGGTTCGCCTCCTGCAGGAGCGCCTGAATCTCGATCTTCTTCTTGGCGTCGTTCGCATAGTCGAGGGCGAGTTGGAAGTACCCAATGGCCCTCCCCGGCTCGTTCTGGCTCAGGTAATACTTGCCCTTGGCCAGGTGCATGCCGTACCGCGCCTCGTCCGCCAGGTTCCGCACCTCCTGGGTGTCGCGTATCCTCTGGAGGGCCTCGAACTGCTTGATGGCGTCCACGATCTTACCCTGCGCCATCAGTTCCTTGCCGAGGTCCAACCCCTGGTAAAAGTTCTGATCCTCCTGGAGGCGCGCCAGGAGGTCGGTGACGTCGGGCGTCTCCCTGATGCCCTGGGCCTGCAGCGCCGCGGCACGCGCCTCGTCCCACGCGTGCCGACCGAACGCCTCCCGCGCCCGTGTCATGGCGCCCTCATACCGCGCCCCGACCAGGATGTCCTCGATGCCCTTGCGCCGCGGGTCGCCCGAATCGAGCAACGGCAGGGCGGCCTCAAAACTGCGGACGGCCTCTTCCCACTCTTTGCGGTTCATGGCCTGCCGGCCGGCGTTCAGATGGCCGTCCAGTTGGTCCGCCACGTCGTAGCTGCGGATCTCGCGCAGGGCCTCCGGGTGCTGCGGGCTGTACTGGAGGATCTCGATCCATTTCTTTCGCGCCTCGTCCTTCACGCCCGCCGTTTTCAGGCCCCGGGCGATGCCGGCAAGGTCCTCCGCCTTGGCGTTGTTCATTTTGGTTTTGATGGCTTCGCCCGGCTGGATCACATGCGCCTTCGCGTACGCGTCGGCCGCCGCCGCCCACTTCTTCTCCGCCGCCGACCGGTCCCCCAGCGCCTGCCATTGCGCGAACTCTTTGCGGTCGGTCACCTGCTGAATCAGTTCGACGACCTCCGGCGTTTCGCGCCGCTCGCGAGCCTCCTGCAAAAGGCGCAGCGCCATATCCAGATTCCCCTGCTCCAGGGCGGCCTTCCCTTCGAGGATCTTGTTCTGGTACTCGCGGTTCATCCGCTTGTATTGGAGGTCGGCCACCCATTCGCCGACGTTCAAGCCGGCGTATTGGTCGGCGTTAAGGCATTCGGCCTGGAGGCGCTGGAGGATGGCGATGGCACTATCGTAATTCTCGCCCTGCTCGGCGCGCTTCGCCTCGCCGACGCGCATCTCCACCTTGCGCGAATCGGCCAGACGCTGGCGGAACTCATGGCCCCAATCGGACCGCGCGCCGGTCTGAACAGCCTCGATGGCGAAGCCGTCCGCCTCGTCCCACCGCCTTTCGGCCAAGGCGTTCTCCGCCGCCGCCATGTACGCCCGCGACCGGGCGTACTCCATCTGCGGAAGCCTCCGGAACTCCGGCGTGCGGACGAATTTGGCGTACTCGGCGGACGCCTTGCCGTACTCGCCCGTGTTGTAAAGGGCGTCGGCCGACGCCAGCGCCGCTTCCGCCCGCTCCAGGATCTGACCTGCGTGGATGCTGTCCCAGACAAGCAAGCCGATGGCCGCCGCCAGGAGCGGACCGGCGATGACCGCCGCCCAGAAGGCCGCTTTCTTCCACGTCAATCGCGGCTGAGGCAAGGGGGCCGTCTTCTCCCCTGCCGCCGGCACGCCGGCGCCCGCCCCCGGCGCTGCGGGGACGTTCGCCGCCCGAACCGCCGGCACCCCCGCCGCTCCCGCCTCCGACTCCATCTCCTTCTCCAGCGTCTCGGAGTCCGAGAGCGAGATGCTTTTGCCCTGCACGTGCATCACGAAAATCCGCCGCAGCCACCGGATGATCTGGTCCGCCGACGCGAAACGCTTCGAAGGGTCCTTCTCCATCATCCGCTCGACGATTTTGGAAATCAGCGGCGGGATGCCCGGCTGGATCTCCTTCAGCGACGGCGCCCGCAGGCTCGCGTTCGCGTGCCAGTGCATCCAACGCACCTGCTGCGCCCGCTCGTCGCGCAGAACGTCCTTAAAGACCTCGGCGAACTTCTCCGGCCCGGCGAACATCTCGTACGCCATCAGACCCAGACTGTACAGGTCCGCACGCGGGTCCACCGGCGCCCCGGTGAACATCTCGGGCGCCATGTACTTCGTGGTGCCCATCGGCAGGCTGGTCCGCCCGCCCGAATGGCCGATCAGGCCGAAGTCCGTGATCTTCAGCGCCCCGTCCCGGGCCATCATGACGTTCATCGGCGTCAGGTCGCGGTGGACGATGGTCTGGGCGTGCATCGCCCGCAGGCCCAGCGCCGTCGAGAGCAGCACCCCCAGGCCGGTCTGGAGCGGCACGGGGCCGCGGTCCATCATCGCCCGCAGCGTCGTCCCTTCCACGTACTCCATCACCAGGTACAACTGGCCGTCCTGCTCAATCAGTTCGTGGACGTTGACGATGTTGGCCTGCGTCCCGCTGAGGCGCGCCAGCGTCTGGGCCTCGGAGCGGAACCGCTCGGCAAACCGCGCGTCCTGCGCCAGATGCGGCGCGATCTGCTTAATCGCCACATGACGGTCCAGCGACGGGTCGTACGCCTTGTAGATGACCGCCATCCCCCCGGCCGCCACCTGCTCGCGGACCTCGTACTTCCCCAGTTTCGTGCCGGGCTTCAGGCTGCCCGTGAACGGCTGATCGGCCATGATGTCCTCGCTGAAAAGTCCGGCGGTCGGCAGAGCGCTCCGCTACCCGTCCTTTGGACGCTTCTCCGGTCCGCCCTCGTTCGATAGCGTGCTGATGACCTTGATCCACGCGCACCACGACGTCCCCGTCCGGCCGGGAACCTCCAACTCTTCGCCTCCCATCACCCGCCGCGCAATCGGTACCTCCAGCAGATACGGATACTGCAACCTCAGGGAGATGTCCTCCCAGTACGCGTAATCCATCCGCGCGCGGTGGTACGGGCAGTACGGGATGTACGACCAGCCCGTCTGGGTCCACGCGTCGCGCACATAATGGCGATACGGGCAGTCGGAGTCCGGGTTGCCGTAGCGCCAATGCTCCGGCCTGGCCAGCGTGATTTCGACGAAGCGGTTGGCGTAATCATATTGTTTGCGGATGCGGCGGAACCACCACGGCTCCTCCGCCGTGGTGGCGTAGGCGTTGAACAGGGCCTTCGTTTCGGCCTCGACGGCTGCGCCGCCCCCGCCGCCCGGCGTCGCCTCGGCTTCCTCGTCCACGATGGCCGCGCTTATCGGCACGAGCGCGAGCGCCGCAGCCCGGCGAATCAATTCCAGTTTCTCCGACGGCGGGTTCAACTCCACATCCGGATTATACACCAGGTTCTGCAACTCCCCGCCGATCTCCATCGGCACCACCACGATCGAGACCCGCGACGCCGCAAACGCCGCGTAGTGGACCACCAGGTTGGCGTTGAAGAGGAGCGCGGCCTGGGTGATGACCAGAAAGATCATAACGGCGAACGGCAAGAGGAGCGTCATCTCGATGGCGGCGGTTCCGCCCTGGTCGGCGGCAATGCCCTTCACGCCGCCGCGGCGCTTGCCGGCGCGCGACGCACCGACCAGCAGGGCCACGATCGCCCCCAGCGCCGCCACTCCGGCCGCCATAACCGCAACGCACCGCACCGCCAGCGGGCTCGCCAGCCCCGCCAGCGCCCACCGCGGCGCATCACGCACCGTCAGCGCCGCCAGGACCACGAGGCCCACGAGCGACGCCGCCGCCAACACGCCCAGCACCACGAGCCGACGTTTCGCATTCCGCGCCATCGGACACCCCGTAAAGCGCTCACCGCTTGCGGCTTAGCACGCTGTGCCGTTGCCGTTCAATCGAAAAACGAAAATTTTTATATCCACCCCGTCGCCGCCTCCCAGAGCGACCGGCCGACGAGCGACTCCGCCATCCACCAGATCGATCCGATGCACGTCGCCAGGCCGAACGGCACCTGGAGCGATCCCGGCGGAACCGCCTCGTCAATCCGGACGCCCGGCACCGTCAGGAGCCTGAGGCCCACCCCCAGCCGCCGGAGCACCGCGCGCGTCTGCCCGCGCCACACCATCAGCACCAGACCCATCGCCGCCGCCACCAGGAAAGAATAAAAGGTCGCATAAAGGGCGGCGGCGTCCGCCCATCCGAGGAAGGCACCAACGGCCCCCATCAACTTCACATCCCCGCCGCCCATGCCCCCCAGCACGTAGGCCAGGAACAGGACGCCGAATCCGAAGCCGAACCCCAGCGCGCTATTGGTGAAGCCGTCCCAGGCAGCACCCCCGGCGGCGCCGCGCACCGCGCCCATCGCGAGGCCTGCAAGAATCGCCGGATACGTCAGCCAGTTGTAAATCTTCCCCCACTTCAGTTCCGTTGCCGCCGCCGTCACGAGGACGCCCGCCAGGACAACGTCGCACGCGCAGTCCAGGTTCAGGGTCAACGCTTTCCCTTTCGGGCGGCACCAGGAGCGCCAGCGGACTTTCCGGCCACGTCAAAGCGCCCCGGCCGGCGCGCGATAGAAGACCCCCGCCGGAGCCGTCCTCCGACGGATCGCCGGACGCGCTCTGCGCCGACGTTTCGCGGCCGGCCGCCGGGCTCACAGGTTGCCGAAGAAATCGTCCTCGCTCGACTCGGCCTCGCCACGGGCACGCTCCCAGATGCCCACGACCCATTCCCGGATCGCATTCCGGAAAATGATCAGCAGGCCGAGCAGCGGCAGGACGATGGCCGCAACGATCAGGAGGATCTCAAGGCCCTGCGCGCCCGTCTCGTCCCGATGCACGCGCGCCAGGTGACGCCCGAACCCTCCGAACCGCCGGCCAAGCCTCAACGCGCTTCTTATCATGTGGCACTCCTTTCTCTGCGCCGAAGCCGATCCCTCTAGAGGAACGGCCACGAGACGTAGAACGCGATCATCCCGAAGTAATCCGACAGCACCTCGAACAGTTTTATGAAGACAAAGAACATGAGCGGGACGAAAACGCCTAGCACCAGGACGTAGTCGAGCATCGCGCCGCGCTCGTCGCGGTGAAATCGCACCACCCCGCCACTCTGTTGCCATGCATTCTGCATTGCGTTCATTCCGCCTTATCGTCCAGAAGGCCGCTCAGGCTTCGGAACTTCCCGGCCACGGCCCGCACCGCCACCTCCTTACGGAAAACGCACTTGCGGCCGGTCCATTGCAAATGCGCCTTCGACAGTTCGTACTCCCCTTCCGGCAGCGCCAGGGCGAAGAGGTCCTCGACTTCGTACCGTCCGGCGGCGCTCAGACCCGTCACCTGGGTGATGCCGGTGACGCGCCGGCCCCCGTCCGCAAACCGCATCATCTGGATAATGAGATGGATCGCGCCGGCGATCTGGAGCCGAAGCGCCGAGAGCGGAATCTCCACGCCGCTCATCATCGCCATCGTCTCCAGACGGTTCAGCGCGTCCGCCGCCGAATCCGAGTGCAGCGTCGTCATCGAACCCGCGTGGCCGCTCGTCATCGCCTGGATCATGTCGAGCGCCTCTCCGCCGCGGCACTCGCCCACGATCACCCGGTCCGGCCGCATCCGCAGACTGTGCTTGAACAGGTCGCGGATCGTCACCTCGCCGCGCCCGTACCGGTCCGGCGCCCGCGACTCCAGGCCGATGATGTGCGGCTGCTGGAGTTGCAGTTCGCTCGATTCCTCGATGACGACGATCCGGCGGTCCGCCTGGATGTACCGCGACAGAACGTTCAAGAGGCTCGTTTTGCCGCTCGACGTCCCCCCGCTCACCAGCAGGTTCTTCTCCGTCACCACCGCCAGGTGCAGAAAATCCCGCGCCATCTCCGACACCGTTCCGCACTTCACCAGGTAATCCATTTCGAACGCCTGGCGGGAGAACTTGCGGATCGTCACCACCGTCCCCCGGCGCGACACCGGCGCCAGCGCCACATGCACGCGCGAGCCGTCCGGCAACCGGCCGTCCATCATCGGATGCTCGTCCGTCACCCGCTTGCCGACATACTGGAGGATGTTCCGGACGGCGGCGTCGAGCGCCTCCTGCGTGGCAAAGCGCGCCTCGGTCCGCACCAGCGCCCCCCGCCGCTCCACGTACACCTCGTCCGGACCGTTAATCATGATCTCCGTCACGTCCGGGTCGTCCAGGAACGGGCGCACCGGATCCAGGAAGTGCAGGATCGTCTTCTCGAAGATCGCGTGGAGGCCGACCCCCGTCTCCTCGCCCGCCGCTGCCGTCTCCACCTTGGTCATGGTCCAGACCCCTTGCGCCGAGTCCTCCAACCTATTATACGATGCCGCCGCCCGCCGCCGCCTGCCCTTTCCGCGCCGCGCCCGCCTTCACCCTGCGGGCTACAGCGGGTCCGCGTTCCACGTTCTGCGTTGCGGTTCACTCGATTGTCTTCAGGCTGAGCCTCTTCGCCTCTTCCGCCACCTGGTCCGCTCGCAGGCCGCTCGAGCGCGTGATCTCGGCCGACACCACCTTGCCGGTGTCCTGGTCCTCGGCGCGAACGTGGATGCGGCCCTTGCGGTCGTAGGAATAGGTGACGTTGACGAGGGCTCCCGCCGCCCGCCCAGGCGGGAGACCTGCCACCGCCAACTCGCCGATGACGATTGCCGCCGACGGATCCGGCGCGTCCCCCTGCACGACCTGCAGGAGAATCTTCGTCTGCCCCTCCTGGCTCGTCTGGAACGTTTTGGTGACGCTGGCCGGCAGGCGGGAGTTCTTCGCAATCAGCACCTCGTTGCGATACTCGAGCGTCCGCGCGTCCTTGATGATGAGCCCGAGCGCGTGGCCCGCCACGTCCACCGTCTTGATCTTGCCGAGGCGCTCCGCCGCCTCCGCCGACAGTTCCCGCACCCGCTCGTCCCCGTGCAGGGCACAGATGGCGGCGTGGATCGCCGCTCCCGCCGCCACCGCCTCGTCCACCGGCACCTCCGCCCGCACCGCCTTGGCGCTCATGCGTTCCAGCAGGCGCTGGACCATCGGCATGCGCGTCGAGCCGCCTGTCGGGATGATCCGGCCCACCCCCGCCCACGTCACCCCCGCCTCTTCCAGAACCATTTCGGTTGTCAGTTGCGTCACCGCCAGGAGGTCCTCCGTGAGCGCCTCGAACTGGTCCCGCGAAACCTCGTAGTTGCCCCAATGGCCCTTGTAACTGACGGGGACCTTCGTCGCCTCGCGCCGCGAGAGCGTCTTCTTCGCCTCTTCCGCGCTCACATACAGATAACTCAGCGCCTGGGCGTTTGCGCGCGGGTCGTCGCCGAACTCCCCCGTGAACCGCTCCGCCAGGTGGTCCACCAGGCGCTCGTCCCAATCGTTCCCGCCCAACTGAACGTCGCCGTCGGTGGCCAGCGTGATGAACTCGCTCCCCTTCTTCTCGATGACCGTCACGTCGAACGTCCCGCCGCCCAGGTCATAGACCAGAAACACCCCGTCCTCCGCCCCCGCGCCCAGGCCATACGCCAGCGCCCCGGCGGTCGGCTCGTTCACGATGTCCACCACCTCCAGGCCCGCGATGGCGCCGGCATCCTCCGTCGCCTTCCGACGGGTGTCGTCGAAGTACGCCGGCACGGTAATCACCGCCCGGCGGACCGGGCCGATGTGCAACTCCGCATCCTGTTTCAGTTTCCTCAGGATGAGGGCCGAGATGCCCTCCGGCGTGTACGTCTCGCCCCCGACCGTGAACCGCCACTTCGCGTTGCCCATCTGGCGTTTGATGTGCAGCACCGCGCGCGACGGGTCCGCCAGCGCCTCGCGCCGCGCCTCGCGACCCACCAGGACCGCGTCCTTCGTAAACGCCACCACCGAGGGGGTGAGAAGTTCGCCTTCGGCGTTCGGCACGAGGACCGGCTTGCCCGCCGGGTTCACATACGCCAGGCTCGAGAAGGTCGTCCCGAGGTCAATCCCGACCGCGTGCGACAACCCTTCGCTCGCTTTTTCCGTTCGGTTCATCCTTCTGCGGTTCCTTGCGCCAGCCCGGCGTAGTCCCGGCACACCGGGACGAAGACGGGTTGGACATTCGTTATTCGCCTTTGGCCGTATTCTAGAACCCCCCTGCCGCCTGTCAAGGACGCCCATTTCGCCCGCGCACGGCGGCCGGAAAATTGGCCTTGACACGGGGGCCGGCCGACCCTATAGTGCCGCGCGTCTGGCGGGCCGATGCCCGCCAGTTATTCTTGAATGACCTGACCGCGAGGGGTCAGACAAGGAGCAAGAACGGCCGAATACGAGACGTTCCCACCAGGGGCCGGCTTCTGAACAAAATACCTCTTTCCTGATCCTCCCACCGCCTGTTTCCCACCGCTGACACCCAAGACCCTGGATGCCTTGCATCCGTCAGAAGCCGCACACAAACAATAGCAGTCACGGGCAAAACCAAGGGGTAGTAAGAAGGTTGTCGGCTCGCTCCGTCTCCGCAGCAGGGGGCGGCCTTCTCCGCCGACTCCTCTGCCATAGTCCCGATTCATCGGGACGACGGCGGAAGGGCGACGGCGGAAGCACCCGGCAACAAGGAGATCCAGGATGATGGCACGCATCACGCTAGTGGCAGTGTTGTTGGCGTGTTCGGCGTTGTCGTCCGCCGCCGGGGCGACGCCGAGCGACTCGCTCTGGCAGGCGATTACCCATGTGGAATCGCGCGGCGACGCGGGGGCCTACAACGCGCGGGAAGGCGCAGCCGGGGTGGCCCAGATCCGCCCCGTCGCCCTGCGGGACGTCAACCGGATTGCGCGGCTTGGCGGCCGGGAGATCCGGTTCTCGGCCCGCGACCGGTTCGACCCCGAAAAGAGCCGCGAAATGTGGGGGCTGTACCTGGCGCACTACGGCAAGCATTACCGCAAGCAGACCGGCCGGAGCCCGACCGACGAAATCTATGCGCGGATCTGGAACGGCGGGCCAAGCGGATGGGCGAAGCCCACGACACGCGGCTACTGGGACCGTGTCCAGGCGGCGCTGGAGTAAGACTTGCCCTCGCGCTGGGAGCGCTGGGCGGGAACCAGGGGCGGCCTTCGGGTCGCCCCTGCCCTTTTATCCGAGACCGGACCGCAGGAGCCGAAAGACCCGCGCGAGGAGCGTTGCGACATGCGCCGCGTCGGGAGCCTCCGCCTCTGGCAGAGGGGCCGGCGCACCCTCCGTCGGCGGGCCGAACTCGCGCGCCATCTGTTCCTCTGCATCCTGGCGCATGCGGTCGAGATACCGCCGAAACCCCGCCTGGCGTTCCGCCGCGTCGGCAAACTGGGCCCGGATGGTCGCCAGCTCGCCAGGGTCGAGCCAGACGCCCTCACACCGGCTGCACTCATCCACTTCCACCTCGCGCTTGGGGCTATAGAAGTGGCGGGTCATGATGTGGGGACGGCCGCACCGGGGACAGACGCGCGGCGCGCCGTGGTCCACCTGGACGTCCGGCCGGCGCTCGATGTCCAGAAGGGTCTGGCCGGCCGATTCCTCGCGGTCGTCCACCTTCGCCAGTTCCCGGTGGTCGAACCATATGCCGCCACATCCGCCGCGGCAAACGTCCACTCTCAGGTCCGCGACGGCCATTTCCGCCAGTTCGCTTCCGCAGGCCGGGCACCGCATGGCATTCCCCCTTTCACAACGGAATGGATTGGCCCCAGGGTATCCGCCCAGCCAGGGGGTGTCACGCGGAAACTGATAACCTGTACGGGTCACCTCACTCAACCGACCCAGACCCCGACCGGCGCAGGGACTCCCCGCCATAGAAAGCGCGAAAGATCCTTGCAGCCACTGCGAAAAACCGATAGGATTCTCGTTCGGAGCGTTCCTGACAGCCTTCATCCGCCTTTAGGAGGGCTCAGACTATGCGAAGATTTCCCGCCTTCCTGTTGCTAGTGGCACTGTTTGGCTGCGGCAACGACACCTCCTCTCCCCAGCAGGGGGTCGCGACACAACAGGGGCTTGCCGTCCCACCGAACCAAGCCGTACTGGGCTCATGGCGTTCAGAGGACTTTGGCTTGGACTTCCCGATATGGATGGTCGACACCTATATGGCTGACGGCACCGTGAAAACGGACTTTTTCTCCAAGCCACGCGGCCAAGTGATTCACCACACGGACAAAACGATGCACCGTCATTGGCGCATTCGCGACGATGCACTCGAGGTGGGTACCCTTGCCGCAGACAGGTCCTTCCATATCGAAGGGCAACCACGTCCAATCGAGACAGGCGCTTCCGGCAACGTGATTTCGATCAAAAGCTGGACCCGAGAGAAGTAGGCACCTGACCAACCGTTACCACGGCGGGCTCACGGGCGGCTGCCTGGTTTTTGAGATCCGCGTTCCACCGCGATGGGTCGGGATGGCGCGTTGACACCCGCGCTTGCGGTGCTATAATCCCCGTGCCAACCGAAAGTCGGCCCACGGCGGGGGCATAGCTCAGTTGGGAGAGCGTCCCGGCGGGAAGGTCGGGGGTTCAAGCCCCGACCACTTGTCTTGTGAAAGTCGCTGCCCGCCACGGCGGGCAAGCCCACCGCGGGCGGATAAAGTTCAAATTTCAGCCTCCGTAGGCGGCCCTTTGATCTTGACACCCGCCGCTCCACGAGCGCCTCTCCGGCCACCTGCCTTCACTACCGTCCGACCACCACGCCGGGGCCGATAAACCGCGGCACATGGCCGCCCGCCGCGTGCTTTGCCAGCGATTGCAATGGCCCGCGCCTCAGGCACTCCGTCCTTTCGTCACTTTCAGTTCCAACACAAAAAATTTCCCCCTTGACTCCAGATTCTCCTTGACTTACAATACTCTCGAAGGCATTTTTACGAATCGTAAAAACCATTATTCGGGAGCCAAGACCGATGTTCGAGCCGCCGCAACGCGGGTCGCGATTCCGAACCCGGACCTATCTCCAGGCCGTCGCCGACGCCCAGCGCGCCGAGGAAACCGCCCACGACCCCCAGCGCGACAACGCCCACGGCGACCACCGCCTTCACATCTCCGCCGCACTCGCCGCACTCGGCCCCCGCCGACGCCCAAGCCTGCCGACAGTTGAGCCGCCGCCGCGCTTCTACCGCGCGACCGAAATCGCCGCCTACTTCGGCCTGTCGCGCCAGACCATCCACAACTACACCACCATGGGCCTCATCACCGAAGAGGACCGCACCGAGGGCAACCACCGCCTCTACGACGAGTCGGTGTTCTCGGCCCTCGCGCGGATTCAGCGACTCAAAGCCACGCACCGGCTTCAGGATATTCGCCGAGTATTCGAGGACGAGGACCACCGCCGCGGTTCCTCTCCACCGGCGCAGCCGACGCACAGCCCCTCGACAGACTCGGGGCGGTGAGCATGGTCGAACAGCGACCGAACGGGCGGCTCCGGCTGAACGCCGCCAGCCGCGATTCCTCGGTCCGAAGCAAACACGCGGGGGCGTGACGAACCCGGGCATCGCCGACCGCCAGGACGCCCGGGCCGACTGAACGGAAAGTGACCCACAGCCATGACCGAGACCCTGGCCGAGGTGGCTAGCGCCGGCGCGCCGTCCGCTTCGCCGTCGCCGGCGCTCGGCCCCAGCCGGCGCGCCGCCGATGAGAGCCCTGCCGAAGGTCCGGCGCGTCCGCCCGCCCTGCCCTGCGTGATGGGAATCGCCTGTGCCGCGGCCTCCGCGCGAGCCCTTAAGCCCGGGCATTCCAGTCTCCGGACCTCCTCGCCCGGCTCCGCCAAGACGAAGTTTACCCGCCGTGGCGGGCCTGGCGTTTCGCCTCGAACCGAAACCGCCGCGGACCGCCCCAGGATCGCCATGCGCCGCGTCTTCCGCGACCTTCGGCCGCGGGCGCGCGTCCTGGCGTTCGTGAGCGGCAAGGGCGGCGTCGGCAAAACCAACCTCGCCGTCAACATGGGGCTGGGCCTCGCCGCCGCCGGACGCAGAGTCCTCCTTGTCGATGCCGACCTCGGCCTCGCCAACGTGGACCTCCTGCTCGGTCAGCGTCCGCACGGCGACCTGGGGCACGTCCTCGAAGGGCGGATGGCCCTTGAGGAGATCGTCCAGGAAGGCCCGGCCGGGATGCGGTGGATTGCCGGCGCCGCCCAGATGCCGCGGCTCGCGCGCCTGAGCCAGAAACGCCGCGACCAGGTCCTCGAAAGCCTCTCCGACCTGGAGACACAGCACGATTTTCTTCTGCTGGACGCCCCGGCCGGCGTCGGGCCGGACGTCCTTTGCCTGGCGCGCCAGGCGGACGAGTTGATCCTGGTCACGACGCCCGAGCCGACCGCCCTGATGGACGCCTATGCGCTTCTGAAAACCGCCGCCGCCGCTGGCGCCGAATCCTTGGGCCAGGTCTGGCTCGTCGTCAACCTGGTCGCCCACCGGCGGGACGCCGAGCGCGTCCACCGCCGCCTCCAGGAGGCCGCCGAGCGGTTTCTCGGCGTTCCGGTCACCCTTCTGGGCTACGTCTTCTGCGACGGCCACGTCGGCCGCGCCGTCCAGAGGCAGCAGCCGATCCTTTTCGCTTATCCGCACTCCCAGGGCGCCTGGTGCCTCAAGCGTCTGGTCCGAGCGCTGCTCGACAGCCGATGCGAGCACGCCGACGCCCCCATGGGCTTCTTCGAACGAATGGTGAAACGCTTTGCCGCCAGTTGACGATAAGCATGGTTGCAGGCCGGTCGCCCGTCGACAGACTCAGGGCGACTCTGAGCATGGTCGAAGGGTCGCCCGTCTCAGTGCGGGCAAACCACTTCAGGCGGGGCCCTTCGCGCGCCCCGCACTCGACCGGCCCGCCACGTGGGGAACCTACGGGAAAGGGATCATGTCATGGCACGCACTTCGGACGGCATCCGCACCTGGCAGGCCAGTGTCCAGATGGGCGGCGACGAGTTAGGCGCCGCCTGGGAAGAGTTCCGAAAAACACGCTCCGAGACCCTCCGCAACGTCCTGACGGAGCATTACCTGCCCCTCGTCAAATACACGAGCGAGCGGCTCCGGGCCAAACTGCCCGACGAGGTCCAACTCGACGACCTCATCAGCGCCGGGTGCGACGGCCTGCGCGACGCCATCGAAATGTTCGACCTGGACCGCGGCGTCAAGTTCGAAACCTACTGCACCCTGCGGATCCGCGGGGCCATCCTCGACGCCCTCCGCAACAGCGACTGGGTCCCCCGCCTGGTCCGCCATCGGGCCGCCCAACTCACCCAGAGCCGACACCAACTCGAAAGCTCCCTCGGCCGGACACCCACCTCCCGCGAATTGGCCGGCCACCTCAGCCTGGGGCCCAAGGAGTTCGATCGCCTCGTCCGCGACGCCAACGCGGTCGGCATGTTCAGCCTCGACCGCACCTTCACCGATTCCGACTCCAGCCGAGAAGTCAGCGAGGCCGACCTCCTGGCCGACAGCCGCGCCGAGGACCCCGTCCTCGAAATGCAACGCGACGACCTCAAGCGACTCATCACCAAGGGGCTGGCGAAGAACGAACGCCTCATCCTGCTCCTCTACTACTACGAAGGCATGACGATGAAGGAGATCGGGGCCACGCTCAAACTCTCCGAGTCGCGCGTCAGCCAGATGCACACCGCCATCGTCGGACGCCTCAAGGACCAACTGGGCGGCCGGCAAGCCGATTTCGCCTGAACCACTACCTCAACGCAGAGAGCGCAGAGAACGCAGAGAACTGTAGGACCTGGGGAACGGCAAAGCAGGCCCGCCACGAGACCCGCATCGGTGCCGTTCCGTAATCGTTCTGTTGTTACCCAATCCTCCCTCTGCGATCTCAGCCCCGGCGCGCCGGGGTTGAAGGTGTGCCGTTTTGTAAAAAATCCGAAAAGTTTTTTTTGGCGGGCGGGCGGATTTTGGGGGCGTTTTTCGGGGGTCGCAACCGAGTTTTTAGAGCGCCAGGGGGGTTTTGGGGTGTGGAAGACTCCGCGTGGAGTGCAAAACGCCCCGGTTTCACGCGACTATGGCCCCGATTTTCCCCGACAATGGGCGACAACCGCCCCGGTTTTGCCTCGCAAAACCCTCGTTTTAGCGACTATGTTATGGAACGGCGTGGATGGAATAGCCGTTTTCCCGTGAAGTTTGGCACGGGATTTGCATGCCGGCCTTCACCGCAGAGGCGCAGCCGCCAGGCCTCGCGGCCTGTCGAGCCCGCGGGAGCACGCAGAGGACGGCTGAACATTGGGAAACGGCAGGCGACCTAGCGAAGCGGGGACGCTGTGGCATGGGATTTGCATGCCGGGGGGAGGGGTGGTTTCAACGCAGAGGTCGCCCGCCACAGGCGGGTAAACCTTGGACTGCGGTTACGCGGCGGGGGGAAAAAGCAGAATGGGGTGGCCGAATTTTCCACCATGGAAATTTTCTCGCTGTACTAATGGTAGGGGGGGTATTATAGCCGGAGGTGGTTTCTGCCGAAAACAGTCGCAGGAGGTGTGATTATGGGGAAACGGCGCTTTGTTGTAAAGATTTCCGCACCGGGGCTTCGGCCAGAAACGATCGCAATGGGAGACCTGGCAGACCTCATGCGGGACCTGGAACAGTCGATCCTGAAGGCGTGCGCCGAAGAGCCCGAACGGGAATTGTCCCAGGGGGCAATCGTAAGCTTGGTTGGCATCGAGGAGGGGAGCGACAAACTGATAATTGCCGTGGATCCTGAGCTCGAGGCCGCTGCTCGGGGTGTTACCGAGGCCGTTGCCACTAACTGTTACTCACAATTGCCTAGCGAGTCCCACGAATCGCTCTATAGAATCTCGCAACTTGCCGCAAAGCGCGCTTGGTGTGTCCTGTTTACGGACGGGGATTGGATTAGGGATGCGACCATTTCCAGGGATCATCCGGTGGAGGCCCCCGCAAGAGAGGAAATTTGCGGAACCACAACCTTTTACGGCACGTGCCTCCGTGTGGGTGGTGCTAAGGAGCCAAAGGCCGAAATCCGCCCCCTCAGGGGAGGCCGTGCCGTTAACGTTTCACTCACGGAAGATATGGCGAAACAACTTGGTAGGAGGCTGTACGAACAGGTTGCCGTTTCTGGCGAGGCGACCTGGAGAGTGCGTACTTGGGAAGTGCTGGATTTTCGGGTGACAAGGATGCTCCCGTACAATCCGACTGGAGCTGTGGAAGGCTTCGCTAGGTTGCGGAAGATTAGCGCGGGGTGCTGGGACGGGGTTTCGGCAATGAAGTACGTCCTGCAGCAACGAAAAGAAGGGGGGGGCTTGGCATGATCTGCCTTGATACAATGGTCGTGATATGGGGAATTCAGGAAACCCCAGCACAGGAGGAGTTAGAATTCAGAAAAAGGACGCAAGCATATCTTGAATCGCTCAGTGAGAAGAAGGAGGGTGTTCTCATCCCAACTCCTGTGGTGCACGAAGTTCTGGTTGGAATCCCGCCCGACCAACACAGTGATTATTTGGCCGCCATGGAGCAAGAGTTCGTAGTGGGTGTGTTTGACTTGCTGGCCGCTAGACTGGCTGCCGAAATTGAGTATGGGGCCGTCAAGCCGAAAAGTCGGGATGACAGGATCAGACTCCGCTTAGACGCACAGATCTTGGCTATTGCGATTGTTCAGGGGGCTTCGGTGGTGATCAGCCATGACCAAGGGATGGCGAGTTTGGCAAGTGGCAGGATCAGAGTGATGGAGTTGCCCTCTGTCCAGCGTCAAGAGGAGATGAAGTACTAAGGAGGCACGCGACTTCTCTCAGGCACCTCCCGTCCGAATTGATTTTTGTGTCCCTTCCCCGGAAATGCCTGTCCCCGGAAATCCCTCAGTACTCGAAGTACTCCTACCTGCGCGAAGCCCTTTTCTTTTTGCTTGGGGGAATAAGCGGGGCGGTGAGTTTTTCGTAGAGAGAGAACAGGAATTCCACTCTCTGGCGCTCACTGGTGAAGGGCTGAGCGCGATAGCAGCGGTCCACCGCGCGGTCGAGTTCCGCGTGGGCCTTCACCAGTTTGGACGGCATGGCGAGCGGATCGTAGAGTTCGGCTAGACTTTCCCCCTGCGACAGGTGTTCGGCCCGTACATCTAGTACTGCTTGCGCCGCCGCCTCCACTTCCGCACGCTGCTTGGCTCTGGGTACTTCCGGCCAGGGGTAGTTGTTGTAAACCAATTTGTTCGAGTAGCGGTATCGTGATTCCAATCGCCCGCAGACCTGGCGCACCCATGCCATATGGGTCGCCGACGACAAGACGGCGAAATGGTATAACGTCGCGCCGGGGACGAACAGACAACTGTCACCAACAACATATATAGGCTTGAAGTAACTCAACGGAATATAGCGGCGGTTCTCAGAACTGTGCCTTGGTATCAGGACATAACTAGTATCGGGCTGGCGGATTTCACCAAAGAGCATTGGGAAATCTGCCAAGCGTTTGGTGGTCGCGCGTTGGCTGGCCGAGCGATAGGATCTTACTGCTTCGACCCGCTCACGAACCTTTTCCATGCCCCGAATGTCTTTAGGGGAAGCGTCCTTAAGCCAAAGGCACCAGCGTTTCTTCCCGTGCAAGTATTCCTTTGCGCTCAGGAAGGGACGGATGTAAGGTGCTGCATCGGGTTCGGCTCGCACAAAATCGGCTTTTTCGGAGTCACTGAACAGAAATTGCCCGCCGTCATTCGGCATATTTCCAAACTGGATTTCCGGCACGCCGCAAATCGGCTTCTCGCGATTGCCCAAGGTCACTTCGGAACCTTCGACCAGATATGGACTGATATTGTTCGCCTTGCTTGCTGTAACTCTCTCGCCGTCTGCTTCGTAATCGTAGATAACTTTGTTTGCCTTGTCGCCCGCTCCAAAACCGATGATGACTACATGCACATGGGCTCTACCGCGCGCTTCGCTTTCCCACGGGAAGGTTCGGTGGGCAAAGTGAATCTTCAAGCCAAAGTTCCGGAGAAGGATGGGCCATAGCACCCCTGGCTGTTCGCCTTGGGTGATCGAATTCGTCGAGACGAACGCTACTTTGATTGGCGTATTTTTGGTGTATTGCGCGGCACGCAGATACCAGCAGCAGACGTAATCTAGAACTCCGGTTCCACGCATGTCACCAAAAACCGCTTCCATGTCGGCTTGCTGTTCTGCATTACGAGCCTTCTTTCCCACGAACGGAGGATTGCCGAGGACGTAACTGCATTTGCCGGGCGGAAGGATTTCCTTCCAGTCCAGGCGCAGGGCGTTGCCGCAGACGATGGTGGGGCTTTTGCGCAGCGGGAGGCGCACGAGATATTCGCCGATGGCTTCCGAGAGCCGGATGTTCATCTGGTGGTCCATCAGCCACATCGCCACCTCGGCGATCCGGGCGGGCCATTCTTTGATCTCGATTCCGAAAAAGGCATCCACGTCCAGTAGGGAGAGGTGAGCGATGTCCAGCGCCCGCTGCCCTCGGCCGTGGAGAGCCCGAAAAACTTCGATTTCCAAAAGGCGCAGTTCGCGGTAGGTGATGACGAGGAAGTTACCGCAGCCGCAGGCGGGGTCGAGGAACTGGAGCCGACCGAGTTTTTTGTGGAATCGCCTGAGTTCGGCCTTGTTCTTCTTGACCCGCTCGAACTCCTCGCGCAGGTCGTCGAGGAAGAGTGCGCGGATGACTTTGAGGATGTCGCGTTCGCTGGTGTAGTGGCCGCCGATCTGCCGGCGCTCCCGCGGTTTCATTATGTCCTGGAATAGGGATCCGAAAATTGCGGGCGAGATGCGCGACCAATCGAAGCGGGCGCAGGCCAGCAGGGCGTTCCGCATGTCGCGGTTAAAGTCGGCGAAGCCGAGTTTTTCCGCAAAGAGATCGCCGTTAACGTAAGGGAAGGCGACAAGAGTCTCATCGAGGTGCTTCTGGCGTTTCTCCGGGGGCGTGTTCAGTACTTCGAAGAGGCGGGCGAGGTGGAGTCCCAAGTCGGCCCCATCCGCCTTGGTCTGGTTCTCGATGTAGAGTTTAAAGTCCTCCCGCTCGAAGATGCTGGTATCTTCGGCGAAAAGGCAGAAAAGAATGCGGACCAGGAAGCGTTCGAGTTCATGGCCGGTGTAACCGCCGATTTCGAGGGCATCATGAAGATCGCCCATGATGCTGACTGCCTTGAGGTTAATCGGGTCCTGGTCCTCGAACTTGTGCTGCTTGTAGCCTGGGATGAAGGCGAAGTCATGGATGTTGCGGTGAAGGTCGGCGAGGCCAATCTCAATCGTGTTGACGCGGCCCAGGAGTGGCAGGGGACGCTGGTCATCCGGTTCCAGATCATGTAAGGCGATACGGGCGAAGTCAGAGACGATGACGTAGCGGGGCACTTCGTCGGCGCGTCCGGCGCTGAGGAGTTCCTGAATGTACCGGAAAGCCTGCGATTCCGCTTTGCCGAGGTCTTTGCCGAAACTCTTGTGTTCGACCAGCAACATTCCAGGCCAGAAGAGGTCGATGAACTCGTAGTCGCCGGATAGGTTCTTGACCGGTTCCTCGAAGGCAGCCACGACACGGCGGCGCAGGCCAAAGACCTCAAAGAACTCATTCCAGAAGGTTTGTTTCTCGGCACTCTCGCTTGTCACTCCGGCCCAATCATGGGCGAAGCGGATGGCATTGTGGCGGATTTCGTTCCAGGAAAGGGGCATGTAAGAGTTTGTAACAAAAGCGGGCCCGAAGCGTCTAGAGAAATCACTACTCTTAGGAGTACGGCCGAAGTCTTGGGGCGAAGGAGTTCACGGCGAGACCCGTTCGACTCCGCTGCGCTCCGCTCAGGGTGACAAATGGGGGGGAACGGCGTAACGCGCGGAGGCGGGGGGGTGTTTCGATTGCGGATTTCAGATTGCCGATTGCGGATTGAACCCGTCTTCGTCCGCCAGGACGGAGGGCGGACTTCGCCGTGGCAGGCGGCGAAGGGCATCACGGCGAGACCCGTTCGACTCCGCTGCGCTGCGCTCAGGGTGACAA
>Ga0307380_10000334_pt1 | contig 77523 bp, 55 predicted proteins | sample UN3MG_FD_202239 | JGI IMG/M metagenome (GOLD analysis project Ga0307380, IMG submission 202239) | Soil microbial communities from Risofladan, Vaasa, Finland - UN-3 | ecosystem: Environmental > Terrestrial > Soil > Coastal area > Acid sulfate soil | place: Finland: Risofladan, Vaasa | collected...
GACGCCGCCAGGGGCAGGCAGCGAGCCAAGCCATAAGATATTGGCTGGTCAGCAGATATGTCAGTGGTCGCGCGCTCGGCACCCGCCTCGCGCCTCCGCCAAGATGATCACCCCCCAGCCGCGAGGCATGTGGCCCCTCGCCCTCGCTCCCGTGCCGTCCATTGTAGGCGGGGCGTCTCCGCCCCGCGTGACGGCTCGCATGCAGGCTCCGGTGCGAAGCCCGAACGCCGCGCGTGAGAAAGGGACCCAAGGGACCGAAGGGACCAAAGGGACCCAATCACCGCACCCCACCGGGCCTCATCCTCGTCCCTTTGGTCCCTTGCGTCCCTTATGTCCCTTGCCCTCCGACACACGCCGAGCCTTCGGGCCTCTTGCTTCCTCAACCTGACCGCCCCGCCCGCCGCCTCCACCTCACCCGCATCGCCCACCGCCGCGAAGGCAATTGCCCCTGACCCTCCGTTCGCGAGCCGCCAATTGTGGGCGGGGCGTCCCTGCCCCGCGAAGAACCGACTCTGCTGCCACAGGAAAATGGAAAATTGAGGTCTGACCCCGAACGCTCCGAACGCTCTAGGTCTGACCCCGAACGCTCTGACCCCGAACGCTCACCCCAGTTGGCACCGCCTAGGTAATCTGGACCTCGTTGTCAGCGCCGCAATGGCTACATCTGGCTCTCACTGACTGCGGGCGTCCTGCACAAGCCACAGGCAGTGGTCGCCCGCAATGGTTGCACGTTGCCATGATTGCTCTGAGTTCCTGGTTCGTGCTGAACCCGACCGCCCTCTCGACAGTGCCCCTCACCGTCAACTCGGACCTCACGTTGGTCAGCACCGCGGGTCTGTCCACCTGCATGCCTATCGCTTCCTTGGCGTCCTTTACGTCAGTCTTGAACGTCGAATCCCTGATAACGAATGGCTGCTCTTGCGCCACCGTATGGAGAGGCAGGGCATGGAGGGCTTCGCGGTACCGCCTGACTTCCTCCTCGGTGAGGCCCTTGGACTGGCTGTGGCGGGTATCGTACTCGTCGTGATGCTGTAAACAAAGCCAGGCCAGGTTGTCCATATCGTTGTTCGACGGGTCACGATCCAGGTGAGCGATCTGACCATCCTTGTGCGTGAGGTCGCCTTGCAGCCCGTAACACAGGCAGCACCTTCGGCGTGACAACCGCAGGACTTCAGCTTGCACATCCGGCGCGATAGACGTTCGTGATGCCATCACACAGTCTCCCACTCTTTCAGCCAGGCGTACTCGCTCGGCAAGCTCGCCCACGCGCGGGTCATGGCGCGGTCGAGGTGGGAGCGCTCCTGGGCATCGAGGTCGCGGGGCTCTTTGAGGGCGGCACAGACGTTGTCTACCTGCTGGACGGAGATGAGGCCAGGCATCGGGGCGGTGATGGCGGGGTTGGCGAGGATGCAGCGAATGCACAGGCGGGCAGTCTTGTTGTCCTGCTCGACGTGGGGGCTGTCGGGGCTGCCGTCGCCCTTGAAGACGCTGTTGCTGGCGAAGGGTTTTATACCCAGCCAACCGACATCGTGCTTCTTGATGGCAGCCCACAATCCCGCCTCGTCGGTGACGACGCGGGTCTTGGCGGTGTAGGGGGTGAGGATGACTTCCATCTGCTTCGGATAGGTTTCGACGAGGTGCTTGAGGTTCGCGCGGTCGTGGGAGGAGACGCCGACGAAGCGGGCGCGGCCGCTCTTCTTCGCCCAGTCGAGTGCGGCGACGGCTTCCTCGATCTCGCCCTTCGTGTGCTTGCCGCTGTCCACGAGCAGGCTGATGCGCCAGAGGTCGCAGTGGTCCAGCCCCGCCTCCTTGAGGCCGAGGTCGAGGCCCTCCTGGAGCTTTTTCGCGGAGCGCCATTCTGGGAAGCGGCTCTCGCGGACGTGCCAGGAGAAGCCGAAGTACATCTTGTCGCGTCGGCCCTTGAGGGCGTGGCTGTAGGCCATGATCTCCTCGCCGCAGCAGGCGTCCACGTAGTTGATGCCCTTCTCGATGCAGCGGGACATCACGTCGGCGCGGTTTTTCTGGAACGCCTCGCGGGCGATGTCGGTGCTCATCCAGCCGCGTGGCTCGGAGCCGCCGATGATCTTGACGACGCGCTTCCAGTGCCCGCCGAGTGCGATGGCGGAGACCATGAGGCCGGTCTTGCCGCAGCGGCGGTATTCCATGTCGGGGTTGTAGTTGAGGATCTTCGAGGTGTCGGGTGGCTTGGCGGCCGGCTCGGCCGCGCGTGCCGCGGCGGGCAGGATGGCGCCCGATGCGACGGCTGCGGCAGCGGTGCCGGCGACGAACTGGCGGCGAGTGAGCGAACGCTTCATGGCCTTGTCCTCCTGCGGCGGGCCTCCCTATGAGGAGAGGATACCGCGGCGGGCCAGGGGAGTCAATGGGCCTGCCTTGTCTCCAGTGCCACTGCACGGCGCTCATGCCCCTATGCCGCCAGCGCGGAGAATTCCACACTTGTACAAGTGTGGAATTCTCGTCTCCAAGCCCAAACGGCGTGGCAAGCCGCGAGCCCGGCACCCCAACGATCAACACCTGGCAGCAATGGGCTTCAGTCGGCGAGGTCGCCGGCGAAGGCGTACCAGGCCACGGTGGCCCAGTCGCCGCCGGTGTTCTGGACCGTGACGCGGTGGCGGCCAGGGGGGATGGGGAACTCGAAGGTCGCGTCGTACTCACGGGCGGCGCCGTCGTTCTTCTTGTCGCGGTCGGGGAGGTCAACGGCCTTGGCGAGGCGGCCGTCAATGAGGCATTCGAGGCGTGCGCCGAGGGTGGCGACGGCGCGGATGTGGACGCTCAGGGCGCCGCCCTTGGGCGTGTGGACGACGAACGTGGGCGGGTTGCGCAGGTCGGGGTGCAGGTTGCCCTGGAGGAAGCCGTTGAGCGCCCAGGCGTCGCGGACCGTGCCGTCCTTCCCGACGGTGAACTCGTTCCGCTCCGGCCTTGCCCAGAGCGGAAGCGGCACGGTGCGCGAGCCGAAGAGCTTCACAATGGGCAGGGCATCGTAGTCGAGGACCGCCACGGCGTATGCCTCGACCTCGGGGAGGACGATGGTGGTGCCCTGCGCGTCGGCGGTCGCCGATCCTTCCTTCTCGCCCGACCAGTCGGGGGAGACGATGCGGACGCCCTTCGGTTGCGGGGCGCCGGGGATGCGGACAGCGACGTTGCGGCGAGCCGTTGGCTGGCCCGCCTCGGCCTGGCGGTTGATGACGTGAAGGACGAGGGCAGGGGGGGCATCGCGCCGCCAGAGGGCGAGGCTGAGGAGCGGCTCCTTCGTCTCGAGCGGCTCGAAGCCGAGGAGGCGGGCGTCCAGGTAGAGGCCCTTGTGCTGCTGGTAGAAGGCGGCCTGCCGGGCGACCTCGGCGAGCGTGCTGTCGCGCGAGGCATCCTGGCCGAACGGCCCGTGGACGGGGAAGGCGAAGAAGGCGCCAGCCGCGTAGATTTCGGCGCCGCGCACCCGCGTCCAGAGCTTGCGGTCGGCGGGCGCCACCTTGAGCCACGGGAAGCCGCCGAAGCCCCAGTCGTGGAAGAACACGACGGGCACGCGGCGGCGGGCGAGGGCGTGGCCTCGGGCCACGGTGGCGGCCCAGTCGTCGAGCTGGCTCTCCGAGAGGTCAATCGAGCCGTCCTTCACGCGCCAGAGGCCCCACACGCCGAGGACCTGGAGGTCCACGTGGGGCGCGAGGCCGTTGGCGCTGAGGAGCACGCGTCGGCCTTTGGATGCGGCGTAGGCGCGGATGGCGTCGCAGAGGTGCTTCCAGGCGCGGTCGTCGCGCTCGCGGCGGAAGGCGTGCCATTCAGGGGCCAGCGGGTTCTCACGGGCATGAGGCCTGGCCGTGAAGCCCTGGGCCTTTAGCCACGCGCGGTAGTCGAACGAGCCGAGGGTGCCCTCGTGAGGCCAGCCCTTGCCGTCAGGGAAGCGGCGGAGGAGGAAGGCGCGGAAGTCGCGGATCGAGTAGTCGTCGAAGCCCTCGTTGGCCTGGAGCGCGGCGTTGATTTCGTCCATGAACAGGTAGTCGGCCCCCGCGTCAATCTGTGCGCGGCACCAGGAGAGCAGGTAGTCGAGATAGGCGGGGTTGGAGAGCGTGCCGTGGCGGCAGCCCCTGGTGCCCCAGGCGTCCACGAGCTGGCCGTCGGGGCCGCGGGTGGCCATGTCGAGCACGCGGGCGTCGGAGAGGCCGTTCTCGCCGTGGTAGAGCGCGCTGCACGTGATGCCGCCGCCGAACAGGGCGCCGAGGGCGTGGGCCTTGGCGACGAGGTGGGCGGACCCCGCGCAGTCGGGGGCGTTGCGCCACTTGAACCAGGCGCGGACGAGGACATCCGAGGGCACCTGGCTGGCCAGGGCGAGGGCAGCGTCCGAGTGGATGCTCTCGTTGACCGTGTAGACGATCGCGTCCGCAATGTCCTCGACGGGGCGGCGGCTGGGCCTTTCGGCGGCCGCGAGCGCCAGCGCCGAGCCGAGGGCCACGGCGAGGCCGCAAGGGCCGCTGCGCAACGCCATCGGGAGCCTCCTCACGTCCCCCCGCAGCGCGGAGCCAGTGCCTCCCACGCCGCGAGGATACGCCGATGGCGCGCGCGGGTCAAGTGTGGAGTGTGCCCGCGCTTGCAAAGTTCCGCCCGGGGCCGCATGCTAATGGGGGAGGACGCCGCAGCCTGCCATGTCCACGCCAGGCCCGCGCGGCCGTCACGGCCGCGAGCTGGCGAGTCTTGAGAAAAGGGACACTATGGAAAGCAGCCACATTCCGAGCGGGATTGCCGGCTTCGACACAACGGTCCAGGGCCTGCGCCTGGGCGACAATGTGGTGTGGCAGGTGGACAGCCTGGACGACTACGTGGGCTTCGCGCGGCCATTCGCCGCGCAGGCGCTGGCGGATGGCCGCGAGGTGGTCTACCTGCGCTTCGCGGCGCATCCCCCCGTCCTCGCGTCCTCGCAGGCCACCCGGACCATCGAGGTGGACCCCGGCCACGGGTTCGACTTCTTCAGCGCCCACGTGCACCAGGTCATCGAGGAGCAGGGGCGCGAGGTCTTCTACGTGTTCGACAGCCTCTCGAGCCTCGTCGAGGAGTGGGCGTCGGACGAACAGTTGGCCAACTTCTTCCAGGTCATCTGTCCGTTCCTGTTCGAGCTCGACACGGTGGCCTACTTTGCCCTGCTGCGCGGCCGGCACAAGCACACCGTCATTGCCAAGATTCGCGATACGACCCAACTGCTCCTCGACGTCTACCGGGCCAGGGGCGGCATGTACGTGCACCCGCTGCGGGTCTGGGGGCGCTACTCGCCCTCCATGTTCCTCCCCCACCAGGTCACCGAGGACGCCTGGACGCCCGTGTCGCAGAGCGGCCAGGCCGCCACCGTCACATCCCTGGGTCGCCGCGCGTCGGCTCGGGCGGCGACGAGTCCCACGGCGCCCTGGGAGAGCGTGTACCGCAGGCTCGTCGCGGTGCGCGACGGGGTCGGCGAGCTGCACGAGACCTCGCCCGAGGTCGTGGCCCTCAAGCAAGAGCTCACCCGCATGCTCATCGGCCACCACCCGGAGTTCCACCGCCTGGCCGACCGGTATCTCGGCCTGGGCGACCTGTTGGGCATCCGCGACCGCGTGATCGGCTCCGGCCGCATCGGCGGCAAGGCCGCCGGGATGCTCCTGGCCCGGAACATCCTCCTGAAGGAATCGAAGGACACCGATTTCTCCGAGGTGCTCGAGGACCACGACTCCTTCTACATCGGCTCCGACGTGTTCTTCACGTTCCTGGTGGACAACGATCTGTTCCGCCTGCGGCTGGAGCTGTCGCGCGAGGGGAGCCGGTCGCGCGAGGAGTTCGCGGACGTCGAGCGCCAGTTTCTCGCCGGCGAGTTTCCCGCCGAGATCACCGAGCAGTTCCGCGACATGCTCGACTACTTCGGGCAGGCGCCCATCATCGTGCGCTCGAGCAGCCTGTTGGAGGACAACTTCGGCAACGCGTTCGCGGGGAAGTACCGCAGCGAGTTCTGCCCGAACCAGGGCGGCCCGGAGGAGCGGCTGGAGGCCTTCCTGCGCGCCGTCAAGCTGGTCTACGCCAGCGCGCTGAACCCCGACGCGCTGTCGTACCGCCGCAAGCACGGCCTCGCCGCCAGCGACGAGCAGATGGCCATCCTCGTCCAGCGCGTGGCCGGCATGCCCTACCGCGACTTCTTCTTCCCCACCCTGGCCGGCGTGGCCTTCTCGCGCAACCTGTACGCCTGGAACGACCGCATTGACCCCGCCCAGGGCCTCATCCGACTCGTCCTGGGCCTCGGCACCCGCGCCGTCAACCGCGTCGGCGGCGACTACCCGCGCATGGTCGCCGTGAGCCACCCCCAGCTCCGCCCCGAGGTCGGCACCCGCGTGGCCAAATACTCCCAACGCCTCGCCGACGTGATTGACCTGCTCGGCAACGCCTTCGTCACCGAGCCCATCGTGGACCTCCTGGCCGCGGGCGACTACCCGAACCTCCAGTACCTGGTCTCGCTGCTGGACGAGGGCTACGTGCGCGACCCCATCGGCTCCGTGGTCGAGGGGCCGCCCAAGGACTACGTGCTCACCTTCAACCGCCTGCTGAGCCACACCGATTTCGTGAAGCTCATGGGCAAGATGCTCGGCTACCTCGAGCGCGCCTACGGCCAGCCCGTCGACACCGAGTTCACCGCCTCCGTCGAGAGCGGCGGACGGGTCCGCATCAACCTTCTCCAGTGCCGGCCGCTGCGCGTCCCCGGCCTCACCATGCCCGTCGAGGTGCCCGAGGAGCTCCCCACCGAGGAAACCCTCTTCCGCTCCTCGCGCGTCATCGGCGGCGGCGTGCTCCGCGACCTCCGCTACCTGCTCTACATTGACCCGTGGCGCTACCACACGGCGGACATCGAGACGAAGCGCTCGCTGCCGCGCCTTGTGGGCAGCATCAACCGCCATCCCCTCATCGCCCAGAACCAGATCCTCATGATCGGCCCGGGGCGCTGGGGCACCAACAACGTCCAGCTCGGCGTCAGCGTCGGCTATGCCGACATCAGCAACGCCGCCGTCCTCGTCGAGCTCGCCCACGAGGAGGCCGGCCAGCTCCCCGAGGTCTCCTACGGCACCCATTTCTTCCAGGACATCGTCGAGGACCAGATCGTCTACCTCGCCGTCTACCCCGACGACGAGGGGGTGGCCTTCAACCGCGAGTTCCTCCAGAACGCCCCCAGCATTCTCGGCGAGCTGGTGCCCGAGAGCGAGCGGTTCCGCGACCTCGTGCGCGTGGTGGACGTGGCGCGGGCCTCGAAGGGCTGCCTCGCCCACCTCCTGGCCGACGCCCAGAACCAGCGCGCCCTGTGCTTCCTCGAGTGAGCCCGCTCCTCACTGGAGCTTGGCGAGCTTGACCTCGAGGGTCTCCCGCTGGCCGTCGTGGTCGAGGGTGAGCTTGATCGTCTGGTCGGGCTTGGCGGCCTTGAGGGCGTCGAGGAACTGGCGGACGGTGCCCACGGGCTTGCCGTCCACCTCGACGATGGGGTCGCCGACCTGCAGGCCGGCCTTGTCGGCAGGGGAGTCCTTGACCACTTCGCGGACGCGGATGCCGCCGACGATCTCCTCGACAGAGGCGCCGAGGAAGGCTACCGGCGCCGGCGGCGGGGTCGGCGGGCGACCCAAGCCGGCCGGGCGGGCGGCGAGCTTGAGCTTGAGGTCGAGCGTCTTGCCCTCGCGCTGGACCTGCACGGCCATCTCGTCGCCGACGTTCTTGCCGCCGATCACTTCCATCATGTCGTTGGGGTCGTCCATGGCCTGCCCGTCCATGGTCGTGATGACGTCGCCCTTCTTGATGCCGGCCTTGTCGGCCGGGGACTTGGCGACGACTTCCTCGACGAGGAGCTTCCCCTTGTCGGCCTTCGTGCGAAGGCCGAGGAAGGGGACCTGGGGCACCTTCTGGGCGAGGACCCACTGCTTCCAGTCGCGCTCGACCTCCTGGATGGGCTTGCCGAAGACGACCTCGACGGTACGCAGCGCGCTCTTGTCGTCGGCGTAGCTCTCCTTCTCGGTGTACTCGTCGTAGAATTTCTTGAGGAGGCCCTTCTCGAGCATGTAGAAGAGCATGTAGCGGGCCTGGGCGTAGGCGATGATGGCGTTCTGCATGAACTGCGCGTGGTTCATCCCCATCACCTGGGCCCAGGCGATGCTTCGCCTGGCGCGGATGGCCTGCTGGAGGATGCCGAGGCGCTGGGAGTGGAGGGGCTCGACCTTGTCGCCCTCGTGCTTCGCCGTCTCGAAGAGCGTGGCGAGGCCCTCGACGAGCCAGATGGGATGGGTCTGCCGCCGGGCCGCCATGTCGGCGAAGTGCAGGGCGTGGGTGAACTCGTGCATCACGACGCTCGTCTTCACCAGCTTCCAGGCCGGGAGGTCGCCGCACAGGAGCACGCTGCTGGCGGCGTTGAACACGCCGCCGCCGCTCCGCGGGAACACCTTGGGCGTGTCGGCCTGGCTCAGCAGCACGATGTAGATCGGGTCCTGCGGGCGGTTCTGGAGCAGGCGCTTCCATTGCCACTCGCCGTACTGTTCGAGCGACTTGCGGACGACGGCCAGCTCCTCGTCGCTGCGGGTGTGGAGGTAGACGAAGTTGTGCTGCTTGTCGTGCAGGCTCTTGTATGCCTTGGGGTCAATGCCGCGGCCGGCCAGGGCCTTGTGCACGCGCTCGACCGAGAGGGCGACGCCGCTCTCGATGTACTTCGCCCGCTCCTTCATCAGCGCCTGGAAGCCGGGGTCGTTCCGCATCCCGTCCCAGTCGGGGTCCACCTCGATGTGGCCGAACTTGATGAAGCCGGCCTCGAGGGAGCGGTGGAGCATGGCCACGGCCTTGGCAGGCTCCTTGGTCAGCGAGTAGGCGCACGCCAGGTTGTAGATCGAGGTCGCGTCGTCCGGCGCCGCGCCCAGAATCTCCTGGTAGAGCTTGATGGCTTCCGGGTACTTCTTGTCCTGGAGGAGCTTGAGGGCGTTGGCCCGCATCGCCTCGAGCTTCGTGGCGTCGGGCACGACCCGCTCGGTGACCCCCTTGACGTCGGCCTGGGCTACGCTGCGGTCCTTGCCGTCCACCTTCAGCGCGAGCTGCTGCGGCGTCTCGCCCCTGATCTGGCCGGCGAGCTTCGAGCCGTCCTTGAGCTCGACCACGTAGACGGCGCGCTGGTGCTCCTTGATCTCGCCCTTGGGAATGGTGAGCTCGCCGAAGGGCGAGCGGAGGACCAGCGTATCCTTGCCCTCGCTGACCACGCGGCCCTTGAGGGTCTGCTGGTCCTTCGTCACGACGGTGTCGGCAGAGAGCGTTCCCGCCGCCATCAGGGCCAGAGCCACGGACAGCCAGGGGCGAGTCGTCATCGGGCAGGTTCCTCTGTGCCAATGAAGTTCCGGAGCTCAGGACGGGTTGTCCACGCCTTGTACCGGGGGTCTTCCGACCATTTCCTGTAGTGGTCCTCGACGTTGTCGGCCAGGGGGCGGTCCACGAGCGTGCGGCCGGCCTCGGTGATGCGCAGGCGAGCGGCGACGGGCCCCGAGGTCGCAAAGGTCACTTCGCACTCTCTGCCGCCGAGCGTCAGCCGGGCTCCCACCTGGCCCCCCTGCTCGACCCGCTCGATGGGGGGCATCTGTGGGGTCGCCTGGTCGGCGGCGAAGAGGACGGTGAGGAAATGCGCGGCGGCGGGGCGGCCCTTCGCCTCGACCTCGATCCGCCAGCCCTCGACGCCGATGGTGTTCTCGCGGTTGTGCTGGTCGCGGCCGCCCTTGTGCTTCGCGTAGGTCGCCTCCGTGGGGCCGTGGTTGATGCCGTCCACCTCGAACTCGTGCCACGCCCCGCCGATGGTGCGGACGATTCGAGCGTCCTCGGCGGGCAGGAGGAGCCTGACGAAGAGCCGCCCCTGCATGCCCGGCCACTGGTCGTCCATCGTGAACGTGTCGCCGCCCGTGTGGACGAAGCGGCCGCCGGGCCTCGGGTTGGCGATCTGCATCTTCCCATCATCGCTCAGGATGAATTGCTTCTCCGGCGGGAGTGAGGGGTCGGCCCCCTTCGTGCCGTTCCAGGCCGGCTCGTAGAGCGAGTGGAGGTTCCAGATCGTCTCCAGCCCGGGCTCGGCGGCCTCGACGCGGTCGAAGACCACGAACGCATCGGGGCGTAGGTAGACGAATTGGCGGGTGATGGATTTCACGCGGGTCGGCGGGTAGGAGTGGGTCGCGTCGCCGGCGGCATAGTCGAACAGCGGCGAGGTCTCGTAGGCGACGATGCGCCCCTCGCGGAAGGGCCTGTCGCCGGGCTTCCGCTCGGGCAGGCCCCAGAGCTTCCACCACGCCTTGTCCTGGATGGGCGACTGGCCGCCGCGCCGGACGACGTCGCGGGTGGGCTGGCCGCGCCAGTCCACGTGGACGATGGGCTCGCGGCCGACGGTGATGGAGTTGTGGGCGATGGTCTGGCGGGCGTATTCGGTGCGGTGGGGCGGCGTATCGCCTGGGGCCTTTGCGCCGGCGAAGCCGAGGGCGGCGTTGTTGAGGGTGTGCACGGCGCCCGTGTCGGCGGCGAGGATGCCCCGCTTGCCGATGAGGAAGTGCAGGTTGTCGGCGTTGTTGCGGCCCCAGGCGCCGTCAATCTCGCCGAAGCGCCCGCAGCGGAAGAGGGCATAGGTCGCCGCGGGGCCCCAGTCCGACCGCATTACCGCGTGGCCGTTCTCGGGGAAGAGGCGCGCGGGCGGGAGCATCGCCGGCTCGACGGGTGGCAGGTCGGGATCGTACCACAGGAGCTTTCCCCACACGCCGCCCTGGCCGAGGGCGCTCGTGCCCCAGCCCATCGAGATCTTCGAGATCACGTTGTCAATCCACCACTGCCCCACGCCGTCGCGGAAGCGCGTGGCGACGAGCACCGCGAGGTCGTCGCCGTCAAAGGTTGCCGGCGTGACCGTCATCCAGTGGGCGCACATGGCCGTCACGCCCACGTGCACGCACTCCACCCGCGCCGCCCACGGGCGGTAGTGGAACAGATACCACTCGGGCGCGTGGGCCGCGAAGTCGCACTTCGACACCCAGTCCTGCCCCGTCGCGTTCGACCAGGCGACGGCCATCGTGAGCCACTCGGTGTAGAAGTGCTCGCCGTTGTAGCCGTGGCTCATCGAGCTGCCGCCGCGGCCCTGCGACCAGAGGTTGTTGTAGGCGACGCCGCGCACCAGGTCCTCGGGGTAGCGCTTCTTCAGGTCGTCGTCGAGGAACTCGTCGTGGCCGTGGCCCCAGGCGGCGAGGGCGAGGGCGACGTGCGGCCGCCAGCGCTCGGCCTTGAGCACGGCCACGAGGCGATCGGCCTCGGCCCTCTGCTCCTCGGGCCCGAGGCCGCCCATCACGAGGTCGGCGGCCAGCGGATAGGTCTGGACCCAGCTCGGCCGGAGCTTCGCCCTCGCCTGGTCGAGATATGCCTTCTCGCCGGTGAGGTGATAGAGGACGCCGAGGAGAATGGCCGACGCCTTGCCGTCGGCGGCGAGGCTCTTGGCCCACTCCAGCTCCTTGGCCAGGCGCGGCTGCTTCAGCCGCTCCCGCAGGCGCGGCAGGTCGGCTCGGGTGAACAGGAGCCTCGGATGCTCCTTCTTCGCCAGCGCGCAGTCGGCCGGCACGGCAACCCCGCCGATCAACACCGTCTCGCCGCCCGCTGCCGGCCACAGAAGGGCGAACGCGAGAAGCATCGCGCCAGGCCGAAGCATGCCATGTCCTCTCTGCCGATCGTTCTTCGCGACCCCCTGTCGGCGATTATACCCGGGGCCACAGGCAATTCAACTGCGGGGGGCTCCCGCAGGCAGGTTGCGGCACGACATGGAAGGGGCGACGCCCGGCTGTCGGGCGTCGCCCCGTGGTGTGTGTTTCGTTCGTGCCAGGCGGCTCAGACCCAGCCGCGGAGGCGGACCGCCTCGGCGACGCGCTGGACGGCCACGGCGTAGGCCGCAAGGCGCATGTGGGCCTTGTGGCGCCGCGACGCCGACAGCACCGCGTGATAGGCGTCCGTCATCTTCTTGTCGAGCATCTGGTGCACCTGCTCCTCGGTCCAGTAGAAGTGGTTGAAGTTCTGGACCATCTCGAAGTAGGACACCGTGACGCCGCCGGCGTTGCACAGGAAGTCGGGGATGACGTGGATGCCCTTCTTGTGGAGGATCGCGTCGGCCTCGGGCGTGGTGGGGCCGTTGGCGGCCTCGGCCACGATCCTCGCCTTGATGTTGCCCGCGTTCGCGCCCGTGATCACGTTCTCGATGGCCGACGGCCACAGGATGTCCACCTCGAGCTCCAGCACCTCGTCGTTGCTGATCGGCTTGGTGCCCGGGAGGCCGACGACGGAGCCCGTGCGGCGCTTGTGCTCGAGGGCCGCCTCGGGGTCCACGCCGTCCTGGTTGTAGACGCCGCCCTGGGTGTCGGTGACGGCGAGGATCTTGCAGCCGTAGAGGCTCTTGCCCAGGATGGCGGCGAAGGAGCCGGCGTTGCCGTAGCCCTGGACGGCGACGGTGGCCTTGGCGAGGTCGATGCCCATCTCGTTGGTGGCCTCGCGCACGGTGAACCAGCCGCCGCGCGCCGTCGCGTCGCCGCGGCCGGCCGAGCCGCCGAGCGCCAGCGGCTTGCCGGTGATGACGCCGAACGCGTTGTGCCCGGCCAGCTTCGAATACTCGTCCATCATCCACGCCATGATCTGCGGCGTCGTGTAGACGTCGGGGGCCGGCACGTCCTTGTCCGGGCCGAGGATGCGGCCGACGGCCCCGACGTAGGTGCGGCTCAGGCGCTCGAGCTCGGGGTTCGACAACTGCTTCGGGTTGCAGATCACGCCGCCCTTGGCGCCGCCGAGCGGAATGTCCACCACCGAACACTTCCACGTCATCCACGCCGCCAGCGCGCGCACCGTGTCAATCGTCTCGTCGGGGTGGAAGCGGATCCCGCCCTTCGTCGGCCCGCGGGCGTCGTTGTACTGCACGCGGAAGCCCTGGAACACCTTCACGCTCCCGTCGTCCATCCGCACGGGCAGGGTCACGTGCAGCTCGCGCATGGGCACGCGGAGGAACGCGCGCATCGCGGGCTCCAGCCCCAGCAGGGCAGCCGCCTCGTCGAATTGCTGCTGGGCGATCGCGAACGGGTTCGCACCCTTCTGCTCAGCCATCCTCGCTCCGTCCTTTCTGGCGGGCCATGCCTTGTGGCCATCGCCGTCACGTGTCTCCTGCCCGCCGCGCAGATGGGACCGCGCACCTGCCACACAACAGCGGCAAGAGTTGCCGTATTATACTGGCCCGCATCGGCGTGTCAAGGCGATTTCACGAACGGGCGAGAATCTCGGATTCGGCTGCGAATGCCGAATCCGCGGCCAAGCGGCAACGGCTTCCGACGATTGTCACATAAAGGCGGCAAATTGCCGTCCCTGCCCCGCGAATGCCTTAGTACTGCTCCACAGAGAAAAGTGTACAAGAACCACCCTCTGCGGCCATCGTGCCGAAGGCACGGCAGGACTTAGCCGGCGGCTTCAGCCGCCGGACTCGGGTGCGAGAATAGGCCCGCTCAGTCCCGAAGGGACGGCAGAAGGGCTCCCCGGCGCGGGGTCTGCCGCCCCTTGCGGGGCTGAGGGCTGGGGACCGCCGGCGTTCCGGCGGCTGAAGCCGCCGGCTAAATCCTGGCGTCCCTGCGGGACGAAGCCCGAGGAAATCCCGCCTCGCTATTGCGCGCCTTTCTCCGTGGAGCGGTACTTAGCCACTCGCCCCCTTCGGCTTCCTGCCTCTCCGCCCCAGGGCCGGGCACGGCAGCCGGTCCCCCAGGTAAATCCGCAATGGCGGGCCGGCAAGCCCCGACACGTATCGAACGAAGTCCGGCGGATACAGCTCCTTCGCACTGAGCTGATACAACAGGAACAGATAGAACATCAGCAGCGTGTCCTCCCCCGACTGATAGTAGCCCAGGCGCGAGTCGCCCGTCAGCACCGCCGCCTGCCAAGTCTCCTTGCCATCGCTGCCCGTGTGCTTGTCGAAGTGGTAGATGAGCGACTCGCCCAGCACGCACACCGCATCGGTCCACCACTGCCAGCGCATCGTGCCGTGCAGGTCGGCCAGGGCGGGCACGAGCGTCTCGGGATTGGTCGCCTTCAGCGAGAAGATCGCGCCGAACAGCGGCGGGTTCACCACCGGCCCGTGGAGCCGCTCGTGGCCGCCGTGCGACGCCACGACCGCCGAGCGGTCCAGCTCCTTCGCCGAGCGGATCACCTGCACCGCCGCGACCAGCGTCGGCCGGCTCAGCGCCGGCTTCACCTCGATCACCGAGTACACGCTCTCCGCCGCGAACACCTTCGACGTCTCCCCCTCCTGCACCAGCGGCGCGTGGTGCGCGTCGTAGATCACCACGTCGGCCTGCCGCGCCACGTGCCCCTTCGAGTCCACGACCTCCCCGCGCGACACCCCGTACTTCGGCGGCAGATGCTCCCGCAGGAAGTCGATCAGCACCTGCTCGTTCCGCAGGCCCTTCTCATAGGTATGCTTGCCGCCGGCCACGCACGCGTCGAAATTCGCCCGCAGCGCCCGCTGAGCCGCCCGGAACTTCGCCCGCAGCGCCAGCCCCGCCTTGTTCTCGGCCATGCTCGACCTCCTGCCCTGCTCGTAAGCCGCCCTTCCGAACTGCTACCACCCGACGCCCACATCCTACCAACACCGCCTGCGGGAGTCCAAGCCCATCCCCACCGCCACGACGCCGAGTCCGCCAAGGGGACCGAACTCGGGACACGAAACGCGAACCCCGAAGCGGATGGCCTCACGCACAGCAGCAGAGGGAGCAGAGAAGAGCGCGCCCGCGAAACACGCGAAAGGACGCGAAAAGGGAACGCCGGTGGGGCGTGCATACATGCACGCGGGATCTTCCTCCTGCGTACCCAAGCACCGAACACCCGACACCGAACACCGTTCTTCGGCGACCGCGGATCGTGCGAATCCCCGCGAATCCCGACCCCGACAACCGACAGCGGTGAGCCACGCGGTCGCGCGCGAACTCGAACTCCACCGCCCGCTGGATGCGGCGCAGCGGAGGGTCCTCGCGCACCCGCTTCTCCAGGCTGATCCCCACGACATACAGAGCCTCTTGGCGAACCTGTTTCCCCATCATGGCGGCGGGAACTCCGGGCAGTTGCCACTCCCACAAGCACTGCCCTTCTGTAGCATGCCGCGGGGTACGGCGTCAAGACCAGAATCGTCAACCTAAAGGGAAATCGTGGGATTTGGGCAACACGCCCTTGAGGTCTGACCCCGATCCCGACCCCCAACCACGGTCCGACAAACAGAAAATTGAAAATTGAGGTCTGACCCCGATCCCCGATCATTGACGCTTGAGGATTTGACACCGCACAACACCGCACACCCGGGGTCATTCTGAGCGAAGTGGCACGGAGCGAAGAATCTCTACCGGCCTGGGAAGCGTAACGAGCCTTCGGAGATGGGCTTGCACCCCTGGGCCAGGAGAGATGCTTCGCTTCGCTCAGCATGACCCCGGTAGGGGCTGGCCTCGGCCCGTGGAGACCCAGGCCGAAGCCGCGGCAGGGATCGCAGAAACGGATGAGCCGGACGAGGCTTGACACGTCCGGAACGCTGCGCTATCATTGCAGCGGCCCAACAAGCCCACGGGGCCGGCGCTGAAGGCAGGCACGGTCACTAGCGGCGGCGCGAAGGGCCAGAGAGAGGGGCGACATGGGGCACGATGTCTTCATCAGCCATTCCGCTGAGGACAAGGCCGTCGCGCAGCAGGTCTGCGATGCCCTGGAGCAAGGCGGCATCAAGTGCTGGGTTGCGCCGCGGGACGTGATGCCGGGCGCCATGTACGGCGCGGCCATCGTTGAGGCCATCGGCTTCAGCCGGGCCATGGTCTTCATCTTCTCGTCCCACTCGAACCAGTCCCCGCACGTCCTCCGCGAACTCGAGCGCGCCGTGAGCAAGGGCGTGTCCATCGTGCCGTTCCGCACCGAGGATGTGCAGCCGTCGCTGTCGCTGGAGTACTTCATCACGTCGGCGCATTGGCTCGATGCCTTTCGCGGCCCCATCGAGGGCCACGTGCACGAGCTCGTGGAAGCCGTGCGGCGCCTGCTGGCAAAGGGTGGGGACAGCGCGGGTGCGGGCGCGCAGGCTTCCCCCGCTGCCTCGAGCGCGCCACCTCAACCCCCGCGGCAGGCACCGCGGCCGCCAAGCCTGACGAGCCCCAACGAGTTCGAGCGCGACCTTGCTCAGATGGAGCTCCTCCTCAGCCGCCAGGACTGGTGCCCCAGCGTCAGGGCCTGCGGCCAGCTCCTCGAGAAGGCCACGAAGAAGCTTCTCGCGGACGCCCAGTCGCGGTCGGCAGACCCCAATCTGCTCGCGAGGCTCCGCGGGGCCGAGCGCCATATCGGCCGCGGCCGGCGCACGGTCGAGAACTTCGACCTCGACGAGATGCTGCACCTCTACTCGGACACCGAGCTGTTCGAGGAGCTTCGGCGCCAGCTCACCTCGAACCTCCAGATGATCCGGCAGGTGGACTGGGAGAGGCTGACCCTGTGCTACGACGAATCGAAGGACCCGCGCCTCTCGGACCGCCTGCGGCAAGACGATGCCAGCCAAGTGGCGTACTGGACGAAGCTTTTCCTTTACGACTGCGAGCTTGCGGGTGCCAAACAGGTCGTCGACGTCGTGCCCGAGGAGGAACGGAACCTGGTGGCCTGCCCGGTGTGCGGCCGCGAGACGACACAGGCATGGAACTACTGCCCTGGGTGCGGCTCGGCTCTCAAGCTCATCTGCCAGGCCTGCTATCGCGCCCTCGCTCCCGCCTTCCGCATCTGCCCGTACTGCGAGACCCGCGTCCAGCACCAAACCACCGGGCAGACCGACGAGCACCGCCGCGCGTGCGAGGAGTACCGGGTTCTCTGCTCCGGTGCCTACCTCGACGGCGTCGTGAACGTCCGCGAGCGCGAACTGCTGGACAAGAAGCGCCTGGCTCTCGGGCTCAACGCCGCGGAGGCCGAAGAGACTGAACGCCGGTGCGCGCCGCCGAACGTGATCGACTACGCACGCCTCGTCGAAGGTGTCCTGGTGGACGACACCATCAACGACGTCGAGCGTGGCTTCCTCACGAAGAGGGCGGAGGAATTGGGGCTCGACGGCTGGACCGCGAGGCAGGTCGAGTTGGTCGTCATGCAGTCCAAAGGCCTGGCGGGGCCGGACGCCTGCGCGTAGCACTACAACGCCGCTTCCATTGACTATTGTGCCCGTCGCAGTGGTTTTCGCCCGCCCCCGCTGCGCTGTTCAACCCACTCTTGCACGGCGAGTTGTTGAGGAGGGGCTGGGGAGGAACTCCTTGCGGGGAGTCCCTCCCCAGTTCTTGCCCTTGCCTGCGGAAGGCGAGGCGTCAATGATAGCTTCGGCCTGTGGGCGGCAGGCGTCCATCACGTATTCGATGCCGGAGACTCGGGCGGCCCCCTGGGTGAGGGCGAAGATGTGCTGGCGGGCTATCGTGGCGAGGGAGAAGTTGCGGCTGCCGGCCATGAGCTCCTGGAGGCCGACCTTCAGCTTGTCCACGAAGGTGTAGATGCCCGAGCTGGGCGCCACGTCGCGGGACCGGTTGAAGGTCTGCGACACCTCGTTCGCGTTCCGCCGACTCAAGCGCATGGCTGCGACTCCCTTCGCCTCCCGAACGGCTTGGCGCGGCGCCCACCGAACACCGCTGGCATCGGTTCCTCCGCCGAGAAGCCGACGCCTCCTGAATGTCCAGAAACGGCAACGCCTGCCTATTATGGTGGTCGGGAAGGGAGTGTCAAGTGAAGGACCCGCACACTGGGGCAGATCACGGGACAATTTCCCCATAGTAGTGAGAAGGGTGGGCAGGCTTGCCGCAAGTGGGCGTGTGCCATAAACCACCGATATTACGTCGGTGGCGTGCTGCAATCACGGTCCGCAATGCCGTAACACGCCGGTTTCATGCGGAGGGCATTGCCGCATAGGAGGCGGCCTGTGGCTAGGGCTCTGCGTGGGGCTTGCATCGCGCTGAAAGCCGGCAATATTCGTCAATTCCGGTTGACTATTGGGCAAGGAGCCGGTATCATCGCAGCGCGGAGGCGACGACCGGCCGCGGCGCGAGTCCACGGGGGAAACGGAGGAGCGAGTCAGCGTGGATGCAAGGGCGAAGAGGCGTGCGGCGAGCATTCTCCGGGCGCTGCGCGATGCCGGCAGGCCATTGGGTGCGAGCCGGCTTGCGCGCGACCTGGAGGCCATGGGCATCGACATGAGCCAGCGGACGGTGCGCTACTACCTGGCGATGCTCGACCAGGCGGGGATGACGCGCAGTTGCGGGAAGAAGGGCCGCGAGATCACGCCGCTCGGCCAGCAAGAGGTGGCGAACTCGTTTGTGGCCGAGAAGGTGGGGTTCATCGCGGCGAAGATGGATGAGTTGGCGTGCCAGATGACCTTCCAGGCCCGACGGCGCTGCGGAACGATCATCATCAACTACTCGACGATTCCCGCGGACCACATCGCCCGGGCCGTCGCCGAGATGACCGTGGTGTTCGAGGCGGACCTTGGGATGGGCCGCTTCGTGGCGGTCGCGCGTCCGGGGGAGACCCTTGGGCGCTACACCGCGCCGGAGGGACAGTTTGCCGTGGGCACCGTTTGCAGCGTGAGTATCAACGGGATTCTGCTGTCGGAGGGGATTCCCGCGGCCTCACGATTCGCCGGCCTGCTCGAGGTTTCGGGCGGACAGCCCGCGCGGTTCACCGAGATGATCCACTACGACGGGACGAGCCTGGACCCGCTCGAGGTCTTCATCAGCGGCCGCATGACGACGGTGCGCGAGGCGGCGCGAACGGGGCAGGGGGTGATCGGGGCGAGCTTCCGCGAGATCCCGGCCGTGGCGGTGCCGCGCGTGCGGAAGGTCTGCGCCCGGCTCGCGCAGATCGGTCTGGGCGGGATCCTGCTGGTCGGGAAGCCCAACCGACCGCTCCTCGAGATCCCGGTGCCCGAGGGGCGGGCCGGCCTGGTCGTCGTCGGCGGGCTGAACCCCCTGGCGGCCGTCGAGGAGGCCGGCATCCCCACGCGGAACCGCGCGCTCACCGGGCTGTTCGAGTTCGAGCGCCTCACGTCCTTCCGAGAGCTTGGGGCCTTGGTCGGGGGCGCCGCGGTATGAGCGACGCGCGCGAAGCCTGTGGCCTGTTCGGCATCTACGGCTACGATGGGGCCGCGCAGAAGGCCTACCTCGGCCTCTACTCGCTCCAGCACCGCGGCGAGGAGAGCGCCGGCATCGTCGTGTCCGACGACCGCGAGATGCGCTCGAAACGCGGCATGGGCCACCTCGACGAGGTGGTGAGGGGCGACGACCTTGCCGGCCTGCCCGGCCACATGGCCATCGGCCACGTCCGCTACTCCACCACCGGCTCGCCCAAGCCCCAGAACGTCCAGCCCCTCGTCATCGAGTACTCGAAGGGCCTCATCGCCGTCGCCCACAACGGCACGCTCACCAACGCCCGCGCGCTCCGCCGCTACTACGAGGCCCGCGGCTCGATCTTCCAGACCAGCACCGACAGCGAGATCATCGTCCACCTGATGGCCGACCCCGACCACCTGGGCCGCCCCGACCACGTCGAGCACTGCCTGGCCCACCTCGAGGGCGCCTTCTCGCTGCTGCTGATGACCAGGAACCGGCTCATCGTGGCCCGCGACCGCCACGGCTTCCGCCCCCTGTCGCTCGGCGAGCTGCGCTGCTCGCCCGTCGTCGCCAGCGAGACCTGCGCCTTCGACCTCCTCGGCGCCCGCTACGTCCGCGACGTCGAGCCGGGCGAAGTGCTCACCATAGATCAGCGGGGCATCACCAGCAGCCGCTTCGTGCCGCCCGAGGCCGTCAAGAAGGCCCACTGCATCTTCGAGCACGTCTACTTCGCCCGTCCCGACAGCCGGGTGTTCGGCGACACGTGCCACATGGTGCGGCAGCGCCTGGGCGAGCGGCTGGCGGCGGAGCAGCCGGCTGAGGCCGACGTGGTGACGGCGGTGCCCGACTCCGGCATCCCCGCCGCCCTCGGCTACGCGCGGGCCAGCGGCATCCCCTTCGACTACGGCTTCATCCGCAACCACTACGTCGGCCGCACCTTCATCCAGCCCGCCGAGAGCCGCCGCGGCCTCGGCGTCCGCATCAAGCTCAACGCCATCGCCGACGTCGTCCGCGGCAAGCGCGTCGTCGTCGTGGACGACTCGATCGTCCGCGGCACCACGTCGCGCTCGCGCCTCGGCCTCCTCCGCGAGGCGGGGGCGAAGGAGATTCACGTGCGCATCTCCAGCCCGCCGATTCGCAACCCCTGCTTCTTCGGCATAGACTTCCCCACGTGCGAGGAGCTGGCGGCCAACGGGCGGACGGTGGACGAGATTCGCCGGTTCATCGGCGCCGACAGTCTGGGCTACCTCAGCGTCGAGGGCCTCCTCTCCGCCGTCACCGGCCCGCCCGAGGACTACTGCAACGCCTGCTTCACCGGCAACTACCCGTGCCAGGTCACTGAGGCGGTCGAGAAGTTGGGGATGGAATGCCGGTGAGGAACGGTGTTCGATGTTTGGTGATCGGTGTTCGGGGTAAGAGGGGAATGCGCCAGCTCGAGGAAACCAGGAGATGGCGCCCCGCAAGGAGGCATCCCGTGACCGCCAGGCCGTGGGTCTCATGTGCCGGCGCCTTGTGCTTCGCGGCTCTCGCAATTGCGAGCCGTGCCGCGGAGCCTGTGCCCGGCCCTGTCCCCGAGGCCGCCGCCGTGAACATTCGGTGTGCGGATGGACGGACCCAGGCCGGCCTCTTCGTGCCGGGCGAATGGATTCAGGCTGGCCACTGGGCGACGTTCCCCTACGAGCGAGGGGCAGATCTCCAGGTAGGCGAGAAGGACTTCTGCCTTCACGTCAGCACCGATGGCGGCCCGCCGCGCCTGGCCCACGTGCTCGTCAAGGACGGCGATCTGAAGCGCTTGCAGAAGGCCCTTGCCGACGGGGTGAGTCCGCTCGCCATCTGGTGTGACGGGGCCAGCCTTCGTCTCCTGCCGCCGATGCCGGCCAACACGCGAGTTGCCCTCAACCTGGCCTTCGCCGGGCCGCCGTTCGCTGGGCTGGAGGATTTCATCGCTCGGTGTCCCGGCCTCTACGCGCTGAGATTCGACTTGTGGAACCGGCCGCCTCCTCCGCAGGTCCTTCGCGCGGCGAAATCCCTCAGCTCGCTCTCCATCCATGTCCGCATGAGTCCCGACCGAGAGAAGCGCGACGACCCCGGGTTCGAGGATACGACGCCGCTCGGAGAGCTGAGGAACCTACGCGTGCTGTCCATCGAGTCCCCCGACGACCGGCTCGACCTGCGGCCACTGGCGAATCTGACGGAACTCCGCTCGCTTCAGCTCTGGCTGGACTGGCCGCCAACGCCGGTGGACCTGGCGCCGCTCCGTGGGCTGACAAAGCTCCGCAAGCTCCTCCTGCCCGGGTGCGAGGCGGCGGACCTGGGTCCGCTGGCCGGTATGGCCGAGTTGGTGGCCCTCAGCCTCGAACTCGGCCCCGTTGTGCCGGACCTTGAGCTGATCGGGCGGATGACGCACCTGGCCGACCTGCAACTCCGCCTGGTGCATAACCGCAGGGTCGAGGACCTCTCGCCGCTGGGGCGCCTGACGGGGATACGGCGGCTCTCTCTCTCCCTCTGGCCCGAGACCAATGTCCGCGACCTCTCGCCCCTCGCGCGCCTCACCAGGCTGGAGAACCTCTTCCTCTTCCTGCGGGGCAACAGCAAAGTACGGGACCTGTCGCCGCTTCGGAGCCTGACGCGACTTCGGTCTCTCCACGTCTGCGGACCTATGAGGTCGCAACTGGCCTTCCTCAGTGAGCTGGGAGAACTGCGAACGCTCGAACTCAGGTCCCTCGACGAAGCATCGGCCATCCCGCCCCTCCCGAAGCTCCAGGGTCTCACGTCGCTGAGCATTCAGCGGTGCCCGCGACTGTCCGACCTGAGAGGCATCGGCGACCTTCGTAACCTGCGTACGCTCCGCATTGAGCACTGCCCCGCCGTCGCCAACCTGGCCCCGCTCGCGTCGCTCAACGCCCTCGAGGAGTTGTACCTGACCGGCTGTCCCCGGGTGACGGATCTCAGCCCTTTGGGGGCCCTGGCTGAACTCACGCGCCTCGACGTGTCCGCCTTCGAGCAACTGAGTGTCCTGCCGTCGTTTCCACCCAACGCCAAGCTGAGCCACCTGAGCGTTTGGAGGTGCCCTCGCGTCGCCGACCTGAAGCCTCTCGCGAACTTGAAGTCATTGAAGACCCTCCGCCTCGACCCGTGCCCGGACCTCACCGATCTGGGCCCTCTGGCAAACCTGACGGCCCTTGAGGAACTGAGCCTGTCCGGGTGCAAGCGGCTCGCCGACATCCGGCCCGTGGCCAGGTTGTCCGCCCTCACCCAGCTTCGGCTCACGGGTTCGGAGGGCCTCACCGATCTGCGGCCACTGGCCGCGTTGAAGGGTCTCCACTGGCTCGATCTGTCCGATTGCCGGGAGTTGGCCGACCTGGCCCCGCTCGCCTCGCTCCCCCGCCTCAGCCGCGTGAAGGTGAAGGGGTGCCCGAGGGTCAAGGATCTCTCGCCGCTGCGGCGCGTGATCCGGCGCGACTCGTTTGGCGGCGCGGTCGAGGCCGACAAGGAACTTGGGCCGCAGATCGACCGGCTGCGGACCCAAAGCGACTTCTGACCCGTTCGTTGGGGCCGCCGAGCGGGTCGTGAGATGCCATTCAGGGTAGGAAGAAAGCACGGGAATGTCTGAAACCGCATCCGAAGCCATCATTGCCCTTGAGGACGGCCGTATCTTCCGCGGCCGGTCGTTTGGAGCGCCCGGCACCCGCACGGGCGAGGTGGTCTTCAACACCTCGATGACCGGCTACCAGGAAATCCTCACCGACCCCTCCTACGCCGGACAGATCGTCACCATGACCTATCCGCTGATCGGCAACTACGGCGTGAACCCCGAGGATGTCGAGTCGGGCCGCATCCAGGTCGAGGGCCTCATCGTCAAGGAGTGCTGCCGCATCCCCAGCAACTGGCGGTCGCGCCAGTCGCTGCCCGACTACCTGAAGGCCCAGGGGATCATCGGCATCGAGGGGGTGGACACGCGGGCACTCACGCTGCACATCCGCACGGCCGGCGCCATGAAGGCCGCCATTTCGACCGACGGGCATTCCGCCGAGGAATTGGCCGAAATGGCCCGCGCCTGGGAGGGCCTCGTCGGCCGCGACATGGTGCGCTTCGTCACGCGCCCCGAGGCCGAGCCGTGGCCGTCGCCGGCCGAGGCGCGCTTCCGCGTCGTCGCCTACGACTTCGGCGTCAAGCACAACATCCTGCGCCTCCTCGCGGCCGGCGGCTGCCAGGTCACGGTCGTGCCGGCCTACACCCCGGCCGAGGCCGCGCTGGCCGCGAAGCCCGACGGCGTCCTGCTCTCCAACGGCCCCGGCGACCCCGCGGCCCTCACGAGCATCGTCTCTGAGGTGCAGAAACTCGTCGGCAAGGTGCCGATCTTCGGCATCTGCCTCGGCCACCAACTCCTCGGCCTCGCCCTCGGCGGCAAGACCTTCAAGCTCAAGTTCGGCCACCGCGGCGCCAACCAACCAGTGCGCGAGCTGACCACGGGCCGCGTGGACATCACGAGCCAGAACCACGGCTTCTGCGTGGACATGGATTCGCTGCCCCAGGGCGAGGTGGAAATGACCCATGTGAACCTGGACGACGGGACGCTCGAGGGCTTCCGCCACCGCAAGCTGCCGCTCTTCGCTGTCCAGTACCACCCTGAGGCATCGCCCGGCCCGCACGACGCGAGCCATTTGTTCGAGCGGTTCGTCAAGCTCATGGAGCAATCGGAAGGGGGATGAATGGATGGGTGGATGAATGGATGAATGAAAGAATCATGGACGGGTTCTCTCTTACATCCATCCAATCATCCATTCTCCCATTCATCCTCCTCCAATTCGGCAATCGCGAATAGGGAATCGGAATTCTGAAGTGACCCACGACGCGATCCTGATCCTTGATTTCGGCTCCCAATACAGCCAGCTCATCGCGCGGCGGGTGCGCGAGCACCATGTCTACTGCCGCCTCGAGCCGTGCAACGTGCCCTTCGGCACGATTCGCGCGCTGAAGCCGAAGGGCATCATCCTGTCGGGCGGGCCGTCGAGCGTGTGGGCACCGGGCGCGCCCACGTGCGACCGCGCGGTGCTCGACCTCGGCGTGCCGGTGCTGGGCATCTGCTACGGCATGCAGCTTCTCGCGCAGATGGCCGGCGGCCGCGTCGAGGGCGGCCACGCCGGCGAATACGGCCCCGCCACCATCGAGATCCTGGAAGGCACAGGCAAGATGCCTGTGCCACCCCAGACCCCCCAGATTGGTGGCACAGGCGTCCCGCCTGTGCTCCCCCAGCCCGTCGGCTTCTTCGCCGGCTGCGAGGCCACCGAGAAGGTGTGGATGAGCCACGGCGACCGCGTGGTCGAGCTGCCGGCCGGCGCGGCCGTCACGGCGCGCACGCCCACGGTCGAGGTCGCGGCCTTCGCCGACCCGGCCCGCCGCATCTACGCCGTGCAGTTCCACCCCGAGGTGAGCCACACGCCGCAGGGCAGTCGCATGCTCCACAACTTCCTCTTCGACATCTGCGGCTGCCGCGGCGACTGGACGATGGCCTCGTTCATCGCGGAGGCCGTGGCCGACATCAAGCAGCGGGTCGGCGCCGATCGCGTGGTGTGCGGCCTCAGCGGCGGGGTGGATTCCACGGTCGTCGCCACCCTCATCCACCGCGCCATCGGCGACCAGCTCACGTGCATCTTCGTGGACAACGGGGTGCTGCGCGCGGGCGAGGCCGAGGAAGTCGTGCGCATGGCCCGCGACTTGATCGGCCTGAAGGTGGACGCGGTGGCCGCGAGCGAGCGCTTCCTGCGGCGCCTGGCGGGGTTGACGGATCCCGAGGAGAAGCGGCTGGCGATCGGGGACGAATTCGTCCGCGTCTTCACCGAGGAGGCGGAGCGGATCGGCGGCGCGCGCTTCCTGGCCCAGGGCACGCTGTTCCCCGACCTCATCGAAAGCAAGTCGGCCTTCGGCGGCCCCTCGGCCCGCATCAAGAGCCACCACAACGTCGGCGGCATGCCCGCCTGGAGCCAGTTCGAGCTGATCGAGCCGCTCCGCGAGCTGTTCAAGGACGAGGTGCGCGAGCTGGGCGGAGAGCTTGGCCTCCCCCCCGGCACCCTGCACCGGCAACCATTCCCCGGCCCGGGGCTGGCCGTGCGCGTGGTGGGCGAGGTGACGCGTTCGGGGCTGCACATCCTGCGCGAGGCCGATGCCATCGTGCAGGAGGAGATGCGGGGCTGGGAGGGCTACGGCACCATCTGGCAGTCGTTCGCCGTGCTCCTGCCCGTCAAGAGCGTCGGCGTGATGGGCGACGCGCGGACCTATGACTTCGCCGTCGCCGTCCGCGTCGTCTCCAGCCGCGACGGCATGACGGCCGACTGGGTGCGGCTGCCCTACGACCTGATGGCGCGCTTGTCCGCCCGCATCATCAACGAGGTGGACGGCGTGAACCGCGTGCTCTACGACATCAGTTCGAAGCCGCCGAGCACGATCGAGTGGGAATGACCCGTGACGCGTGACCCGTGACGCGTGACAAGAAGAGGGCTCCGCCGTGGACATGTTCCTATCACGCGTCACGCGTCACGCGTCCTGCGAGTGCTGCTGATGATCGCCATCGTGGACTATGGTCTGGGGAACCTGAAGAGCGTGAAAAGCGCGCTCGACCGGCTTGGGGTCGAGGGCACGGTCACGTCGGAGTCCGCCGCCATCCTGGCCGCCGACGGGGTGATCTTCCCCGGTGTCGGGGCGTTCCAGCGGGCGATGGAGAACCTGGGGGGCCTCGGCCTTGTCGAGCCACTGCGGCAGGTCGCGGGGTCGGGCAGGCCGTTTCTCGGCATCTGCCTGGGCCTTCAGCTCCTCTTCGCCGAAAGCTCCGAGCACGGCCGCCACGAGGGGCTGGCCATCGTGCCCGGCAAGGTCGTGCGATTCGGCGTCGGCGACCTCAAGGTGCCCCACATGGGCTGGAACCAGGTGCGCCAGGAACGCCCGTCGCCGCTGTTCGAGGGCATCCCCGACCAGAGATTCTTCTACTTCGCCCACTCGTACTACGCGCAGCCGGACGACGCGGCCGTCGTCATCGGCTCGACCGAGTACGGCGTCCGCTACGCCTCGGCGGTGCAGAGCGGCAACGTCTTTGCCACCCAGTTCCACCCCGAGAAATCGGGGCCGACGGGGTTGAGGATGCTGGAGAACTTCTGTAGTTTGTGCACAACCCCGTGAGGGGATGAATGGATGGGTGGATGAATGGATGGATGAAAGAGGGGCCGAATGGTGCGGCTGCTTCATCCATCCAGCCATCCATTCATCCAATCATCCTCGCCGGCAACAAAGAGAAGACCGGTAGGACCATGGTTGCCAAGCGCATCATCCCCTGCCTCGACGTGAAGAACGGCCGCGTGGTGAAGGGCCGGTCGTTCGTGAGCCTGCGCGACGCGGGCGACCCGGTGGACTGCGGGCGGGCCTACAGCGACGCGGGGGCCGACGAGCTGGTGTTCCTCGACATCACGGCGACCCTCGAGGCCCGCAAGACCATTCGCGAGCTGGTCAGCCGCGTGGCCGAACAGGTCTTCATCCCCTTCACCGTCGGCGGCGGCATCCGCGGCCTCGACGACATCCGCGCACTGCTCAAGGCCGGGGCCGACAAGGTCTCGATCAACACCGCAGCCGTCCGCCAGAAACACCTCATCCGCGAGGGGGCCGAGGCCTTCGGCGCCCAGTGCATCGTGGTCGCCGTGGACGCCAAGCGAGTGGGCGCCGGCTGGGAGGTCTACGTGGACGCCGGGCACACGCCCACCGGCCTCGACGCTCTGGCCTGGGTGCGCGAGGCGGAGGAACTGGGCGCGGGCGAAATCCTGCTGACCTCGATTGACGCCGACGGCCACACGGCCGGCTACGACATCGAGCTGACCGCTGCGGTGAGCGAGGCCGTGACCATTCCCGTCATCGCCTCGGGCGGCGCGGGCGGCCCCGAGGACATGCTGCGCGTGCTCACCGAGGGCAAGGCGGATGCCGCGCTCGCCGCTTCCATTTTCCACTACGGGCAGTACACTATCGCGGCGGTCAAGGACTACCTGCGCGACCGGGGCGTGCACGTGCGGAGCTGAGCCACTTGCCGAAGCGAACCGACCTGAAGAAGATCCTGATCATCGGGGCCGGGCCGATCGTGATCGGCCAGGCCTGCGAGTTCGACTACTCGGGCTCCCAGGCCTGCAAAGCCCTCCGCGAGGAGGGCTATCACGTGGTCCTCGTCAACTCGAACCCCGCGACGATCATGACCGACCCGGAGATGGCCGACGCGACCTACATCGAGCCGATCACGCCCGACGTGGTGGCGCAGATCATCGAGCAGGAGCGCCCGGACGCTCTGATCCCGACGCTGGGGGGCCAGACCGCGCTCAACGTGGCCTCGGTCCTGGCTCAGCGTGGGGTGCCGGAGAAGTTCGGCGTCGAGATCATCGGCGCCAGCCCCGCCGCGATCCGCAAGGCGGAGAGCCGCGAGGAGTTCCGCGCGGCGATGGAGAAGATCGGCCTGGCGTGCGCCCGCAGCGGCATCGCCCGCAGCCTCGAGGACGCGCAGGCCGTCGCCCAGCAGATCGGCTTCCCCGTCATCATCCGCCCCGGCTACACCCTGAGCGGCGCGGGCGGCGGCGTGGCCTATCACCCCGAGGAGCTGGCCGAGATCGCCGGCCGCGGCCTGGCCATGAGCCTCATCGGCGAGGTGCTCATCGAGGAATCCCTCATCGGCTGGAAGGAGTTCGAGCTCGAGGTCATGCGCGACCACCGCGACTGCGTGGTCATCATCTGCTCGATCGAGAACTTCGACCCGATGGGCGTCCACACCGGCGATTCCATCACCGTCGCCCCCGCGCAGACGCTCACCGACCGCGAGTACCAGGCGATGCGCGACGCCTCGATCGCGATCATCCGCGAGATCGGCGTCGCCACCGGCGGCTCCAACATCCAGTTCGCCGTCAAGCCCGACACCGGGCGGATGGTGGTGATCGAGATGAACCCGCGGGTCTCGCGCAGCTCCGCCCTCGCGAGCAAGGCCACGGGCTTTCCCATCGCCAAGATCGCCACCAAGCTCGCCGTGGGCTACACCCTCGACGAGCTGCCGAACGACATCACGCGGGAGACCCCCGCGTCGTTCGAGCCGACGATTGACTACTGCGTGGTGAAGGTGCCGCGGTTCGCGTTTGAGAAATTCCCCGCCGCCGACCCGACGCTGACGACCTCGATGAAGTCGGTGGGCGAGACGATGGCCATCGGCCGCACGTTCAAGGAGGCCCTGATGAAGGCCATCCGCGGCATCGAGGCACGCTTCGCCACCGTGACGACGGACGACCGCGACCTGGTGCTGCGCAACCTCCGCACCCCCACCGCCGACCGCCTGGCCTACGTCTTCGCCGCGCTCCGCGACGGCTGGAGCGTCGAGGAGGTCGCCCGGCTCTCGATGATTGACCCCTGGTTCCTCGAGAACATCCGCCAGATCGTCGCCGTCGAGGGCGAGGTGGCGGCCGCGGGCGCCCCGACGCGGCTCCCTGCGCCGCTGCTGCGGCGAGCCAAGGAGACGGGACTGTCGGACAAGCGGATCGGCGAACTCCTGGGCGAGAGGGACGAAATGGCCATCCGCCGCCACCGCCTCGACGCCGGCGTCCGCCCGACGATGAAGCTCATAGACACCTGTGCCGCCGAGTTCGCCGCCGCCACGCCCTACTTCTACTCGACCTACGAGGAGGAGGACGAGAGCCGCCCGAACGACCGCCCCAAGGTCGTCATCATCGGCAGCGGCCCCAACCGCATCGGCCAGGGCATCGAGTTCGACTACTGCTGCGTCCACGCCGTCTTCGCCGCACAGGAGCTCGGCTACGAAGCCATCATGATCAACTCGAACCCCGAGACCGTCTCGACGGACTACGACACCGCGGACAAGCTGTACTTCGAGCCGGTGACGCTGGAGAACGTGCTGAACGTCGTCGAGGCGGAGAGGCCCGTGGGCGTGGTCGTGCAGCTCGGCGGGCAGACGCCGCTGAGCCTGGCCGTGCCGCTCGAGCGCGCAGGCGTGCCGATCCTGGGCACCACGCCCGACCAGATCGACCGCGCCGAGGACCGCAGACGCTTCGCCGCCGCCCTCGACACGCTCGGCTTCCGCCAGCCCGCCAACCGCTCCGTCCTCTCGCTCGACGAGGCCCGCCAGGCCGCCGCCGAGCTGGGCTACCCCGTCCTCGTCCGCCCCTCCTACGTGCTGGGCGGCCGGGCGATGGAGATCGTCCTCAACCCCGAGGAGCTCGACCGCTTTGCGCTCCGCGCCTTCGACGCCGCGCCCGACTTCCCCGTGCTGGTGGACAAGTTCCTCGACAACGCCATCGAGGTGGACGTGGATGCCGTGTCGGACGGCGTGGACGTCTATATCGGCGGCCTCATGGAGCACATCGAGGAGGCCGGCGTGCACTCGGGCGACAGCTCGTGCGTGCTGCCGCCCCACACGCTGCCGTGGCACATCCTCGACGAGATTCGCCGCGAGACCATCGCCCTCGCCCTCGAGTTCCGGGTCCGCGGCCTCATCAACGTCCAGTTCGCCGTCCAGGACGGCAAGGTCTTCATCCTCGAGGTCAACCCGCGCGCCTCGCGCACCGTGCCCTTCGTGAGCAAGGCCACCAACGTGCCGCTCGCCAAGGCGGCCACCAAGGTGATGCTCGGCAAGACCCTGGCCGAGCTGGGCATTCGCGGCGGCCCGCCGCCCGTCGGCGTGTCGGTGAAGGCGCCCGTGTACCCCTTCAACCGCTTCCCCGGGGTGGACGCCGTGCTCGGCCCCGAGATGAAGTCCACGGGCGAGGTGATGGGCATTGCCCACTCGTTCGGCGTGGCATTCGCCAAGGCCCAGAGCGCGGCAGGCACTGAGCTGCCGCGGGACGGCGCGGTGTTCCTCAGCGTGCGGAACAGCGACAAGGCGGCGATCGCGCCCATCGCCCGGCGGTTCCACCAGATGGGCTTCGCGATCATCGCCACGGGCGGCACGTGCCAGACGCTCCACGAGGCGGGCATCCCGGCCCAGCACATCCTCAAGGTGAGCGAAGGCCGGCCCAACGTGGTGGACTGGATGAAGAACCGCGCGGTGCACCTGATCGTGAACACGCCGAGCGGCAAGACGCCGCGGCGCGACGAGGTCTCGATTCGCACCACCGCGGTGCTCCGCGGCGTGCCGCTCATCACCACCGTGCCGGGTGCCGCCGCCGCCGCCAGCGCCATCGAAGCGCTCAGGGCCGGGCAATTCGGTGTCCGGCCGCTGCAAAGCTGGCATGGGACAAGAACATGACGCGTGACCCGTGACGCGTGAGAAGAGAAGACAACGTCTGTGGCTCTGTCTTGTCACGCGTCACGCGTCACGCGTCACGAGACCTCAGTCGAAGGCGCAATCCATCGGGACTGGGCAAACCGTTTGACGCGGGAGTTCTCGATAATGGCCAAACACATCTTCGTCACCGGCGGCGTCGTGTCCAGCCTCGGCAAGGGCCTCACGTCGGCGGCTCTGGGCCTCGTGCTCGAGCGCCGCGGCCTGCGCATCGCCATCCAGAAGTTCGACCCCTACCTCAACGTGGACCCCGGCACCATGAGCCCGTACCAGCACGGCGAGGTCTACGTCACGCCCGATGGCGCCGAGACCGACCTCGACCTGGGCCACTACGAGCGCTTCACCAACGCCCGCATCAGCCGCCTCTCGAACTTCACCACCGGCTCGATCTACAAGAGCATCATTGACAAGGAGCGCCGCGGCGACTACCTGGGCAAGACCGTCCAGGTCGTGCCGCACGTCACCGACGAGATCAAGGGCGCGGTCCGCCAGATCGCCAGCGACGACGTGGACCTGGTGATCACCGAGATCGGCGGCACGGTGGGCGATATCGAAGGCCTGCCCTTCCTCGAGGCCATTCGCCAGTTCCGCCTCGACGAGGGGCGCGAAAACGTCCTCTACGTCCACCTCACCCTCGTCCCCTACCTGCGTGCGGCGGGCGAGATCAAGACCAAGCCCACCCAGCACTCGGTCGGCCGGCTGCGCGAGATCGGCATCCAGCCCGACATCCTGATCTGCCGCAGCGAGCGGCCGCTGGGCGACGACGTGCGCGCCAAGATCGCCCTCTTCTGCAACGTCGAGACAGAGGCCGTCTACGAGGAGCTGGACCTCGAGGCCAGCTACCTCGTCTACGAGCTGCCGCTCGTCTTCGCCCGCCAGGGCCTCGACGAGTTGATCATCCGCAAGCTCGGCCTCACGTGCGGCCCAGCGAAGCTCGACGACTGGGCGAAGATGGTCGAGACGCTGCGCAAGCCGTCCAAATCGGTTGAAATTGCCGTCGTCGGCAAATACATCCAGCTCCGCGACGCCTACAAGAGCATCTACGAGGCCCTCACCCACGGCGGCATCGCCAACGATGCCCGCGTGAACGTCCGCATGGTCGAATCCGAGGACGTTGAGCACAAGGGGGCGGAGACGGTCCTCGGCGGCGTGGCCGGTGTGCTCGTGCCCGGCGGCTTCGGCTACCGCGGCATCGAGGGCAAGGTCGCTGCCATCCGCTACGCCCGCGAGAAGGCCGTCCCCTACTTCGGCATCTGCCTCGGCATGCAGTGCGCCGTCATCGAGTTCGCCCGCAACGTGTGCAACTACGCCGGCGCCAACTCCACCGAGTTCGACCCCAAGACGAAGCACCCGGTGATAGACCTCATGGAGCGCCAGAAACACGTGGCCGGCCTGGGCGGCACGATGCGGCTGGGCTCGTACCCCTGCGAGCTGCTGCCCGACACCCACGCCCACGCGGCCTACGGCGCGGCCACCATCACCGAGCGGCACCGCCATCGCTACGAGTTCAGCAACGCCTACCGCGAGAAGATGCGCCGCAAGGGCATGGTCTTCAGCGGCGTGAGCCCCGACGGCGCGCTCGTCGAGATCATCGAGCTTCAGGACCACCCCTGGTTCGTCGCCGTCCAGTTCCACCCCGAATTCCAGTCGAAACCCGACCGCCCGCACCCGCTGTTCCGCGACTTCGTCGCCCACGCGCTCGAGCAGGGGAGCCCGGCCTGAGTGCCGGGCCGCCGCGGCCGAGGTTGCAGCCTTCCTCGGGGCCGGCTACAATCGTCTGCCCCGTCCCCCTGATTCCCTGACCTCTGTGGGGTCCGCATGGTCGCTTTCCTGCTTGCCGTCGTCGCCTGCTTTGCGGCTTCGCAGCTCTATGTGTACTGGAAGCTGCGGCGGGCCGTGCCGGCGCGTGGCCCGTGGCGCGCGCTAGTCATCGGCTGGCTCCTGGCGGTAGGGGCCGCCTTCTTCCTCTCCCGGGTGTTCGAGGCCGCGGGGTGGCGGCGGGCGGCGACGGCGACGGGCCTGGTGAGCCACTGGTGGGTCGCGGCCACGATGTGGTTCGGGGGGATGTGCCTGGCCGCGGACGCCTGGAACCTGGCGCTCCGGCTCCTCGCCCGGGCGTGGCCGGGCGTTGGCCGCGCGCGGATCCCGGCGCGGGCGCTGGCGCTCGCAGTGGTCGCGGTGGTCGTCGTCCTCTCCGCCTGGGGTTTCGTCGAGCCGTGGGCCGTGCAGCTCGAGACGCTCGCGGTCCACGCCCCGCAGTTGCCGCCGGGGTCGAAGCCCATTCGCATCGTGCAGGTGACCGATCTGCACCTCAACGCCCTGATGAGCCGCGGCCGGCTGGCCAGGGTGATCGAGCGCATCCGCGAGGCGCGGCCCGACCTGTTGGTCTTCACGGGCGACTTCGCCGACGAGGCGGGCGAGCACGTGGCCGGGCTGGCCGCGATGCTGGCCGAAGTCCACGCGCCCCTCGGCAAGCTCGCGGTCACCGGCAACCACGAGTTCTACCGCGGCCTCCAGCACTCGCTGCCGCTCATCGAGGCCGCCGGCTTCGGGCTGCTCCGCAACCAGTGCATCCGCGTCGCCCCCGGCCTCCTGGTGGCCGGGGTGGACGACTATGCCGCCGCGCGGCTGGGCCTGATCGCGCCGGACGAGGAAGGCCGCATCCTGCCGGGCCGCGACCGTGCGGATTTCGTCCTCCTGCTCAAGCACCGCCCCTACATCGAGAAGGGCTCGGCCGGGCGGTTCGACCTCCAGCTCTCCGGGCACATCCACGGCGGCCAGGTCTTTCCCGCGCGCTGGCTGCTGATGCTCTTCTGCCAGTACACCATCGGGCGCTACGACCTTGGCGAGGGCTCTGCCCTCTACGTCAGCCGCGGCGCCGGCACCTTCGGCGCCCCCATGCGCCTGCTCAGCCCGCCCGAGGTCACCCTCATCCTCCTTCAGCCATAGCCCCTTTACAGCCCCCAGGGCCATCCGCTAGAATCAGCCCGGCCGCAGACCCGTGCGGAACCGGCTGCGGACCAGGGAGGCCCTCTGAGGAGCCTTGCGATGGGTCGCTGTTTCCGCTCGTTGCTCCTGGCGGCGGCCGCCTGCGCCCTCGCCGCGTGCACCAGGCCGCCGGCGGCCCCGACGGCCACCCGGGCCGCCGTCTTCGACGTCCCTCGCCTGACGGGGATCACGGTGGACGGCAAGCTGGACGACTGGGGGGAGCGGGGATTCCGCGTCGCCGTGCTGTATGCGGACGGGGCGCGGAAGCCGACGGCCGACTTCGATGCCGCCGTGCGCCTCGGCTGGGACGAGCGGGGCCTCCTCGCGCACATTGATGTGACGGATGACGCCTTCGTGGAGCACGAGAGGGAAGACCGCCTCTGGGAGGGGGACTCGGTCGAGCTGTTCGTCGCGTCCGAGGTTGGAGGCCCGGACACCTGGCAGGCGACGATCGCGCCCGGCCTGGACCCGAAGCACCCTGAGCCCCGGACGCGGCTCTGGGACTACCGGAAGACCGAGGAATTGAAGAAGGTGACGCTGGCTGCGAGCGTCGCCCGCGCGAGGACGGCGACGGGCTACGTGATCGAGGCCCTCCTGCCGTGGGAGGGCCTCGCGATCCAGCCTGCCGTCGGGCGCGACATCGGCTTCCAGGTCTACGCCAACGATGCGGATGGGGCAGGGGAGCGGACGCAGCTCCGCTGGTCCCCCATCGCCGGCGCCCAGTTCGACACCAGGAAAATGCAGCGGCTCCGGCTGTCCGCCGACGCCAGCCCGCCTGTGTGCGCCTCCGCGACGGGCTACTACGAGCGCTTCCGCAGGACAAGGGTCCACGTGGCCGCGAGCCAGGGAGCGCGCGTGCGCGTCGCCGAGGCCGGGCGGACGCTCGCGCGGGGCGAACTGGCGGCAGACGGGCGGCTGCGGGTCGCCCGCCTCTCGCTGCCGATGCCTGCGCGCGGGACAACGTATGGCCCGCTGGCCGTCTTCGTGGATGGCCAGCCCGTCGCGACGCTCGAGCTGCCCAACGCCGACGCCGAGCGCACGCGCGCGTTCGAGCGCGAAGAGGTGGTCTTCCGGCCGTGCGTCTTCAGCGGCGAGAAGTTTCCCGCGGCCGACTTCGAGCGCCCCTCCCTCGTCGAGGACCTCATCGGCCCCTACACGCTGAAGGCGACGTTCTACGACGCGGCCTACGCCGAGGTCACCGACGCGAAGAGGCCCGGCCGGTACGGCGCCATCGTCGAGGTCCGCCAGGACGATGGCACGGTCACGAAGCGCTTCCTCACGCTCTTCCGCCAGCCGGAGCCGCTCCGATGGTGGGGCCTCAAGCTCCCGCTGACCGTCGAGCTGCCCAGGCAGCTCGGGGTTGAGCCTGCCGTCGCCCGCGAGCAGGCCGAGACGCTCGCCGACTACCTGAAATGGGAGATGGTCGGCGGGTTCGAGCGCAGTTCGGACGGCGCGGTCATCCTGGCCGGGCTCCACGAGACCACGCCCGGCACCCCCGCGACCGACCGCACCGGCCCCGCGGCACGCGATACCCGCTGGTGGCACGGCCTGAAGAAGAAGACGGGCGACCTCGTGCCCCTCCGCTACCTCGTCCACCTGCCGCCCGGCGCCGAGGCCGACAAGGCGAAGAGGTGGCCGACCATCCTCTTCCTCCACGGCGCCGGCGAGCGCGGCGACGACCTCAAGGTCGTCGAGGTCCACGGCCCGCCGAAGCTTGTGAAGACCCGCAAGGACTTCCCATTCATCGTCATCTCGCCCCAGTGCCCGAAGGGCGTGTGGTGGAGCGCGCCGCTGCTCGACGACCTGCTGAACGAAGTGGCCGACAAGTACCCGATCGACCCCGATCGCATCTACCTCACCGGCCTGAGCATGGGCGGCTTCGGAAGCTGGATGCTCGCGATGGAGCACCCCGACCGCTTCGCCGCGGTCGTGCCCATCTGTGGCGGCGGCGACCCGCGCGACGCCGAGCGGATCAAGGACGTGCCCCTCTGGGTCTTCCACGGCGGCAAGGACAGCGTGGTCCCCGTCGCGCGCAGCCGCGAGATGGTGGACGCCCTCACCGCGGTGGGGGGCCGGGTGAAGCTGACCGTCTACCCCGACGCCGGGCACGACTCGTGGACGGCGACCTATGCGAACGAGGAGCTGTACACCTGGCTGCTCGGGCAGCGCCGCGGCCGGCCGCAGCAGCCGCGGGCCACGACGGAAAGGAAAGGCCAATGAGAGACGTGTTTCACACGGCCGACGTGTGCGTCGTCGGCGGGGGGATGGCGGGGTTCTGCGCCGCGCTCGCCGCGGCACGCCACGGGGCATCGGTCGTCCTGATGCACGACCGCCCCGTCCTCGGCGGAAATGCCTCCAGCGAGTGCCGCGTGCACATCTGCGGCGCCGACCGCCACAACCACGTCAAGAACCTGCGCGAGACCGGCATCCTTGAGGAGGTGCGCCTCGAGAACCTCTACCGCAACCCCAACCGCGTGTTCTCGGTCTGGGACACCGTGCTCTACGAGAAGGCCCGCTTCCAGGAGGGCCTCACGCTGCTGCTCAACTGCTCGTGCCGCGCGGCGGAGGTGGACGGCGACCGCATCGTCGGCGTCGCCGGCTGGCAACTCACCACCGAGACGACGCACACCGTGCGGGCGGGCATCTTCATTGACTGCTCGGGCGACGGCATCCTCGCCCCGCTGTCGGGCGCCGAGCACCGCATCGGCCGCGAGGGTCGCCACGAATACGGCGAATCCATCGCGCCCGAGGCCGCCGACCGCAAGACGATGGGCATGACCTGCCTGTTCCAGAGCCGCGAGTACCCCACGCCCCAGCCCTTCACGCCGCCCTCGTGGGCCTACACCTACGAGCGCGAGGACGACCTGCCCTACGGCGCTAAGGGCCACCGCTGGTGGACGATGGGCTACTGGTGGGTCGAGCTGGGCGGCGACTTCGATTCGATCCACGACACCGAGATGCTCCGCGACGAGCTGCTGAAGATCGCCTACGGCGTGTGGGACCACATCAAGAACCGCGGCGACCACGGGGCCGACAACTGGGCGCTCGAATGGCTCCAGTTCCTCCCCGCCAAGCGCGAGAGCCGCCGCTACGTCGGCGACCACGTGCTCACCCAGACCGACGTCGAGAGCGGCGGCCGCTTCCCCGACACCGTGGCCTACGGCGGCTGGAGCATGGACGACCACCACCCCGCCGGCTTCCGCGCCGCGAAGCTCGGCGCGCCCGCCACCATCTTCCACCACGCCCCGTCGCCCTACGGCATCCCCTACGGCTGCCTCGTCTCGCGAAACGTCGAGAACCTCATGTTCGCCGGCCGCAACGCCTCCTGCACCCACGCCGCGATGAGCTCCACCCGCGTCATGGGCACGGGCTGCTCGATGGGCCAGGCCGCCGGCGCCGCCGCCGCCCTGGCCATTCGCCTCGACGAGGGGCCTGGCGCCGTGGCGGACCGCATCGCCACCCTCCAGCAAATGCTCCTGCGCGACGACGCTTATCTCCCCGGCATCCCCCAGCAATTCGGCCCGCTCACCGTGCAGGCGAAGCTCGCCGCGTCCCAAGGCGACCCTGAGCCGCTCCGCGACGGCATCAACCGTCCCGTCGGCGAGGCCATGCACCGTTGGCCCTGCCGCGTCGGCGATTGGGTCACCCTCGAGTTCGGCAAGCCCCAGCCCGTGCCCACGGTCGCCGTCGTCCTCGACAGCGCCCTCCACAAGAACATCCAGATGAGCTACCACCAGCGCGACGACCAGCTCACCCGCCTGCCCGACGAGTTGCCGCGGGCCTTCCGCCTCGAGGGCCTGAAGGACGGCGCGTGGGTGCCGCTGTCACAGGTCGCCGACAACCGCGCCCGCCTCGTTCGCGTGCCTGTTGGCCAGAGCCTGGAGGCCGTCCGCTTCGTCCTCGACGCCACCTGGGGCGCCGAGGAGACGCACCTCTACGCCCTCTACCTCGACTAAGCCCCTCCCGGGGCCTCCCAACGAGAACGGTGCCGACGCGCGCCAGGCCGCCAGCGGCTCACAGGCGGCCAATCCCCCCGCCCCTGGATTTGGCCATCTGTAGGGCGCGGCCCCGTCGGCGTAACAGCACGCGCAAGCGGCGCTTATGGCCCACAGCACGCGCTGGGAAGTCCCCTCCAGGTGGCCAACTGGCCTGGCCGCTCCTCACCGGGTCTCCCCAGAGGAGGCGGCCCCCAGGGCGCGTTGCCCTAACCCTGTTCGTAAGTGGCGATCATTGGTACTTGAAGACGCGACACCCGCTGCTTTGCTACATTCCGGCATCCAATCAAGCCTAACCTCACGCTGCCACCACTCCTATGGGTGTCAGCCGCCGGAGCCAGATCGTCTTGACAAACGCTCCCCCAAGCGTATGATTACATGGGAAAGCAGTGCCAAAGGACCACACGAGGGATCATGCTGGCGCTCGAGAAGGTTCTGATTGGGCCAGCACTCGAGCGAGGTATCGCCGAACTGTTATCCCAACACTGACGGAGGGAATACTATGGCCGGCATCTTCATCTGCTACCGACATAGTGACACTCAGCATGAGGCATGGCGGATACGCCAGGCATTGTCTCATGTGTTCGGCAGGGAGAGCGTGTTCATGGACGTCTCGGACATGCTTCCTGGCCAGAATGTCCGAATGGTGCCGCTCAATGTGGTCAGTTCAGCCAGGGTCGTGTTGATCCTGATAGGGACCAAGTGGCTCGAGGAAAGGGACACGGCGGGACGCCTGCGTCTGGAAGACCCTGACGACCCTGTGCGTAAGGAGGTCGAAACGGCTTTGGCAGCGCATGGCGTCACGATCATGCCAGTTTACTTCTACCCAGCGAAGAAGCTTCGCCCCGAGGACTTACCTACCAGCATTCAGGCGCTAGCAGACATGTGGGGCTTCACTATTCACCCGTTTGAGGACACTGAACCTGACACGGAACGGTTAGTCGAGGTCCTTACATTACATGTAGAACCGCGTTCGACAAGAATCCGTGGAGCTAAGGAAGATCTGGATCTGAAGAATGTTATTGTCGACCGACGTATAAGCGCGAAACTGCTCTCTGGCAAGAACCCATCGTTTCTGGAGTGTGTGCAGGCTACCCATGCTCGTTACCTGTCAGACACTGAGAAGAGTTCTAGCTTCATCGGTGCATTTCACTATAACCATTTCTTCGGGCCCAGCGCTCTGCTATTCATTTCGGCTCCTGCTGCTAGAGAACCGGTAATGTTGTGGTACCCGCGTATCCTCGCGGCTGCTGCTGCTGGAGAACCGCTAATGTTGTGGTACCCGCGTATCCTCAAGCCAGGAGAGCCTGGGAGTCCCGATCGAGCGGGTTGGTCCCTCCTCATTCATGGCAGCTTCAAGTTCCGTGTCGTGAGGGAAGAGTGTCCAATGGACGCATGGGTTGAAGTGGCGCTGCGAAACCAACAGCGCGCGACAGAGGAGTTCCTGAGAGTTCCTTGCGGCACGTTGCTCAAGCTACTTGAGTATAAGGTACGGCTGACTGAGCTGCCAGGGAGTTGCAGTCCGTTCGCCGTCATCACCCGTGACCTTCGTAGGTCCGAATCGTGCGTGTTTACGCAGTACGTTTTCAAGACCACGATCTCCATAGACACAGCGACGACAGAGGAAGAGCTCGACAACGCCATAGCTTCGTTTCAGCCGCGAGGTGGCGCCCCCTTTTCAGTCCTGCCCCAGGATCTTGAGCCAGATTTCTTCGTACCTCCTGGGGAGTCAGGGAAGGTGATGGACTACTTGGCACTTCGTGGTCTCCGTGGCAAAGAGGACACAATTACCGTGGGTAATGATCATTTCAAACGCAGTTTCTCACTCCTCTGATAGAGCCTGACAACCATAGGTGATTAGCCGCTCGCGGTGCCTGCGTCCGTGCGTCCGTGCGTCTGCGTCCGTGCGTCCGGCGTCCGTGCCTGTCACACCGCTGACATGGAACGTCTTGCGGCCTAAGGGCTTATGGCGACGCATGTCATCGCCTCCTCAGCGGTACGACAGGCACGAATCCGGTATTAGTCCTCGAACTCGATGTTCATCAGCAGGTCGTTCTTGGCCTTGACGACCAGGCGCTCGACGATCAGGGGGGCGTAGCCCTCGGCCTTCACGCGCACGTGGTAGGTGCCCGGCTTGAGCCACTGAAGCTCGTAGACCGTGCCCTTCGCGGCGACGGTGGTCGAGAGCACCACCTCCTTGCCCTCGGCGTCGAGCACCTCGATGGTGCAGCCTGGGCACTGGCGCACGAGGCCCACGATGCGGCCCTTCTCGGCCCACGCGGGATTGTCGCCCTTGGGCTTGTAGGTGGCCTTGCCCGCGACGATCCGCTTGCCGGCCCCGGCCTCGCCGGCGAACACTTTGCTCGCGCCCGGCCCCAGCTCGCCGGCCAGGTCGCCGAACTGATAGGCCACCAGCCCCGCCAGCACCGCCACCGTGACGACCGCTGTCCTCTTCCACTGCGCCACGCCAGTCTCTCCTTTCCTCCCGGGGTAGCGAACGGCCACCTCGAACTCGGTTCCCACGACCTCGAGGATGCCTCGAGGCGTGAGCACGGCGAATTCCCCTTTGCCCGGCTCGACACGGCAGACGGCCCTGCCGTCCTCGATCTCGATCACCTCGCTCCGCGGCTTGCCGCTCACGACGACCACGGTGCCGGGGTCGAGGCCCACATCGCAATAGCCCCCGGCGGCCAGCCGCGCGCCCGCCTTTCCCGCCACGACTCGTCTGCCGCGCAGCGGCGACGCCTGAGCCATGGGCTTGCCTTCGGCCGACGCCACCGTGAAGTCCCCCGTTGCCCTGGGCTCCGCATAGACCGCGCCTCGCGGCCACAGGTAGACGGCCGCGCCGGTGAGGACGATGAGCGCCGCGGCGGTCGCGAGCAGCGGCCCGGCGAGGCGGCGCCGCGGTCGAGCGGGCCGGGCTGCCGGGGCCAGTGTGTCGAGGAGCAGCGCCTCCAGCAGGCAGTCCTCAAAGAGGCGCTCTTGCTCGTGGTCACTCATCGCTCTGTCCGTTCAGGGTCGCGTTGATGCAGTCGCGGAGGGCGCCGCGGATTCGCTCGAGCCTCTTGCTCAGCGTGTTCGGCTCGACCGCCAGCTTCTCGGCCATCTGCTTCACCTGCTCCTGGCGCTCGTAGCGGCGGCGGACCAGCTCGCGCTCGTCCTGCGAGAGCTTCTCGAGGCACGCCAGGAGTGCCTGGCGGCGGGCCGCCCAGGCGTCGTCGCGGTCCGAGCCGGTGGCGACGAAGTGCTCCTCGGCCGCCTCGAGCAGGCCCTCGTGCAGCACGAGCCGGCTGCGGCGCTGCTTGCGGATGTGGTTGCGGACGAGGTTCCTCGCGATGGCGCGGAGCCACGCCCCATAGTCCGTGCCCTTGTGCGGCTGGACGCCCTTCGAGAGGGCGATGCGGAACGTTTGCTGGGCGAGGTCTTCGGCATCGGCCAGGTTCCCGAGCAGGAAGAGCAGGAAGCGAACCAGCATGGCGCGGTGTTGGCCCAGTGCCTCCTCGTCCAATGCCGGTTCCTCTCCTTCTATCTGCTAATGTCGCGCAGGCCGGAATGTGACATTGGGGGTGCTCAGTGCGCCGCGGCCGCCCTCCGGGCAGCGGCGGAACGGGGCCTCGGGCCGTAAGCGGGGGGCTCGTCGCCCAGCTCGAACGGCCCGATGTCGGGCGCGGAGCCCCGGAATCCGTCGTTGAAGCCGGGGATTCGCAGGCCGCGATCAACCGCGGGACTCTCCTTCCGCAGGGTGAAGTCGCCCTTGGCCGGGTCGGCGAAGCAAGGGTCCCCGGTCACGCCGTGCGTCCAGAAGCCCAGTTGCTCCTGCGCCTGCTTCAGGCGGAGCCTGTCCTGGCCCCGCTTGATGAACCGCTCGGGGTCCAGGGCATTCATCAGGTCGTAGTCAAACGAGTTGGTGGGCTCGCGCCGCGTGTCGCACAACACGTAGCCGTTGACGTTCACGATGTTGTTGCGGGCGGCGAGGTGCTTGAAGAGCCCCTTCCCGCCCCAGCCGGCGTAGGCGTCGGCCCTCGGGCGCGGGGAGTGGATGGCATTGTGGTAGAGGTAGAGCGCGCCGTGGCCCTTGCGGGCGCCGTCGCCGAGCTTGAATGCTGCGCCTTCGTAGGCGGTGATGACGTTTCGGAAGACGTAGCACGGCCCCTGGATGGTGGGCGCGAGCGCGATGCCCACGAACGTGTTCTCGGCCTTGTTGCCCCAGATGCGGACGTTGATGTTCAGGCCCTCGGCCTCGATCGCGTCGTCGTTGGCGTGGGAGACCAGATTGCCGTAGATGTCCGAGTCGCGGTGCGGGGCGCCCTTCGGCCCGGAGTTCCAGCCTCCGCCGATGACGTCGTTGTAGCGGTGCGCGTCGTCGGAGACGAGCGCGTTGTAGCGGACGACGTGGTTCCCGTCGGTCTCCACGAAGGAGATCGCCTGGGGCCCGAGAGGATGCCCCTCCTTCCAGGGGTTGGCGCAGCCCCGGGGCGGCCCGATCACATTGTCCTGCACGACGATTTGGGAGATTCGGTCGCGGCGCTGGCGGGCGTAGACTCCCGCATCGAGGTCGCCCTCGTTGTTGCCGCCGGGGCGTCCCCAGCCCGCGATCTGGCACCGCTCGATGACGATATGGTGGCCGCGGCGGATCTCCACCGCATGGGTGCGCGCGTTCCTCAGCACCGGCCCGCGCACGATGACGTAGTCGCCCGAGATGGCGACGTTGTTGTCCTCTTCGCCCTCGACATCAATCACCGTCTCCTTCTCCCTGCCTGGGCGTGCACTGAAGAGGAGGTAGCCGGCCGGCGAGCCCGAGCGGCCGATGACGAGAGGCTTCTTCCGCACCCCAGGCTCGATCCAGACCGTTTCCGCGATCGGGAAGTCCTCGGGCCAGGTCTGCGCCTCGAGGCGCGACACCGCAGGGTCCCGCCCGTCGGCGCCGACGATGGAGAGCTCGGTCTCGTAGGCCGTGCCGGGCGCCAGCAGCACCAGGCTGCCCCGGAACTCCCGCCCCTCGGTGTCGCTGAACAGCGGGTGTCCCTCGCGCCAGGGCTCTTCGCCCTTCTTGTGGTAGCGCACGGTGCAGGAGCGCTCCGCGTTGCTCTCTTGCCGGTAGGGAACAGTCAGGCCAATCGAGTGAAAGGTCGGGACCGCTGTTGCGGCAGTCCCATCCTGGCCAATCGCCGGCCGGCACAGAAGCACGCAAATGGCCGGCAGCTTCAGAAGGATGGCTAGTCGCATGCGAGCACTCCTCTCTGTCGCTCTTGCAATCTTCGCCCCCCTCATTATACTGCTTTAGGCGGCAGGTGTGTTCCATTCCAAAGGAGGCACGAGGATGAATAGGATCCAGCTTCTGGCGTTGGCCGTTTTCTGTGTGGCCGCGGCGGCCCCCGCCGCGCTCGCCGAGGGCGGAAAGGAGAAGCGTCGCGTGGACCCAGCGTTCGAACCCGTGACCAACGACCCCAGCCTGCCCCGCGTGCTCCTCATCGGCGACTCGATCTCCATCGGCTACACCGTGCCCGTCCGCGTGCTCCTCAAGGGCAAGGCGAACGTCCATCGCCCGCTGACCAACTGCGGCCCGACCACCACAGGCCTCAGGGACCTCGACAAGTGGCTCGGCGACAAGAAATGGGACGTCATTCACTTCAACTGGGGCCTCCACGACCTGAAGTACATGGACGACAGGGGCGCGCTCGTCGCCATCGAGAAAGGCAAGCAGCAGGTGCCCATTGACCAATACGAGAAGAACCTCGATGAGCTGGTCGCGCGCCTCGAGAAGACGGGGGCCAAGCTCATCTGGGCCTCCACCACACCCGTCCCCAAGGGCGCACAGGGGCGCGTGCCCGGCGACGAGGTGAAGTACAACGAGGCCGCCAAGCGGGTCATGGACAAGCATGGCGTCGCCATCAACGACCTCTATGCCTTCGCCTTTCCGCGGCTCGACACCATTCAGATGGAGAAGAACGTGCATTTCATGCGAGCCGGCTCCGTCGAGCTCGCCAAGCAGGTCGTTGCGGCGATTCTCCAAGCCCTCGGGCACAAGAAGCCGTAGGAAGCCAACCACGGATAGCACGGATGGCACGGATAGGAGAGCAAGAGGATGAGAACGGGTAGGGCGTGCATACCTGCACGCGGGACCGTCCTCGCGGCAATCGCGCTTCTGGCGGCAGTCATCGCGCAGGCAGGAGAAGTGGCACAGGCGATCAAGATCGAGGTTCTGGACGCTGCCGGCGGCACCCTCGCGGAGAGGGCGGCCTCGGCGGGAGGCGACGGCGCCGTGACGCTGGCCTTCGAGCGCGAACTCGCGAAGGGCGACACGGTGCGCATCGCTGGGCCGAGGCACCTCGTCGTCCGCCTCGCCGGGAAGATGCCGCAGTGCGTCGTCTACGCGCCGGAGGGCGCTGTCGAGTACCCGATCCCCTCGGGCGCCGAGCGGCGCGTCTACTCGCCCGAGAGCTTCGCAGGCTCCAGCCATTCGGCGACCGCCCGGCCCGCCACGCCCGACGACCTGGCGGTCTATCGCAACGTCGCCTTCAACCCCTACGACGTTCGAGGCAAGACCACCTTCTTCCCCCACGCCACGTCGAACAGCGAGTGCCGCAACGAGCCCGACTTCGCCGCCCGCAACGCCGTTGACGGCCAGTCGAAGAACAAGGGACACGGCCGCTGGCCCCACCAGTCGTGGGGGCCGGACAAGCGGACCGATCTCTGGTGGAAAGTCGAGTTCGGCCGCCCCGTCGAGGTGGACAAGCTGGTGCTCGTCATCCGCGCCGACTTCCCGCACGACCGCCACTGGCACGGCGCCGTCGTCGAGTTCTCCGACGGCTCCCGCGAGAAGCTCGAGATCAAGAAACAGGCCGAGCCGCAGACATTCGAGTTCAAGAAGCGCACCGTCGCCTGGCTTCAGCTCACCGACCTCGTCCAGGAGCAGCCCCTCGGCTGGTGCGCCCTCACCGAGGTCGAAGTCTGGGGCAAGGACGCGCCGCCAGGGAGGGAGTGACCCATGAAACCAATCCGCCTCTCGGGCCACGCGCGCGGCTACATGGCCAAACGCGGGTTCACGCTCGCCGCGGTCGAACGGGCGATCCGGGAGCGCCCCTGGCAGGCGGCGGAATACGGCGAGGATCGCTTGCAGGCGTCCATGGAGTTCCCATTCCGAGCCATCTGGAACGGCCGCTACTACGCCGTCAAGAGGGTTCGGCCAATCTTCGTCGAGCTGGAGCTTGAAATCCTCGTCATTACGGTCTACACTTATTACTACTGAGCGAGGCAGGAGCCAGGCCATGAAGATCGCATATGACTCGGAAGTGGATGCTCTGAGCATCACCTTTCGCGAAACGACGGTGACGACGAAGGAGCTCGGCGAAGGCATCGCGGTGGACTACGATGCCGACGGCAAGCTCGCGGGCATCGAGGTGCTCGATGCGGCCAAGCGCTTCGGCGGCGGCGAAACCCTTAAGCAGGTTGTCCTCGAAGGCGTCGGCGCATAGCCTGCTGCCGGGGGAGGCCATTCCACGATACCCCATCTGTCCAAGCCTCGCGGACTCTGAGCTCAACAGCCCCACCCCTTCAGGAAGCCGCGATGAACGTGATCCTCGTGATGGTGGATTCGCTCAACCGCACGTATCTGTCGCCCTACGGCAACGAGTGGGTGAAGACGCCCAACTTCCAACGCCTCGCCGAGCGGTGCGTGACGTGCGACAGCCACTGGACGGGCTCGCTCCCCACCATGCCCACCCGCCACGAGGTGATGGCCGGCCGCCACGAATACCCCTGGCGCGCCTGGGGGCCGCTCGAGCCCTACGACGTCACCCTCGCCCAGCTCTGCCGCGAGAAGAAACAGGTCGCCATGCTCCTCACCGACACCTACCACTACTTCCGCGAGGGCTCGGGCAACTACCACATGGACTTCACGGGCTGGGAGTTCTTCCGCGGCCACGAGGCCGACAACTGGATCACCGACCCCGTCGAGCCGCCGCGCAACTACCGCAGGATGCTCGAGGAGAAGGGCGACATCGGCCAGGTCTACCTGCGGAATACCGCTCACTTCCGCACCGAGCGCGACTTCTTCAGCCCCCGCCTGCTCAACGCCGCCGCCGAGTGGCTCGACCGCAACCACGCCCACCGCGACTTCTTCCTGATGATTGACAGCTTCGATGTGCACGAGCCGTTCCACGTGCCGCCGCCCTACGACACGATGTACGACCCCGACTTCGCGGGCGAATGGCCGATCTGGAACAAGTACGGCAAGGCCGAGGAGTTCGACCCCGCCGTGCTGCGCCACATCCGCGCCCAGTACGCCGGCAAGGTCACCATGTTCGACCGCTGGCTCGGGCTTGTCCTCGACCGCCTCGACCGCTATCGCCTGTGGGACAACACGCTCGTGCTCCTCACGTCCGACCACGGCCACCACCTCGGCGAGCACGGCTGGGTCGGCAAGAACAAGCCGCCGCTCTACCGCCACATGACCAACATCCCGCTCTTCGCCTCGATGCCGGGCATGAGGCCAGTGCCCGGCAGCCGTGGGCCGTGGCTCACCAGCCAGATTGACCTCTATCCCACCATCGCCGAGGCCCTCGGCCTGAACGTGCCCGAGGGCTACGTTGTCCACGGCACCTCGCTCCTGCCGCTGTTGCGCGGCGAGAAGGCTAAGGTGCGCGACATCGCCCACACCGCGTACTTCGGCTTCCCCGTCGCGACCACCGATGGGCGCTGGGTACTCCACAAGTTCCCCGCCCGGGCCGACAACTCGCCCCTCTACCTCTACGGCATCAATCTCGAGGGCTTCCACCGCCGCGCCAAGGACCCCTACGCCAAGGGCGAGACCGGCCGCTTCATCCCCCACACCGACGCCATCGTCTACCGCGTGCCGGTCCGCGAAAGGGCAGCGTCCGAGCCGGAAGGGGAGGGGGCGCAGGACCTCCTCTTCGACCTTGAGATTGGCGAAGAGGATTCGCAGAACCGGCTCGCTGCGCATCCCGAGCAGGCCGAGCGCCTGCGGCAGGCCCTGATCGCCGAGTTCCGCCGCATCGGCGCCCCCGCCGACCAGTTCGAGCGCCTGGGCCTGTAGGCGGGGCGTCTCTGCCCCGCGTCTCCTCCCAGCGACGAAAGGAACCACAATGCCCGACCGCTATCCTCCGATCAACCCAAAGTGCGCACGCTTCCTCCACGGCGGCGACTACAACCCCGACCAGTGGCCGCCCGAGACCTGGGACGAAGATATGCGGCTGATGAAGCTGGCCCACTGCAACGCCATGTCGGTGGGCATCTTCGCCTGGGTGCGCCTCGAGCCAGCCGAAGGGCAGTTCGACTTCTCCTGGCTCGACACCATCATGGACAAGCTGGCGGCGAACGACGCCTACGCCGTCCTCGCGACCCCCAGCGGAGCGCGGCCCGCCTGGCTCTCGCAGAAGTATCCCGAGGTGCTCCGCGTGCGGCCCGACCGCACCCGCAACCTGCACGGCGGCCGCCACAACCACTGCTTCACGTCGCCCGTCTACCGCGAGAAGGTGCGGATCATCAACACCAGGCTCGCCAAGCGCTACAAGGGCCACCCCGCCCTCCTCGTGTGGCACCTGTCGAACGAGTACAGCGGCGAATGCCACTGCGACCTCTGCCGCGACGCCTTCCGCCACTGGCTCCAGCGCCGATACGAGTCGCTCGACGCCCTCAACCGCGCCTGGTGGACCGCCTTCTGGAGCCACACCTACACCGACTGGTCGCAGGTCGAGCCGCCCAGCCCCATCGGCGAGGGCTCCGTCCACGGCCTCAACCTCGACTGGAAACGCTTCGTCACCGATCAGACGACCGACTTCATGCTCGCCGAGATCGAGCCGCTCAAGCGCATCACGCCCGATGTGCCGGTGACGACGAACATGATGGGCACCTACCCCGGCCTCAACTACTGGAAGATGGCGCCGCACCTCGACGTCATCTCGTGGGACAGCTATCCGCTCTGGCACGGCCCGCGGCCCGACTGGGAGCTTGCCGCCGACATCGCCTTCGTGCACGACATCAACCGCTCGATGAAGGGCGGCAAGCCCTTCATGCTCATGGAGAGCACGCCCAGCATGACCAACTGGATGCCCGTGGCCAAGCTCAAGCGGCCGGGCATGCACCTGCTCTCCAGCCTCCAGGCCGTCGCCCACGGCTCCGACACCGTGCAATACTTCCAGTGGCGCAAGAGCCGCGGCGCGGCCGAGAAGTTCCACGGGGCCGTCGTGGACCACTGCGGCCACGAGAACACCCGCGTCTTCCGCGACGTTGCCGAGCTGGGCCGGGCCCTCGAGAAGCTCGAGCCCGTCATCGGCTCCACCGTCCGCCCCGACGCCGCCATCATCTACGACTGGGAGAACAACTGGGCCATCCAGGACGCCGCCGGCCCTCGCCGTGAGAAGAAAGACTACCTGCCCACGTGCCAGGCCCACTACCGCCAGTTCTGGCGCCGCGGCATCCCCGCCGACGTGATCGACATGGAGCAGGACTTCGCCCGCTACAAGCTCGTCGTCGCCCCGATGCTCTACATGGTGCGCCCCGGCGTGGCCGAGCGGCTTGCCGACTTCGTCGCCAACGGCGGCACCCTCGTCGCCACCTACTGGAGCGGGATCGTGGACGACCACGACCTCTGCTTCCTCGGCGGCTTCCCCGGCCCGCTTCGCCCCCTGCTCGGCATCTGGGACGAGGAGATTGACGCCCTCCACGAAACCGACCGCAACCACGTGGCGCCGATAGCGAAGAACGGCCTCGGGCTCACCGGCGAATACGAGGCCCGCGAGTTGTGCGCCCTCGTCCACGCCGAGACCGCCAAGGTGCTCGCCACCTACAGAGACGACTTCTACGCCGGCCGCCCCGCCCTCACCGTCAACAAGCACGGCAAGGGCCATGCCTACTACATCGCCTCGCGCAACGACGAACGCTTCCTCAGCGACTTCTACGCCGCAATGGCCCGGAAGCACAAGCTCCTTCGCGCCATTGACGCCGCCCTGCCCAAAGGCGTCACTGCCCAGCTTCGCGCCGATGGAGAGCGGCGCTTCATCTTCCTCATGAACTTCAACCCGAAGCGCGCCACCGTCCCGCTCGGCAAGGGCGCCTTCACCGACCTCCTCACCGGCAAGCGTGTCCGCGCCAAGGCCACGCTCGCCCCCTACGGCGTCGCTGTCCTGCAGCGATAGGCCGGCCCCCATTGTTGTCCATTGTTGCGGGCCGAAAGAGGGGCCTCAACAATGGCGGATCGGCCAATAGCCGCGTCCTACGCCATTCCACCCATTGTTGCGCCTGTGCGCGCGCCCACACTTCGGGGCCGCGACCGCCCCCTGCCGACTGTGCCTTCAGCATCGCATGTGTCGTAACAGCATGGCCTTACGGAAGCCACCGGCCCCCATCACCCCCTCCTTCGTACCCATTGTTGGGGGCCCCCGGAACAGACCAGCCCCCAACAATGGAGGCAAGGGACCTCGGGGACCCAAGGGACCAAAAGGACACGGACGCACAGGGCTGGCATGTGGCCCGTCCCTCAGGTCCCTTGTGTCCCTTTGGTCCCTCCATCCCCTCAGCGCTCAACGGCCTTGCCCAGACACTCCCATCGGCCCGCGCTCTTGACAAACCGGCTCAGATCAGCATGATCAGAGGGGGATGACAAAGCTTCTGCGTCTCGGGCCGATCGGCCCGGCCATTGCTGTGTGTGGAGCAGCAGGGATGAGATACGACAGGCCATCGCACACGAAGCCAAGCCACCTCGACGTGTGGGGCGACAGCCTTCTCGGCAAGCTGCCGGCGCGCACCAGGAAGAAGCGCAAACGGGAAGCCAGCAAGAAACGCCGCGTGATCCTCAGAGAAGAGGACAATGCAGGAGAGCCGGAATAGGTCTCCCCGATCCCATGCGGAACGCGGGACCGAGGCAGTGACCACGCTTTTCGCCGGCCCGCGGTGTTGACAAAGCGGCGCGGAGTGGCATGATGGGGGTGGTGTCGAGGCGCTTTCGCGGGCGTGCTATGCGGCGCTCCGAACCGCGCTCGGAGTGTCAGGCGAAGATGCTCGGTCATCGCTATCCGTTTCTGCGAAAGGAAGAGGCATCCATGATCCGCCATCTCGCCGCTCTTGCCCTCATACTTGCCATGACAGCGCCAGCTCTCATTTCGTGCAGTGAGGAGGCCGCCTCGGAGCAGGGACCCGGCGATTCGGCCAAGCCCAACGGATCAGAGCAGTCTCAAGGGGCGGAAGCGAAAGGGGCGCAAGACAAGAAGCAGCGGGCAACTCAGACGCAGGCAAGTGTGCCGCAGATTGAAGATGAGATAGCTGCCCGGATCAAGAAAGAGGGGGTTGGGAAGCGATTCGTGATAGGGACCATCAAACCGCGGGGAAAGGGGTCGCCTAGTCGTCTGACTCTCACCGAGACGCCCACTGCCCCCGACAGCTTTTCTATGAACACGACAGAGAATCCGGGAGACACTTTCCCGTACTTCCTCGGCAGCGGGGCTTACATTGAGGGTCCTGGGAGCATCCACAGGTTTGCGGGAAAGGTCAGATACAAGGGCCACACTTTCAATGGTGAAGGGGACGAGCAGAACCGCCTCACTTTCCTTCTGACCAACGAAGGTTACATTTACCTCAGGGGGAAAGGGCTGGTTACACTTGCAGACGGCGAAGAGGTCAAGTTGGGGCATTGAGAGGAAACCGGTCTGAGGTCGTCATCACGCATTCTCCTGCCGGGGCGCCTGTCTGTAGGCATGATGGGATCGCGAGTGGGGCAAAGGGCTCGGCATGCCGTGTGAGCGACGGGGGCGGTCAGTTGGCGGGCTGGAGTTGCCAACGCAGGTTGCGGAATTCGCGCGGGCCTTCCCATTTCTTCTCGACCAGCTCGGGCGCGGCGGGGTCGCGGAAGAGGGTGACGCGGCTGCGGAGGCCGAGCTCGGTGATAGTGCGCCAGCTTGTCGGCCGCCAGGACTTGCCCCCTGAAGGCTTGTCGGCGGGGACGAGGTCGTCCAGCGAAACGGAGAGGGTTTGCCAGTCGTCGGACGCCTTGACCGGCTTGACGACGGCGAACTGGCTCTTCGGTACGCCCAGGAACGCGCCCCAGTTGTTGAACGTGAAGTCGAAGATGAGCTGGTTGTCCTTCGGCGAGCGGACGTCGAGGAGCAGCCGCGCGCCGTCGGGGCCGCGCCACTTGGGGTCCTTGAGCTTGCGCGTCACGGCCTGCCAGTGGACGGGGTTGGCCCATTCGAGCCGATACCAGTCGTGCCAGTCGCGAGCGAAGTCCTCGATCAGGAGCGACGGCTTGTCGGCGGCCTTCACGCCGGCCTTAGCCAGCGCCTCGGGCAGGATTGTGACCAGGCGCGACGTAATGGCGAAGAATGGCTCGTAGGGCTGGCCGGTGCGGGGTTGCCGGATCGTGAGGTCGAACTTGTAGGTGACGTTGGCGAGGACGAAGAGCGGCTGCTCCGTGCTCAGGAGCGGGCACGCGCCGACCCATTGCTCGCCTTGGCGCTCGGCCCGCGCGTCGCGCCAGAAGCGCGTCAGGACGTGGGGGTCCAGTGAGTAGTAGACGTCCACCCGCTCGATCGGCTTCGAGGCGTCGGGCGTCACGACCGCGCGGGGCACGCCTTCCGCCGCGTCGAGCTTCACGGCCAGCTCGGGCGTCGTGGGGAATGCGAAGCGCCCCTTGAGCCATTGCTCGAACCACAGGATGCGGCAAGCTTCGTGGGCCTCGAGGTGGCGGTGGTTGAGGTGAGGGCTGATGCTGAAGCGCACGTCGCGGGTGCCGAGCCGCGCCCAGTTGGCGAAGAGGCTGTCGAGCGCGCAGTTGAAGTCGTTGGTCGGCGCGAGCGGGAGGATGGGGCACGTGATGCGGGGGAGGTAGGCCCGGTCGTCAATCGTCGCCAGGTGCAGCGGCCCGAGGCTGCCGCGGAGGCCCGAGCCGGCGACGGCCAGCAACTCGTCGGGCGCCGAGCCCGAGCCGCCGCACGACGGCACGGCGGCCTTCACGCGCGGGTCTATGCCCGACAGGTCGGTCGTGAGCTTGCCGCCCATCGAGTGGCCGTGGACGCCCAGCCGCGCCGCATCCACCTCGGGCTGCTGCTCGAGAAACGTCAACGCCCGCCGCGCGGCCAGCACCAGGAGGAACCAGTTGTTGTTGCGGGGCGATTCGACGGCGTCGAGCGTCTTGTCGTCGGGCTTCAGCGAAGCGTAGTGCGAGTTGTGGCCGGTCTGCGTGGCGTCCACCGCGCCCCAGTCGGTGTTCGGATCGCCCTCCTTTAGGCCGTCGAGCGGGTTCGCCCCCCAGTTGATCGAGAGGCCCGCGTAGCCGTTGCGCGCCGCGAACTTCACTTCGTCGGCGAACGCGCGCTGTCCGCCGCCGTGGAGGTGCAGGAGCGCAGGCAACTTGCCCTCGGCCTTGGGGAAGCCGTAGAAGGCGGCCAGCCGCGACTTCCTGCCCTTGAACGTGCCGACGGTGAAGACCACGTAGCGGAGCGTGACGCCGTCCTCCTGCCACTCGCGCACGACCGTGGCCTCCAGCGGCTCCGCGCGGGGATCGTAGTCCTTCCACAACGCGTCGAGGTTCTGGGGAGCGTGGCCGTCCTTCAGGGGCGGCAGGGAATCGGCGGCGACAGCTCCCGGGGCCGCGAGGAGGAGGAGCAGGGGTATGCCGAGTCGCCTGGTCACGTGCCTTCCTGAGTCGCGCCGGGGGCGACGGGCAGGCCCTTGAGGGTGTCGAAGGCGGGCTCGACGGCGGCGCGGTCGCGCGCCAACTGCGCCACGACCTTCATCGGGTCGAGCTGGCGCGGCGTGAGGCCCTCCTTGAGGCCGAGCGCGGCGGCGGTGCCGGCGGCCTGGCCGGTGGCGATGCAGGTCTGCTGGATGCGCAGCGAGGCTTCGGCCTGGTGCTCGGCCGAGAGGCAGCGCCCGGCCACGAGCAGGTTGTCCACGCCCTTGGCGACGAGGCAGCCGTAGCGGATGTCGTAGTATTCGCCGCCCTCGAGCCTCGCCTTGCGCGCGCGCCATTCGGCGCTGCCGCGGTCCACCGCGGGCCGCGTGTAGCTGTCGGCGGGCCACACGTCAATCTCCCACGAGCCGCGGGCGATGCCGTCGGGGTACTTCCGGAACTCGATGGCGTCGCGCGCCGTCACGGTGGCGAGGCCGTGGACGCGGCGGCTGGAGCGGATGCCGAGGTGGGCCGAGGTGTCGAGGAAGTAGGCTTGCTCGAAGCCGGGCACGTAGCGGCGGTAGAACTCGGCGGCCTGCCGCGCCTGCTCGCGGCCCTCGCGTTCCGCGCGCGTGAGGTCGAAGGGGTCGAGCGGGTCCACCTTCAGCACGCGGCTGATCACCGAGAGCAGCTCGGGGCGATGGGGCGGGAGCTGCCAGGCCCCGCCCCGCACGTAGCCGAGGATGCGGTCCCGCGTGGTGAGCACGGGGGTGGTGAACTCGCCGCGGGCGATGGCCGCGGTGAGGGCCTCGGCGAGCTTCCGCATCGCCGCGTCGTTCGGGAAGCCCTTGGGCCGGTGCACGTTGCCCATGCGGAAGACCTTGGTGCAGGCCATGGCCCACTTGTGCTCGCCGTCGCCCTGGTCCCAGCCGACGCCGGCGCGGGCGCACACGGCGCCGTCGCCCGTGCAGTCAATCACGCGGCGGGCCATGAGCGCGCGGCGGCCGCCGCGCGTCTCGACCAGCAGGCCCTGGATGGCCCCGTCGGCCACGATGGCCCCGGCCACCCACGCGAGGTGCAGGATGCCGACGCCCGCCTCGGCGAGCAGCCCGTCCCAGGCGTGTTTCACCATCTCGGGGTCCACGCAGCCGCTGATCTGGCCCGAGCCCTTGCGCAACTGCGGCGTCACGCCGCCCAGGCGCTTCAGCGCGGCCATGTACTCGTGCCACGTGCCCTGGAAGTCCACGCCGTTCGTGCTCAGGATCACGCAGACGAGTTGGGCCACGGTGGCCCCGCCGAGGTAGCCCTCTCGCTCGACGAGCAGGGTGCGCGCACCGTGCCGTGCGGCGGCGAGGGCCGCGGCGCAGCCGGCCGGGCCGCCGCCCGCGACCAGCACGTCCCACTCGCCCAGCACCGGCACGTCGCGCGCCGGCTCCGTGTGGATGCGTTCCCTGGCTTCGCTCATCAGCAGGCGTCCTCCGTCGCCTCAGCTTCGAGGCGCGATGGGCAGGTTCTTGAGAATCTCGAAGGCGGGCTCGACCGCCCGGTCCTTGTCCAGTTGCGCGACGAGCTTCGCGGGGTCGAGCTGTCGGGGCGCGACGCCCTCCTTCAGGCTCAGGGCGGCGGCAGTGCCCGCGGCCTGGCCCGTGGCCATGCAGGTCTGCTGGATGCGCAGCGATGCCTGGGCCTCGTGCTCGGCTGACAGGCACCGGCCGGCCACGAGGAGATCGTCCACGCCCTTGGCCACGAGGCAGCCGTAGCGGACGTCGAAGTAGTCGCCGCGCTTCGCCCCCTCGATGCGGGGGCGGTACGCGGGGTCGTCGTAGGCCACGCCCTTCTTCCGCGGGTCCGTGGCCGAATGGATGTCTATCTCCCACGACGAGCGCGCGACGCCGTCCGCGTGCTTCCGGAACTGCATGGCGTCGTCGCGGGTGGCCGTGGCGAGGCCATGGACGCGACGCGACTGGCGGATGCCCGGCTGGGCCGCGGTGTCCACCAGGTAGGCCTGTTCGAGCCCTGGCTTCTTGCGTGCGGCCTGCGCGAGGCGGAGGGCCTCGCGGCGGCCCTCGCGCACGGCGCGGGTGAGGTCCCACGGGTCGAGGGGGTCTACGCGCAGCAGGCGGAGCATGCCGCCGAGGCACTCGGGCCGCGCGCCGACCGTGCGCCCGAAGCCGGGCACGCCCTGTCCCTGCGTGGTGGACGCGACCGCGGGCACGCCGGCGAGGCGCCACATGAAGCCGACGCCCATCGCCCACTTCTGGCCGTCAATGCCCTGCTCCGAGGGCACGCCGGCGTGGGCGCACACGGCGCCGTCGCCCGTGCAGTCCACCACCCGCTGCGCGCAGAGCGCGCGGCGGCCTGCCCTGGTCTCGACCACGACGCCGCGGCAGCGCCCGGCGTCCACGATGGCGCCCGCGACGAGAGCGTGGTGCAGCAGCGTCGCTCCCGCGCCGGTCACCAACTCGTCCCAGGCGTGCTTCACCTGCTCGGGGTCCACCGAGCCGACGATCCAGTGAGCCGCAACGGGGTGGCCGCGAGTGAGGCCCGAGACGCCGCTGCGGCGCTGGAGCGCCCGCATCAGCTCGTGCCACACGCCCTGAAAGTCCACGCCGTTCGTGCTGAGGATGGGCACGACGAGGGCCGAGACGGTCGTGCCCCCGAGATAGCCGTCGCGCTCGACGAGGAGCGTCCTGGCCCCGTGGCGAGCGGCTGCGACGGCGGCGGCGCAGCCGGCCGGCCCGCCCCCGCACACGATCACGTCGTACTCTCCGAGCATGGGCACCCGCTTCGCCGGCTCCGTGTACATGCGCGGCTCCCTTGGGGGCTTCTTGCCTGTTTCGGCCTTGGCCGGGGGCGTCGGCTCCGCGCCACGTGCTGCCGCCAGCAGCACTCCGCCGCCCGCGGCCGCGCCCGCCCGGAGAAGCTGCCGGCGCGTGAGGTTCGCTTCCCTCATTGCGTCCACTCCACAACGGCGCCGCGACGCGCAGCGGCCCGAGCACCGGGCGCTCGACGCTGATGGCGCGGCGCGCGGAGATGAGCAAGCGTCTCTGGTCCCTTGACTCCACCTCATCCGCGAGAGCCGCGCGCCCTTGCGATGAGCCATCCGCCCAGATAGCCGATCGCGGCGGCGGCACAGAACACCCCCGCTCCCATCGGTAGCCAGGGACGCGGCCTCGGCGGCTCAATCGTGAGTTGGTCGAGGACAGGTTCGTCGGTCACCCAGCTTGGGTCGAAGTCCCGCGGGCTTACGCCAAAGTGCTCCTGAAGCGCCGAGACGAGCCTGGGGTCTCGCCCAGACAGCGGCAGTGCAATGCCGCGCGCTTCGCGGCGGATTCCTGACGCGATCCACTGCTGGGTATCCGCCCTGCGAGCCAGCGCCGCGAGTCGGGCAATCACGCCTTCGGGGTCTCTGGCCCAGCCCAACTCGAGCGCTGCGCGGATACGCTCAAGGCAACATTCGGGCATAAAGGGATAGTCTCGGTCGGGGCAGGTACGGAGGCTCTCCAGCACCCGCAGGAAGGTGTCCACCGTGTACCTGGGATCGAGCCGCGTGAGTCGGAGCCAGAGAAAGAGGAAGTCACCGTGCGGGTCCAGCAACCTGGCTTCGATGTCCTGAATCTCGCGTTGGAGCTTGTCTGGGTCCGCACTGACCGTCAAGGGAAAGGCGCGCTGCACGACCTCATCCTCGCCCAGCCTTGCCACCACGGTCACGCGGTATCGCCCTGCCTGGACCACTTGCACCCAACGCCTCAGGTCCACACTGTGCTCGGCGGCGCCCCGCGGGGGCACGGTGACGGACTCCTCCTGTGCGCCGAGATCATAGAACTCCATCTTGTATGCTGGGAGTCGGGATTGTCCCGTCCGTCTCCCTTCCGCCTTCTCCACGAGGACACAAAGCTCCCTATCCGAGAGGGGGATTTCCGCCTCTTGAGGCCCCTGATTCCGGAACTTCAAGGGGATCGAGATGGGGAAGCCCTCGATGGCCTCCAGTTGCTCCGGCGTTGTCAGCGTGATGGGGCCGGGGGCATCGCCGGCCCGCAGGCTTCCGCAGCTCAAGAGACACCCCAGTGCAGCGATCGTGTGTGCACGGCTCTTGATTGCCCGGCGTTTTCCCACGAAGATGCCCGCAGCCAAGCCGCAGAGGAGACCGGCAGCCGCTAGAACTGTGACCACTTCGAGAGGGAGAGAGGCATACTGCTCGGCTTGCGCGGGCAACGGAATATTCCGTGGGAGATAAGTGAATGTCCACAGTTCCGGTTCGGGTTCGCCCGACGGCTCGTGCAGCTCGATATCGAAGTGCTTCTGGAGAGCAGGGCACACATCGGCGCGGAACTTGTCGTCAATGCCCATCCCGTCCAGTGCCCGCTTCAGCATTGTATGAATGCTGAGTTGCGTGTCATCCATCCACGCGATGGCGGCAAGGCGCGCCACGGTTTGCGCGGGGTCACGAAACCAGCCTTCCGCCAGCCCGTCGAGGATGCGGCGGAGGCACTCCTCCCCACCCCACTCGTCTCCTGTCCGCGCATCGTGTTCGAGCAGGCGGACATACGTCTCCGCCGTGTACCTGGGGTCATAGTCGTGCCCGAGTTCCTCCCGCAGATCGCTCGACTCCTCATCGGCTCCCTTGAGCAGCGCGGCCTCAATCTCCGCGATCTTGCGCCGCACGCTGTCGTCGTCCTTGGACACGACCAGCAGCGTCACATGATGGTATGGCTCCTGCCCGGGCAGACGGAGGCAGATGGCTACGCGGTATCGGCCGGGGAACATCACGGGAAGCCATTCGCGCACGCTTACTCTCAGCGACAGCGCGTCACCCGGCGGGAGTTCCTGTGGCGAGTACGGGGCACGGTCGCCGAACCCGCCGAACAGCATCAGCGGGCAAGCTGGCCTCCCGTTTTCGCATAGCTGCACGACCGCCATGGAGAGGTTGTCCGCAAGGGACGGGAGCGTGACCGGCTCGCGCCCTCGATTGCGCATGGTCAGGGTGAACCGTATGGGACCACCTTCCGCCACACGCAGCTCATCGGGTCCCTCAAGAGCGAGTCCCGCGGTCGCTCCTGCTATCGCGAGTGACCGAGCCAGAAAGAGACACACCAAGAGCGGAAAAGGGGACATTCTACTTGTTCCACTCGACCACAGCTCCGTGGTCGCTCAGAGTCTTGCGGAGCTTGGGGACATTCACCTCGGCAAAAGCGATGCCGCGCCGCACGACCTGCTCGGCGGCGGCGCCCGCGGCCTCGCCCATCGCCATGCACGGCGCGGTGACGCGGAGCGGCCCGAGCACCGGGCGCTCGACGCTGACGGCGCGGCCCGGGCAGATGAGGTTGCGGAGCGGCTGCGGCACCATCACGCGGTAGAGGATGGGCGTCACGCCCGGCAGCTTGCCGTGGCCGGGATTCTCGCTCGGACGCTTCGGGTCGGGCAGGTCCCAGCCGTAGGCCGAGAAGCCGATGGCCTCGTCGAAGCCGCGCCCCGCGTTCACGTCCTTCACTGTCAGGACATACGGCCCCTTGATGCGGCGCGTCTCGCGCACGCCGAGGAGCGGCGCGACCGCCTTGACGCGCGCGTTGGCGAAGCCGGGAAAGTGCTTCCGCAGAATGGCCAGGAGCTTCTGCGTCTCGGCGCGGCCGCGAATCATCCCCTGCGTCACCGACGCGCCGTCCGTGCCGTCCACGCCCACGAGACGGGACGTGTTGATCATCATCGTGCCCTTCTCGGTGAGCTGCACGCTGATGAAGATGTCGTAGGGGAAGGGCCACTCGCCCGCCTTGCGCAGTGCGGCGATCTCCTTGCGGAACCGCGGCGTGTCGTGCTCCCCGATGTAGGCGGCCAGCGCATCCTGGTCCACGCCGTCCACGTGGAATATCAGTGTGGCAGGGGTCATCAGGGCGTCACCTTCGCGGCCTTTGACGATCTCGCAGCCGCTGCGGGCCGCGATGTCGGCGTCGCCCGTCGCGTCCACCACGGCGGCCGCAGGCACCGCGGCCAGGCCGCTCTTGTTCGAGATGACCACGTGGGTGATCCGCCCGTCGGCCACCGCCACGTCCACCGCCTGCGTGAGGAGCAACACCTCGACGCCCGCCTCGGCCGCCTTCTCGTCGAGGAGTCCCGCCATGCCGAAGGGGTCGAAGGGCACGCCCGCCTCGAGCTGGCCCTTGAACCAGCCGTGGGGCTGATACTTCGTCTTGGCTGGCGTGGGGAGGAGCGCGATGCCGCGTTTCGCCGCCTCCTCGGCCAGCGTGCGGAAGACGCCGCCCACGACCCAGCGGCGGCAGTCGCTCGTGCGCCCGCCGAGCCAGTGCGACACCAGGCCCGAGGTGCCCATGCCGCCGAGCTGGCCCTGCGCGTCCACCAGCAGCACCGACAGGCCGGCCCGTCGCGCGGCCAGCGCCGCAGCGAACCCCGCCGGCCCCCCGCCGCAGACCACCACGTCACAGGGCTTCGCGAGCAGCAGTTCGCGCTGAAACGCCAGTGTGCCCTTCGCCGTGTCCATCGTGGCTCCAATTGCCCGTGAGGATGCGAGAGCCGCGCCTGCGGCTCCTGCGGCAAGCCCGATCGCCTCGCGGCGGCTGACGCGATCGCGTTGATTCACTTCCCGCCCTCCTTCTGGCTTGCCGCGGCCAGGTCGGCCTTTGTGGGGAAACTCGCGATGTCGCTTTCCCTGAACGTCAGGTGCACCGCCTGCCGCCAGCGGTGCGGCACGAAGAGGTGGAGGGACTCGCCGTCGGGGAACATGTCGATGTAGGAGCAGTTGTGGTTCCGCCAGTCGTTCTCGAGGGTCGGGGCGAGGGCGTTGGCGAAGACGAAGCGCGGCTCGCTCCAGGTGCGCCCCTCGTCGGTCGAGAGCGACGCCCAGACCTCCGAGCGGTCGGTCTGCTTGAAGTGGTGTCCCGTATGGCGGTTGTGGTGGAAGGCAATCAAGGTCTTGCCGTCGGCCAGGTGGAAGAGCATCGGCGGAGCGTCGGGCTGGACGAGCACGGTGGCCTTCGGCTCGCTCCAGGTCTTGCCGTCGTCGTTGCTGCGCAGCTCCCAGAGGTGTCCTTCGCAGGTTCGTGCGAAGGCGAGGGCCTTTCCGCCGCCGAGGGCGATGGGGCGAATCTCGTCCATCCGCTCGAATTGCTTGAGATACCAGCCGCCCTCGCGCGGGCCGGGCAGCAGCGTCCACGTCTTCCCCTGGTCCCCGCTGCGGAGGATGTAGGAGCGGGTCTTCGTGGTGGTCGTGCCGTCGGGCAGCTTGAACCACCTGGTGCCTGTGTGGGAGCCGAGGAGCCAGGTGCCGCGGTCCGTCTCGCACATGCGCATCACGGACATTCCGAGGTAGCCGGGGTCGTTGACCGGTTCAATCAGCGTCACGTCGGACCAGGTGTGGCCGTCGTCGTCGGAGTATCGGAAGCCGATGGCAGCGTTCTCGACGCCGTTGAACTTGTCCCACATCGGCTGGGTGCCAAAGGCGTAGATGCGCTTCGAGCCGCGCGGGATGAGTGGGATGAAGCCGTGCTGGTTGTAGTCAATCGCGAAGGCCACCTTGGGGGCGGTCCAGGTCTTTCCCTTGTCGGACGAGCGGCAGGCGAGGAGGTCGTTGACCTTGGTCTTCTGGCCGCCGTAGTGCTTGCCCTCGGGGAACATCAGCAGGTAGTCGCCGCCGGGGGTGATCGTCGCCTTGGTCTCGTATATCCCCACGGCCGGCCTGGGCGTGCGGTGGACCACCTGGCCCGTGACCGCTTCGTGGGTGACGAGGCCCAGTTCCTCGCGCAGGACGAGCCCCTTCGGCGGCGAGGCGGTGCGAAGCTCGACCCCGCCGACCACGATTTTCTCCGCCAGCTTCATGTCCGACGTGTCCATCTTCTGGGCTCCCAGGGCATCCACGATGGCTAGTGCAGCCAAGAGGGCGACTCCTCGACTTGAGCGCGCGAGCAGGATAAGGGGGGAAGCATTGACGACCCAGACCCTAGCCACGCCTCACCTCGTCCTCGAGCTGCTCAGGTGTCGTCTGCATGACCGGCACTCCGTAGCGGGCAAGGGCATCTATGAACTCGCTGCGGCTGACGCCGGCAACCTCCGCGGCCTTGGACTGCGACAGTCGGCAAGTCTCGTACCACTTCACGGCCGCAGCGAGGCGAAGCTCGCGGACGAATTGTTCTGGTGTGGCCTTGAGCGCGGACAGAGCATTACCAGGCAGGTCCAGCTCGATGTGTACGGACATCACCTTCCTCCTCGGCTGGCGCGCGCTTTCACACCCACTCGTGGCCCGGCGTTACAGAGTCGGTCGCGCTCCGCCGTTGCGTAATGTTCTGCCATGCTTGCTGGCCCCACGAGCGGGATCGTCTTGCTCATGGAACGCCGGCGGGACCCGCGGGCACGCTGGGCGCACCCGCGGCCGGTGGTGACCAAGCTTGCTCAAGATTGATCTCGTCCTGCAAGCCACCGGCGAGATTCTCCAAGTCCGGGAAGAGGAACTTGCGCGTGATCCCCATGTCGTACAGCTCCATCTGGATCACAGGCTTTGCCTCAGCCGGGATTCGGAACCTCCTGACAAATGTCTCGGCGCGCTCCAAAGTCTCGATCCCTCTGCTTGTGCCGTGAAGGGTGAAAGCGGCCTGTTGCACGAGCATCCTCACGTCGATCACCTTCACCCGGAACGCGGCGACCTTCCCGCTGTCAACCTTCTCGTCCTTGAACACATCCGCCCACAAAGGGCGAATCTGCGGTGTCCCGATGCCCGGTAGACCCCACTTCCCAAAGCACGTTTCGTTGAGCTGTTGAGGGTCCAGTGCCCAGAGAGCCGCTCCCAGATTGGCATGCGGCGGATCCATCGGGAGTGTAGCGAAGTATGCGGCCGTAAGGGCTGACCACGTCCAGTCCAGGAGTCTGGTAGGCAGCCTGTAGTGTTGCGCCAGAGGCAGCCAGTCCTGCGGAGAGCTTCCGGGGGGACACGTTGGGTACCGCGCCCTTGCCTCATCAATGAAGTGAGCAAGAAGGCGGCTCTCATGTGATGGTCCAAGCGGGGGCCGGAATATCCCCGGAACGAGGGACCAGGCGTAGTCAGGTTGTCCACGCCACCAGAGCGGCCGGCGGAGTTCCCTAACCGCGAGAGCTACCGCCTCGGTGAGACCCCGCAGATCGGCGACCTCGACACATGCTTCATTAGGCACTGAGCTTCCCCTTCGGGCTATAGAGGCGCTCCTCTGCCTGCGGAAATGTCTAGTTACGAGTGTCGCTCTCGGGGCCTTTCCCCTCGAGGCAGTCTCACCTCAGACTGCATAGCCATGCGGCGTTCAGCAGCTTGCGGCCATGCAGGCTTTCTCGACGTCGGCCAGGCGCACGCGCTCGCCATCGTGCAGGGCGGAGCGGTGGACGGCGGCCTCGAAGAGCAGCTCGTTCCACGCGGCGTCGCCGTCGGCGGGGAATGCCTGGCCCGCCTTCATCGCCTCGATGACCGCGGCGGCCATGCGGCCGAACGATGCCTTGTACTCCTGGACGCCCGCCTCGACCTCCCAGGTCTCCTCGACGGCGGTCGGCCACGAGCTGCCCTTGCAGCGGCGATACCAGCCGTCGAGGCCGCGGGCCTCGCCGCAGGCCGTGTCGCCGCAGATCTGGATGCGGAGCGGATGGTCGTCGTAGCCCCAGAGGTTCGAGCCGTCCAGCTCGCCGATCACGCCATTCGCCCACGCCATGCGGATGAACCGCGTCCAGCCGGCCGGCTCGCCGGGGTTGCCGCTCACGCTCACCCATTCGGGGCGGCCCATCGTCCAGAGAATCTGGTCAATCACGTGCGACCAGCAGTTGAAGTGGGCCCGGGCGCGGACCAGGCGGAGCGTGCCGAACTTGCCCTCGACCGCGTCGGCGTGGAGCCGCTGGAAGTGGCGGAAGAAGCGGTAGTTGTAGTTGATGCCGAACTGGAGCTTCGACGCCTTCCACTCCTTGATGGCCGAGGCGGCGATGGCGGCGTCCTGTTCGCGGACGCGGAACTGGCCTTCGAGTCCGCACAGCGGCTTCTCGGTGAACACGTTCTTGCCGGCGGCCAGAAGCTGGCGGAGCGGCGGGATGCGCCGCGTCTCGTTCGTGATCAGCAGCGCCAGCTCGAACTCTGCGCCCGCCAGCAACTCCTCAATGGACGCGAAGCCGGGCGCCCCGAACTCCGCCTTCGCCTTCTCCAGCAGTTGTGGGTCCATGTCGCACACGGCCACGACCTCGGAGTCGGGGAGGCCGTGGAAGTTCTTCCCATGCATCAGCCCCATTCCCTTGCCACTGATGAGCGCGCAGCGAATCACGGACGGCTCCTTTCGCCTCCCGACGACGCAGGGTTCGTCGCACACGCACAGCGCAGGGGATCATAGTGGGCGGGGGCCGCGCTGTCAAACGCCATGATGGGACCAATGGGACGTATGGGACCCATGGGACGTGCCGAACCGGCGACCACCCCTTGCGCTCGACGCGCCGCGCGCTATACTGTAGCTGACCAAGGCCAGGAGATGGGAATGGCCGCACCGAGAATCAGTGTTCCCACGGACAAGGTCGAAGCATTCTGTCGCAAGTGGCTGATTGCCGAGCTGTCGCTGTTTGGCTCCGTGCTGCGCGAGGACTTCCGCCCCGACAGCGATGTGGATGTCCTCGTGGCCTTCGAGCCCGACGTCCCGTGGAGCCTGTACGACTGGATCGACATGATGGACGAGTTGAGCGCGATCCTTGGGCGGCCCGTGGACCTCGTGTGCCGCGAGGGCCTGCGCAACCCCTTCCGCCGCCACGAAATCCTCACCACGCGCGAGGTCGTCTATGCCTCTTGAGAAGTCGGACGCATCCTACCTGTGGGACATGCTCGACGCCGCCGAGGCTGTGGCCGAGTTCGTCAGCGGGCGCACCTTCAACGACTACATGCAGAACCGCATGCTCCGCGGCGCCGTCGAGCGCCACGTCGAGATCATCGGCGAAGCCGCCCGAAGCGTCTCCAATTCGCTTCGGGACACGCACCCCGAGATTCCCTGGGACAAGATCATCCGGCAGCGGCACGTGATTGCCCACGAATACGGCGATATCAAGCACGAGTTGCTCTGGAGAGTGGCAACAGTCCACGTCCCCGAGCTGATCGCCCAGCTTGAGCCGCTTGTGCCGTCGTCGCCTCCGGAATCGGAATGACCTGCCCACGCACACGGCAGGGGCCCGTGGTGTGCGCGGGCAGTGCTGTCAAACGCGCGTACGTTCAGCGCAGTGCCGTTGGCACAAGTCCTACTGTCGCCCCCACGGGCCTTCCGCGCGTTCCTGGGCGAGTTCAGCCATCGGGGTGCCAGGGAAGGCTTCGACGATGCGGGCCATGGCGCGCATCACTTCCGCTTGCCCCTGCTTCTCGACCGTGTAGGCGTACTTCCTGATGGCAGCCTTGGCCAACTCGAGCTCGATCGGGTCGAGACAGTCCCCCTTGGCCGCCCTTTCCTTCCGTTGCTGCCAATGGCGGTAGCGGGACTCCCACTTGGCTCGCGCCAGCGTGCCGCCGAATGGGGAATCCTCCTTCACTTCTGGCGGCGGAGGCGCCGCCAACCAGTCCTTCTTCCGCCGCTCCCATGTCTGGTTCAGGCATTCCAGCGCCGTCCACTCGTGCTTGCGGATTTGCTCGTGGTCAGGGCTACAGCCCGCCGCCTGCATCGCCGCCTCGGCGACGAGCGTGGCGCAGCGATAGTACTTGCCGAGCAAGATGACGGAGTCGCGCTCGTGGTAGTCCATGTGCTTATACTTCCGCAGGATACCCTCGAAGACCTGGAGGGCCTCGGCGATGCGCTTCTCGCGACGCGCGAGGAAGTCCGGAGCCCTGAACTCGCCCGGGTCGACATGCTGGCTGAGCGAGATGCCGATTCGGAACTCCAGGACGATGTTGTCGGGGTGATTGGGCCGGGCGGCGAGCGCCTGACGCAGGTGGGCGACCGCCGAATCGCGCCCGCCGGCCCTGTCGGCCAGGAACACTTCCGCCTGGAACCGTTGGAGGTCCCAGTCTTGTTCCTGGGCTGGCCGCGCCGCCGAGGCTACGCAGAGCAAAACGCACGCACTGGCGAAGTAGCCTGAGCGCTCCATGCCTTTGTCCTCTTCCCTCACCAATATAGGCGCGCGGGGCCGGATTTCAAGCCCCAGAGTTCCCATGCCTTCTTGACGCCGCGGCGCGAGCGACCTGCAATCCCAGTGGTCTTGCGCCGCCTTGTTATCGGTTGGCCTCCTCGTCACTTGAGTTCCGCGATGTCGGCGGACTTTGGGTCGAGGCGAAGGGCGTAGGGCTGGCAGTGATAGGTGTCCACGCCCCAGATGAGCTTCCGCTTGGCGTCGTACATGACGCCGCAGGAGTGGCCCGGGCCGCGGGGGGTGAGGGGGATGGCCTTCCTGTCGCGCTTCTCGACGTCGTAGGCGATCTTGAGGGAGACCCAGCGGTTGCCCGCGCAGTCGTAGGCGGGGGTGCGCTGGAGGCCGTCCGCGTCGGGCGGCAGGAGGGCGGCGAAGACCACAAGGTCGCTCGCCGGTTCGTAGCACGCGCGGTCAATGAGGAAGCCCGTGGCCACGGCGGCGTTCGCGGGCGACAGGGCGCTTGCGGCGAGACCCTTCAGATCGAGGGCGTGGACCTGGCCGTCGTATTTCTGGCCGTAGCCGGTGCGGAAGAACAGCAGCCGGTCGTGCTTCGAGTCGTAGACCTCGGTCGAGTAGTCCACGGCGGAGCCGGGGAGCTTGCTGCTGAACTTCAACTCCGTCCAGGCGCTCGCGGCGGGGTCGAAGCGGAATACCGCGCCGCTCTGGTTCCAGCACAGGAGGCCCCGAGGCGTGGGCAGGAGGTTGAGGGTGTAGAAGCAGTCGTTGTAGGTCATCCCTTTGGGCTTCGGGCCGCGGCCGACCCAATCGGCCACGTCGGGGTCGTAGATGTAGTAGTGCTTCACGTGGCCCGTGAAGAGCATGAGCTTGCTCAGGGGGTCAACTCCGTAGCTCTGGTAGGTGTGGCCCGTGACCCAGGGTCGGAGGTTGAAGTTGAAGCCGGCGGGATAGCTGGTGTTCGAGTAGGTCTGGCCGAGGGGGAACTCGACAGGGTAGGGCAGCTCCCAGCGATTGGTGGCGAGGTGGTAGTGCAACACGTCGGTGCCGCAGTGGGAGGAGTGTCCGCCGCTCCAGACCAGGATGAGGTCGCGGTCGGGGTCGAGGACGGCGGTGCCCCAGCAGCGGTCGAGTCGCGGGATGTGGGGCGGCTTGAGGGGCACCCACTTGTTCGCCGGCAGGTCCTTGAGCCGCGCGGCGACCTCGGCCGCATCGGGCTTGGGGTCGCGGAGATAGAAGTCGGGGTGGTATGGGCCGGTGCGATAGACCCGCTGCGCGGTCGGCCCGGGCGCCGAGGCGCCGCTCCAGGCGTTCGCGGCGATGTCGTAGACCCACTCGCCATCGCCGATGTCCTTGTACTGTCCACCGCAGTAGTCGGTGGAGGAGGAGTAGGTGTATCCGCCGGTGAGGGTGACCTTGCCGTCGCCTGTCGCCTTCAGTTGATGGTTGGCTCGCGGGGCGGGGGCGGCAGGCGGATGGCGCTGCATCCATTTCTTCTTCGCGGGGTCGAAGACCCAGGTGTCGTTGGTCAGGTAGTCGAGGTGGTCGCCGCCGAAGAGGATGAATAGCCCCGTCTTCGCGTCGTGGACGATGGGGCTGAGCGCGCGCGGCGACGGCTCGGCATCGAGGGCATCCGCCGCCTTCTCCAGGTCAATCTGCGTGCCCGAGCGCAGGAAGGCGAGGGCGGCCTTCGCCTGGCCTGCCTCATATGTCTCCAGGCTGCCGAGCTTCTCGATTTCCGCGATCACCGCCTCAAGTTCCTGCTTGACCTTCGCCTTCTCGGCGGACAGGTCGGTATCGCCCTTTGCCTCGAAGTAGAGGTGGCGGGCGCGGGCGGCGAGGGCCTTCTGCTGGTTGCGGACGGCCCAGACGCGGTCGCGGAGCTTCTGGAGGGGGTTCCTTGCGCGCAGCTCCTCGTGGATGGCCTTCCACTGGCCGTCGGCCTTGATGCGGGTGTGGGGCCGGCCGTCGTCGGCCTCCTGGTCCTGGCCGCCGAAGGCGATGGCCAGGCCGCCCGGCCCCTCGCACTCCGCGCCCCAGATCACCCGATGCTTGAGGTCCGTTGATTCCAGCCGATAGTGCCTCTCGGCTGCCCCGGCAAGGCCGAGGCCCGTCGCCAGCACCAGAGCGAATCGGGTCATCCTGTATCTCCTTTGCGTTGGGGCTTTCGTTGTTATACCAATCTCTGCCCGTGTTGCCAAGAGCAGGCGACCGCGCTTGACGGCTTCCTGCCCGGCGCTATCATTGGGGCACGAACACTCTTGCCCATCCCCCGAGGAGGACCAGATGCGGTTGGCCATGCTTCTGCTTGTTGCGCCATTGCTCTCCATCCAGAGCGTCGTGGCGGCGCCGGTGCCGGCCACGGCCGCGATGGGGGCGGTGAAGATCCCCTTCAAGATGCCGATCGACGGCCAGGCGACCGTGGCGCTCTATACGCCGCAGGGGCGCGTCGTGCGCATCCTCGGCCAACTGCTCGAGCTGAAGAAGGGCGACTACGAGGTCCGCTGGGACGGCATGGACCTGTGGGGCAATCTCGTGCCCGCGAGCACGGAGCTGGTCGTCAAGGTCTTCACCAACCCCGGCCTCAAGGCGTTCTACGAGTTCACGGTCGGCCACGCGGGCAACCCGCCCTGGCTCACGAAGCCGATGGGCGAGGGCGCCGCCATGCGGACCGGCGGCTGGATGGGCGACCACACGCCGCCCGTGAGCGCCCTGGCCTTCGGCGACCGCATCTTCTTCGGCTGCGAGGTGGCCGAGCACGGCCATGCGCTGATCGCGACCAATCTCGACGGCGAGAAGCTCTGGGGGCGCGGCGGCCTCTCCGGCTGGCGCGGCCCCACCTGGCTCACGACCGATGGCAAGGCCATCTACGGCGTGGCCGAGAAGAACCGCCTGCTCTACCACATTGACCCCGAGACCTGCGAGGCCAAACGCATCCACGACACGGGCAAGGACCCCGTGCAGGCCATGGCCGCCCACGACGGCAAGCTCTACCTCGTGCTCAAGAGCCACAAGGCCGAGCAGTCGCCCTTCGCCAACGCCGTCAGCGACCGCCTGCTCGACTACGACAGGTGCCGCCCCATCGCGGTCAAGGGCGGGCGGCCGGCCGAGCACGTGCTGAGCGCCCGCGAGCGCTTCGCCACGACCTTCTGCGACGGGCGCAACCCGCAGACCGGCATCCGCCCCCTCGTCTCGCAGGGCGTCGGCTACGTGCTGCTGAAGTTCACCCAGCCCATCCCCCTCGGCACGATGGTCCTCGACCGCATCGCGGGGGTCGCGAAAGCCGACGCGTTCATCCTCAAGCAGGGGGTCGCCTTCGACCCGAAGAAGCACGAGCCGGGCGAGGGGCTCGAGCTCGCGACCATTGACCTCGACCCGCAATGGGAGCTGTTCGGCACGACCGACTTCGCGCGCCCCCTGAGCTTCATCGCCGCGCCGCGGGCGGGCCTGACCGCCGACGTGTTGCTCCTGCGCCTCCTGCCGCCGGCGGGCGAGACGAAGGACTTCCGCCCCGACCTCGCCATGTGCCGCATCCTCACCCATCGCTTCGTCGCCCAGGACGCCGCGATTGAGGTGTTGCTCCCCAAGACTGGCCTCGCGAAGGTCGAGACGGCGCCGAGCGCGAAGTCCGCCGCCTGGCATTTCCGCACCGAGAAGCCCATTTCCGAGGACCTCCCCGTCAGCGTCGTGCTCGACTTGAAGAAGGACGTGACGCTCGACGGCCTGTGCCTGCTCGGCTGCACGAACCCGATGTTCGCGGTGGACGCCCTCAAGGGCCGCGCGCCCGCCGACGCCGGCGACGGCGACTGGGAAGAGGTGACGACTCTTGCCGCGCGGCGCGACAAGCGAAACGGCTGGGACACGGCTCGCGCCGAGCACAACGAGACTTGCGTGCCCTTCTTCCGCGAGGTCACAGCCCGCGCCCTCCGCCTCCGCTTCACGATGGGCTACGGCGGCGGCAAGTACGGCGTCGCAGGCAACAAGGACGACCCGTTCCGTTGCTCGGTCGCCGGCGTGGCGCTGCTGAAGCTCGCCGACAAGCTCGACGCCGGCCCCTCGCACTTCCTCCAGGTGCGCAACGGCGACACGGGGGAGCTGGTCCGCGAGTTCGGCGCGTCCGACCTCGACATCGCGGCGATGGTCTTCGACTCCGACGGCACGCTCTACGCCCTCGCCAACAAGAAGCTCTGCCGCTCGAAGATCGAGGCCGACAAGGTCGCCCACACCGTGCTCAACGACAAGGACCTGAAGGAGCCGATCTCGATTGCCCTCAGCCCCGACCGGATCGCCGTCGGCGACGCCGAGCGCCGCGCCGTGGTGCTATTCGACAGGCAGGGCAAGCCGCAACTCGTGGTGGGCGACCGCGGCGCGCGAAAGGCCGGGCCGTGGGACCCCAACGTGCTGGAACGCCCCAGCGGCGTGGCGATTGACGCCAAGGGCAAGCTGTGGGTCGCCGAGCGCCTCTACGCGCCCAAGCGCATCAGCCGCTTCTCCGCCGCCGGCAAGTTCGAGAAAGAGCTTCTCGGTCCCGCCGAATACGGCGGCGGCGGGTTCCTCGACCCCGACCTCAAGAGCTTCTACTACCGCAGCATGCACTTCGCCCTCGACTGGGAGAAGGGCACGAGCGTGCTCCGGAACCTCAACGCCCGCCTCGGCACCGAGGAAACGCCGACGCTGGAGACGAACTCCTTCGTCTTCACCAAGGTCGGCCGGCCCATCTGCTACAAGGGCCGCCGCTACATCGTCGGCGACCCCGGCTGGCAGGGCAGCCCGGGCATCGTCGTGTGCACGCTCGACGACGGCGCGGCCACCTGGCGCCCCTGCGCCGTGCTGGCCAAGGCCTACAACTCGCCCTTCCTCCTGAAGAAGGAGTGCTGGAAAGCGCACTGGCTCGGCCAGGACCTCACCGACCGCTCGTTTATCTGGTGCGACCGCAACGGCGACGGCAAGTACCAGGTCGAGGAGGTCGAGGTCTTCGATTGGAGGGAGTTCGGCGGCGACCCGTTCGCAACGGTCTACTGGTGCAACTGGCTTGGGCCGGACCTGACGTTCTGGGGCAAGAGTGCGCGACTCGCCCCGTCGCGCTTCACCCAACAGGGCGTGCCGATCTACGAGAAGGCGAAGATTCAGCCCTTCGACTACAGGAAGCTGTCGCCCGTGTGCATGGCCACGCTGCGCATCGGGATGCGGGCCAAGCCCGGCTACGAGGGCTCGTCCATCGTGCTCAGCGACGGCTCGCTCGCCATCGAGGCACAGCCCTATGTCGTCCAGCCTGATCTCACGCTCCTCGGCGGCCCGCTCGACGCGAAGCCGAGCAGCTTCATCCCGCCGATCCAGGGCGTGGTGGTGGATAACCCGCTGCACTACGTGGGCACGGCGGCCACGAAGTCGCCCGTCGGCGAGGTGGCCGTGCTGCTGGGCAACGGCGGCCGCTGGTTCGTCCTCGGCGGACGCGACCCGATCCTGCTCGGCTGGTTCTTCACGGGCAAGGAGGGCGGCTGGAGCACCGACCTGGAGCCGAAGCGCGGCATCGAGGTCACTCATCGCAGCCTCGGCGGCGAGTGCTTCTTCGGCCACTTCGTCAAGGCGCACAACGGCAACTACTACGTCGTCGCAGGCCACACGTTCCACGCCCTCAGCCGCATCGAGGGGCTCGACGCGTACCAGGCGCAGCAGTTCCCGCTCAAGGTCACCGCCGAATCGCTCGCGGCGAACGAGAAGATCCGTCCGCTCCTCGTCGCCGCGGAGTCCGCCGCGGCGCAGGCCGCCAAGGCCAAGCGGTCACACACCTTCCGTCCGCTGGCGAAGCGGACCACGAATTTCCAGCTCGACGGCGATCTGGCCGACTGGGGCGGCACGAAGAAGATGGCGGCAATTGACGACAAGGCGTCGCTCTACTTCGACGGCGCCTGCGACAACGACGGCCTCTACCTCGCCTACGCCGGCGTCAGCGGCCTCGGCAATGCCTCGGAGGACGTGCGGTTCCTCTTCAAGACCGGCTTCTGCTTCGACTTCATGTATCGTCAGGATGGGCGGAACCGCTCGCGCGACGTCGTGCCCGGCGACCGCCGCATCGTCTTCGGGCGGCACAAGGGCAAGTGGGTCGCCGTGCTCTACGACTACGTGGACCCCGCCGTGCCGCACGAGAAATGGGTCGAGTTCGCCTCGCCGCTGGTGACGACCCGCGTGGCGCGGGTGGTGCCGCTGGCCGAGGGCGACGTGAAGATCGCCTTCCGCACCGAGGACAGCCTGACCCGCGAGGTGCCGAAGGGCATGGCTGCGTGGACGACTGAGGTCTTCGTCAAGTGGTCGGCGCTGGGGCTGGATGCCTCGAAGAAATTCACGCTGCCGTGCGACTTCGGAATTCTACTGCCCGATTCGGGCGGGATGGGGGTCGCGCGCCGCGCCTACTGGAGCCATCGCGGCGAGCTGACCGTGAGCGACCTGGGCGTCGAGGCCCAGCTCACCCCCGCCGCCTGGGGCACGGTGACTGTCGAGCCGTAGGAGGCCCCCGCACACAAAGGGCATGTGAAGGAGCCATGCGGACAGACACGGACAGGCAGGCTTGGAGGGTGCAAACGGGGCAGACCGCGAGAAGACACCCTCAAGCTTCGCTTGAGGGTGGCACCCACAAGGTTCATTGCGCTTCTACCTCAGGCGGTTGAAGTGGTACGAACATCCGAGCATTCTCTTCTCCGTCGGACCTGTCGTCCCTCGTCCCCCGGAGCCCCATCCCTATGGGGATCCGTGGGCGTGGAACCGAGACTATCTGCCGGGGTAACAATTCAGCCGTGTGAAGTTCCTGCCCCCACCGAGACAAGGGTCCGGCCCTTAGCACTACAACGCTAAAAAAGGTCTAAAGTCCAAGGCATTTCACTCGACCAACTCTTCGGGGGGAGCGTTTGAAGTCCCGGGAACCCCGGAGGGCGAAGCGATGGATGTCAAGAGGCTGAAGGCTCTGCGGAGAGGGCTGGATGTGTTCGTAAGTCGTTTTGAGGACTACATTAAGACCGTTCCGAGCCGACGCCACATGAGGACCTACGTGGCTGGCCAGGTCAGCGACCTGGAGCGCAAGAACCTGGCGTCCATCGCCCTGGAGGCCGGGGTTCCGCCCCGCTCTCTCCAGGAGTTTCTGGCGATCCTTCGCTGGGACGAACGGGCGGTCGGGGAGCGGGTGCAGAAGATCGTCGCCGGCGAGCACGCCGACCCCAACGCGACCGCGGTGATCGATGAGGCCAGCTTCGGGAAGAAGGGGGAGAAGACGGCCGGCGTCCAGCGCCAGTATTGCGGGGCGAGTGGCAAGATCGACAACTGCGTGGTCACGGTGCACCTGGGGTACGTGGGCGGCGACTTCCACGCGCTCGTGGACAGCGACGTGTACCTGCCCGAGGCCTGGCTGGCGGACCGCGCGCGCTGCCGGGAGGCGGGGATTCCCGACAGGGTGGTCTACCGGCCGAAGTGGCGCATCGCCCTGGACCTCCTCCGGCACACTCTGGGCAACGGGGTGCATCTGAAGTACCTGACGGCCGACGAGGAGTACGGCCGGTGCGGGGCCTTTCGGGCGGAGGTGGACGCCCTGGGGCTTCTCTACGTGGTCGAGGTGCCCTGTGCGCTCAAGGGCTGGACGCAACGTCCCAGGGTGCTCGGACCTTGGGCGGGTTCGACGGGCCGGGGGCGTCCCCGGACGAGGCCCGAACTGGCCGCCGGTGCTCCTCTCCCTCGAAGGGTGGATCGCCTCTGGAAGCGGGGAGGACCCTCCTGGAGGAGCTTTCACGTCAAGAACACCCAGAAGGGGCCCGTCGTGTGGGAGGCGCGCACGACGCGGTTCTCCCCCTGGCCGAAGGGGGGCCTGCCGGGGGAGGAACTCTGGCTGGTCGTCGCCCGCAACGTCCTCGATGGCGAGGTCAAGTACTTTCTCTCCAACGCGCCGCACGCTGCCATCGCAAGAGGCGGCTGCGACGACTGCACGAGTTAGGCATCCGGTTGTCCAAACTCAGGAAGTGCTTCAATGTTTTCTAGCGTTGTAGTGCTAAGCATCGCGCGAAAATGGTTGAGATTGCGGACAGCGTGCTCGAATTGACGGAGGAGCACACTGCGCCGCTGCGGGAGTACGCCAGACGGAAGGCAGCCTACGAAGCAGCGAATCGCCCTGAGGTGCAGCCGCTCTACAAAGATCTTGACGAGTCAGGTTCTGCCGAAGCCGCTGCCGTAGACGCAAGGAAACGGTGGGATCAAGCAGTAGACGATCCTGCGGCGGAGGAGAGGGAGGCAGGGCTGCTCGGCGTCCTGGACTGGCTGCAGAAGAGAATCCGGGACAAGCACGGCAAGAGCAAGCCCTACTGCGACTCATTAGCCAAGCTGTTTGAGGCAGGTAAGGATGGCATGTCACCTCGGCAGCGTCTTGCGGTCGCTTTCAGTCGCGTAGGAGAGGAACTCCGGGCAGTCGGCAAGTTACTGGAAGAGGCGATTCGAGATACCGGCGCGCACCACAAAGCAGCAGCGGAGGCTCTCGCCAAACAGGGAATACCGCACGGAGCGAGGGATAGGGAGGCCAAGAAAAGGGACTTCGAGGAAGCTGAAGCGGCACTGTGTCGCTACCGCGAACTTCTGGGGGAGTGGGGACAGAAGCTGAGGTTCCGGAAGCAACTGTTCGACGGCATGGTCAAGAAGTGCCAAGCGCGCACTGAACTGCGGACGAAGACCGCTCAGCGCCTGTGCGATCGATTGGGGCGGGACCTGGACCCAACTACTTTGGTCATCCGGGTCGAGGTGCACCCAATGGAGGACAGGAGCGCGCTCCGGCGTTGGCTTGAGGACCACGTGGGACCATGCATATCAAGGTCCCGTGATGTCAGAATCTCAGCTCTCATGGACAAGAGGCTAATGCCCGCTCAAGTGCGTGACGCTCTACTGGGCGCATCTGCAGGAGATGCGTCTGTGTTCACCGTGGACAAGGGGGCAGCCAAAGAGGGCCGAGTTGAGCCGGATCTTGCAGACCAGATTCTCCGCCAGTGCGTCGGGAAGCTCCACCTGGAGCCGGAGCACCTCTTGATGACGGACCCGCCCTCAAAGGAGCTCCTCGCGCATCTGCCGGCCGAAGTGAGAGAGGGCCTGTGGACCTTCCCAAGGTCATCTCCCCAATCTGACACACCCACTGTCGACGCGGTGCTGAAGTTGGACGAGGTCGTGTTCGATGATCGCCCCAATGAGGCGGGAAGCGCTCTGAGGCCGATTGGTGAACTCTTCCCCGGCCAGAGGTGCAGCGCCATTCTACCGATCTTGCTTCTCAATGGTCACGGCCCGCTCATTATTGACCAGCCGGAGGATAACCTCGACAACCGGCTCATCCGACAGGTAATCGTCAATATTCTGGCGAGCATAAAGCTGCGGCGACAAGTGATAGTCGCGACCCACAACCCTAACATACCCGTGCTTGGAGATGTGGAGCAGGCTATAGTCCTCCGTGCTATCGAGCAGAAGCAGTGCCGCATCGAGTCCACAGGCGATCTGGATTCGCGCGACACAGCGGCGCAACTGACGGAGATCATGGAAGGTGGACGGGAAGCCTTCCAGTACCGCCAAACCATCTACCAAGCCCACTGGACGGGGCCGGTCGCGGAAACAGGGTCCGGTTGATTCCGGTTTAGCTTTCGCGTCTCCCTTTCCGAGTTGAGGGCCGGTTCGCGTGGGTTCGCGCAGTCCCCGGTCGCTCTCACCTCCCCGGCTTCTCTGTGTCCCTCAGTGTCCTCTGTGGTGAAGCTCTTCCGAGCCCGATGCTCGTTCTTTCGCGTGTTTCGCGGGCCCCTTTTCTTCTCTGCTGGCTTGGCTGGCTCTGCGGGAGACATTCCGTCTCGCGTTTCGGGCTTCGAGTCTCGCGTTCGGGATCCGCGGAGATTCGCGTGATTCGCGGCCGCGCCCGGCTTGATGGGACATATGGGACGAATGGGACCGATGGGACGAGGCCCCCTCGCCCGCCACGCGGCTACGGCTGCGGCGGGGTGAGGACGAGGTTGTCTATGAGGCGGGTGCCGGCGATGCGGACGGCGAGGAGGGCGACGGCGGGGCGGTCAACGGTTTCGACGGGGGCAAGGGTGTCGGGGTCGGCGATGGCGACGTAGTCAATGTCGCAGGGGCCGGCGGCGAGGAGTTCATCACGAATGAGGGCGGCGAGCGCCTCGGCGCTCCGCTGGCCGGCGGCGAGGGCGGCTCGGGCGGTCTCGAGTCCCCGGAAGAGGCTGGCGGCCTGCTGCCTCGCGGCCGGGTCGAGGTAGCGGTTGCGCGAGCTCATGGCAAGTCCGCCGGGCTCGCGGACGATGGGGCAGACGACGAGGTCCATCGGCAGGTCGAGCTGGCGGGCCATGCGGCGGACGAGGAGGGCCTGCTGGTAGTCCTTCTGGCCGAAGTACGAGCGGTCGGGCTGCACGATGTGGAAGAGCTTCAGGCACACCGTGAGCACGCCGCGGAAATGGGTGGGGCGGTGTTCGCCCTCGAGGCGGCGAGCCGTCGCGTCGTCCTGGTCCACCCAGGTGCAGAAGCCGTGGGGGTAGATTTCGGCGGGGTCGGGGGCGAAGAGGGCGTGGGCGCCGACGCTGGCGCAGAGGCGGGCGTCGCCCTCGATGTCGCGGGGGTAGCGGGCGAGGTCCTCGGTGGGGCCGAACTGGGTGGGGTTGACGAAGACGGAGACGACGGCGACTTCGCACTCGGCCCTGGCGCGGCGGAGGAGGCTGAGGTGGCCTTCGTGGAGCCCGCCCATCGTGGGGACGAAGCCGATGGAGTGGCCCGCGGCGCGGTGGGGAGCGAGGAAGGAGCGGAGGGCGGGGATGGCGTGAAAGACTTGCATGGGGCGAATGGGACCTATCGGGCCTATGGGACGGGGGGCCTCAGGGGGCCTTGCGGGCGACGGGGACGTAGTACTGGGTGCCGTGGTGGTGTCGGCCCATTTGCTCGATGAGGTTGGCCAACTCGTCAGCGTCGGCGGCGACGTTCACCTCGTCGGTGTTCACGACGAGGAGGGGGGCGGCGGCGTAGTCGAAGAAGTGGCGGTTGTAGGTTTCGACGACGGTGCGAAGGTAATCGAGCTCCATCGGGGCCTCGAAGTCGTGGCCGCGCTTGCGGATGCGGGCCATGAGCGACTCGACGCTGGCCTGGAGGAGGATGACGATTTCGGGCTTGGGCAGGCCGCTGGGGAAGAGGGTGGCGATGCGGTGGTAGAGGCGCAGCTCCTCGTCGCTGAGGGTGACGCTGGCGAACACGCTGTCCTTCTCGAACAGGTAGTCGGCGACGGTGGTCTGGTGGAAGAGGTCGCGCTGGTAGATCTCCTGCTGCTGTTTGTAGCGGGAGGCGAGGAAGAAGAGCTGGGTCTGGAAGGCGTAGCGCTTGGGGTGTTCGTAGAAGTGGCGGAGGAAGGGATTGGCCTCTGACTCTTCGAGGATGACGCGGGCGTTGAGGGCCAGGCCGAGGGAGCGCGCGAGGGTGGTCTTGCCCACGCCGATGGGGCCTTCGACCGCGACGTAGGTGAACTTGTGGCTCATGGCTCCCCCTTCAACGCGGCCAGCAGCTCGGCCACCGTGCGGCCCAACACGGGGTGGACGGCCTCCGCGGCGACCTCGGCGAGGGGCTGGAGCACGAAACGCCGCTCGTGCATCCGCGGGTGGGGCACGACGAGCCGCTCGGTCCGCACCACCCGGTCCTCATACAGCAACAGGTCGAGGTCGAGCGTCCGCGGCCCCCAGTGTTCCGCCCGCACGCGACCGAGAGCGTCCTCGACGGCCAGCAGGCGGTCGAGGAGGTCCTCGGGGGACAGGGCGACTCGCAGGTGGGCCGCGGCGTTCAGAAACATCGGCTGGCCCGGCGGCCCGCCGACGGGCTCGGTTTCGAGGAGCGAGGAAACCGCGGCGACCTCGATGCCCTGGCACGCGCCGAGGCGGCGGACGGCTTCGCGGAGGCTGGCCGCCCGGTCGCCCAGGTTGCTGCCCAAGCCCACGTATGCGTTCGCCATGGCATGCCCCGTGGGCTGTATGTGGCTCGCACGGGGGGCATTCTAGCAGAAGCCGGGGGCGTTTGCAAGCATTTGGGCTTGACATAACTCCGCCGGCGACGGTAGAATACGGCCTGCAGCCGGGGCGCGCCGAGCGCGCCCTCGGCGCCCGAACCCAGTAGCTCATCGTACTAGGAGTGGATGGCATGGCCACCCGACGCATCGCTCGCGGCCGCGCTGGCTCACCGGTCCCGATCATCATCCTCTCGGTCATGGTGGTGGGCCTGATCGCCAGCACCGTGGTGCTGGGCCTCTCGGTGGGCGACATCGAGAAGAAGCTGCTGGCGACCGAGGAGAAGCTCCGCGACGAGGAGAAGAAGGCGAGCGACGCGCAGACCGAGTTCCGCAAGTACGATAAGCTGGTCGGGCTGAACTTCGAGGGCGCGCAGCGCGAGTTCTTCACGCTCAAGGACGAGCTCGAGAAGAAAGCCCCCCTGCCCGCCGTGGGAGGCGTGGTGCCCGATGCCGCGCCGAAAGTGTTCACCGACCTCAAGACCCTGCTGAGCGGCTACGCCGACCGCTGCGCCAACCTGGAACGGGTGGTGACCCACATCGAGGGAGAGCTCAAGAAGGCCAAGGACCAGCGCGAGACGGCCATACGCGAAGGCGAGGAGACCGCCAAGACGAAGGACCAGCAGATCAAGGTGGAGCAGGAGGCCGTGGTGAAGCTCCGAGGCGAGAAGGCCACGGTCGAGGGGGAGCGCGACAAGACGCGCGAGTCGCTCACGGCCGAGGTCGAGGGCCTGAAGGCCGACAAGGCGAAGCTCGCCAAGGACATCGCTGCCTCCCAGAAAGACGTCCTCGTCTGGGGCGACAAGTACAAGAAGCTCGAGGAGAAGCTGGCCGACCTCGAGCGCGCGGGCAAGCGGAAGACCCCGCTCACCGTGGGCACGGGCCCGGAGCCGGCGGACGGCAAGGTGCTGACCGTGGACGCGGACGGGAAGCACGTGATGGTGGACATCGGCCGGAAGGACTGGGTGGAGGTGGGGATGTTCTTCTCGGTGTTCGAGAGGGGCGACCCCGACAACCGCCGCCCGAAGGGCCAGATCCAGATCCGGGAGGTCTACGACGAGATCGCCAGGGCCAAGGTCATCAAGCAGGACGAGGTGGACCCCATCCTCCCGGGGATGGTGCTCGTGAACCCTGCGTTCCAGCGCGGCACGAAGCTCGAGTTCCGCCTCAAGGGACGGTTCCTCGAGGCGCGCATCGAGCAGATCCTCGGCCGCTACCCCTGCACGCTCGCCGACAAGGTGTCGGTGACGACCGACTACGTGATCATCGGCGACGCGAAGCCCGACGAGTCGAAGGGCGAGGCGCCGTGGGACGAGGACGAAGAGGTGCTGCTCGCCAAGGACAGCAAG
>Ga0307380_10000345_pt1 | contig 76135 bp, 61 predicted proteins | sample UN3MG_FD_202239 | JGI IMG/M metagenome (GOLD analysis project Ga0307380, IMG submission 202239) | Soil microbial communities from Risofladan, Vaasa, Finland - UN-3 | ecosystem: Environmental > Terrestrial > Soil > Coastal area > Acid sulfate soil | place: Finland: Risofladan, Vaasa | collected...
TTCTTTCAGCGCCGGCCTCGCGGCCGGACCGGTCTCCCGGATTGTCGCCTTGCGGTTCGTGTGGGTCGCTGCGACCAACTCCCCAGAGGACTTTCACCTCCTGTCCAGGCCCATGCTGGGCACACAACAAAGAACGGACCGTCTTGCGACGATCCGTTCAAAATTAATCCCGGCGACGTCCTACTCTCCCACACCGTTGCCAGTGCAGTACCATCGGCGCTAGAGGGCTTAACTTCCGAGTTCGGGATGGGATCGGGTGTGACTCCTCCGCCATTGTCACCGGAAACTGTTATTTCGAAGCATTCAATTTCAAACCTGCGTCCTTCTCGTTCTCAACTCTGACCACGTCCCTCATGGGAATATTTATCCCACTCGTCAGAACATCGTCCTGGCGAGACGAATAAAAATATGGTCAAGCCGCACGACCAATTAGTACCGGTTAGCTACACGCATTACTGCGCTTCCACTTCCGGCCTATCAACCTCCTAGTCTAGAAGGGGTCTTTAGGCCCTCCCCGAAGGGAGGGACGGGATACCTAATCTCGAGGGAGGCTTCCCGCTTAGATGCTTTCAGCGGTTATCCTTTCCGCACGTGGCTACCCAGCTATGCCGCTGGCGCGACAACTGGAGCACTAGTGGTGCGTCCATCCCGGTCCTCTCGTACTAGGGACAGCTCCTCTCAAGTATCCTACGCCCACGACAGATAGGGACCGAACTGTCTTACGACGTTCTAAACCCAGCTCGCGTACCGCTTTAATTGGCGAACAGCCAAACCCTTGGGACCAACTTCAGCCCCAGGATGCGATGAGCCGACATCGAGGTGCCAAACCGCCTCGTCGATGTGAACTCTTGGAGGCGATCAGCCTGTTATCCCCGGGGTACCTTTTATCCGATGAGCGACGGCCTTTCCACACAGCACCGCCGGATCACTAAGACCTGCTTTCGCATCTGCTCGACCTGTCGGTCTCGCAGTCAAGCTCTCTTATGCCTTTACACTCAACGGCTGGTTTCCAATCAGCCTGAGAGAACCATAGCGCGCCTCCGTTACTTTTTTGGAGGCGACCGCCCCAGTCAAACTACCCACCAGACAGTGTCCGCGCGCCCGATTAGGGCGCTACGTTAGAACCCCAAATTGATCAGGGTGGTATTCCACCGTTGGCTCCACCGAGGCTGACGCCCCAGCTTCAAAGCCTCCCACCTATTCTCTACAAATCAATTCGAAATTCACTGCCAAGTTGTAGTAAAGGTCCACAGGGTCTTTCCGTCTTGTCGCGGGTAGACGGCATTTTCACCGCCAGTTCAATTTCGCTGAGTCCCTCGTTGAGACAGTGCGGAAGTCGTTACGCCATTCGTGCAGGTCGGAACTTACCCGACAAGGAATTTCGCTACCTTAGGACCGTTATAGTTACGGCCGCCGTTTACTGGGGCTTCGGTTCACAGCTTCGCACTCCGAAGAGTGCTAACCGCTCCCCTTAACCTTCCAGCACCGGGCAGGCGTCAGACCCTATACCTCCTCTTACGAGTTTGCAGAGTCCTGTGTTTTTAGTAAACAGTCGCTACCGCCTGGTCACTGCAACCCACCTTGGCTTCAGATGTATAAACTTACACCAAAGTGGGCACACCTTCTCCCGAAGTTACGGTGCCAATTTGCTGAGTTCCTTAACGAGGGTTATCTCAAACGCCTTGGGATTCTCTCCCTGCCCACCTGAGTCGGTTTGCGGTACGGACACCGGAGTGCGCTCCACCGCGAGACTTTTCTTGGAAGCATGGGATCAGTCAGTTTGTGCGCCTAGGGCGCTCCTCTTAACTCCTCGGGGCGATTCTCCCGTTTATTATCCGTTGGAGACCCCTGCGAGCTTGAACCTACACTTCCGATCGTAGGCTGACCTACCCTTCTCCGTCCTCTCTTGCGGCTTCAAAACATCACCCCAGTGGTGCAGGAATATTCGCCTGCTTTCCATCGCCTACGCCTCTCGGCCTCGGCTTAGGGTCCGACTAACCCTGGGCGGATTACCCTTCCCCAGGAAACCTTGGGCTTCCGGCGTGCCGGTTTCTCACCGGCATTATCGCTACTCATGTCAGCATATTCACTTCCAGAACCTCCAGCAGTCCTCTCGGTCTGCCTTCACAGGCGCTGGAACGCTCCCCTACCGATCCATTCAATCCGAAGATCGAACCGATCCCGCGGCTTCGGTGACGTGCTTGAGCCCCGTTACATTTTCGGCGCGGGTTCACATCGACCAGTGAGCTGTTACGCTTTCTTTAAAGGATGGCTGCTTCTAAGCCAACCTCCTGGTTGTCAGTGCGCTCCCACTTCCTTTCCCACTTAGCACGTACTTGGGGACCTTAGACGGCGGTCTGGGCTGTTTCCCTCTCGACTACGGACCTTATCACCCGCAGTCTGACTCCCACGATTGCAGTCAATGGCATTCGCAGTTTGGTTGGGTTTGGTAATCTGGTAAGACCCCTAGCCCATCCAGAGCTCTACCTCCATCGCTGAGTTCGCGAGGCTATACCTAAATATATTTCGGGGAGAACCAGCTATCACCGGGTTTGATTGGCCTTTCACCCCTACCCACAGCTCATCCCATGAGTTTTCAACCTCATTGGGTTCGGACCTCCGAAATGGTTTTACCCACTCTTCATCCTGGCCATGGGTAGCTCACCCGGCTTCGGGTCTACTCAACGCGACAAGTCGCCCATTTCAGACTCGCTTTCGCTACGGCTTCACCCTCGGATTTAACCTACGGCTTAACCTATCGCCACGCAAAGTAAGTCGCTGACCCATTATACAAAAGGTACGCGGTCACCCTGGTCGCGGGCCGAAACTCGCGGCCATAGGGCTCCCACTGCTTGTAGGCATGCGATTTCAGGTACTATTTCACTCCCCTAAAAGGGGTACTTTTCACCTTTCCCTCACGGTACTAGTTCACTATCGGTCGTCGAGTAGTATTTAGCCTTGGGAGGTGGTCCTCCCGGATTCACGCAGGGTTCCACGTGTCCCACGCTACTTGGGTACTTCGGGCAAAGGATTTTCACTGTTTCGTCTACAGGACTATCACCTTCTATGGTCGGACTTTCCATTCCGTTAGACTACAGATCACGTCGCGTATTAGACGACGTCCTTCGGCGGGTCCGTAACCCCGCCCCCCGATGCCCCACAACCCCGCACATACTAAGCATACGGGCCACATGTATGCACGGTTTGGGCTGTTCCCCGTTCGCTCGCCGCTACTTAGGGAATCGCTTTTGCTTTCTCTTCCTGAGGGTACTGAGATGTTTCACTTCCCCTCGTTCACCTCACCCGGTTATTGATTGTGCCGGGCGATGGGAGATATGACTCTCCACGGGTTGCCCCATTCGGATATCCCCGGATCAATGCCTGTTAGCGGCTCCCCGAGGCTTTTCGCAGCTATCCACGTCCTTCATCGTCTCTCGACGCCAAGGCATCCGTCGCATGCCCTTTGTTGCTTGACCATAATCCTTGTCCTCATATCGAGGCCCGCCGAGCGGATATAACCGCTCCACGGCCGGAACATGGCCAGAGTTCAGAACAAGAATATTCTGAACGTCTCAGCGCAAAATTGAACGCTACTTGATAACAGTTATTAAATTGTCAAAGAACCTCGGCGGAGCATTTGCCCGCCCAACCATGGAGCTGATCGGGCTCGAACCGACGACATCCAGCTTGCAAAGCTGGCGCTCTCCCAGCTGAGCTACAGCCCCACAACTCCATGTGAAAGATCATGGGCCTAAGTGGATTTGAACCACTGACCTCACGCTTATCAGGCGTGCGCTCTAACCAACTGAGCTACAGGCCCATACAGGCCTAGCGCGCCCGGCTCGGCCTCTCAAAATCGGAAAGCAATTTACGCGACAGCAGGTTGACCTGGGATTCTGTCGTCCACCCGAGGGTAGGACGCGAATCTCCTTAGAAAGGAGGTGATCCAGCCGCAGGTTCCCCTACGGCTACCTTGTTACGACTTCACCCCAATTACCGCTCAGACCTTGGGCGGCTACCTCCCCGAAGGGTTGGCGTACCGACTTCTGGTCCAAACAACTTTCGTGGTGTGACGGGCGGTGTGTACAAGGCCCGGGAACGTATTCACCGTGCCGTGCTGATGCACGATTACTAGCGATTCCAACTTCATGGAGTCGAGTTGCAGACTCCAATCCGAACTGAGAGCGGTTTTTTGGGATTAGCTCCCCCTCGCGGGTTCGCAGCCCATTGTACCGCCCATTGTAGCACGTGTGTAGCCCCAGACATAAAGGCCATGAGGACTTGACGTCATCCCCGCCTTCCTCCGGTTTAACACCGGCAGTCCCCCTAGAGTGCCCAACTGAATGCTGGCAACTAAGGGCGAGGGTTGCGCTCGTTGCGGGACTTAACCCAACATCTCACGACACGAGCTGACGACAGCCATGCAGCACCTGTCACTGAGCTCCAGTAAACTGGCACTCCCCGGTTTCCTCGGGGATTCTCAGGATGTCAAGCCTGGGTAAGGTTCTGCGCGTTGCGTCGAATTGAACCACATGCTCCACCGCTTGTGCGGGCCCCCGTCAATTCCTTTGAGTTTTAGTCTTGCGACCGTAATCCCCAGTCGGAGCACTTAATGCGTTAGCTACGGCACTGCAGGGGTCAACAACCCGCAACACCTAGTGCTCATAGTTTACTGCGTGGACTACCAGGGTATCTAATCCTGTTTGCTACCCACGCCTTCGCGTCTCAGCGTCAGTATCGGTCCAGGAAGCCGCCTTCGCCACTGGTGTTCCTTCCAATATCTACGAATTTCACCTCTACACTGGAAATTCCGCTTCCCTCTCCCGTACTCAAGAATGGTAGTTTCAGATGCAGTTCCTCGGTTGAGCCGAGGGCTTTCACGTCCGACACACCATCCCGCCTACACGCTCTTTACGACCAATGATTCCGAACAACGCTTGCACCCTCCGTATTACCGCGGCTGCTGGCACGGAGTTAGCCGGTGCTTTCTGAACCGGTACCGTCAGGACCCGGGGGTATTGTTCCCCGGATTTATTCGTTCCGGTCCTACAGAGCTTTACGACCCGAGGGCCTTCATCACTCACGCGGCGTCGCTGCGTCAGGCTTTCGCCCATTGCGCAATATTCCCCACTGCTGCCTCCCGTAGGAGTCTGGACCGTGTCTCAGTTCCAGTGTGGCTGGACATCCTCTCAGACCAGCTACCCGTCTTAGCTTTGGTGAGCCGTTACCTCACCAACAGGCTGATGGGACGCGGGCCCATCAATCGGCAATAGCTTCCAAGGAGAGGCCATCTTTTACCCCACCCCCCGAAGAGGGCGTGGTCTTATCCGGTATTAGCACCTCTTTCGAGGTGTTGTCCCGAACCAAAAGGTAGGTTACCCACGTGTTACTCACCCGTGCGCCACTTTACTCATCCCCCGAAGGGGACTTTCTCGTTCGACTTGCATGTGTTAGGCACGCCGCCAGCGTTCGTTCTGAGCCAGGATCAAACTCTCCACTTAAAATCGTTGCCGCCACGGCGCGTGCGCCGCAGGGCAGGCTCTTTCTTTGAATCCCCGACGACCCTTTGATCCCTCGCTCCATATCAGGAAAACGAGGGAGGATCGCCGCAGGACAAACTCATTTGACAAGTTCCCGCTGTCGTTTCATTGCTTTCCGATTTTCAAAGACCGAACCGGCCCTTTCCCGCCTACCGCGCGGGACGCACTCCCTGACAAGCGACCAACGTACAACACCGCTGGACTTCCGTCAAGAACCAAATTCAAAAGAGCCAAACACCCACGCGGCATGATGTTTCTTGTGGCGTGGAGGCGCATAGATAGGTCATTTGGTAATGCTTGTCAAGAGAAAATGCAATTTATTTCAAATAAATAATAAGCCCCGCCTTTCCGGCCGCTTCAGTCAAACAACGTGTGCGCCTGAGCTACCAGTTCGGCGACGAGAATGGTATTTTTTTCTGTATCGTCGGGAGCTTTGCGTCGGATCGAGTTCACCCGTGCAAGCGCCCGATCGAGATCGTCGTTGACCACCAGGTAGTCGTATTGCCCGCTTTGCTCGAGTTCCCAAACGGCTTTTTGCAGGCGCTTGCGCATTTGAGCCGCGGATTCGGTGCCGCGCAAATTGAGGCGTCTGATCAATTCGTCCATAGAGGGCGGCAAGAGAAATATCAGCACGGCTTCAGGGACGGCCTCTTTGATCTGAGCCCCGCCTTGCACGTCGATATCGAACAGAACGTCCTTGCCTTCGGCGAGCAGTTGATCGACATCGGCCCGCCCCGAACCGTAACGCTTGCCGAAGACCTCCGCCCATTCGAGAAACTCGCCGGCTTCGATCATCCGATCGAAGCAAGCGTCATCGACAAAGTGGTATTCGGCGCCGTCGCGTTCAGAGCCGCGCGGCGCGCGCGTGGTATAGGACACCGAGACGGCGATGTCGTCGTGGGCCGCGCGCAGCCGTCTGCAAACCGTGCTCTTGCCGGTGCCCGAGGGCGCGGAGATCACAACCAGGCGACCTTTCTCTCCATGCCCCATAACTTCACTCCACGTTCTGGATCTGTTCGCGGATCTTTTCTATCTCGGCCTTGAGCGTCACCGCCAACTTGAGCACCTCGGCCGAGCGCGTCTTGGAAGAAAGCGTGTTTACTTCCCTGTTCAATTCCTGCAGCAAGAAGTCCAGCTCCCGCCCTACCGGATCGGCCCTGGTCATCAGCTTCTTGAACTGATCGAGGTGACTGTCCATGCGATCCAGTTCCTCGGTCACGTCCATGCGATCCGCCAAAATGGCCACCTCCTGCGCCAGGCGCTCCTGGGTAACATCCACTTTGGCGGCCAGCGTCTGCACGCGCTCACCCATTCGCTCGAAGAGCGCCTGGTTCTCTTTCGGCAAGAGCCTTCGAACCTCGACCGCCAGTTCGGCTACTCCGTCCAGGCGCTTTTCCATCTCTTCAGCCAGTCGTTCGCCCTCGGCCCGGCGCATCTGCTGTGCCTGTTCCAGGGCAGCCTCGATCAGACCGCCCAGATCGGCCCAGGCCGCCGCGGGATCAGCCAGCATCTCGTCCAAGACAACGACCCCCTCGGCCCGCGCCAGCATTTCCAGCGAGGGTTTCTGCACAAGGCCGGTCTGACGCTCCACCTCACGGGCCAGACTGCCGAACAGCTCCAGGTACTCCCCGGCGGCCTCCATGTTCAGCTCGGGCCTGGCCAGGCCCGCAGAGGCATTGGCCGAGCGCACCTGGCACTCGACCCTGCCGCGACCCAGCCAGGCGCGTATCAGCTTCTCGGCCGGCACTTCCAGCGCAGTCCAGCCGTGCGCCAGCCGCAGCTTGATATCCTTGTAGCGATGGTTGTAACAGCGCACCTCCACCGTGACATCCCTGCCGGTCACCCTGCCCTGCGCCCGGCCGTATCCCGTCATGCTCTTCATCTGCCGCCCTCCTTGCGAACATGTAGACTCCTATCGCGCCCGCCTCGCGGCTGTCAAACGCCGGCGCCTCAATGTCCGCGTGCCTGAGACAAGCGGCCTTGAAATATGACCGGGCAAGGTGCTTATAATGAGCCGATGCCCGATCAGTCCACACAGATCGACCCGGACGAGCAGCAACGCGTCGGGGCGGTCAGAGATTTTTTCATCCAGCTCAGGAAGTGCATCAAGACCATCGGTCTCTACCGTCACAACGTAGCCCAGTACGCTACCTATCTCGAGCCGGCCTACAAGGCGCTCATGCAGGCTTTGGAAAAGTGCGAGAACATCGGCCTGGCGGTCGAGCAGATGTCTCTTTGCTTCCACGGCGTCCCGGTATACGAGGATCAGGCCAGCGATCAGAACCTGGCCTTCAAGTTCTACCGCGACGGTGTGCGCATGCTGGTGTTTCGCAAGAACCTCGGCAGCCAGGAGCTTCTCGACTTCGTCCTGGTCTGCCTGACCCGCGTGCAGGCCGACGAGGCCATGCAGGAAGACATGGTCAGCCTGCTCTGGAAGAAGGACTTCAAGAACATCGAGTACGTGGTAATCGAGTCCTTCGCCCTGGGCAGTCAGGGCACCGAGCAGACCAAGCTCGAGGTCGACAAGATCGTCAGTTACCTCTATGGCCGCCTGACGTCACAGAGCACAGACAGCCACCAGTTCGCAAGATTGTCACTAGATGATCTCGAACTGGAGATCGAAGACGTCAAGCAGGTGGCGGGTGTGAACATCGCCAAGCAAGCGGCCGGCCAGGCCGAAAAAGACGCCATCCAGGCGGAAATGTTGTCCTACGATCGCACCCAGCTACTGCCGCGCTTCAGCGTCATCCTGACGGACATCTTCTCCGGGGAGATCGATGAGCAGCTCGGACAGAAACTGGTTGCGGCCTTCGACCAGCTCTTCGACGGCTACCTGCTCAACGAAGACCTGCCTTCCATCGACAACCTCTTGGCCGAGATCGAAAAGATCACAAAGAGCGCTTTGCCCCCCGAGAGCCTTGCCTGGGCCAACCAGGTCGCACTCGGACTGCGTCACAGGATGTCGCAGGAGAGCACGATTGCACGACTTGGAGACATGCTCGATGCCCGTTCCGACAGGGACAGCTACCAGCGGATCTATCGTTATCTAATCGGCCTTGATTCCTCAGCGACCGTTGCCATGCTGCGCACGCTCGAAAGCTTGAACAAAGTCGAGTCCCGCCACGTTTTTTGTGAGGCCTTGTCGGTGCTGGGGCGTGATGTTCCCGAGGTATTCGCCCAACTGCTCAGCAGCCCGAAGGCCAACCTGGTCAGGGACATGCTCTACATCCTCGACAAGCTCAACCCGCCCGACAAGACCAGAATGGTGGCCGGCCTGCTTACGCACCCCAACCTGGCCCTGCGCATGGAGGCGCTCAAGTCGATTGCTGATAGCGATGATCCCGGCGTCGGCGCCTATCTTACCCGCGCCCTGCGCGACAAAGATCCCCAGGTGCGCACCACCGCCGCGGGCCTTCTGCCGGGCGTCGATCCTATAATCGCCCGGCAGTCGCTGATGGCCATCGCCGAGCGCACGGATTTCGAAGAAAAACCCGAGCGCGAACAGGTTGCTGTCTGGGCGGCGCTTTCGAGCATTGGTACGCCCGACATTCTCGAGTACCTGCAAAAGCAGCTCAGAACCAGCAGCCTGCTGGGCAAGAAGAAGCTGGCCGGGCACAAGAAAAGCATGGTGGCCGGCATGGCCAACTCGGGATCGATCGCCGTCTACCGCCTGCTGAAGGCCGAGTTGGAGGCGGGCATCAGAGACCAGGATGTGGCCGCCGCCGTCGAAAGAGCCTGCAAGCGTCTAAAAGAGAGGCTGCTGGGCGGCTGACAAGGAGTTAACAGGTGACGGACGAGAAGTTCAAGATCACCGACAAGCTCGAGTTCGATTCCAACAAGATCGACACCGCGCGCGCCTACCAGGCCAAGTTGCAGGAGTTGGGCCGTGAGCTGGTCGGCTCTCTGCACATGCTGCTCAAGAACGTCAAACTGTATGCGCCGGACAACGCCATCTTCATAAAGCCGCTCGAGAAGGCCGAGGGCTGCATCAACACAATCATCGCCATGGAGGGCCAGTTCACGCTGCAGGGCGCCTCTGATTCGTTCTACCTCAACAGCATGCAGGTCAAACTCGATCTCAAGTCGCTGGACACCACGCGTTACCTGGTGCAGGAACTCGAGCGCTGCAACGTGGGGGGGTTCTCCCTCGATCGCCCAATCAATACCCGGGAAATCCAGAATTTCATGTACATCTTCAGCAACGATAACACCGAGAGCGCCGGCGAGAGCGGAGTATCGGCCCGCAAGCTGACGGCCTTGAAGCTGCGCAAGTTCGAGAAGATCAAGGAGATCCTGCAAAGCAAGCAGGAGGGCGAGGGAACCATCGACCAGTCCAAGCTGGATCGCAAGCGCTACGCCTTGGTCGTCTACGCCCGGGCGGTGCAGTTCATGTGCAACTACCTGGCCGGTGTCCGCGGAGAGGGCCCCGAGCTGCCGGCCTCGAAGGCCATTCACCTGATCCAGGACCTGGTCGACATCAGCTTCGAGCAGAGCGCGCACTTTTTAGGCCTGGTGACCGCGACCAGCAACGAGGATTACCTGGCCTACCACTCGGTCAGCGTGACGCTTCTGGCAATCGTCTTCGGGGTCGAGGTGGGCCTTTCGAAAGAACAACTGCGCGAGTTGGGGCACGCCGCCCTGTTCCACGACGTCGGAAAGGCCGGCCTAGACCGTGACCTGCTGATCAAGACCGGGAAGCTTACCCCGTATGAAGCGCGGTTGTTTCAGAGTTGTCCGATGGAGACCGTCCGTAGAAGCCTGCGCACGGGCAATCTCTCCCGCGCGGGCATCCACGAAATCATCGTTGCCCGCGACAACCAGACCGCCTACGGCAAGCCCATCAAAGATCTTTCGGGAAACGTCATCATGGTGGAAAAAACCGACGAGCTGAGCTCCTACACCAAGATTGTCGCCCTGGCCGACTGCTACGAGACACTCACCTCGCTACAGGGATATGGGCCGGATATCGCCTTTACCCTGATGAACACCGACCTGAGGCATCGCTTCGATCCTGGTTACCTGAAGATCTTCGGCAGGATCCTCAAGGGGCTGGCGCGCAGGGTCGTCTCGGCCGAGGGCGAGAAGGTGTCCATCTTCTAGGATGTTCAGCCGGGCAGCGGCGTCGTGTCGGGCCGTGCGCGGGTAGCGCGCCCGCCGGGCCGCGGCACGGGGGTTTGCAGGTCGGTTATCCGACGTAGCGCGTCCAGCACGTCCTCCGGGCTTACCATGCGCATGCAGTCGTGGTGCCGCTTGGGGCAGCGTCTGGGGCCGTGGCGGCTGCAGGGCCGGCACTTGACCTTGGCGCTCAGCACCCGGGTCTTCTCGTCAAAACAATTAGCTCGCTGATCGGTGGGTCCGTAGATCAGAACCGTGGGCACCCCCAGCGCCCGCGCCATATGGGTCATCCCCGAGTCGCCCCCAACGGCCATGTCGCAGCGGGATAGCAACGCCGCCGATTCGGCCAGCGAGTTTCCGACGCAGCTCACCAGCGGCTCGCCACGCGCCTCGGCAATCCGGGCGACAATCTCCTTCTCATAGGGCCCGCCGAAAATCAGGGGACGATATCCGCGCTCCTTGAGCGACTCGCCCAGGCTTGCGAAATAGACCGCCGGCCAGCGCTTTGTAGCCCAGTAGGCGCCGATACACAGAGCCACCAGGCGATCATCTCCTCCGATGGCGTGCTGTTCGAGAAAGCCGTCTGCGTAACCAGACTTGTCTTCCGGGGCGGCAAGCCTGAGGCGGGTTCCGGCCGCCGGTATACCGACGGCTTCAAGGAGCTTCAGGTCCTGGATGAGGTTGCACGGTTCGCCAGGCAAGGGCAAAAGAGCCACGTTGTAGGCCAGGCGACCCAGCCCTCGTTTGTAGCCCACCCTGCAGGGCACGCCGGACAGGCGTGCCACCAGGGCCGAGCGAGCCGAGCGGTGAGGAGACACGAGCAGGTCGAATTTCTCCCGACGGATCCGCGCCGCCGCCTGCAACAACCCTCCCGGCCCCGTCTCGCCACCATACTTATCGAAGGTCAGCACTCCATCAACCTCGGGGATGCAGGCCGCCACCTCTCGGCTCTTGGGACGCACCAGCAGCCATACCTGCGCCCGGGGATGGGCCCGCTTGATGGCGTGCACCAGGGGTGAGGTAAATACCACGTCCCCGATGAAAGCTGTCTGCACCACCAAGACCTTCTGCGGTGGATGCCCAAGCCCTTTGAATTTCGCTGCCAATCAGGCTCCTGTTTTGTCGTCTGTTCGCCTTAATACTTCCGGGTCAGTAGGATATCTCCAGCGGGCCCCGTCCGCAACATGATCATGACTCGATCACGAGGCGATAAAGTTTTTCGATCTTTTTTGCTTGCTTTTCCACGTTAAATCGATCATGGGCTTCGGTTCGCGCGGCGGCTCCCATGTTCTTCAAAGCCGCTCGATCGGCAAGCATTTCGACGAGCGCGTCGGCCAGGGCCTGGCTGTCGTCCCGGGGCACTATCCGGCCCGTGCGGCCCTGAGTGACGATCTCAGCAAGCGCCCCGCGGTCGGCGGCTAGCACGGGCACTCCGGATGCCATGGCCTCGAGGGCGGCCCGGCAGGTTCCGTCGTTGCCCGGGGCCAAGATAACCTTGAGATCGAAGGCACGGTAGACCTCGGGCAGGTCATCGCGATATCCGAGGAAGACAACCGACCCTGCCAGGCCGGAATCGGTGACGCGGCGCCTTAGGCTTCCTGCCAACTCTCCGCGGCCGGCGATCATCAGGCGGGCCGTGGTCAGGCCGGCGGCAACCTTCCGCCAGGCGTCCAGCAGCAGATCATGTCCGCGGCCGGACTTCATGCGGGCGACGATGCCAGCCACCGGAGCGTCGCCGCTTATACCCGCCTGCCGGCGAACCGCGTCGCCGCCGGGACCCGGGCAAAAACGCGAGGCATCGACCGCGCCGTCGATCGCAACAATGCGATCCTCGGACAGGGTCTGTCTTTCGATCAGGTCATTTTGCTGCCTTTTGGAAACGACAACCAGGCCGTCGGCTCTTCTCAGTTGCCAGTCGCGCCCGGGCGACGAGGCATTGGAGGTGTGCAGCGTGCGCACCAGCCTGACCTTGGTCTTTCTGGGTCGCGCCAGGGCGGCCAGGGTGTGATCGTGTGAACGGTGGGCATGCAGGATGTCGAACTCCGTCCCCGCCCAGGCGCGCTTTAAAGCCAGGACGTCGCGCAGCAGCAGGATCGGCCCCGACTTTACCGACAGGGCCAAGCGCCTATCGAGAGGCACCCCGAACTCGGCCGCGCTTGCTTCGATGTCACCCTCTCTCAACGTGTCGACGGCCAGCCAGGCTGAGTGTCCTGCCCGGCGCTGCTCCTGCGCCAGGCGCAGGACCGGCTCAACCGGACCGGTGTACAGGTGGCAGGAAAGCAGGTGCAGGATGCTCAGCGGCCGTGAGCCCAACTCAGTCGTCTCCGGCAAGCAGCTTTAAAATCTTAGATGTTGAATGATCCTTGGGATCTCCGGCGATGGCAACCCGTCCGCCATAGGCACACACCTCGTCTCGCTCGGGAACGCTGTCGGGCGTGTAATCGCTGCCCTTGACGTGCACATCCGGTCGCAGGCGCCGGATCACGCCGCGCACGTCGTCCTCGCCGAACAGCAGTACGTGATCCACCGCATCGAGCGCGGCGACGATCTCAGCTCGTTCTTGCTCTGGAAAAACGGGCCTGCCGGGACCCTTGAGTCTGCGCACAGACGCGTCGGAGTTGACTGCCACCACCAGAATGTCGGCAAGTTTCTTGGCTCCCCGCAGGTAGCGCAGGTGCCCGACGTGCAGCAGGTCGAAGGCGCCGTTGGCCAAGGCGATCGTATGGCCCAGCTTGCGGGCCGGGGCTAAAAGCCTTACCAGGCCTTCGAGATCGATTAGCTTCGACATGTCGATAAGAGCGACGGCGCCCTCAATCTTTACGTTGCAGGGCGGCAACGAGTTCCCCCGCCTTGACCACGGCCGTGCCCGACTTGGTAACCTTGATACCGCCTGCCATGTTGGCAAGCCGCATGGCGTCTGCCGGTTCTGCTCCCGCGGTGCGAGCAAGGGCGAAGGCGGCGATGACCGTATCGCCCGCCCCGGTGACGTCGGCCACCTCGGCCGTTCCGAAGACGGGCAGAGTCTGGGTTTCACAATCGGGCACGAAAAGCGCCATGCCGTTGTTGCCGCGCTTCACGAGCACCGTGCGCGCCCGCGCATCGGCTAAAAGCCTGCGGCCGGCCTTTTCGAGCCCGGATGACTTGTGGACGTCGATGCCCGTCGCCATGGCCAGTTCAGGCTCGTTGGGAGTCAGCACCTCGGCGCCCATGAAACGCTCGATACCCCGGCGCGCGTCGGCAAAGACGGGGATTGCGCCCGCCTGGATGACTTTCAGCACCTCGTCCAGCACACTTCCCTCGACCACCCCCTCGCCGTAATCCGAAATCACCACGGCGTCCGCCTCCCCCAGCGCGCGTATCAAGCGCTCGACCAGCATGTCCCTGATCGCCTGGGTCACCGGACCGTCGTTCACCCGGTCAATGCGCAGCATCTGCTGGCGGACGGTGTTCTTGCCGCCCGCCAGCACGCGCGTTTTCTCGGTGGTGAAGCGATTGGGGTCGACCATTACGCTTTCCCCCGGAATGCCGCGGGTGGCAAGCATCTCGGTCAGCTCGCTGCCGGCGTCGTCGCTGCCGACCAGTCCAACCGGCAGCGGGTGGCCGCCCATGGCGCTGATATTCGCGACCACGTTGCCTGCGCCGCCCAGCCTGGCGTCCTCGCTCTCCTCGCGGACAATCAGCACCGGAGCCTCGCGAGAGATCCTGCCCGTCGTACCATTGATATAACGATCGATCACCAGATCGCCGAGTACGACGATTCTGAGATCAGGAAACTTAGAGATGATTTCGGTCAGGTCGTTCATGGACAGGAAACTACTCGCCTTGCCCGCTTCTGTCAATTCTCTCCCGCGCAGACCCACTGCACTCCGAGACCCTTGAAGATCGGCGTCAGGCCATCGATCTCGGTCGACAGGGATACCTCGACCAGCAGGTAGTGTCCGCTTATCTCGCCTGCGGCGATCAGGTCGGCGGGCGACTCCTCGAAGGGGCCGTAACGGGTGGCCGTCTGAAGAGCGTCGATGCTGTCGGCCGCCCTGACGTAGACCTTCACGTAAGTGCCGACCGGCACGCTGGCCTCCCAACTGACCTGCTTCCAGCGGGTCTCGGTGGGCAGGGCGCAGCCCTCGAAGACCTGCTTGTAGGTTCCGCGCGGGGCGGTGAAGTTGCGCAGGGCGAAACCCGTGAAATCCGAGTAGGTGTATGTGCCATTGCCGGTCGGGTAGCATTCGACGTCCCCCGATTCCGGGTCGACCTTGCAGGCGTTGTCCGTCTGGCGGTTGACGCCCCAGGCATAACCGTCGAAGTCGAGGCCGACGCCGATGGTTTCCTTGGCGTTGAGCAAGTCATAGGTGCGCATATCGGATCCGTCGGCGGCCTTGAAGCGCGTGATGCGGCCGACCCTGGTTCCGTCGGTCAGCCAGGAATGCGCCAGCCAGATGTTGCCGTCGGCGTCCGCGGCGATGCCGCGACCGACGCCCACGCCCGGCGTGGGCACGGTCATAGACGAGCCGTCGGCGGGATCGTAACGCGCGGCGCCCTCGCGCTGGTAGCCGCCGACCCAGACGCGGTCTTCCATGTCGATGGCGATGCCGTAGGAACCGTCCCAGCCCTGGATCTGTACAACCTGGCCGGCGGTGTTCGCGTTTGTGTCGAGGCTGACGATCCTCCCGCTATTTTCCTGGGTGGCCCATAGAATTCCCTTGGAATCGATGGCCGCGCCGTAGGGATGCAAGCCTATCGAGACCTCGGCCAGCACGTGTCCGTCGTTGGGATCGAGCTTGTAGAACTTGTTCTCATTGTAGGCGCCCACCCAGGCGTTGCCCTGGCCGCCCTCGACGCCCCCGGCGTCCAGGGCCACCGCCCGGGGCACACTGTTGTTGCCGCCCACGTTGACGGTGAACAGGATGCACTCGTCCGCCTCGCCGAGATACTCTTGAGGGTCGTTCAACCCGATCACACCGTCGCCGTTGACGTCGGTCGAGGTCTCGACGGTGCCGTCCTCGTCGACGTCGGGACAGTTGTCGTTGGCGATCTTGGTTACCGTGCCCTGCTGGTTGAAGGCGCGGTTGGCAACCCAGACGTCGCCGTTGAAGTCGACGGCGGTGCGCGAGGGGTCGTTGCCCGTCGCCTGGGCGTTGCCGCGGTTGCGCGGATCCGGGCTGTGAAGCGCCGAGATGTAGCGCCCCTCCTCGCGGCCGGTGACGGTGTTGATCTTCGACACCGTCCCCTCGTCCGAGTTGGCCACGTACAGGAAGGTCAAGCGGATGTTCTCGCCCTCCTCGAGCACCAGGTTGCCCGAGGGATCTTTCTCGAGGCCGTGGTGATTGTCGTCGTTCCATTCGAATTCCTGGCCGCTTCCCGGACCCACCGTAACTCCCTGGCAGCGCGGGCCGCAGTCGGTGCACGACAAGCTCTCGTCCGTGGATCCGTCGCAGTCGTTGTCGACGTTGTCGCAACGCTCCGACTCGGGCAACACCTGTCCGACGCAGGCGCTGTAGCTGCCCGCCTCGCACTTGCGCTTGCCGGCCTGGCAGATGCCGATGTCGAGAAACTTCTCGTCGGCCTCGAAGCAGTCGGTCTCGTCGGTGCCCTCGCAGGGACAACCCTCGTGGGGCACGAGATCGCAATCGCATGAGAAGTTCAGCTTGGGATCGCTGTCGTCGCAATCGGGGCCAAGCATGCAGTTGTCCCCGTAGCCATCGCCGTCTGCGTCGACGCAGTCCTTGTAAGGGTCACCGCCGGTATCGGAACAATCGCAACCCCTGGCAGCCAGTGCCACGACTCCCAGGACGAAAAGAAACCCGCATTTCCAAGAAGCCATGGGCAACCTCCCTTCGAGCCAAACGATATATTCAAACTCAGTCGTTATTTTACTTCATGCGCCGGCGCAATACAAGAAGGCCTGAGAAACCCACCGGTATCACGTCTTCTTTTTGTCGTCCAGCCCGAGCTTGAAACGCCTGTGTATCCACAGCCACTGCTCCGGGCACTTGCGGATCTTGTCTTCGAGCCAGCTATTCAGGGCCAAAGTCAGCCTGGCTACCTCTTCCTGCCTGTCGGCCAAGCGATCGATCTCGAGCGGCTCGTCCACGGTCACCCGGTGGCGGCCGCCGGGCAGGCGCTCGATTGTGACCGGCACTATGGGCGCCCCGGCGGTCAGGGCGAACAGCGCAGGCGCGGTCGTCGTCGAGGCCGGGCGGCCGAAGAAATCTACGGGCATCCCCCGGCCGGCCGGCATGTGCTGGTCGATGACCAGTGCCACGACGCGGCCCTGCTTCAGCAGTTTGTGGATGGCGAAAGCCGAGCCCTTGTCCGCAAGCAGGCCCACACCGCACCCGGCCCGCGCGCTCATCCAGTAGCTGTCTACGTTTGCGGCATGCTGCCTGCGGGTGACCACGTGCAGCGGCACTCCCCTTAAAGCCTCGGCGCAGGCCATCAGATCGAAGTTGCCCAAATGTGCGGTGGCCACGATAACACCTTTGCCAGCGGCCAGGGCGTTTTCCAGATTCTCCCAGCCGCGATGCTCGACGAGCTTCGCAACCTTGTCCCGTGAAAACCCCGAAAGGCGCAGGAACTCCACGGCCGAACGCCCCAGGTGCATGAAGCACTTCCGGGCGATTCTCCTGCGCTCAGGCCGGCGCTTGTCGGGAAAAGCAATCCGCAGGTTGGAAAGCGCCACGCCCTTGCGGATTGGCACCAGGTAGTACCAGACCAGCCCCAAGCCGGCACCCAGCCCATTCGCGACCCGCCGCGGCAGGCAGCGAAAGAGGAAACTCAATACATGCAGGAGGCCGCGCAGCAGCAAGGCGTCTCAGCCGCCCAGGGCCTTGTTGAGCGATTTTTCCAGGTTTTCACTGAGGCCCACGAACCTGGCGCGCACCATCCCGTTGCTGTCGATGTAGAAGATCGAAGGCAGGGTGACCGTCTCTCCGTCTACGATATACTTCTTGGCAACCGTCTCGTAGGCGTCGACCAGAACCGGAAACTCGAACTTGTGCGCCTTGAGAAACAGGTCGAGCTTGTCGCGCCCGTTCTCCGACTCGAGCAAGGCGATCATGATCACCTGCACCTTGTCCTTGTGCTTCTGGTGGTAGGCCAGCACCTGGGGCAGTTCCTTCATGCAAGGCTTGCAATCGGTCCTGAAGAAATCGATCAAGACTTCTGTCTTCTTTTTCCAGGACTTCTCCGAACCCGGGTAGGCCAGGTCGCTCAGGCGAATCAGGTTGCTGTTCAAATCGCGCAGGCTGAAATCCGGGGCCCGTTCGCCCACCTTCGCCTGCGGCTTGTCGGCAGCGGGAGGAGCGGCCAGGGCCGGAAGCGAAAGGCACAGCGCCAGCGGCATCAGAAGCAGTATCTTCTCTTTCAAGTTCATTGAACCTTCCTTGTTGTCATAGCCTGGAAAGGCATGTGCCAATCGCCTTTTCGATTATCTTGTCCCGGAGTTTCTCCACGCTGCGATTCAAGGCCGCAGCGCGGGAGACGGGGTGTCCCTGTTTCTCGGGGCCCAGATCGACCGCGGCAACCTCGCGGCAGTCCGAGGTGCGCACCAGGCGCAACGAGCCGCCGGCCGAGGCGAAGTAGATCCCGTCTTCCCGGGAGATGAAGCTGGAATCGACGTCGATGACCAGAAGCAACCCCGCGCCTTTTTCGGCCGCGGTTTTTGCGGCTTCTTGCTTGTCCCCGGCCAGCACGGCCTCGAGTTGTAAGGCGGGTATCCCGCCCGGGCGACAGCTTACGCCCCGGGCCGCGAGCCACTGTTTGGTGCGCACTAGCAACGATCGCATCAACGACCCCGAAGACACGGTCTTGCCGTCGACCACCAGGTGCAATGCTACCAGAGCCGTCTTGGCCATCTTTGCCGCCTCTTGTCGAGCGCGATCGAGATCGGCCTTTACCTGCTCTGCCAATAAAGTGCTGTTGAGGCTGCCGTCCGGGCTGACGACCGGCTCTTTGAGACCGGCCAGCAATTTCATCGCCCGGTTGAGTCCATCGGGCGCCTCGGCGAAACGCCCCGAACTCATCAGCCGCCTGCCTTCGGCCAGCAACTCGGCCGCCTTCTTGACGATATCACGGGCCGCCTTGCGGGCCATGCCCAGAAGGTTCTCGTACTCGAGACGCGGATAGACGAGCATCATGTAGCAATCGAAGGAATGTCCGCCGGGCCCGCTGTACTCTTCGAACCAGCGCTGATCCTCCCACACCCCGCGAAGGGTCAAGGGCTCGCCGCCCCCCTCGATCTCGAAGCGGTAGCCGCCCTTCCCGTCGGCCACCAGCTTGGCCGTGACTTTCTGCCCGATGGCTCTGCGCAACTTACCCAAGGCGTCTGCGTAAGCCCCGCTGCAAGCGATTTCGCTGTTGGCTCCCCGCTGGGCCAGTCCGCAAAAAGGCAAGCTGTGTTCCGTCCGGGCCGGGCACTCCTGGATCCACAAAGGCTCCAGGCCCTCGGAGTGAGACACCATGGTGCGGTCACCGTGCGTTTTTTGCTTCTCCCCCCGAATAGCCTGTCCGCCTCCCCCGCAACCAGCCCCAATCATCAGGGCCGACAAGCCGAACACCAACCACCAGCATCTAAACATGTCCAATCCCTCTTCCGCGCCGCGATCCGTCTTTTCAAAAGACGTGAAAAAAACGGCGCCTATTCAACACGAGCAGGCCGGATACTAGCAATTGAACCAGCTATGGTCAAATCCCAGGCCGCAAGCTCACTTACCCCAGTCGGAGGGTTGCGGGCCCATCTTCAATTCCAGGACGGCGCCGTCTTTTATGTCCTGGTGGTAGAACCAGGGGACATCCAGGGGCTTGCCGTTCAGCCTGGCTGACTGGATGTACTTGTTCTCTGCATCGGCGCCCTGGGCCCGGACCACCAGGGCAGCGCCATTGCCTAGCTGGTAGGTTGTCTTTGTAAAAAGCGGGCTGCCTATATAGTAGCGGGTCTGGCCGGCTATTGGATAGAAGCCCGAGGACGAGAAGACGTACCAGCTTGACATTGTTCCCAGGTCGTCGTTGCCGGGAATGCCGGCTGCCTGGGCGTGGTAGCGGGTTTCCAGAATGTTACGCACCCAGTGCTGGGTGCGATCGGGCCGGCCGACCTCGTTGAAAAGGTAGGCGGCGTGGATGTCCGGCTCGTTGCCTTGCCAGTAGTAGCGCGGGGGAACGTATTCGGGGGGTATCCCACCTGTATCCGGTTCGGGCGTTGAGAAAAACTCTTCCAGCTTGTCGCCCATGGCGTCGGCGGAGCCGAACAACTCTACCAGGCCCTGGGGATCGTGGGGCGCCAGCCACAGGTACTGCCAGGCGTCGCCCTCGGTGTAATACTCGGCGCCCCAGTCCAGGGGCTCGAAATCCTCGTCGGACTCCACCCACGATCCGTCCTCGTTCTTGCCGCGCATGAACTGGGTGTTCGGATCCCAGTGGTTCTTGTAGTTTTTCGAGCGGGCCTCGAAGTCGGCCGCGTCCTGGGTCTTGCCCAACAACTCGGCCAGGGCGCCGATGGCCGCGTCGGCGATACAGAACTCCTGGGTCTTCGATACCGAGCCGCCCACCTTGTCGGCCGGTACGTAGCCGAGAGTCAGGTAGTATTCGATCCCGCCGCGGCCTGCCTGCAGGACCGGGCCGCTGGCGTGTTCGTACATCTTGGTATAGGCCGTCTGGACGTCGAAATAGGTGATGCCCTTCTGGTAGCTCTCGGAGATGATCACATCGGCCGGGGTGCCTACCATGCAGCCGGTGTAGCTGGTGCCGGCCGGCCACTTGGGCAGCGAGCCGCCCTGCTCTGCCATCTTTACCAGCGAGACAAGCATGTCCCGTTGGCGATCCGGGATGATCAGATCGAACAACGAATGCAGGTTACGATAGGTGTCCCACATGGAAAAGTCGGTGTAGTATAGAAAGTCAGATACCGTGTGCACCTGCTTGTCGAGACCCGTGTAGCGGCCGTCAGTATCGCTGAAATGAGTTGGATGCAGCATGGCGTGGTAGAGGGCCGAGTAGAACTTGACCCGCTCGTCTTTTGTTCCGCCCTCGATCGAGACAAGCGCGAGCTTGTCTTCCCAGGCGCGGCGGGCCTCGGCGCGCACGCTGTCGAAGTCCTTGCCCGCAAGCTCGGCCTGGCGATTCTTCCTGGCGCCGGCCAGGTCAACGTAAGAAAGCCCGATCTGCGCCTCGACCGGCTCGGCGGTGTCCACGGCCACAGCCACACCCAGGTCTGTGCCCTCGGCGCTGACCTGGTCTGTAAGCAGTTCGCCGTCGCGCCAGACGGTCCAGTGCTCGACAGGTTTATTGAAGACCGCGGAGAAGAAAAGCCTGAAGCCGCCCGAGCGGCCGGTCAGGCTGCCGTCGTAAAGCAGGCTGCCGGATATTTCCCGGGCCGCGGCGTCGACATCCAAATGAGCTTCGGAGACGCTGCAGGTAATAAGCGCGTGGGACAAGTTGACGATCACGAACCCGTCTACGGCGCCGGCTGGAAAGCTGTAGCGCTGGTAGGCGCAATGGTCGCTGGCCGTCAGTTCCACCTGGATATTATTATCGTCGAGCAGCACCGAGTAATAACCTGGTGATGCCTTCTCGTTCTCCTTTTGAAACATAGACAGGTAGTTCGCCTCGCTGGTTTTCTTGTCGTCGAAGCCCAGTGTCGGCATGAAAAGCAGCGCGCCGTAGTCGACCCCGCCGGTGCCGGAGATGTGCACCTGGCTGAAGCCGTGGATCTGGTCGTCGTCGTAATGGTAGCCTGAGAAGTGGTGGAACTCGAAGCAAGGATCGAAGCTGGGACAGGTGTCCGGACCCGGCTTGGCCATCCCGAAAGGCCGACTGGCTCCGGGGAAGACGCTGCCGAAGTTCCAATATGTCCCCCCGGATCCAATGAAGGTATTCACCAGGTCAACTGGTGGAGTCTGGTCGACCGGCTTAGACTCTCCGCCGCAGGCCGCAAGCAACAGCGAAAAGACAAGAGGCGCAATTGCAGCGATCATTTTCATGTCAGCGGGGAGTCTAGCGCCACAACCCTCAAACTGCAAGGGCCGCTAAAAACGCGGAAGAATATCTGGATCAGGGTATTTTCGAAAATCCCTGCTTGGTGAAGTGCCTATCGAGTGTCAAGGCATGTTCGATGCCCATGTTCCTCATGGTGATGAAACTCACCCAGTCGACAAGGCTCGGTCCCTTGGAACCCGCGGCGGCGACTTTCTGCCACGCCTTTCGATGCAAGGCCTCGTCCACCCAGACGATCTCCACAGCTTCATGGACAACCGAGCCGAGCGCCCGGAAGGCTTCGATCCCGAGGCGACTTCGAACCAGTGCGCCGGCTTCGACCAGGGTATAAGACGTGGTGAACAAGGGGGTGTTTTTACCCGCCAGATCGCGAAGGCTGTCTGCGACCTGGTCATGCTCCGACGCATCGCGATCCATCAAGGGAAGCAGCGCCGAGGTATCAACGAATACGGCCTTCATTGCCCGAAATCTTCATCCAGGTAGTCATCATGGCGCCGGCCTATGTCGTCGCGACCACTCGAGGCTATTCCCGACAACTTCAGCAATTTACCCGCGTCGGGCAGTTCGTCTTCCTCCACGCCCGATCGCATGCCCTTTTTGATCAACCTCCGAACCGTCTCCGAGATGGAGATCTTGTGCCGATGCGCAAGCTTACGCAGCTTCTCGTACTGTTCGGGCTCGAGCTGGACCTGCGTTCTTATCATGATCTTTCTCCCGGTAGTTATCATGACATCATGTTGTCATGATAACTACTCTTGGATAAGAAGTCAACAGGCGTCTCGCTGGCCTTGGACAACGGCAATTTGCTAGTGGTGCACGGACGAGGCTCCCACGCCAAGACGCAACTGCTCATGTAAGAAATAGACTCACCCGACCGATTTCAGCAACCCTTGTATCTTCTGCGGCTCATGCCATCGCGCCTCTATGCGCAACCCAATGTAACTCAGTTTCGTATTCGATTGCGGCAGGCGAACCAGATCTTTTTCCGTGCAGACCACGGTCTCGACACCGAGGCGCCGGCAGGCGGATTCGATTCTTTCGATGTCTGCCTGCCGAAAACGGTGGTGATCATGAAAGGACAACGATCCCGCCACGTTCAAGCCCGCCTGGTTGCAGGTTTTCAGAAAGCCTTCCCCGGCGGCTACCGCGCAAACCGCAAAAACCGGCTCGTCTTTCGGGTGTTCGGCCTCGGACAGCTCGGGTCCTTTTGAAAACCCGGCTGGCGCGAAGTCACAGGAACAGGCCGGAATACTATCCGGTAGATTGTGCCTGGAACGCAGCTCGCCGATGTCTTTGCTGCCGCCGTATGTAAAGATCAGCATGTCGGCGCGCTGAAGCGCACTTAGCGGCTCGCGCAGCGGGCCGCGGGGCAGCAGGCGGCCGTTGCCGAAACCCCTGTCCGCGTGTATCGCGCACAGATTCAGATCGCGCTGCAGGCGCCGGTGTTGAAAAGCATCGTCCAAGATTATTACGTCCGGGTCGCAGCGCTCGATGGCCAGGCGCGCCGCCGCCAGGCGGTCTTCACCTACCACTACCCCGGCTTGCGGACAGCGCCTGGCAATCAAGAGCGGCTCGTCGCCCGCCATGGCCGCCGTCCGCGATTCTTCGGACAACTCACTGACAACCAGCAATCCCCGGCTGGCTCTGCCGTAACCGCGCGAGACCACGGCCACCCGCTTAGCGCGGCTTTCCAGCATTGCAACCAGTTCGATAACCAAAGGCGTCTTGCCGTTGCCGCCCACCGTCAGGTTGCCGACCGAGATCACCGGTCGATCGACCTTGACCGGCTTTGGGCCAGCGCGCATTGCCAGGCCCAGGCGATAAACCCAGGAAAGCGGCGTTAGCGCCAGCGCCGAAAACCGTTCGCCGGGCAAATGCCCTTCTGAGTACCAGATGCGCTCGATCAAGCTGTTCGTCCGAGGCTCATCCATTCACGGGTTCCATGATTTCAACGAGCGCTTGCCACACTCTTTCGGGTTCCAGCGCGGCCAGGCACTCGTGCGTGCCTTCGGGACAAGTTGCCGATCCGTGGTTGCTGCACGGCATGCAAGGCAGGTCCATGCCGACGACCTTGACCCGCGATCCTACCGGCGCCCAACGCTCGGGCGAGGTCGGCCCGAACAAGGCCACCACTGGAATGCCCAGGGCGGCGGCCATGTGGGCCGGACCGGAGTCTGGGCTGACAACCGCGGCACATAGCCCAAGCAACCCCGCCAGTTGCCCCAGGCTTCCACCGGCCCTTACCAGGATCGGCCGGCCGGACATCGAATCGGACACCGCCCGCGATACAGGCCCGTCACTCTCTCCTCCCAGCAGGGCCACCCGGAAGCCTTTTGCGATACAACGATCGGCAAGCCGGGCCAGGTTGATCGCCGGCCAGCGCTTGGTCTCGTGACGCGCGCCCGGAATCAGTCCGACAATGGGTCCAGGGCCATCGGACCCGCCCAGGAGATCGCGCGCCCACTCGAGATCGCGGGCCGCCGCGCGCAGCTGCGGCACCGGGCGGGGCGCCTGTTGACTCTCGCTCTCCCCGCTCTCGAGCACCGCCAGGTAGCGCGCCACCTGGTGCGGTGAGCGCAGGATCGCATCGTGGCCGATAAGCGCCCGGAATACCCCGAACCCGCGGCGTTTGACCAGCACGCGCCTCTCCGCCGGGCGCAGGACGGCGGCCAGCATTAAAGTTCTGACCTTGTGTTGCAGATCGATCATCAGATCGACAGGCCCAATCTCGCGCGCCAGGCGGCGCACGCCGGACGTCCCGTTGTGGCGTCCGATGTAGTCGTATTCGAGCACCTGATCGATGTGGGGATTGTGCTCGACCAGGTCGCGGTAGCCGGAATCCACAAGCCAACTCATATGCGCTTCTGGATTTTCTGCCCGCAGGCGGGCGGCCACCGGCGTGGCCAACACGATATCGCCCACCGAGGACAGGCGCGCCAAAAGAATGTGCCGCGCGCAGCTCACGAACCCCGCCTCGCTCCGGCCGTCTCGACGATCACCCGGGCGCACTCGGCAGAGGCGCCCTGCACCGCGATGACCGCCTGGCGGGCCATACGCCCCAGTTTCTCTACCTCGTCCGGCGAGGAGAGCAGATCTGAAAGCACCTGGGCAATCCTGTCAGGATCCGGCACCTGTATCCCGCCACGGCCCAGCAGCACCCGCACGCTGCCCCTGAAGTTTTCCATGTGCGGCCCGAACAGCACGGGCTTGCCGCAGGCCGCCGGTTCGAGAATGTTGTGTCCCCCGTGCCGGGCGAAGCTTCCGCCGACGAAAACGACCGTGGCCAGTTCGTAGGCCCCGCGCAACTCCCCGACCGTGTCCAGGATTACCAAAGGCTCCGCCCCTGCTCCCCGCGAGCGCAGGGCGTACGCTATTCCGCGCTCCTGCGCCAGGAACTCCAGCCGCTCGGTACGCTCGATGTAACGCGGCGCCACGATCATCTTGAGATCGGCGAACTTCTTCCTGAGCCTTACGAAGACATCGAAAAGCGGCCCCTCCTCTCCCTCGTGGGTGCTGCCGGCCAAAAAAACCTGCGTCGTTCCGTTGACGCCCAGATCGCGGGCCAAATCGGCAAGCCCACCGGTCGGTTCCGCCTGCCTGCAGGAATCAAACTTGGTGTTGCCTGTCACCCTGACTTTTTTCGGGTCGGCTCCGATGGATACTGCATGCTCGGCCTCGGCTTCGTCGCGCATGCAAAGCAGGTCGAGGTGGCGCAACGGGTTCCCGACCAGCCGATAGAACCAGCGGTAGTGCCCCAGCGAACGCTCATCGAAGCGCCCGTTGATCAGGATGATCCCGGCGCCGCTGCGCCTGACTCCCCTGAGCAGGGCGGGCCATACCTCGGCGTACTCCAGCACCAACACGTCGGGCCGGATGGCTTTCACGGCCCGGCTGACGCTGAAAGGCAAGTCGTAGGGCAGGTAGCCGCAGGCATCCACGCCCTCGAGCATTTTTCGGGCCATGGTCATGCCCGAGTTGGTGATCGTGGTGACGACGATGCGCGCCTTGGGTAGCAATCCGCGCACCTCGGCGATCACCGGCCTGAGCGCCAGCAGGTCTCCGGCCGAGGCCCCGTGGAACCAGATAGTCGGCCGGCGCTCTGGCCGGCCCTCGCCGCCGGGCCAGCCTGCGGGGTAGAATCCGAAACGGGAGCGGATCCCCTCCCGCAGCTTGCGGTTGAGCAACAGCAGCGGCAGCAACAGCACGAAAGCCACGTGCACCAGCACGGCGTAGATGAAAAACATGGTACCGGCGGGCAGTCTAACCCGCTCCGTCCCCGGCGTCCACCCGTGCCCGTATCGCTGTGTCTGCATCTTCGGTCAGTTTTCGCAAAGCGTCAGTCAGCATCGCGGCCGTTTTTTCCATCTCGGCCGGCCTGGCTTGTCTTTTTACGTGTATAGGTTTTCCAAATACGACCAGTGCGCGGGTGAAGGGCATGGGTATATTGAAGCCATCCCAGGCGCGCTTCAGTTGAACGCGCCTTCCGAAGCCCGCAGTCAGCGGAACTATGGCCGCTCCGCTCCGGCGCGCCAACGCCACTATGCCCGGCTTGGCCACGAAAGCGGGCCCGCGCGGGCCGTCCACCGCCATGCCGACAGAAGAGCCGTCTGTCAGGCTGCGGTTCAAAGCCAACATGCCGGCCAGTCCCCCGCGTGAACTCGAACCGCGCACGACCTCGATTCCGAAACGCCCCATGACACGGGCCTGCATCTCGCCGTCACGGCTCAGGCTGGTCATGACGGTCAGGCGCCGTGTGGGATTGGCTCTCAGCAAGGCAAGCTGTCTCCCGTGCCAGAAGGCATACAACACCGGACGCCCCCCGCGGCCGGCCGCCTCGACGTTGTCCAATCCGCGCACCCTAAGGCGCAGGCTGGCAAGCACGATCCTGGCCAGCAGCCAGACCACCCAGGCCTTTACTCTGATCCACAAGCCGGCTCTCCAGATCTTACTTTATCAAAAAGTCATACACTTGCTTGCGGCTGACTCCCGCAAGCCCGGCGACCAGCGCCGAGATACGCCCGGGCGAAAGCCCGCCTGCCGCGCGCAGAGCGTCGATGATCTCGCGCCATTCAGTTGTAAGCCCGGCCTTCTCTTGTCTGGCTCCCTCGACTACCAGGGTCACCTCGCCGCGGGTCCCGTCCGCATAGCGAGCGGCAAGCTCAGGCAGGCTTCCGCGATCGAAGGTCTCGTGCAGCTTGCTGATCTCCCGAGCCACCACCGCGCTTCGCTCTCCCAGGATCTCCGCCATGGCGGCAAGCGTCTTGCCGATGCGCCTGGGCGACTCGTAGACGACCAGGGTGCCGGGCTCGGAGGAGAGATCTTCGAGCAGCCTCCGCAGTTGTCCCGGTTTGCGCGGGAGAAACCCGAGAAACGTAAAGCGCTCTGTCGCAAGGCCGGAGGCGACCAGCGCTGCCACGGCGGCGGCCGGGCCGGGAATGGGCGTAACCCGGAATCCCGCATCGAGGACGCTTCTCACCAGGGCCGTGCCCGGGTCGCTCAGGCCGGGCGTTCCCGCGTCCGACACCAGGGCGACGTCAGCGCCGGCCTGCAGGACGCTTGTGACCCGGCCGGCGGCCTGGGCATGGTTCTGTTCGCGGTAGCTAATCACCCGGTTGGCAATCCCATGGGCCGAAAGAAGCTTGCGAGTGTGCCGGGTGTCCTCGGCCGCGATCAACCCTGCCGATGAGAGGATCCTGAGCGCACGGATAGTAATGTCTTCCAAATTTCCAAGTGGAGTGGCCACCAGGTACAGACAACCGGTAATAGTCGTAGATTCTCTCAAGTCGTCTCCCTGGCCGATGATACTAGGCCAGGCGGCGCGGACGATCAACCCGAGTTGACACCTCGACGCCGGGTGTCATAATGGCCGCATGAATGTGCACCTGTCGCGTCTCTCGGTTATATACACGGTGGCTCTTGCCGGCATGCTCTTGCTTGTCCCGCAGGCCCGGGCTCGGGACGACATATCGGGAACCTTCACCGAGGAATACACCGAGACGATCTACTCGCTCGATCAGTGGGGCACCCATTGCGGCCAGGTGCCGCGCTCGATCGGGCGGCACAAGCGCAAGCTGACCTTCAAGGTGCAAGACCGCGGCGTCGATCTGCTCTTTGTACCGACCTCGGGAAAATCTTTCTCGAGCGTGGCCTGCCAGTCGGACAACAAGGCCGTCAAGCCCAAGGAGCGCACGCTCAAGGACAAGTTGTTTCTGATAAGCTGCGCTACGCCCGAGACCTCCGAGTCATACGAGAGCGGCCTGTACTCGTTCAGGATCCAGTCCCAGGATCGGATCGAGTACCGCGAGACAACGCGCTTCTCGCATAACGTGGCCGGAGCATTGTGCGTCTACAGCCGGCGCATAAGGAGAATGTACAAGCGCATAAAGGATGCGGCAAAAGTCGCCGAGATCGAGCAACCCGTATCCGCCGAGAAGGTCTCGGCCCAAAAGGACGATCCCTGCGAGACACCCGGCCCGGCCGTACGCCTGGCATTGACGCCCGAGAAGGCGGTTCTGAAAACGGGCGAGAAGTTCTGTCCCAAGATTGAGGCGACCGACGAGCATGGCTGCCCGGTTACAGCCGGCCTGAGCTGGGGCAAGGGAAAGCAGCCTGCCGGCGTCAAGTTGACTACAACCGGTTGTCTGAAGATCGATCGTCACGCCCTGGCCGGCTCTTACCCAATCGCGCTCTCGGCCGGCCGGGCGCAGGCTTCGGTCACCATCGAGATTCAGCGCCAGGCTGCAGCTCACGCGGCCGTCCCCAGGCCTCCCGAGGCTGACGGCGGTGCAGACGAGACGCATGTGGTTGACGGCGGTTCTGAGGCGGCCGAGGCAATCGGCGCCCCGGACGCGGGTCCTAAAGCGGATGATTCCGGGCCGGTCGACTCCGGGCCGGCCGCGATCCAGGTTCAGAAACCCTCCGAAGCCGAATTGCCCGCCTGGTTGCTTCCTGCCGCCATAGGCGGCGGCGCCCTGATCGTCTTCGTGTTGCTGGCCGTCATCCTCGGCAAGAAGCGCCGAACACGCGCTAAAGAGGCCTACCGCGGAGAACCGACCGTGCCCGAACCGCTGGCTCCGGTGCCTTCCAGGAAAGAACAGACAGCACAAACGTCCGCGGACAAGCCCGACAAGATCTTCTGCACCACGTGCGGCAAGGCCATCCCGGCCGAGGCGAAGTTTTGCCCCTATGATCGCGCGCCGATCTACAGTCCGTCATCTCCCACTCTGGCCTCGGCCCCGGTATGCCCGAGCTGCAAGCGTCTTTTGCCGATGGGTGCCAAGTTCTGCCCCTACGACAAGACCAAGCTGAAATAGCCATGTCTTCCGATCCACGCCACATTCTGGGAGCCGCCGCCGAGGACCAAGCCCGCGACTACCTAGCAGGCCAAGGCTACCAGATCCTGGAGCGCAACGTGCGCTACAAGGTCGGCGAGCTCGACATCGTGGCCACCGAAGGCGAGACACTGGTCTTCGTGGAAGTGCGCTCCCGCAGCAACCCCAACCAGGTTCACCCGGCCGCCACGGTCACCCCCCGCAAGCAGCGCCAGGTGGTTCGCGCGGCCATGGCCTACTGCCAGGACCACAATATCAAAGACACCATGATCCGCTTCGACGTGGTCGCCGTACTCGGCGACAAGGGTGAGATCGAGCTTTACAAGAACGCCTTCGAGGCCGGCCGCTGAAATGGCATCAACTACTTCACCCCCCTGAAGCTGCGCCGGTGAATTTCGCAGGGGCCGTGCAGTTTCAGAAGCCGCCTGTGCTCGGCGGTCGGGTAACCCTTGTGGCGCTCGAAGCCGTACTGCGGCCACATGGCGTGATACTCGATCATCAATGTGTCCCGGTACACCTTGGCCACGATGGACGCCGCGGCCACGGCCTCGGACAGGCCGTCCGCCCCGACAAAGGCCCTTTGCACTAGCCGCGCAGAACGCGGCGGCAATTCGAACAGGTCGCGCCCGTCTACCAGCACCAGGTCGGGCTGGAGCCCCTGGATCAGAAGCTGCGATAAAGCACGTGACATGGCCTCCAGGCTGGCCATGCGGATGTTGACTTCGTCTATTCTGGCCGGACCGATTATACCCAACCCCCAGCCCAAGGCCTTTGCGCAGATCCCGACGGCCAGTTTCTCGCGCTTGCGGGCCGTGAGCTTTTTCGAATCGTCCAGTCCCTCGATGCCGTGCCCCTTGCCCAGCGCCACTGCCGCAGCCACTACCGGGCCGGCCAAGGGCCCGCGCCCGGCCTCATCGACACCGGCCACAAGCGTGTATCCCTTGCTCCGGGCCCACTTCTCGAGACTGCCGACACCCTCCAGCCCGGTCTCTTTTACGGGCGCTTTGCGGGCGCGCGACCTCACAACTGGAAAGAGGCAGTCGCGTGTTGCGCCCAGGCCGCCTCGCGAGTGAAGAGCACTACTTGGGTCTGTGAACCGATATTGGCCAAGGCGCGCCCCAACAGATCCTGCAGCCCGGCGGGAAGACCGCCGAAAGGATCGTCCAAGAACACCGGAACCGGCTGTTGCTTGCAGGCGTTCTCGATTACGGCCAGCTTCAAGGCCAGGTAAACCAGGTCTTGATCGGCGGCGGGCAATGTCGCCGCCGCAGTCCGCGAGCCCGTCCCGTCGGCCACCTCGATCAGGCCGCCCGGACCAAACGACAATTGGGTTTGTGCCTGGGCGCTGAAGGCGGACAGGTATTGCCCGGCCCGGGGCGCTAGCATCAACTCGATGCGCTGGCGATCGACCAGGAACAAGTCGTCGGCCTTCTTCATCAGCCGATCGAAAGGACCGCTACCTGGCCTTGGCCCGGACGATTCCAGCGCGGGCGAGGGCGGCAAACCATGACCGCCGGGCTTATGCAGGCTCGCGCCCGGCGGCCTGCCGCCTGCAGGCGGCAGGCCGACCCCCAGGTCGTAGGGATCGTTGCCGCTGACCTGAATCGGATCTTCCCCTCCCAGCCAACCGTCGGTCTGCTCGGACGCGGCCGGCGCTCCCGATTCGGTGCGCGCAAGCTTGTCCTCGATAAGGCCGATCCGGCGCTCCATCTCCTTGGGCCCCATCATCAGGCCGCCGGCTCCGGCCAGCTTTTCCTCCAGCTCGGCAATTTCCGCCCTCAGTTGCGCCTGTTGCGATTCGGTCTCGGCAAAGGCAGGATCGTTTTTCTGCGCCTCCAGGTCCTGGCGGGCCTTTTCGAGCGCCCCGGCAACCTTGTTGCGCGCGGCGTACTGCTCGATGATCTGTTGCGGATCGCTTACATCGAGTTGGACCATCGTGCTGCGGACGATTGACGACTCAAGATCGAACTGGCGCTGTAACTTCTCGCGCCGCTCGTCGATCATCGCCAGGCGGGCCTGGCTTCTCTGGGCGGCCTGGCTCCTGTCGATGTGCCGGACGGCGGCGACCAGCGCCAGGCCGAAACCCGCGATATCGAGCAACGCGACGTAGCGCAAATATTCTTCGAGGAAAAAACCGAGCACACCCACGCCGATTGCACCTAGGCCCAGGGAAAGGCCCAGAACGAAGTTGCGATCCTGCGTCAACGGACCGGGAATGGCCTGGTTGGCGCGTTTGTCCCATTTTTCCTGCTCATCGTTCAGACGGGCCTTGTCTCGATCGAGTTTCCCCTTCGACTTCTCGAACTCGCGAATGCGGCGCTCGAAGTCGCCCGGAAGCTCACCCAACTTGTCGAAACGGCCCAACTCGGCCTCGAGATTCTCGACCCGGGAGGAAGCCTCACCGACGCCCTTGGTCTTCTGTTCCATCTTGAACAGCTTGCTCTGCAGCCCATCCAGATTGAACTGCAAGTCGTCAACCTCCTTGGCCATCGACAAATCATGCCGGAGAACATTCAACTGTGAACGCAACTCGTCCGGATTGTCGGGCAAGACCTCCTCGCCCGAATCGCCCCCCTGGTAACCGGGAAAGTGACTCGAACCGCCCCCGCCCGCCAACCCTGCCGTTGGCGGCAGGCTTACCGTTGGCGGCAGGCCGACCCCCAGCGCCTCCGCGGTCGTCTCGCCTGCGGCTGTGGGGAAAGAAGACCGGCGAGTGATAAAGATCTCTTCGAAAACATCGATATGCGGCAAATGTATTTGGCTGGTCAGGTATTGCCGTACCTCGGTGGGTGAGTTGCTCACCGGAACGAATTGTTTAGTGGCCGGGTCTAGGCGCGCAAGCGCCATGCTGCCGCGCAGGAGATCCTGCACCAGCCGGTAGCGCTGCCCGGAGTCATCGTCGATCAAAAGCGCCGCGCGACACAGGCTGGGATCGGAACTTTTGAACCTGTCGGTGGCTGGCTCGGTGGGATTGGGATTGAGGAGATGGGTGACCACGTCGATGGCCGTCGACTTGCCGGCGCCCTGACCCCCGACGAACACCGAAAACCCCAGCCCCACAGGAATGCGGTGCATCTGCTGATAGTTACGCACTCCCTGGAGAACCAACTCTGAAAAAAGCATGGTATCCGCACATAGTCGTGGTCTTGGCCGCGGTGCCCCAAACACCACCGGGGCGCAAGCATACTTGTCGGGAGACCCCGCTCAGACTTCCTTCAAGCGGGCCGCTTTTCCTCTCAGCTTGCGCAGGTAGTACAGCTTGGCGCGCCTGACGCGCCCGGAGCGAAGCACCTCTATCTTCTCGACCCGCGGGGAATGCAGTGGGAACATCCGCTCCACACCAATACCGTAGGAATATTTCCTGACGGTGAAGCTCTCGTCCACGCCTCCCCCGCGACGCCTGATGACGACGCCCTGGAAAATCTGAACGCGCTCCTTGGCTCCCTCGTGGATCCTGAAGTGCACCTTGACGGTGTCGCCAATCTTGAAAGGATCGACCGACTCCTTGATATAGTCTTTCTCGATAAAGTCCATCTTGCGCATCACCTGCCTCCTCGCAAAAACATGTTAGGCAGCGTTCTTATTACATCTCGCCGCTATCCTGTCAATCCCAAATCTTCCAATAAGGAACGCTCCTCCTCGGAAAGCTCGATTCGCCCTAGAAGCTCGGGCCTCCGGCGCGCTGTTCTCAGGATGGCCTGGCGCCGCTGCCAGGCGGCGATCGCCCCGTGATCGCCCGAAAACAGCACTTCTGGTACGCGCATACCGTCGAAATCCCTGGGACGCGTGTACTGAGGGTGCTCCAACATGCCCAGATCGCCATGAGACTCGTGCAACACCGATTCGGGCTGTCCCACCACGCCGGGAACCAACCTTGTCACGGCGTCCATCACGACCCAAGCGGCCGCTTCGCCTCCTGAAAGCACGTAGTCACCGATGCTGATCTCCTCTGCGACAAGTGAGCGGATGCGCTCGTCGACACCCTCGTAGCGCCCACACACCAGCACAACGTGCCCCAAGCCGCTAAGGCGTCGGGCCGTCCGTTGATCGAAAGGTCGGCCCTGGGGCGTGAGCAGGACGATGTGAGCACCCGGGTTGATCTGTCGCAGCGTCGAAAGCGCCCGGGCCACCGGCTCGACCTTGATCACCATCCCGGCCCCGCCGCCGAAGGGCGCGTCGTCCACAACTTTGTGCCGGCCGCAGGCTTCGCGCCGGTAATCCACCAGATCGACTTCGATCAGGCCCTTCTCGCGGGCCTTGCCGAACAGGCTGGCCGAGAGCAGCGAGGTGAACATCTCGGGAAACAGCGTCAACACGCTCCAGCGCAACCCGATAGACGACATGCCGGCTTCTATTTTCAATCTATGTCCCCATCAAGAAGCCCCGCTGGAGGCCTGACCACCATTGTCCCGGCGCTCACATCCAGCGACAGGACCACTCCCTCCACGATCGGCAGCATGATCTCCCCGGCTTCGCCAATGACCACGTAGATATCGTACACGCCGTTGTCGAAGATCTCAGTCAGGACTCCCAGGCTGCGCCCGGTCTCGTCCTCGACCCGCATTCCCAGAAGATCGTCGACGTAGTAGCTGCCCTCCTCCGGCGGCGGCAAATCGTCGCGGCGCACGAAGATCCCAAGGCCCGAAAACTCGCGCGCCCCGTCAATCGTTTCAATACCCTCGAGCGACATAATCAGCGACCTTCCAGCTCCGCGCACCCGCAACAGCCCGAAGCGCCGGGCAGCGCCGGGGCTCCCGCCGATAAACACCTCGACGACGGCTCGCCAGGCGCCCGAACCACTCGGCTGCTCGACGATTTTCACCTCTCCCCGCAGTCCGTGCGGGCGGACGATCCTGGCTACTTGCAGTAATTCGTTTTCAATCGGGGTCAACGATATCCAGCTTCGCCTTCTGTCCGTCGCGGGCCGTGGCCACTCCGATGATCGTGCGGATCGCCTTGGCGGTGCGTCCATCCTTGCCAATCACCCGACCAATGTCGGCCTGATCGACCCGCAGCTTGAACACCCGGCTGTGCTCGTCGACAATCTCCTCGATAGAGACGGCCTCGGCCTTGTCCACCAGGGCGCCGACGATGAAGCTCAGAAGCTCACGCGGCCGGTGTGGGCTTTCCATCTTTGGTGTCCTTGACGGCACCCTTGGCGCTGTCTGTGGCGGACCTTGCGACAAGTTGGGTCACGGTGGGACTTGCCTTGGCCCCAACGCTCAACCAGTAGTCGAAGCGCTCACGGTCGATCTTGAAGACCGTTGGCTTGACCGCCGGGCTATAATGCCCCAACTTCTCGATGAACTTGCCGTCTCGCGCGTTGCGCGAATCAGTGGCCACGATGTGAAAAAACGGCTTTCTCTTTCCGCCTGCCCTTCTCAACCTTATTGCTACCGACATGACCGATTTCCTCTGCTGCTTGAAGTTAGAAACCGCCTCCCATGAGGCCTCGCATCATTGACTTCATTCCAAAACGATTCACTCTCTTCATCATCTTCTTCATCTGCAAGTACTGCTTGATGAACTGGTTGACTTCCTGCACGCTCGTGCCGCTGCCAAGGGCGATGCGCCGGCGGCGGCCGCCGTTCAGAATAGCGTGGTTTATTCTCTCTTTCTTCGTCATCGAGTCGATGATCGCCTCGATCCGCGAAAGCTCTTTTTCCGGGGGGGCGGCGCCCTGCATCTTGTTCAGCATGCCGCTCATGCCGGGGATCTTCTCCATCAGGTCCGTGATCGAGCCCATCTTGTGTAGCTGCCTGAGGTGCTCCCGAAAATCGTCTACCGTGAACTCGTTCTTGCGGAACTTGCGTTGCAGTTCGGCGGCCTTCTTCTGGTCATAGGATTCCTGCGCCTGTTCGACCAGGCTGAGGATGTCGCCCATGCCCAGGATGCGGCTGGCCATGCGCTCGGGGTGGAAGACGTCCAGGTCCTCGAGCTTCTCGCCGGTGCCCGCAAAGAGGATCGGCTTGCCGCAGACGGCCTTGATGGAGAGCGCCGCTCCTCCTCGGGCATCGCCGTCCAGCTTGGTCAACACCACGCCGTCTATGCCCAGGTCTGCATCGAATTTCTCGGCAACGTTGACGGCGTCCTGGCCGGTCATGGCGTCGGCCACCAGCAGGATCTGTCGCGGGCGGACCTCGCGCTTGATCACGCGCAGCTCCTCCATCAACTCCTCGTCGATATGCAGCCGGCCGGCCGTGTCCAGTAGGACGGTATCCAAATTGCGCCGCTCGGCCTGGGCGACCGCCGCGATGCATATTGCAACCGGATCTTCCTCGGTGGTTGACGGGTGCACGGGCAGGTTTATGTCGGAGGCGAGTTTGGTAAGCTGTTCTATGGCCGCTGGTCGATAGACGTCCGCCGGAACGAGATAGGGCCGGCGGCCCTGCGACTTGAGTTGCAAAGCCAGCTTGCCCACGCTGGTGGTCTTGCCCGAACCTTGCAGGCCGGCCAGCATGATAACCACCGGGGGTCGGCCACCGAGATCGAGATCCGCCGCCTGGCCGCCCATCAGCGCGGTCAACTCGTCGCTTACGATCTTGACAAACTGCTGTCCCGGGGTGAGGCTGGCCAGCACCTCCTTGCCCATGGCGCGGGTCTTGACGGCCGTTATGAAATCCTTGACAACCCGGTAGTTGACATCGGCCTCGAGCAGCGAAAGACGCACATCACGAAGTGCGTCTTTAATGTTCGACTCGGAGAGTTTCCCGTGCCCTTTCAGGCGCTTGAACGTCACACCAAGCTTATCGGTCAAGCTATCGAACATACACTAACCTCTAAAGTGGAACAACCTCTCTTGCGAAATCCGCCGATCGGAGCAGGTGAGATTAGCCCCACTGACATGCAATGTCAACACCTACTAACACCGAGCATTCCGCGCTGTCTGCAAAACCGTATTGTATCGGCTGCGTCTCGTGCTCAGTACGCTGCCCGACGAAGAACTGGTCTGCTTGCTGGAACAACTGCGCGGGCACGGACGTGACGATTATCCGGTGCGTCCTAAATCCAGCAAAATGTACCGGAAAGCCCGATCCTGCCGCCATTCGCCCCCCACCCGTCCCGCCTACGGCGGGCCGACCTCTGCGCCTTCCGCGGTTTTTGCGGTCCCCGCCGTGCTTTTTACGGCCCCCGGTGTTTGGGGGTATTTTGGGGATTGCTCAGATCCTGCGGGTCAGTGCTTGAAAGACCGCTGGCCGGTGAAGACCATCGTCGCTCCATTCTCGTTGCAGGCCTCTATCGACTGGTAGTCGTTCAGCGACCCGCCCGGCTGGATGACGGCCTCGACCCCTTCGCGCAGGCCAACTTCGATACCGTCGCGGAATGGAAAGAAAGCGTCCGAGACCATGACCGTTCCCGGCAGGCCACCCTTCATATCACCCACCTGCGCGTCAATCGCGGCCTTTTCGTCGCCGTCTTCGAGGTCGGTATACGGCTTGGCGTGCTTTTCGAAACAAATACGATCGGCAAGCTTTCTATAGGCCTTGTCGCGCGCGATCTCGGCCACGCCCACCCTGTCTTGCTCGCCAGTGCCAATGCCCACCGTCGCGCCGTCCTTGACGAAGATGACCGAGTTCGAGGTCACCCCGGCCTCGACCATCCAGCCGAAGAGCATGTCGTCATACTCGGCCTGTGTCGGCGCGCGATCGACGCGGTAGTGCTTGCCCTTGTAGTCCGTCTCGGCCAGCTTGAGATCTTCCTTGCTTCTGGCCTGCGGCACGAACGACTGCTGCAGCACCAGCCCGCCGTCGATCAGCGCCTTGAAATCTACGAAGCGCCTTAGCGCAAAGTCACGCAGGCGCTCGATGTTGCGGATCTCCATGATGCGCAGGTTTTTGCGCCGCGCCAGAATATCGACCGCGCCCTGCTCGAACCCGGGCGCCACCACCACCTCGGCGTAGCGCCGTGAGATCTCCTCGGCTGTGGCCTTGTCCACGGGCCGGTTGCAGGCGATGCAGCCGCCGAAGGCAGCCACCCTGTCGGCCAGGTCGGCCCGCACGTAGGCCTGCGCCAGACTCTCGCCCAGGGCGACCCCGCAGGGGTTGTTGTGCTTCATGATCGCGACCGCCGGCCGCTCGGTCAGGTTGCGCAGGATGTTCAAGGCGTTGTCGGCGTCCGTAAGGTTGGTCTTTCCCGGATGTTTGCCGAACTGGTGCAACTCGGCGCCGCAGACCAGATCTTCTCCCGGGCCGATGAAATGCACATCGCCCAGAGTGAGATTGCCGTTCACCAGCCGGTAGAGGGCTGCCTCCTGCCCCGGGTTTTCGCCGTAACGCAATCCCTTGCGCTGACCGTCGACCACCCAGCTAACCTTGGCGTACACAAGTGTCTGGCGCTCGTCGCCCGAGCCGAATGAGATTTCGAGATCATCGGGGAAATGGTCGTCCGCCAGGGTGCGATAGGCCTTCTTGAGATCTTCGGTCATTGGTCAGACCTCCTGTTTGTCGTAACAGCCTTCCACCTCGGCGTCGGCACGCTCGGCCAAAAAACGCGAGATGTTGGTGTCATAGGACGCGGTGTGGGCGAAGGCCTTTTTTGCCAGGCCAAAACGAGTCTTCAGATCAAGCCGCCCGCCGCTGCTCTTCAGCTTTTTAATTAGATTCTGGTAGTCGGCAGGATCGGTAACCGAGGCTACCCGCAGGTAGTTCTTGGCCGAGGCACGCACCATGCACGGGCCGCCGATATCGATGTTGGCCCGGGCCTGCTCGACCGTCACACCAGCTCGCGAGACGGTCTCCTCGAAAGGATACAGGTTACAAACCACCATGTCGATCGGCACAGCATCAGTGCGCTCCAGGTCGGCCTGGTGGTCCTGATTGTATTTTTCAGTCAGCAACCCCAGGTAGATCTTGAAGTCGAGAGTTTTTACCAACCCGCCCTGGGTCTCGGGTTGACCCGTGTATTCGGACACCGGCATCAAGTGCTTGGCGGCCGAATCGGCTCCCAGTATTTCGGCGATGCGCTTGTAGGTGCCCCCGGTGGAAAATATCTTCAGCTCGGCGTTAACCGATACCAGGCCCGGAACCAGGATGTCCAGGCCGCGCTTGTCGGAAACACTGATCAGCACCTGTCTCACCCTGACCCAGTCATCGATCTGATGAACAACGTTACCCGCCATTTGCCACCTCCTGTTAGTGGCATTTACGAATCGTCTTCTGATTCGTTAGTGCCACGTTATGCTGTGAATTACCAGTGTTACGTCGTGATCTTCACACGTTTGCAATCGAGTGAAATCTTATTCTCGGCATACAGCCTGATCGCCGCGGGATAGATGCGGTGCTCCACTTCGAGGCCGCGCGCCCTCAGATCGTCGATCCCGTCCGCGGGCAAGATCGGCAACGGCGCCTGCATGATCACCGGCCCTGTGTCCACTCCGGCATCGACGAAGTGAACCGTGATTTTCGTTTCAGTAAGGCGCTGGGGGTAATCCGGCAGCAGGCCCAGAGCGAACTCGTAGCCATGCGTCCCCTGGTAGGCTCTTGTGTCTGCCGGGTGGATATTGATCACCCCCGGCAGGCAGCGTTTCCCATCATAGAAAGCATCCAGCAGCGTGCTGGTCACAACGCGCATGTAGCCTGCCAGCACAACCAGCCCTATCTTATAGCGGCGAATGCGGCGGACGATCTCGGCCTCGTGCGCGGCGCGGTCGGGAAAGTCGCGGTGTGAAACCACCTCGCTGGGAATTCCGGCTTCCCGCGCCCGTGCAAGACCGTAAACACCGGGCTTGTTGCTGACGACCACAGCCAGCTGGGCTGGAAAATCGGGTTTCTTGCAGCTATCGATGATCGCCTGCAGGTTTGTGCCACCGCCGGAGACGAAAACCGCCAGGCGAAGCACTTCGGTCATCGGTCACCTCCGTCGTAATCGCCGTGGGACTATGCCACAGGACCAGGCGCCGGCAAAGACAAAACGTGCTCTACTTCACTTGATTTGCTCGAGCATCCGCCTGGCCAGCGTCTCCACCGGCTGGCCGAGGTGATCGGCCTCGCCCTTATGATTCTTGATGATATCGTCAAGCAGCCTGCGCGCCATGGCAGGATCGGTCTTGCGGTAGATCCAGTTGGCCATACCCAACTCGGCCATCGTCGCCGGGTGCTCGTTGAACTCGCACAAAGAGTCGCCATAGCGCTCTTCCGTCAGGCCCCAGTACTTCTGTGCCTTCTTGCGCCGCTGATCGAGCGTCAGCGCCCGATCGCGCATGTAGTGCTGGCCCAGCTCGTAGGCTGCACAACCGGCCCGGTTTGTGTCCGGATACTCATCGAGCAGCTTCTCAAGCTTTTCGATCGACTCCGGGTTGCCTCGCGGGCGGCGGCCTTCGAACCACAGCTTCTCCATCTGCTTGTGGCGCTCCTCGCCCAACTTGCTCCTGTCGGCGTACCACTTTGCATGAAATTCGTGCCCCAACTTGAGCACTTTGTCCGAATCCGCATCCTTGCTCGCTTGTGCGATCTGCTTCTCGCGTACTTCGTCCGGCATCACGCGCCGTCCGCGATCTTGCGTATAGCGCCGCATAGACTCTGCGGGCTCTGAAGTATTGTTCAGCGGCTCCGATATCGCTGCTGCGACCGGCGGCTGCTTGTCGCTATCGAGGAGCACTAAGACTATCAAACCACCGACTACAAGCACGCACAGCGCGCCGACAATAAGTAAGCCACGCATCAGCTCCTCCCAGCCCTAAAAAGACATCTCTTGAAACATATCACTTATTCATCCCTCCCCCAAGGCCGTTGTCACAATGCTCTGCATGGTTTTCGGCCATTGTATCCGGGTGCATCACCCGGGAGGACGTGGTACCCTCTTTGGTGGAGGAATGAAATATGAAGCAAGCCGTGACCGGACTTTTCGTTGTCTTCTTCCTGTGTGCCTGCGGCGAAGGCCAGAAAGGCTCCAGTTTGCCCATGGAACTGCCCTTCACTCTCGAACGCAACGACGTGGGAGTACCGCTGAGCGAGGCCGAAATCACCGCGTTCACCAAGCGGATTACCGGATTCTGGAAGCAGGTGGACTACTTTACCTGGGTTTACGAGACCAGCCACGGGATGGACGCTTCCAGCGGATACCCGGACTACCTGATCTGGTGGCACGACGTGGACGCGGTCAAGACGGGCGACTTGGTCAGCTTCAGAAACAACAGCGCCTACGGGGGCAGCCACAACAACGCCGAGCCGACCTCGCTGGTCTTGATCGCGGCTATCGGCGGGTACCTGTCCAGCGGCGATCCGGCCATGAAAATGGTGGTGGAACAGTTCATCAAGTCATACACCGCAGTCATGCTGGGATTCGTCTACGACCAGAACGATCCGCTGCAGCACATCATGGCCAGAAACATCGTGGCCCACAACCATGCCTTCACCCTGCCCTCCGGGAAAAACAAGGCGGTGGACTACACCGACTGGTACTCGACCTACGAGGGCTGGAACGCCAACCGGTACCATTACACCACAAACCCCACTTGGGGCGACATCTACGTGACCACCATGCGCTCCAAGGACGACGTCCCCTTCATGTACAGGGCCGCCGCCTGGTTCCCCTACCTGATGGAGTTCGCCAAAGACGAATCGGTTCGCCGGGCCGCCGAAGAAGCCTTGTCGCTTATGCATGCGTTTGCCAAAGACATCGTGGACTCGGGCTACCGTATCCGCTCCAAGAACGCCGAGGGTAAACCCTACATTCCCGAGGAGGATCTGGCCTCCTTCGTGGGGTACACCAACGTGTTTCCCGACGCGGAGTGCGATTCACGCCTGGCCAGCGCGCTGTTGGGCTACGGCGAACCGCTGGACGTCGACTGCGGCAGCGGGCAGGGCAGCGGGTACGACAAGATCGCCGGGGCGGGTCATTACTTCAACTACTCGATCATCGACAACTTCCACATGGTGGCGGTGCTTCTGGCCTTGACTCACGACTACGACCAGGTGGCCGAGGATCTGCTACGCGGTTGGATCACCCGTTTGGAGCGCTACCGGGACCCCGAGGGCGGCGAGCCCGGCTGGGACGACCAGGACTGGGAGCGGGACATCTCGCTGTACCTCCTGCAGGGCGCGGCGGTCGGCATGCCTCTGACCTTCGAGGAGGCGCGCGAGATCCACAAGTACCTGGATCGGGCCGTGGAGGTCTACGCGGAGTTCCCCAACTGGGACCTGTGGGATCCTTCGGTTCCCGACGGCGCCTACAACTTCCGCTCGGGCTTCCAGCCCGAACGACGTCCCGACGCCACCCGGGTGGAAGAACTCACCATGCTTTTAGAGTACTGCTGGTCCCCCTTCAAGAATCCCGAAGGCGCAGAGTTCGTCGACTGCGACGTGGTCCGCGACCCCGCCCGCTGGGGTGAATGACCGGGAGGACGCTGGCTGCCAATTTCATTGGAACATACTAATTGTTCATCCCTCCCGGAAGGCCGTTGCTACAATGCTCTGCATGCGGGCAAGTTGCCCGTCGATTGAACGCGCAAGCCCGAGTTGTGATCGGGCTCGGGCCTGGTTGTGTTCCGAGGCAGACTTGAAGCGCGTCTCGTTCCAGCCGAAGTAGCTCTCCTCAAAGGCATCCAGGCAAAAACGCGAGGCCAACTCCACGGCGATCGCCCGCACGGCCGTGGCAATGGACTCGCGCTCATCGAGACCCGGCAGGCCTCCCAGCGCCTCGGCCCAACCGCTGATGCCCGCCTCGAAGAAAGCAATCTCGAACGGCCCCGAGCTGTCTTCCCCGAACGGCTGGCACCACGATCTGAAGGCATCGCCCAGGTCGCAGGCTAGCGGCATGCGTCCCAGCGTATCCAGATCTATCAGGCACAGGGCCCGACCGGCCTGGTCGAAGATCACGTTGCTGATCTTGGGATCGCCGTGCACGATACGCTCCGGCAACCCGGCCCAGTCGAACGCCCACTTCCCGGCCGTCTCGAGTATTTGCTCGCCCAGTTCGGCGATAGCGCCGTAATGCCGGTGGCCGTGCCAGCTATCGAGAGCCTTTTCCAGGCGAGCCAGGTGCGCCGCCGTGTCGTGCACGCCGATGCGCGCCGCCTCGAATACATGCTCGCTGTTCCACAGGGCGCGGTGGAAACGGCCCAACAAGCCCCCTGCCTCGCGGCAGCGATCCGGACCGTCGACCGTGAGCATCACCTCGCCGGCGATCCAGGTCAGCATCCGCCAGACGCGACCCCGATCGTCCTCTATCCAGAGACGCTTGCCGGCCGGGACGAGCCGCGGAGTGAGCATACCGGCCTCGGCCAGCCCGGCTGTCACGAATTCAATATCGTTGTGCATGGCCGGGTCGAAAATGTCAGCCAGTCGCTGCAGGGCAAAAGTCTTGCCACTGGTAACCTTGAAAGTCAGGTTGATGTGTCCCGCGTAAATTCGCTCGATTTCGGTCGGCGCTATGTTCCAGGCCTCCAGCACCGCGAGCGCTTCGCGGCGATCTTCCGCAACGGTCATGTCAACCTATCTAACTCAGAGGCAGCTCAATCACAAGCCCAGTTCCTGGATTGACGTCTTGCCTGTCTTCGCTATACACTGTTTTTGTTCATCCCGATGCTATTTATCATCTCAGGGTAAGGGTGATCAGTGGGCGGGTATGAGCGGGAGGACGATACAGCGTGAGAATTTCCTCGGCGTTCATCATTGCCACTACAGTGGCAGTTTTATCCTGGGCCCTATCCGCCTGTAGCGGTGCTCCAGCCTCCGGCGCGGACGCCGACCTGCCCGATGCGCTGGTGACGGACGCGGATGATGCGGGTTCGCAAGACGGTTGGGACGGCGACAGCGACGACGCCGGAGACAAGCCGATGGACGGCGAAAGCGACGCTGGTGGAGATACGATTCCCGACGACGGCAGCGACGCCGGGGACGATACCGGCGGGGACGACGCCGGGGGCGACGCCGGGGGTGACGCTGATAACTACCGCAGTTCGCTCGGCACTTGCTGGACCGACGCAAGCTGTCCGCGTGCGATGGCAATCGGCCACGGCGGGCTGTGGGACATTTTCTCCGTGCCATACGATTCCAACGCGGCCCTGGCCGCTGCCTTTGAAGCCGGCATGGACGGCGTCAAGATCGACGTGCGTGTAACAGCCGACGACGTTCCGGTCATCTCACACTCGAGTCCGATCGAGATTTACGAATCGCTCGATTGCTCTGGCAGACGAATCGAGGAAATGACGGCCGCGGAAGTTACCGGCTGTCACCGCCTGCCGTCGACGACCGAAACCTTTCAACGACTCGACGACGTCATCAACTACCTGCGCGGCAAGATGGTGGTACAACTGTGCGTCAAGCTTTCGAGCGACTACGGCCGGACAATCGACGAGATCCACACCCAGGCCGCCGAGGATTTCGCTTTCATTGAGGTCTCGACCGCTGATTTGCAGAACATCATCCCGACGCTGCCCGGCTCCGACACGGTCTACTACCTGATCGAAGTCGGATCGAACATGGGCGAAATCGACACGCTGCTCGACACAATCCAGAACCCGCGCGCCTTCATGTATGAGTTCGATCCGGACGCGCCGATCGGAGACCTGGTGGCGACACGCCTGCACCCCGGCGGTGTGCGAGCCTTCACCTACGATAGTGCAGACGTAGCAACGGCGGCGCATTTCGAGGGATTATACGAGAGCGGCTACGACGTCGTCTCGGCCAACGCCGGTAACTCGGTGCTACAGGCCCGCATCGCCATCAATCAATCGCGCGGCGTCGATCCGCCATAGGCCTCAACGGTATGGCGCGCAAGTGGAAACCCCGGCGCCGACGATGATGTAGGGTAGGTTGTCAAGCAGGGTTTCGGTCTGCCCGCTGTCCGGATCCAGCCGAAGTACCTTTGAGTCGTAGCTGCCGGAGTAAGTGGTTACGAAGATGTAGAACTTGCCGCCCCAGTGAGCGAAGGCCCAGGCTCGGATATCGCCAGAAAGTCCTGGCAGCGCCCACTGGTTGTCGATCTGGCCGCTTTGTTTGTTCAGCTTGGCCACGAAGGTGCTGCCGGATCCCGGGAAGTAGCCGAACCACTCGGCCTTGCCGGTGCCGGTCAACTCCGGCCCGTACTCTGCCTGGGGGCAGGAGCCGATGGTCGTAAGCGCCAGCGTGTTGGGATCGATCATGGCCATGTCGCCCATGACCTGGGCATCGACGTTGCCGCCGGCGATAAAGAGATGCTCGGCCTCCGAGCCGGCTTCGTCGCTTACGAAACCCATGCCGAACAGCTTGAAGCCGTCCTGTCCCTTGGGATAGGGGCTGGCCTGGCATGAGGCGTCGGTGGTGCTGACCCAGAAGATCTCTCCGCTGGTGTACAGCACCCAGGCCCGGCCGGAGCGATCGACCGACATAGAGAAAGGAGTGGCTGTCCCGCCGCCGCTCCAGTCCGGCCACGAGGCACCGGCCGGGCAATCCAGGTTGCCGATCAACGCAAATTCGTTGGCGCCGCCGGCCGGGTTGAAGCTCAGCAGGCGATAGGAATCGTCCACAACGTATATGAACATGGTCTCGGGCGGACAGGCCGGGTTGCCGCAACTTCCTGCTACGCAGTCCTCAGTCCAGCAAGTCTCGACCAGGTCGCCGACGGTACCGTCGGGGTTGCAGGCGTGCACGTCTCCGCCCGAGCAAACGTTGCCGGCGGCCGGGTCGCAGTCGACACAACCCAGGTCAACGAGACAGGCCTGCTGGTCGCCGCAATGCTGCAGTTCGTTGAACGTGCCGGCCTGGCACTCCTGGTAGCTGGCCCCCTGGCAGCGCTTGTGCCCTTCGGTGCAGCTGCACTTGCCGTCCGCTCCGCAGTCGCCTTCCGTGCACGTCCCGCACTCCAACTGAACGCCGCAGCCGTCGTCCCACTGTCCACACTCCTTGCCCAGATCGTCGCAGGTCGAAGCATTGCATGTGCCTTCGCACTCGCAGCTGACCGGGTTGCAAAACTGACCGGCAACGGCACAGGCGTCTGTGCAAATGCCGCCGCAGCCGTTGTCTCCGCAGCACTTGCCCGTACACTGGGGCTGACAATCGCAAGGTGTCTTGCAATCGGCAGCGGCGATATCGCAACCGCAATCGCAGGCGCCGATCAGCTCTTCACGCCTGCCGCATCCGTCCTGCCAGTAGACAATCCCCAGTTCACAAACGGTGGACTGGTGCGATTCGCAGGCGCTGCCGGGATTCTCCCCGCCACAACCTGCTGCCACCAAAGCCAGTAGAAAAGCTCCCAGGCCAACAATAATGACACTACGCATCGCATCACCTCCCGACAGCCAACTTGCACTCCACATTGTAGCATATTTCCAAGATGAAGCGTCCGTCAGTTGGATCCAATCAGTTTCAACTGAAAGAAAAAAGAATATGGGTAAGTTCCGAAATCCGAGATGGGGACAGGATAATATCGCGCATACGCGCCAGGATCCCAGGGATTGTCAATAATCACTCCAGTGGCGGGTCGTCCTCCCACCGGGATCATCGCTCCTGCCGTAAGTTCCAGATTCGCAGACGCTCGGTAGCTTATTCCCGGCTGCAGCCAGGCGGCGTCGGGAATCTCGACCATCGCAAGCAGGGTCACAGAAAGGGTGTCTATGAAATGCCAACCCAAAAGAAGTCCAAGCAAGTGTTCGGCACGCTGCATGCAACGCCCACATATTTTACGTGGCATATAGACATACGTGTTCTCGTCCGAACCTGCATTGTTGAAAGAATACTCCAAGGATCCGGACAGGCCGTCTTCGGATCCGAGTCCGATTCCGACCACGCCGCTGTAATGATCGGGCAGCATGTCCTCTTGATTTGCAAAAAAGTAAGACCCTTGCGCCTTCATACGAACCGGGCCTGCTTTTCCTTCCAACTCGCCTCCGGCCTGGTATCCTCCATAAACCTTGCCGCCCTGTGCAGCGAAAGACCATGACTTCAGACGGCCGGAGAATCTTGCCATGACGGCCGATGCATACCAGCTGATTGCAAACTCCCGAGGTTCCTCAATGCCTGGTTCATCGGAGCCGGCCGCTCCGATCACCGTCAATCCGAAGTCGCTGCCGAATGGAATCTCCAGCCGCAGCGCGTCCACTCCAAAGCGGTGGTCTCGATCGAACTGACGCGGGTCGAGCGGTTCGAAGATATCCAGCGGACTAAAGAGCCAGTCGCCGCCGAGGTCGATCGCTTGCCGACCAAGACGGATGTCGGCTCTTTCAAAATGCAAGATGAAGTTGAGACGGTCGAGTTGCAGCCTGGCTTGAAGGTTGCGTTCATCCTCCCAGAGCCACTGGGCCGGTGTGATCCGGTAGATACCCTGAGGTCTGAGGAACGAACGCATCGACGCATCAACCACTGTCTGCGGATAGAGACCGCAGGTGGAATTTATAAGATTGTAATACCTGAGTCTTCCAAGTTCATTAAAACTTGGATAATGAACGAATTCTGCCGTCGAGAGGGCAAAATTCTGGATGGCATGTATTTCGTAGCCAAACCAATTTGCCGGCTGGCCGTCCACAATCAAGCGAAAGCTGGTCCAGCTAAAGATGTCCGTATCGCCCTTGAATAAATTCGTATGTTCCTCGTAGTTGACCGAGTAGACCGATAAGAACCTCAGCTCGGGACGTATCCGAATCGCCGTCTGTACTTTTTCTTGTGCCAAAACAGGAAAAACCCGGATGAGCAGCCAACACATTACAATGACAAATCCAGGGATCCCGCTCTTTGTTCCCCGATTCCTGTCTTGAGGCTGAAACATCGAGTAAATGATATTACGAATAGAGCTTGTCACATAGGGTTTTCTGACGCGACATGTCGCATACCGTCAAAATGACATTGACCAACCCGTAGCTGTCATGCCATGGTCGGGCCAATAGTAACCCACCGATAATTACCAGGAGGTCTGAGATGCGCGCGCGATTGCTGACGGTGTTGACAGTCATTTCCGGCTTGTTGCTGATTAGCGATTTCGCCATGGCCCGTGACTGGGGAGCCTGCGGCGCGGATGTCAGGAATTTCTGCAAGGGCATAAGGCCCGGGCAAAGCCGATTGGTTCGCTGTTTGTGGCAGCAACGGGAGCAGCTATCGGGTCGCTGCAAGGCCCAGGCCCGGCGCGATTGGGAAAAGGCGATGCAGATCTCTGCCGACTGCACCCGGGACGCAAGAAAATTATGCCGGGGCATCATCCCCGGCAAGGGACGCATCGCAGCTTGCCTGTTGAGCCACGAGGCAGAGTTGTCTCCTGCCTGCAGACCCCATGTTGCCAGGGTGAGGGAGACCGGCGAGAAAGTGAAGAAGGGGCTCGACAAGTTGATCCTCGGAGCATGCAAGGCGGACAAGGACAGGTTCTGTAACGATGTCAGGCCGGGCCACAACCGCATCGTAGACTGCCTGTCCGGCCACCGCGCAGAGCTGAGACCCGCCTGTCGTCGAAAGCTGATGCGCGTCCAGGGGCGCCAGCGCCAGCGCTGACAATATGATCTTATATTTTGATGTAAATTAAATTAATTTAAATAAATTCAGCTCGTTTTTTTACTAGCTTCTCCGTCGCCTGAAAACGAGAACTATCGCAACCATCAAGTATATGGCCTGTGTACCTGTAGTGCCGGCCCCTGTGGTGCAGCCGCTGTCGGTGGAGGCTCCTTCCGCCGTCAGTGTCGCCTGGGCGGTGGCTGTGTCATGACCAGGAAAGAGCTCGTCACCAAAAACCAGCGATGCGGTCAGCCGGACGGTGTAGTCCCCCGGCCGATCGGGGGTCAACTGCACCCGGTGTCCTTTAGTGTACAACATGACGAATGGAGTCGAGAGAGACACGCTCCCCTCGGGGTGCTCGATCCCGGCGCCAGAGCCGCCCGGCTTCTTCTCCATGGTCCACTGGTAATCGATGGCCCGGTTGGTCCGGTTGGTCCAGGCGAACAGGGTGACCGGCTCACCGGTTACAACTGTTCGATCGGGTCCGGCCTGGACGGTGAAGGTCTTGGTCGTGTCCAGGCAGTTCTGGGTCGGATCCACCACGCAGCAAAAATCGTCATCGCAGAAATCACCGACCCCATCGGCGTCCCCGTCATGCTGATCGTGATTCATGACCAGAGGGCAGTTGTCGGCCGTGTTCTTGACGCCGTCATCGTCCATGTCTGCATCGCACAGATCGCCGAACAGGTCGCCGTCAGTGTTGGCTTGATCCGGGTTGGGCACCAACGGGCAGTTGTCCGCGAAGTCCTGCACCCCGTCATTGTCATGATCGGCATTACAAGCGTCTCCGTAAGTGTCCGGGTCGCTGTCCAACTGATCCGGGTTGTACACCAACGGACAGTTGTCCTCGATGTTCAGGAAGCCGTCACCGTCGACATCAGAATCGCAAAAATCGCCGAACCGGTCGGCGTCGAGGTTCTCCTGCAATTCGTTTGGTACGTATGTGCAGTTGTCGTCAACGTTTTCAACGCCGTCGCCATCGGCGTCCGGATCGCAGGCATCGCCCACCCCGTCTTGATCATAATCAAATTGGAATTCGTTGGCCGCCTCTTCGCAGTTGTCGCAGGCGTTCCCTATGCAGTCACCATCACTGTCTGTCTGGTCTCTATTCTGGACGGTCGGGCAGTTGTCGAACTCGTCCTCGATACCGTCCCCGTCACGATCGTGAGTATACCAATCGGTGTCAGGGGTGCAGGGATCCGCGTTCAGGTATTCCCACCACTCTTCTTCGACGTTTAATATCAGAACGCTTCCGCAACCACATCCACAACCGCCGTACCGATCCTCCGGGGCACCGCACAATCCACCGGTACATTCGCCCGGCACTTGGGCGAACGAGGTCGCCGGTGAGCAGAACAGCAGGACAAACGGGAGCAATAGATTGTACATGGGCCCTCCCCGGGAAAAAGCTCGGAACAATCCCAGGCTAGCTCGATTGCCGTTTTCAAGTCAACCGTGAAACCAATTGGAATGCCGGGAAAACCGGAACTTTCTAAGAGCCCAGCAGTTTCCAAAACAAACGGGGACGGAGTAGCTTTAGATCTGTCTCAAGCAATCCAGTTGAGACAAAGTTGTATCAGTTGAATCAGCTACCAAGGCTACCTTCTGCGAAGAAAAACAAGCAGCATGAAAGGGGCCAGCCAGGATATTCCCGAGGCGTCTGCATCCCGGCCGCAGCCGCAGGAGCCGGACATCTTGCCGCCCCGATCGGCGCCGGATTGATCCGCGTAGGTGATATCATCGTGGTTTACTTCTCCTCCGTCCGGCCAGGTGGTTGCATCCTCAGAACCTCCGTCTTTGATCTCGTCCGGACCGGCATCGGCGCCACCGTCGGGCTGTACGATGGACTCTTTATTGGCCTTGAGCACCACGGCAGAATGTGGCGGCAGCTGGAGATCGACTTGATCCTGGGCTGTGCCCGATAGCGCATCAGTGTGCAGCGATACATTCTCGGCAGACTCGTTATTGGCGTTGATATCGTCGGCCGAGAGCCAGACTGCTTCGAGCGGCACAAGCCTTTGCACAATCTGGATGTCGGCCGGCTCGTTCAGGTTCCTGTTGACGAGCAAGATCGAATAGGCGTCTCCATCCAGGTAGGGGTAGCAAGCGACGTAAGGCACCGCCTGTTCGCCCGTCAGAGCATCGTCCCAACTTCCAGCACCGGTAACGGTGCAGGTTACCATGTCGCCTTTGACATGGCGCGTGAGCAGCTGCAGGGCGAAGAAGTCCGGTTTTCTCAGAACCTGCGGGTAGGGTCCGGTGGCGCCCCAGACGTTGCCGCCGTAGTGGAAGTGGTTGATATTCTCGACTCCTGCGCTGTTGGCCGAAGCGTAGTTGTCTACCAGAGACACCGCCGCGCCCAGGCTGACTTCCTTGAAATACAGGGCCGAGGGATTCTGAAGGTCCGATTCGTAACCGCCCCAACTGGCGTTGCCCTCGTAGACCGCGGTGGCAATCTCCCGGCCGCCCGCGGCCTGGTTGAAGGCGCTTTTCATGTCGATGATCTGGCGCCGCTGGCGCTCGGCGGCGGCAAACAGACCTGCATAGATTGCCGCGTCTCCATCCTGGATGCTTCCGCTGCCGTAGTAGAGATCTATTGTTGAAAAGTCGGTGACAGAACCGATGGCCGGCACCACTGTGCCGTCATAAGAACCGGGCCAGCCTCCGATCCAGACGTCCGGACTGCGGCCGCAAAAGCCCAGCTTCATGTTATCCCGCCATCCGGGCCGCGACTTCATCTCGTCCATGCGGCACTGGTTATAGGCGACGAAGTTCTGCATCTGCTGCTCGAGCGATTCGTCGCCGTTGATGTCCATGTCCCAGTGATCGTCGGGCGTGCCCCACAACTCGTTGCCCAACTCGAAATAGATGCGTCCGAACTGTGTGTCCCAGCGCCCGAAACCGTCGGCCCCGCGCCGGGTGCCGTAGGTCGTGCCGGCGTCGCCGCCGACATAATCGACCAGGTTGCCGTGATCGACAAAAACCGAATCGAGCACTTCGTAGGTCAGATCTCCCGTCTGCCAGTGGGTATCGTCGGAGAAGGCCGGCGGTACGGTAATGAACGGCTGCGCCCCCACCCTCTTGCACAGGCGCAGGAAAGTATTGAGATCCATGTCGGGCTGAAGGCCGGGCGGACCGTAATCGAGATCCCACGGATGGCGCAGGTATTGCTCGAGCGGTATGCCGTTGACTCCCAGGCCGCCAAGACGCAGCGTGGCCGGGGCGAGATCCTCCAAGCGTGAGACGAAAGTCGCAGACAGGCCGGTGTCCGGGTCGATATCGTTCTCGTCCCAGGCGACCAGATCGTCAAGCCAGAAGGTTCCGGCGTCGAGGAAGCGAATGCTTACCCCGCGCAGCAAGAACTGCTCGCTTGGCTGGTAAGTCGACTCCACCACTTGCCAGGACGTGCCGACGGTTAATTCCGGCCCCAAGCGGCCCGACCAGCCGTCGTCAAGCAGGCCGAGTTGCACGCGGGCATCCGCGACGCTTGAACGCATGCGCACCTTGATGCGATAGCCGTGGCCCGGCCGTGCGATCATGACCAGCGGCGCCTGAGGAAGGTCGGCCCTTCCCTGGTTGATCGAGGCCGGGGCGGAGTTGACGATCAGCTTTTGGCATTGAGCCCCCGAGTACGGCTGGCCGGTGTCGACCGATGCGCTCAGGTCGCCGCTTGCATACCAGGGCCATCCATTGTGGGCGAATCCGTTCCCGTCGGCGGGACCCTCGAAACCAGGATCGTCGACCAGAATGGCCCCGACGAAGTTGTAAAAAGAACCTCCGCCGTTTACCCCGATGCCCACCAGAGCCCGGGGAGCTACCACGCTGTCGTCCAGCTGCAAGCTGACCGTCTGCGCCCTGCTTGGAGCACAAAGAAACATCAAGCCAGCCGCAAGCCAGAAAACGCTCTGACCACGGTGGATTGAATAACCCATGGATTCCTCCCGGCCTGACACTGACTAGTCCCGCGCTGATCTTGCGGCTGTTCCATGAGCCAGAGTAGATCCAGCAGTTCTTCTTCGTCTCGAATCAGGCCCGGCTACGGCGACGGCCCAGCCAGATAAACGCCAGCAGCGGCGAAAAATACCAGAATGACGAGTCAGGCCTATTGCCGCAGCCGCAGCCACCCATGACTTTTGTAGGCAGGTCAGGTCCAGCGTCCGCCTGACCACCATCGTCATGGCCGCAGCCGTTTTCGTCGGTCAGACCATCACAGTCGTTGTCCAGATCGTCGCAACTATATTCTTCCTGCTCGTAGTTGGCGCCATACGTCTCCGCATCGCATTGCCAACCGGCAGTGCCGCGGCAGGCCTGCAGTGCCCCGGCACAAACGCCTTCCTGCAGCGGGCAGTTGGTCGGCGTCAGGTTCTCATCGGTCGAACCATCACAGTTGTTGTCCAGACCATCGCATACCTCTTCGGCCGGCAAAACTCCGTTGCATTCGCCCCAGTTACCGTCCTGGTCGCAATCCTGAACTCCAACCCGGCATTCACCCTCATCGACCGAGCACGATTTCGTCTCTGCCTGGGAACAAGGACAGTCTTCGTCGGTTATCGCGTCACAGTCATTGTCGATGCCGTCACAGAGTGTCTCCACTTGCTGATAGCTTGCGCCGTAGTCGCTTAGACCACAATCGCCGAATCCTTGCGCGCCCAGGCACGGCCTTTGCGAACCTGAACAGATTCCCAACTGCAGCGCACAAAACGGCGGATCGAGACCTTGATCTGCAGCGCCGTCGCAATCGTTATCGAGGCCGTCGCAACTTTCTTCTTCAACTTCGAAGTCGACTCCGTAATCGGTCGCGTCGCATGGCAACCAGTCTTGGGCGCCGCAGCGCTGGACGGACCCTGCGCAAACTCCAGCCTGCAGAGGACAGGCCGGACCGACCAGATCTTCATCGGTAGAACCGTCGCAATCGTTGTCCAAATTGTCACACCGAGTCTCATCTGCTTCGTAGTCGTCGCCGTACGAGTCTGCGTCACATTCCGTCCAGCCTGTCTGACCGGCACATAGTCTGCGCGAGCCGGCACAGACACCCATCTGGAAAGGACACACTGGACCATTCAGGTTCTCATCGGCGGCGCCATCGCAATCGTTGTCCAGCCCGTCGCAGGTCAGCTCTTCCTGTTCGTAGTCGATACCGTAGGCATCCGAGTTACATGGCAAGAAACCGGCCGCTCCGCCGCATAGTTGAGTCGAGCCGGCACAGACTCCATTTTGCAGCGGGCAATCCGGGCCGGTCAGATCGTCAACAATGGTATTGCAGTCATTATCGTGACCGTCACAATTTTCGCCGGTCGGCAACACTCCACTGCATTCGCCCCAGGCACCGTTCTGGTCGCATTCCTGAGTTCCGGCCAGACAGTCGCCTTCGTTGAACGAACAGGGTTTTATCTCGCCCTGGCTACAGGGGCAGTCTTCGTCGGTCAGGCCGTCGCAATCGTTGTCCAGGTTGTCGCACAGGCTCTCGTCGAGTTGATAGTCGAGCCCGTAAACCGACGCATCGCAGGCAACGAACCCGCCGGCCCCGGCACAGACTCTGCGTGTTCCGGAACAGACGCCCAACTGGAGAACGCACAAGGGCCCGATCAAGTCTTCATCGTTGGAGCCGTCACAGTCATTGTCGAGGCCGTCGCAGATAGTCTCGTCTGTTTCGAAGTTAGCACCATAAGCAACAGCGTCGCAGGTTTGCCAGCCGGATGAACCCGCGCAAGTCTGGGTCGAACCGGCGCAGACGCCGACTTGAAGCGGACAGGCCGGACCGCTCAGGTTGTCGTCGTCCGATCCGTCGCAGTCATTGTCGAGCCCGTCACAGGTGACTTCCTGAATCTCGAAGTCTGCCCCATACTCGCCTGCGCTGCAGTCGCTCCAACCAGCTGCTCCGTTACAGGTGCGCACGGCGCCACTACACACTCCTAACTGCAAAGGACACAACGGAGCCGTCAGACCTTCGTCGACGGAATCGTCGCAGTCGTTGTCGAGGCCGTCGCACGAGGATTCTGCCTGTTGATAGTCCGAGCCATAAGAGTTGTCATCGCAAGCTTGCCAACCACCCGGTCCACATTCCTGGGTCGAGCCGGCGCAGACACCCAACTGAAGCGGACAAGCCGGCCCACTCAGGCCGGTGTCGGTCGTGCCGTCACAGTCGTTGTCGAGACCGTCGCACAGACTCTCGCTGACTTCATAATCGGCCCCATAGTCGGCGGCATCACAAACGCCCCACCCGCTGCTGCCGTTGCAAGGTCTGATCGAGCCCTGGCAGACACCGAGTTGCAAGGCACAGGGCGGCGGGCTGAGATTGTCATCGAGAGCGTTGTTGCAATCGTTGTCGAGCCCGTCACAGATCGACTCTGTTTGCTCATAGTCGCTGCCGTACGAAGAAGCGTCGCAGGCCTGCCAACCGGTGGCGCCGGCGCAAGTCTGTGTTGAACCGGCGCAGACTCCATTCTGAAGCGGGCAGGCCGGCGGGCTCAGGTGGTTATCCGCTGTTCCGTCGCAATCGTTGTCGAAACCGTCACATACTTCAGTGCCGTCGGGACACTCGAGATCCTCGCAATCCGTCAAACCGTCGTGGTCGTCATCCAGCAAATTGTTGCAGTCTTCGAAAGGCACGACAATATCGGCCTCGTTCGAATATCCACTTTCGTTCGAGGAAGTATCGATAGCCTTGACAACGAAATAATAGTGGTCACCGTTGACAAGATCATCCACGTTGGCAGTCAACACATCAGCGGTCGAAAAACCGAACGCATAAGGCCCGCCCTGGGTCGTGCCGTAGTCGACGTGATAGCCCAGGATCTGTTCCGGCTGGCCATTGATATCTTCGGTCACCGCATTCCAGTTCAGAACGACGGATTGCGCCCAGGCCGGAGCAGCCAGCAATACAATGGTCAAGACGGGAAGGATTCTCGACATGTTTCCTCCAGCGACAAGGCATCCGTTTGTCATATAACGTTAATGGACAGGCGTGGTTTGGTCAAGGGAAGCCTCCCCGAGCCTTGCTTGCCAGCCTTTCCCCTGCCCTGCCTCAAAGGCAGTTTGATGCCGGTTGCTGCCTCCTGAATTCGCATGGTTCTTTTGGCAGGATTTCTCAGCGGCAGGTGCCCACCCAGTTGCTGCCGGTGGTGTTGACCGCCCAGTCGAGGTTGGAAGCGCCCAGGTCCAGCGCGGCCTGGTCGGACGCGAAGATGTCGCCCTCCAACATCAAACAATGTCACTGGCAGTAAACGGAAACACAAGCGGAAATCACTGCCACTGCGTAATCCGCCCGGTCGCATTCGCAGCGTCACGAGAAAATGGCGTTGACCGACTCTGGTGACTGTGCCATGGTCGATAAGTTCCATTTCAACCAATAATTGCGAGGAGGTCCAGGATGCGCGTGTCAGACGAGGTGCAATCATGCCCGAGGTAACCTACGAAAACATCCAGGCCAATCTGGTCTCCGCCGAACAGGACGGTGGCAGCATGCGCTGCGGCTTCAAGTGCCTGGTGAGCGGGGAGACCTTCGAATCCACCGGCGGCATCCAAAAGGGCCAAGGACTGGGGGACGTGGCGCGGCATTCGGTCAAGCGCAGCCTCTTCTCGAGCGTGCGCTGGGGCATCGCCCGGGCGGTGCGCTCGGCGCTGGGTTACGGACTGGCCGGCCGGGTGGCCGGGGACGTGGCCGGTACGGCTGTCGGTAGCGCCATGAACAAACACGCCACCTCGTTTTCAGAAGACGAGAAGAAGGCCGCGGTAGTTCAGGCCTTCGAGAACATCCAATCTCGATTCGTCTGGGACGCCAAGAACAACCGCTGGATGAGCGCCCAGGCGGCCGGTGACGTGCTGACCGACTTCGCCACCCAACTCAACCAGGCCCCGGTCACCCAGACCTACGACAAGGGTGTGCTGGCACGCATGCTGATGGAAGTGTCGTTGGCGGACGGGCAACTGGCCACGGAGGAGAAATCCTTTTTGGCATCTTTCATGCCCCCCGAGACCGGCGGTGTCGACGTGCTGCGTGACAGGCCCCCGTTGTCCGGAGCCGAGTTGGCCGAAACAGGCAAGGGTCCGGTGCGCGAGACCATGCTGATGATCGCTTGGGGCCTGGCTTTCACCGACAAGGGCCTGGCCGAGGCGGAAAAAAGCGTACTGGCCCGCTTTGCCGCCGGCCTGGGTATCGACGAAACCCGGGCGGCTGAGTTGCAGAACTGGGCCCGGAAATTCGTCATCGACCAGGCCATGGACGGCGTGTACCCAAACGGAAAGTTCGACAAGTCAGCCCAGGCCGAAGCTTACAGCCTGGCCGAGCAGATAGGACTGGACCGTGCCGAGGCCGAAAGAGTAGAGATTCGCTACCGCAAGCGTAACGGCCTGATCTGACCATTCCCTGTATGAAATTTGGAAATCTGACTCAATGCAAACACAAGCGGATATCGCGGTCGTCGGCCTGGCGGTGATGGGCGAAAACCTGATTCTGAACATGGAAAGCAAGGGATTTACGGTTGCCTGCTTCAATCGTACAACCAGTAAAGTTGACGACTTCATCAAGGGGCGCGCTGCCGGCAAGAACATTATCGGCTGCCACACTATCGAAGAGCTTGCCCAAGCTGTGAAAAGACCCCGCCTGGTAATGTGCATGATCAAAGCGGGCGCGCCCGTGGACGCGTTCATTGAATCCGTCCTGCCGCATCTGGAGAAGGGCGACATTATCATTGACGGAGGAAACTCGTATTATCCGGACACGATCCGCCGCGCCGGCGCCGTCGAGAGCAAAGGATTCCTCTACGTCGGCGCAGGTGTTTCCGGGGGTGAAGAAGGCGCACTGCGCGGACCATCCATCATGCCCGGCGGTTCACCCTCTGCCTGGCCGGCGGTGAAGCCGCTCTTCCAGAAGATCGCCGCGCAAACCGATGCCGGCGAACCCTGCTGCGAATGGGTCGGCCAAGGCGGCGCGGGCCATTTTGTGAAAATGGTGCACAACGGCATCGAATACGGCGACATTCAGCTGATTGGCGAAACCTACCACATGATGCGGGACGGGCTGGGCTTATCGAACGATTCCATGCGCGATGTGTTTGCCGAATGGAACCGAGGGGAACTAGATTCCTACCTGATCGAAATCACCCGCGACATTCTCGGCTACCGGGACGATAACGGCGAAGCGGTACTCGACCAGATCCTCGACGCCGCCGGGCAGAAGGGGACGGGCAAGTGGACGGCGAAGGACGCCTTGGACGCGGGCCAGCCGCTCACGTTGATCGGGGAAGCAGTCTTTGCCCGTTGCCTTTCGGCCTTGAAGGAGGAGCGCGTCGCGGCCTCCCTGATCCTGGCCGGACCGGAAGCCCGATTTGACGGCGATCCCAAGGCCCTGCTGGAAGATCTGCGGCAGGCGTTGTACGCTGCGAAAATCGTTTCCTATGCCCAAGGCTACCAATTGATGCGCGCCACGGCGGCCAAGCAGGGCTGGAACCTGAACTATGGAGGCATCGCCTTGATGTGGCGCGGCGGTTGCATCATCCGCTCTGCGTTTCTTGGAAAAATCAAAAAGGCCTTTGATGCGAATCCGAAAATGGTCAATCTACTACTCGATCCGTTTTTTAAAGACAGCATGGAAAAGGCGCAGGCGGGTTGGCGGCGCGCCGTGGCCGCAGCAATCCGGATAGGTATCCCCATGCCCGCGATCGGCGCCGCGCTGGCGTACTTCGACGGCTACCGCACAGCACGGCTTCCAGCCAATCTGCTTCAGGCACAACGCGATTACTTTGGAGCGCACACCTATGAAAGGCTTGACAAGCCGCGTGGGGAGTTCTTTCACACCAATTGGACGGGAAGGGGCGGGTCCACCTCCTCATCCACCTATAGCGTATAGCAAAGGCTACCCCCGGCCCTCGACACCCCTTGTCAATCGTCTCCGATCGGATCGGGACAAAGATTGCGCCGTTGGCAATCCTTGCAGCGCTGACCGATCCAGAATCCGTCAAACAAGCCCGAAAGCCAGCCCACCCAGGCGGGTTGTTCACCCAAGAGTCCCAGTTCCAAATTACGCCGCCCTGCCTTCTTGGCCCCCAGGCCCGCGCCGGTGAAGTTGGCCGAACCCGCGTAAGCCTTTCTGCCGTCCACCACTACCATCTTCCAATGGCAACGAGGGCAAACCTGTAACTCCAGACTACCGCCGGTCAGGCGTGGTAATTTCTCGAGCGTGTTCCGAAATGAACGGGATGGCAGGTCGCTGTGGATGATCCGGAATTGAACGCCGTCCGCGGCCATGTGGTCGAACGCTTCCAGGGCCGGACGGTACCCCCGAGCCATGGGAATGCGCATGTCTTTCAAGTTGGCGGTAGCAATCCAGACCGTTCGCCGGGCATTCAGGACCAGGTCCTGGATTACGTGCTCATGCAACAGCTCGCCGTCCAGAAGTTCGAGTTCGAGCGGGATCGGATTCATGACGGCAATGTACTCTGATTTTCAGTTTTGCAACAGCCGGAACGAGTAGTGTATTCTGGCAAACGTGGCGAACGAGGCGGAGGATTGAAAATGAGCGAGCAAGACCGCCCGGCATGGCAGGGCAGCTTCGGTCAGCGGCTGGGGATGGAGTACCACAAGGTGGGTGCAGGCGAGGCAGAGGCCGAGCTCGAGCTGCGACCCGAGCACTGCAACCCCAACGGTGTCTGCCACGGCGGGGCCCTCTTCACCTTGGCGGACGACAGCATGGGAGCGGCGGCCTACAGCATCACCCCGAAAGGCAAGGTGCCGACCTCGGTGCAAGTAAACATACACTTCGCCCGCAGCGCGCGAGCCGGAGACCGGCTGCTGGCAAGAACCCACGTACTATCCTCGGGCAAACGCACGCTTGTGCTCGAATCCAGAATAGAGGACGATCAGGGCAATCTGGTGGCGCTGCTTTCTGCAAGCTACATGTTCGTCGTGCCCAGAAAATAGCGGCGAAGACGGGCAAACCAGGAAATTTATCGAGACCAAGTCCGGACCGGGCCCTGTCTAATCTCGGCCAGCACTAAAATGGACAGAATACCCTGAAACGCACCATTTTTTACAGTTATCCATAATTTCGACTGTCGAAAATGTCGAAAAAATTTCGTTGGGTATCTTTTCGAACAGCAAGAGGTTGAACGAGCGCCAATAAAAGGCTATCATTTTCAAAATTCATTTGGAGGAATACATGAAACGGACTGAAATATTTAGCGTTTTTGTGACCACACTCAGCTTGTGTCTGATTTGTTCTTGCGCCCTGGCCGGAGGTGCGACAGAAAAAGACAAGGCGATCAAGGCAGCCAAGGTCTGGTTGGGTGTCGTCGACCAGGGTAAGTATGCCGCAAGCTGGGATACGGCGGCCGCATTTTTTAAAAAAGCCGTCACCAAGGACAAGTGGAAAGGGGCGGTAGCAGCCGTGCGCAAACCTCTAGGTAAAATGTTGAAGCGCGAGTTGCTAGGCGCCAAGCCGATGACCGACCTGCCCAATGCGCCCAAGGGCAAGTACGTAGTGATCCAGTTCAAGACGTCCTATAAGAACAAGAAAGACGCCATTGAGACCGTTACTCCGATGAAAGAGAGAGACGGTAGTTGGAAAGTTTCGGGTTATTTCATTAAGTAGTTCCGATCTCAAATGGACGCAAAAGGACGTCCCAAAAGGACGTCCGGGGACGACGTCCGGGGACGGCATAATAGTACGATGGGAAAGGTGCTAAAGGCATCTTCGAACAAGTACTTCTGGCTGGTCAATCTTCTCTTCCTGGCTCTGGGAGCCTGGTTGATTGCCGGCATCATCAACGCGCTGACCGCCCACGAGATCCGTGCATCGGAACAGCCTGCCGATCTGACCCGACCCTTGCCCACCGTAAGAAAGGTTTTCCCGAAAGGCGACAACAACCGGATTATCGTCGAACGCAATTACTTCGAGTCCACTGTGGTCAAACCAGATGAGCCCGAGCTCAGCCCCGAAGTCAAAGCGCTTCTCGATCAGATAGAACCTCACCTGAACCGGAAGACCATCGATCGTATTTTCGCTGTGGGCAAGGCATTCGAAAAAGACGAAGGGCTGTTCCTCCACTGCAACATCGTGGAGGGACGGTTCTGCTATTTCGTCGAGAGTGAGATGCTAGCCACCTACGACGGCACCTACGATCCGAAAATCGAGAACGAAGTCCAACGGCTGTCGAAAGATCTCGCCATTGCGATCACCGACCAGGTCGGCGCCAAACACATCGAGCACGCCCGGAACAACGGAGTGAAGATCCGCTGCACCCGGCTACCGCCCACCTGCGAGGTCGACTGGGGCTGGGGGAAAGGCTGGCAACCGCTGTCTATACGCTGAGGGAAATGGATGTCAATCGAGTGGCGCTGGCCGGACCATCGGTTTTGGTTGTAATTATGTGTCAAATTCAATATCCTTCGGCATTCACAGGTTCATATCCGCTTTAGTAGGAGGTAGTCATGCGAAGGATTCTTACATTTGTTATCGTCGCTGCGTTTGGGACGATCATCAATGCGCCAGCGTCCCTGGCCGGACCGAAGAAAACCAAAGAAGACGCAAAATGGGCCCCGGCCGTGGACCCGAAGCCGTTGAGTGAAAATGCCAAGAAAGGTATCGCCTGGCTTCTGAAGCATCAGCAGAAAAACGGCGGCTGGGCCCAGGGCGAAGAATCCAGCAACATGGGCAGCGGCATGGCCCAGATTAAGGACAAACCCAATGTTGGTGACACCTGTATCGCCAGCCTGGCATTGGTCCGCTCGGGCAGCACACCCAGTAAAGGGCCATACGCCAAGAACATTCTTTCGGCGATTGGTTATGTTTGTAAAGAGATCAAAGAATCCGACAAGAAATCTCTATATATCACTAAGACCAAAGGCACCCGACTGCAGTCCAAACTGGGCACTTACATCGACACTTTCCTGGCCTCGATGCTGCTGGCAGAGGTCAGGGGGAAGATGCCGGACAAAAAAAGCGAGAAGATGGTCTTCGACGGGCTCCACAAAGTCATGGACAAAATCGAACGCAACCAGCGCGAGGATGGAACCTTCGGCGGATCGGGCTGGGCCAACGCCCTTTCACAGTCCATGGCCAGCAAGGGAGTCAACCGGATGGCCCAGGCCGGCGGTCCGGTCAACGAACAAGTTCGCGAGCGCCTGGAGAAACAAGCCCGCTCACAGTTCGATAACAAATCGGGCAAGTTTTCCGGCAAGGGCTCGGCCGGGGTCGATCTATACTCCAGCGCAGGCAGCGTGGGCGCCATGCAGGACTCGGCCAACACCAATGTCGAACAGGAGAACGACCTGAAACAACAGGTCAAGAACGCCAAGAGCGCACCCGAAAAGAAAAAGGCACAAGGTAAGTTGAACCGCTTCGAGGAAAACAAGAAAGATCTTCAATCGGCCCAGATGGCAGTCGTAGCCAAGCTGGATGACAAGCAATTCATCTCCGGCTTCGGCTCAAACGGGGGTGAAGAGTTTCTGAGCTATATGAACATCGGAGAAAGTCTGGTCGTCGAAGGCGGCGACAACTGGAAAAAATGGGACAAGCAGATCACCGACAACTTGAATCGCATTCAAAACAAGGACGGCAGCTGGACCGGCCATCATTGCATCACCGGCCGGACTTTCTGTACCTCGGCGGCGCTATTGGTCTTGATGACCGACCGGGCGCCGGTCCCGCTAGCCGCTAAAGTGAAAAAGAGATAGCGAGGTAAGCACTTGACAAATATCTTCTCGCGACTGGCTGGCCTGGTTTTAACCCTGGCGATCTGCCTGTCCGCGTGTTCTGCTTCGCAGACTGTCGGCCTGGCAGATAAAAAAGAAGGACGCCTGTCATCAGGATCACCGGCCGCCGGACTCAAACATATCGACGCGGCCTTATCCAAAGCCGCCAAGTTCATGATCGCCAGGCAATCCCCGGACGGCGCCTGGCGCTCGGAAACCTACGGCTGTTTCAAGAGCGGCACGGAGCTGAGCCCGTTGGTTCTGAATGCTCTTTTCTTCACACCCCAGGCAGGCAAGCCGGCCCTGGAATCTTTCCAAAGGGGCATAAGCTACCTGGTCGCAATGGTTGGCCCTGACGGCAAGATCGTGCTCGGGGCACATGGGTTGAATTTTCCGGTGTATACTTCGGCCACCGCCAGCTGGTTGATTCTGAAAGAAAATAAAAGCAAAGAATATCAGTACGCCCGGGATGCCTGGCTGGCCTTTTTACGCAACCGCCAACTGAATGCATCGTTGGGCTGGGGGCCGGACGACCCGGAGTTCGGTGGCTGGGGCTTTTCGCTGGATCTGCCCAAGAAGCCCGAGCCCGGGCAAGCCAAAGGGGCTTTTTTCGAATCCAATCTGTCGGCGACTATTTTCGGGATCGGAGCGCTCAGCTCGGCTGGAATCGAACGGGACGATCCCGCCTGGCAGGCTGCGCTAACCTTCGTAAAAAAGTGCCAGAACTTTAACGACGATCCGGACAAAACCGACCCGCAGTTCGATGACGGCGGGTTCTTTTTCATGCCGGCCGATGCCCTGCAGAACAAAGCCGGCCTGGCCGGTAAAGATCGCTTAGGTCGAGTGAGATACAACTCCTACGGAGCCATGACCGGCGACGGCCTGCGGGCGCTCCTGCAGTGCGGCTTGAAACCAGATCATCCCAGGGTGGTAGCCGCAAAAAAATGGCTGCAAAAAAATTTCAGCGTCAAGACCAATCCCGGCACTTTCGAAAAAAACCGCGAGGGGTTACGCGGGGCTACCTACTATTACTACCTCTGGTCAATCGCCCACGCGCTGACCCGCTTGGGTATAGTCGAACTAGAAACCAGCCGGGGCAAGATCAAATGGGCCGAATTAATGGCCGACGAATTAATCAAGCGCCAGAAAAACGACGGTTCATGGGTAAACCGCTTCACTGATGCCAAGGAAGACGATCCGCTGCTTTCGACTCCATGGGCCGTAACCACCCTGGCTATCTGCCGCCAGGTCATCAAGAACCCGGGCAGCAACGACTATCCCAAACTGTCAGCCGACGATGCCCAGGCAGCGGGTCAATAGGCGCCCAAACCCGACGATCGAGATACCATATTCTCACCCGGAACGCGGGTGGATGGAACGGCTTTCTAGGCCATCGAGGTATTTGCGCTGAAATCCTTGCGAGCTGAAGCAAAAACGGTCCACTTTAGGCGGACTACGTGGTTGGCCCACTGCCCGAATTTCATTTTTATAACAGGTGGCTGCGAATTTCAGAGACCTGGCGCGGACATTGCAGCGTCTTCCTATCGATAGGGAAAGGAGGATTTCATCGTGTGCCGGTTGATTGTTTTCTTGGTGGCTTGCGGGTTCCTGTGGTCAGACGTGTCCGAGGCGTTGCCGAAGCGTGTGCCGGTTTCGGTAAACTCGATTCAAGCGGCGGAGGCGCAGCAGCTGGCCGGGCGCCGGAAGACAAAGAAGCGTCGCAAGAAGAATGGGCCGAAGATCTCGCCCAAACCGCGTCTGAATCCGGAAGACAAAGACGTCATTCTAGTTGCTCCGGGCGGGCGTACGCGCATTGAGTTCATGATGGGGTCGAACGTCTTCTGCCAGACCACACAGCCCGGCGAGATGCGCATCCTCGATCGTAAGAACACCGAACTCAAGAGCATGGTCCGGCGCCGCACCGGCTACCAGAGGGAGATCATTCAGACCGCTTTTCCCGACATGCTCCCGGCAGGAAACAGGTGAGAAAGATCATCAAGAATGATCAGGCCGGGTGAACTTCCGACACCGCAGCGCTGTACTTTTACTTTGCCCAGCAGGCGATCTTGACCTTTTTGAAAACCTCTCTTAGGCTGCCTCCCTATGCTCCTCCGCGAAAGGGAAAGGTGGGGACTGTCGTGACTACCGCCAAAGGCCATGAGACGAAGCAATCGTTTTCTGTCCGTTGGTTGTGGCTGTTTCTGCTGCTGGTGCCTCTGACCGGGGCGCCGGCCGCGGCCTGCGCCTTGCGGGCGACAGCCCCGCCATCGACAGCGGCTCCGCCGAGGATGAGATGCAGTTCTCGAAAGTGTCCATTGGGGCACCGGATGTTCTGCATGCAGTATGCGAGGATAACTGGAATAGAAAAGAGTTTTTTAACTTAGCAAGAGCCGAATCAAAGAAGCAACCCGGGGACGCAAGAAGTTTGTTATTTTGTTATGATCGTCCCCCTCCCCCTTCGCAGGCACGCGCCTGCCAGCACAACGAGCAAGAACAAGGCTCCGCACGGGGAAGGTGCATTGCCGGACGGAGTCGCACAAGCTCCGTTACCTTCAGGCTTTTCGTCGTCCGCTTGACAATCGGTGACGTCGTCGTAGTCGCTCTTGCCATCGCAATCGTTGTCTTCGCCGTCTCCACATACCTCGGCCACCGGCAGCACCTGTCCTACGCACCCAGCCCATCCGGTGGGACCGCAGGTGTCCGTCCCCACCAGGCAGGATCCGACCTCCGCCGTGCCATCGGGACCTTCGTAACAAGGGCGCACATCTCCGATCGAACAGAGGCTACAGTCCGGATCGTCGTAATTCGTGGTGCCGTCGCAGTCGTTGTCGAAAGAATCGTTACACACCTCCTGCCCGTCCGGGAGTTGCTGGCCCTCGCAATCGGCCCAGGCTCCGTCCAGGCACGGCTGCGTGCCCGCCTGGCAGATGCCCTCGCCTTCGGTCCCTATCGGTCCGTCGTAGCAGCTGCGCACGTCACCGGCCGTGCAGGGGTCGCAGTCGGCAGCATCATCCGCGTCGGTCAGACCGTCGCAGTCGCTGTCGATCTCGTCGTTACAGTCCTCTGTTTGCGGTAGCACTTGATCCTGGCAACTCAAGTAGTAGCCCAGCATGCACAGCGACCTGCCTTCCCGGCAGCTGCCGACGCCCACCGTGCCCACCGGACCCTCGTAGCAGGGCGAGTTCTCTCCGTTGCTGCACGGGCCGCAGTCCAGGTCGACACCATCCCGGTGGCCGTCGCAGTCGTTGTCAAAGCCGTCCGAACAGTCCTCTTCCGGTGCCGGAAGTACCTGGCCGTCGCACGTTCCCCAGGCTCCTGCGGTGCAGGTTTGGAAGCCCCCCTGGCACAAGCCCACGTCTTCAGTCACAGGTGGGCCATCGTAGCATTCTCGCTTCTCGCCGTCCGTGCAGACGTCGCAGCCCTCGTCGGTGAGAGCGTCGCAATCATCATCCTTGTCGTTGCCGCAAGTCTCCGCCGCCTCGGGATGGATGTCCGGGTCGTGATCATCGCAGTCCGGCCCGGCGGCACATCCGTCTCCGAACGTGTCTCCGTCCTGGTCCGTGCAGCCGCAGCCCTCGTCGGTGAGAGCGTCGCAATCATCGTCCTTGTCGTTTCCGCAGATCTCCGTCGACTCGGGATGGATGTCCGGGTCGTGATCGTCGCAGTCCGGCCCGGCCGTGCAGTTCGATCCGAACGTGTCCCCGTCCTGATCAACGCAGGTAGGCGTGTCCGTGCCGTACTCGCTCGCGTTGAATGTCTCCCAGTCCACTCCCAGGTACCACGACAGGTAGCTAGCCACGTCCAGTTGGGCGAAGTACCTCGTCTCCATGGGTTCCAGACCGTCTAAGGCGAAGACCTTGACGAAGAGCCAGCCGCCATCTCCCACTTCCGGGAAGTAGTCCTGAGCCACCGTCGTGTGCCCCCCGCTGTTGCGGGTCAGGTAGTCGGCGGCGGTGAGCTCCGCGATCGTCCCGCCCTGGTCGCTGTCGATGGGAAAGTCTGTATACTGGTAGCCGCTGTAGTCCCCGGTTGGAGGTTGTCCGAAACGCGACACCGTTGCGGTCTCCGCGTTCTTGTAGAGGTACAACATGATCTGGAGCCGGTTCATACCCGGCGGCACGAACACCTTGAACCGGAAGACGAGGCGGTCGTGCACCGACACTACCATGGTCTTGACTTCGACGTCGCACGGGCCCACCTCGTTGCCGCAGAGAACCTTCGGATCAGTGAGATCCCACGTGCCCTGGAAGCCCGATCGGTACTCAGTGTAGTAGGCGCCGTCCTCCCCGCGGAAAAAGATCCCCTGGGTTTCCCGGTGCAGCGAGTAGTAGTCGCCGGGGGAATCGGCGTGGGCTTCCTGACCCGCGGCTGTAACCAGCCAGGCCAGGACCAGAGTCAACAACCATCCAACATTCCATCGTTCATCTAGTCTCATCGTTCATTTCCTCACTTGTTACGAATCTAACATCTCATCTTGGTTTCTGGTTCATAATAGCACATGCGTTTCTTCTTAAACTTGATTTCGATTATGGATGCCAGTTCTATACTGATTGCTCAGAAGTCGATCTCCAGCTTCTCTATCAGCGTACTCAGCTCGACCCTGAGTTCGGCGGCCTTGTCCCGCAGCGTGACCAATTGATCGGTCAGGCGGCTCAGCTTGCGGTCCGCCGCCATCAGGCGCTGTTGCTGCCCTTGCTTCAGCTTGAGGTTCCTGGATCTCTTGAGCAGCTTCAGGTTGGAGCGGATCTCCGCGGCGCGCTGCTGGAGATCGGATCGTTTGAGCTCCAGGGTTTGTATCCGGCTGCGGGTATCGCTAAGCTGCCGAACTTTTTTCACCAGCGGCTCGAGTTGCACAACGATCTCGCGCTTGGCGTCCTTGGCCGAGATGTAGACAATCAGGGCTTGCTGGGCGGCATTGTCGAAGATCTGGTAGCTGCTGGTTGAGGGATACTTCTCCTTGATCTCCAACATGGTCTTCTTGCCCGGCTCGACCTGCATCGAGAAGTAGCGCAGGTCGGCAGTTTCAGATTCCGCCTCGCCTCCCTGCACCTCTGTCTTCCAGCCGGAGCGCTTGGGGATGCTCACCATCAAGGGCAGCGCCTCGCCGTCTTCCTTGGATGCCATAACCTCGAAGACGTGGCGCTGGATGGAGAAAGACTTGGTCTGAATGACACCGCGGTAGATCTTGATAAGCCCAATCGTTTCTTGAGAACTCGACAGGTTGTGGGTGACGTTGACGGCGGTGTCCAGTGCGTAGGCGATGTAGGAGTCCTGGCCCTTCTCGATGCGGTTGATCAGCCCCTCGCCGACGAACTGACCTTTACGCACTATCGAGATCGGGCCCGGCTCGAGCACGCTGCCGGCCTGGTTACGGATGTGCACTGCCCTGAAAGGATGATTGCGCGCGGCCGCGATACCCGACTCCGGATTGTAGCTGTAGATGGCCCGGCCCGGAACCTTGGTGTTGATCAGCGCGATCATGGTGCTCGATCGGTCCGGCACCGTCATCGGTTCCGACAGGTCGAAACGGTAGAGCGAACCGATCTTCTGGGTGACGGACTGAACCCGCATGGAATCGTAGAGGGCACCGACGGTTGCCTCCGGCTCGGGCTCTTGTTCGACATCGCCGTCGCCAAGGTAGGCCATGTCTTTACTCAAGCTCTTGGCCGGAGCGGCCCTGCGGGAGCGGCCGGCCATCAAAGACGCGGGCGCCTCTGATCTTTTTTTCTTTTCCCTCTCGGCGCCTGCCCAGCCGGTTCTGGTCGTGACGGTTTGGGTGGATGCGGCCACCGGGGGAGGTATTCCCAGGCTGCGATAGGGCGTCAGATCCGGTCTCTGGACGAAGCGTGGGGTGTACAGGTTGTAGCGGAAGGAAACCGGGCTTCCGGTGGTCAGAGTCAGCTTGACGTCGTTCCAGTCGGCGCCGGAGACGTTGTCGACAATGGCCCAGCCCTGCAGCAACGGGTTCTTGTCCTCCCCGAGAACCAACCGGTAAGTGGATTTCCAGGTGGGCATTTCGGTCAGGTAAGAGATCATCAGGTTGTGCTTTTTTTGGGCGCCCTTGTTGAGGAATATCTTCATATCCACCGAGCGCCAGGCTTCCTTGCCCAGCGAAATGTCCAGCCCCTTGATGAGTCCCTTGGCAAGAGTCGTGTCGAGTATACGTAGCGCCTCGACGTCTTCGAGCTTTACTAAGTGAATGGTGCCCGACTCGTCCATCACCGATATGCGCTGCTGGTTGTCTTTTCCCCCCGGATCGATTCCAACCAGCCGGCCCTCGACCGCTCCGTCCTCCGTATCGAGAAAGACCGGGGCTCCTCGCAGCGCCCTGAGGATATCACCCAGCGAGCCCTGGCCCAGCGCCTGCCGAGGCAGTTCCGCTAGCGCCTTGTCGCTGCTCACGTCCACCGGCAGTGCCATCGAGTTGGCCCGACCTCCGGAGAAGTCGACCACCGTGATGGACTTGAGGATGTCCTGGATCTGCGAGGGTCGCACCTTCAATGTCAGCTCGTCGCCGGTGAACTCTCCCCGGCGCTCGAAATAGGCGACCCCGTTTTGAAACAAGACCACCCGACGTACCGGCAATGCCTGTTGAGTGAGCTTACCGGCGACGCCGGGCGAGCGAGCCGCCATCCGGGGGGCTGCGCAATGGGTAGCAAGCGCACTCGCCAGAGCAAGCAACCAAAATTGCAAAAACGTGTTTTTGGACCCGATTCTCTTCATGGTTTTTCCCCTTTTTTTGTCCATCCAAGTTATCGCACACTGAACCCGGGGACGGAGATACTTTCTTCAGTCCCCGATCTCGACCCCTGCATACCCGGACGTATCCTGGAAGACGACCTTCCATGTGTCGCCCGCGGATTCGCGGCGCTCGAGCAAGACATCGACTGTGCCGAAAAGCGATTCCCAGGCGCGGGCCTGGGTGCCTTCCCTGGTGGGAGCCAGCAGGTGGAACATGCCGGCCGGATCGCAGTGCGCCGTAATCGTGATGCGCTCTGTCTCGCGCTCTCCAACCATGTGCCAGGCGCCCTTCTCGGCCTCCGAAGTCACCGTGTCCAGGTCCTGGCTGCGGAAGGTCACCATCTCGCCTTCGAAAAACAGGCCGATCATGAAGGCCTCGATCTCCGAGCCTCCCATGTCGACTGTGCCGCCCGCGGCCGCCAGGGCGACACTGGTATCCGAAAAAGCGTTGGCCTGCATCCAGATCCAGCTTTGCGGGAACACGATTCCCCAGTTGTGATCGCAGTAGCCCTTCTGGTTCTCGAAGCGAACCCGTTCGCCGTCGAACTCCACCCAGCCGCTGGCCGAGGCCGTGATGGTACCCACCGTCCAGTAGGTCTCGAGCCCCTCGGTACCGGTCAGCCATCCCATCGTCTCCGGCCAAGCCACTCCGCCCGTAAGATAGATGTCCCAGGCACAGCGGTGGATATTGTCGTCGACCTCTCCTGCAAAACGCAGCGCGGTCGCCCGCGCCCCGTCGCCCACCCGAGCGTCGCGGTACTGCCGGGCGGCGCTGAAAGCTTCTACCGGGTACGATCGGAACACCGTCTCGAGAGTGGAAGCCCTCCCGCAGTACAGGAAGGCTTGCGGCAAAAAGGCGGTCTGCGGGGCCGGGTTGACCGCCGTGTAGATGAAGAAGAAAGCCTCGTCGTCTGCGGGCAGGCTAACCTTGTAGTACCAGCCCTCGTAGAAGGGATCGGCCGCGCCGTCGAAGTGGAAGCCGTCCTCGGGGTTCTCGGGGAAATTCACCGGCCACGGCCGGTCTTCGCCGCCGCCGGCCTCCGCGCACCCGGCAATCAGGACAGCCACCAGAAATCCAACTATGTATGTCGGCTGCATTTAAGCACTATCGCGCGAAATGAAGAATGGTTTCAACTATTCAATTTTTCGTCTCCGTCCCCCTTGGTTCTGGTCGATTCGCGCTTGTGATAACAGGACAAAATGCGCTATATTCGGCATGTTCATTTTCAGGCAACCTGTCACGAGGTTAAGATGACAAGCGCGAGATTCATCGTTGCAGCCTTGGTGTTTGCCGGCCTGCTCGTCATTGGGGGATGCTCGTCAGGTTCGGGCAAGAGCGACGGCGGACTGGAGTTACCGAACGAGCTGCCCTTCACGCTCACCCGCACCGACGTCGGCCAGCCTTTGACTACGACCGAGGTTGCCGGCTTCACCAAGAAGATTACCGGCTTCTGGAAAGATGTCGATTACTTCGGTTGGGTCTACTGGCACAGTCACGGCCTGGACGCCTCTTATGATGCGAACATGCCGGACTATAAACTCTGGTGGCAGGACACCCGGGCGGTCAAGGCCGGCGATACTATCACCTTCGTCCACTACGGCGGCGCCGACAACCTCGAGATTCGCACTTCCAAGGTGCTGGCACAGGCAATTTCGGGCTACCTGGCCTCGGGCGATCCCCTGCTGGGCAAGCTTACCGAACAATATTGCAAGGGCATAGTGGCCCTCTTCCAGGGCATGGAGTGGGGCGAGAACGATCCCGACCCCTACATTACCGCCCGGGCCGTCTTCACCCACAACCACTCCTACACCGATGATTCGGGCCGCAAGGTGGCCGTGGACTACGATCCCGTCAAGCAGGAAAAGTACGACTGGAACGCCCATACCGTCCCCAACAACGACAACCCCTACTTCGGCGAGATCTGGGTGCGCAACATGCGCTCAAAAGACGACCTGCCGCACCTGTTCAGGATGACGCCTCTGTTGCTGCGCGTGGTTCGCGACAGTCAAGACGAGTCGGTCCGCAGCGCGGCTCAAAAGGCCTACTCTTACATGCAAGGCTTCGCTAAAGACATCGTCGATCACGGCTACCTGATCCGCACCAAGGAAGACGGTGTGGCCTACGTCCCGATGGAAGAAGAACACCCCGACATGGTCAAGGACCTGGCCTCGTTCGTCGACTATGACTGGCTGATCCCCAATGCCGAGTGCGATCCCAAGTTGGCCTCTGCGCTTTTGGCCTACGGCGAGCCCCACGACAACGACTGCGGCAACGGCATTAGTCTGCAATACGAGACGGCGGCTACCGGTTCCCATTACTTCAACTACGATATCGTGCGCTACTTTCATATGGCGGCCATCGTCAATGCGCTGCTCGTCAGACAGAACCGCATTGCCAAGGATCTACTGAAGGGTCTGATCGAACGCTGCGACATCATGACCGCCGACCAGAGCGAGCGCATCGATCACGCCGAGTGGGATGCTGACATGGCCTCTTTCCTGCTGGCCGCCGCGGCCTCCGGCCTGCCTCTTACCTCGGCCGAGGCGCGCATCATTCAGGATCGCTATTCGTTATCGGTCGATCACTACCAGGATTGGGCCTACTGGGATCTCTACGACTCGTCCGTTCCCGACGGAGAGTATAATTACCAGCCCAACCGCGACGCCGCGGACACGAAACACGTTCGCCCAGAAGAGATGGCCTACCTGCTGCAATACTGCTACTCACCCTGGCGCAACCCGGCCGGGGTGGAAATCGCCAATTGCGAGGTCGTCCTCGATCCAACCCGCTGGGGCGAATAGACATGAAAACCAACTTGGCAATATTGTTATTTTCGTTGACTCCTGTATTTGCGACAACTGCCAGCCTTCCCGCTCTGGCGGCATCACCTGCCGGGACGGTTACCAGGCAGCGCGCGAATGCAGCCATCTTTCCCGCCTTTTCGAAAACCAGTCCCGGCCAGAACCTGGCCTTGGCTATCGCCGATCGGGCGGGGAGCGAACTTTTGGCGACCGGAAATTTCAACTGTTTCCACCTCAAGCAGATCTTCAGCATGGCCCGCAGTCATCACCTGACCTCCGAAGACCTGGCCAGCAAAGACCGAGCCGAGAGTGCCGCACGGGTTCTGGGCGCCGAATGCGGCGCCTTCGGCACCATTGAGCGCGGCGAGTCCGGAGGTTGGCAGCTCGAGTTCAGTGTCTTTGATCTGCATGCCAAGAAAAGCACGCACGCTTCGCTGGCGCTGCCCGATGACGCGGCCAAGGCCGTGCGTCAGGGCGGCCGGGCCATCGCGGGCGCGATCGCCTCGCTATACGAAGATACACTAGCCGAAAATGTGCCGTTGCATCCCGAGACTGTTTCGGCGGAGGCCATGGATGCATACCTTGAATGCTACCGGGTAATAATCAACCAGCCCCTGGGACTCAGGAAATCCCACGTCATTAGTCACGGTCTTCTGGTTCAGGCCCGGCGCGACTGCCTGATGGCCGTCAAGGCCGATCCAGACTTCGGCGCTGCCTGGGCCGCCCTTAGCCTGGTCTACTCTTTATCGTTTAACAAGGATGACGCGGCCAGGGCATTGAAACACGCCGAAGCGTCCAAGGGTTACCTGGCCTACGAGCCTATCGCCGACTACTGGTGGAAAACCAGGTTCAAGGGAAGCCCCGCAGGCGCCGCGGTTCTCGCAAAAGCCGTCGCCGATTTCCCCGGAGCGCTTCTGTTTCTCGTCTACCATGGCGAGCACCTGAACATCACCCGCGACTACGACAAGGCCCTGGCTAGCTGGGATCGCTATCTAAAGATGGTCCCGACAAGTTCCTACGCAATGGCCCAGAAGGGATACTCGCTTGCCCGCCTGGCGCGCATGAACGAATCGATCACGCTCACAACGCAGGCCTGCCGGCTCGATCCCGACGACATGGAATTGAAGCTCGAACTGGCAAGCCGCCTGGTCGACGCCGGCCAGTTGAAGGGAGCCGAGTCGATCCTCCAGCCTCTCTCCCGGGACAAACAAGTGTTCGGCGAAGTACTGCTCAGGTTGGGCTATGTCTACCTGCTCCAGGGGCGTAATGACGAGGCGGAACGCTTACTGGAAAATGCTCTGAAGATTTCCACCGGGCCCAACGAGTGGCGCACCCGCGGTCGCACGCGTTACGACCTGGCCATAGTCATGGCCCGCAAGGGGCGCCTGGACGAGGCCGAGAAACACTTGCTCGACGCCGAATGGGAAGGGTTCATGTTCAAGGAAGTATTGAAGAACAACGTCGATCTTCAGGCCCTGGCCGACCGTCCGAAGCTTTCGCATCTGTTCACGCAAGAGGCGCCGCTGCACCGCAAGCTCAGGCTCAGCACAACGCCCTTTCCGGTCGATTACTCGGGCCAGATAGTTCCCGACAAGAAACGCACGCCGCCTTCAATGACCGGCGTCAGCTTCTGAGATTGCCTTCGTTTCATGTCAACCTCTCCCCATCGGCGATCCCGAAACGGCGCTCTGATCCTGTTGGCGCTTCTGCTGCTGGCTGCATCGGTGGTTTGGCTGCTGCGGCAGAAACAGGAGGCGCCATCGTCTGATGTGAAGCCGGCGCCGGTCGTCGAGCGTCCCGGCGCTCCGGGTGGGGATGTCCAGGCTCCAGCGAAAGAACGGCCCGAGACCCAGCGCCCCCTGCCGCTCCACCTGACGCCGGTGACCTTGGAGGTGAAGAAATCCTCGACGGGCGCATCGTTCTCCGGCCGGGTGCTCTCGTGGAGCAGCGGCCTGGGAGTGGCCGGGGCCGAGATGACCTTCGCCCGACTGCAGGCCGGCTACACCACCACGACCAACGCCAATGGCGAGTTTCAGATCGACGTCAACGATAGCGGAAGATACACCTTGGCCGCGGTGACCGCCGAGGGTTATCTTCCTTACGCTCCCGCCTGGGGACACAGCCCGGTGACCTTGACCGCTTCGCCGGGCATGCACATCGGGGGAATCGTCATTTACCTGCTGCCGGCGGTTGACTACCTGGGCAAGGTGATCGACCCCGGCGGCGCGCCGGTCGCGGGAGCCCAGGTGAAGCTGTTCATCCGGGCCGACCGCCAACCGACCCTGTTCCCGCTGCCCGACCAGTTCTCCAGCGACGCCCGCGGCGAGTTCCATTTCCACGCGCCGGACGACACCCTGGTCGAGGCCCGCCATCCCGACTTCGGCCCGGCCCGCGGTCGGGTCGATCGCGCGGTCCAGCTCACCCATGAGATGGTCTTGAAGCTCGAACCGAAGCCGGCGACCAGCACCGGCAACCTGGCCATCGCCGGGCGGGTGCTGGATCCCGAGCGGGCCCCGCTGCCCGACGCCCGGGTTGTGGCCCGGGTCGCCTCCGCCGGTCCGTTCGATCCGCAGGGAGGCTGGTGGGCGGCGGTCAGCGACACCGACGGCCGATTCAAGATCGACGGGCTCGACGACACCCGCTACCGGCTGACGGCCTCGTATCCCGGGATGATTCCCGCCGTTGCCGACGCGTCGCCGGGCGCGTCCGGCGAGCTGGTCTTGCAGCTCGAACTCGGCGGCGGGCGGATCGTCGGCGAGGTCAAGACCCGGGCCGACGGGCGGCCGGTGCCCGGGTTCGTCGTGGTGGTGTCCGAGCGAACCGGCCCGATGAGCGAGAACCAGATCACCAGCCAGTCGGTGTTCGACCCGGCCGGGCGCTACCAGGTGGGCTCGCTGAAGGCCGGCGATTACCTGGTGCGAGTGCTGGCCCACGGCCTGGCCGCTTCGGAACCGGTCCGGGTATCGGTGCAACCGCCGGACGACGCCCGCGCCGACTTCCTGCTGGTTGGCGGCGGAAAGCTGACCGGCCTGGTGAGCGACTCCGACACCCGCGAACCGATCGAGGGAGCGCGGGTGACCGTCGAGGGCCGGGCGGGCGGCGACGCCCTGCCGGTGCCGGTGGTGGCCAGCACTACCACCGACGCCCGCGGCGCGTTCGTGCTGGGCGGCATCGCCCCGGGACTGCGCTCGGTCTACGTCATGGCCTATCGTTACAACGGCCGGATCGTCTCGGGCCTGGATGTCAAAGACGGCGCGTCGATCGGCCCGCTAACGGTCGCCCTGACCAAGCTGAAGGAAGGCGAGGAGCCGAAGCTCGAGCTGACCGGCATCGGCGCCGCCCTGACTCCCAAGGGGGACTACTTGCTGATCGGCCGGATTCTGCCCGGCGGCGGCGCCATCGAAGCCGGGCTGGCCCCCGGAGACGCCATTTTAGCGGTCGACGGGGTGCCGGTCGCCGAGCTGGGCTTCGACGGGGCGATCCAGAGGATCCGCGGTCCGGAGGGCACGACGGTCGTGCTCAACGTGCGCAAGGCCGGCGGAGAAGAGATCCGGCTCGAGGTCTTCCGCCGCAAGATCCGCGGATAGGAACGCCGCGGGAAATTGGTATAACGAAGGAGCGAACCATGTTCTCACCGGACGAGGAACAAAAGATCATTCTCGAAAGCGTGCGTCGCATCGCCGCCCGCGAGCTGGAGCCGCGCGCGGCCGAGCTGGACGAGCAGGCCGCCTTCCCGAAGGCGGCGCTGGAGATCTTCGCCGACAACGGCCTGCTGAACCCGCTGCTGCCCGAGAGCTACGGCGGAGTCGAGTCGTCGATGCTGACCACGGTGATGATCATCGAGGAAATCGCCAGGGTGTGCGCCTCGTCCGCTCTGCTGATCATCGCCCAGACCGACGGCATGCTGCCGATTTTGCACGGCGGCCCGGATGACTTGCGGCAGAAGTTCTTGACTCAGCTCGGCGGCGACTCGCGCAAGCTGACCGCGCTCGCGGCCACCGAGCCCGGCGCCGGGTCGGACCTGCTCTCGATGAAAACCAGGGCCGTGCGCGACGGCGACGACTACGTCATCAACGGGCAGAAGTGCTTCATCACCAACGGCTCGCTGGCGGACCTGATAGTAGTCTACGCCTACACCTCGCCCGAAAAGCAGTCCCGCGGCATGAGCGCCTTCGTGGTCGAGAAGGGCACGCTGGGGCTTTCCTACGGCAAGAACGAGCGCAAGATGGGCATGCGCGGCTCGGTCAATTCGGAGCTGCTCTTCGAGGACATGCGCGTGCCTGCCGCCAACCTGATAGGCGAAGAAGGCTCGGGCTTTGCCAACCTGTTGCAGACCCTGTCGATCAACCGGATGTTTTGCGCCGCCCAGGCGGTGGGAATCGCCCGCGGCGCTCTCGATCACGCGATAACCTTCGCCCGCCAGCGGGTGCAGTTTGGAAAACCGATAGCCTTTCTCGCGCCGATCCAGTTCATGATCGCCGACATGGCCACGGCGGTCGAAGCCGCGCGCCTGCTCACATACCAGGCGGCAGTGGAGTTCGATCGCGGCGACAAGAAGGCCGGAGCGCTGCACGGCGGAATGGCCAAGGTGCTGGCCAGCGACACGGCCATGCAGGTGACCACCGACGCCGTGCAAGTAATGGGCGGATACGGCTACATGAAAGACTACCCGGTAGAACGAATGATGCGAGACGCCAAGCTGACCCAGATCTACACCGGCACCAACCAGATTGCCCGCATGGTAACAGGCAGAGCCCTGCTCAAAGACAGTTGAGGGACGCGAGGCTCCCGGCCTGCCCGTAACAATAGAATGAACTTTTTCCGTATACTCTGAAAAAGAAATCGCAACCCATCACCGAAGGAGCCCGAATGAAAACCTCCAAGTTGTTGTTCCTGGCAGCTATGTTGACCTTTCTCCTTTCTCCGCGAGATTCGTGGTCCGGGGGCAAGTGCTATTCTGATTCGGACTGTGCCGGCGGCAAGTGTCGCAGTAACCAATGCACCACCGCCGGTGGCAAGTGCTCCTCGGATTCAGATTGCCCTGGGGGCAAGTGTCGCAACAACGTTTGCACCACCGCCGGGGGCAAGTGCTACTCGGATTCGGAGTGCGGCGGTGGAAAGTGCCGCAACAACGTTTGTACCACCGCCGGGGGCAAGTGCTATTCGGATTCGGATTGTCCAGGGGGCAAGTGCCGTAACAACGTATGCACCACCGCCGGGGGCAAGTGCTATTCGGATTCAGAGTGCGGCGGCGGAAAGTGCCGCAACAACAAGTGCACCACAGCCGGCGGTAAGTGCTACGCCGACTCGGAATGCCCTGGGGGTAAATGCCGCAACAACCAGTGCACAATCAGCAAGTAAGAAAAGCAGGGAAGAAAAGCAGAGAAAAGCAGGGAGAAAAGCAGAGAAAAGCAGGGACGGCATAATAGGAAAAGCGGCGTCCTTCCTGATAGGTTGTTGGTGCCAAAACCCAAACCTAAAAGGAGGAGCCGCTAATGAAGTACAGGTACCATATTGGAATGGATGCGCATAGCAGAAA